>Ga0194052_1000777_pt1 | contig 19633 bp, 12 predicted proteins | sample SepL226m_MetaG_FD_160117 | JGI IMG/M metagenome (GOLD analysis project Ga0194052, IMG submission 160117) | Anoxic zone freshwater microbial communities from boreal shield lake in IISD Experimental Lakes Area, Ontario, Canada - Sep2016-L227-6m | ecosystem: Environmental > Aquatic > Freshwater >...
GGATGATCTGCGGAGCCGCGCCGTTCCTGTTGAAGTGCTTCAGGTAAAGAATATCAGCGCAGATGATGTGCAGATGATTGTGGCCGCCATGCTGAAGCCGTCTGTGGAAGACGTTGCTGGACTGGCGGCGATCATTCACGAAAAGACCCTTGGGAATCCATTTTTTGTGCAGTCATTTCTTGGATTTCTACACGAGTTCAATCTGATCCGGTTTGACAATGTTGAAAACTGCTGGAGATGGCGCATTGAAAAAATCAGCGAAGCGGATCTGCCCGGCAACTTGCTTGATCTCTTCGTTTTGAAACTTAGGCGCCTGAACGCTGATTGCCGGAATCTTTTCTCTTTGGCCTCCTGCCTTGGTAATCGCTTCGATCTGGAAACCCTGAGTATTATCAGCGGACGCTCGCCAAGTGAGTGTCTGACGCTGCTTTTTTCTGATCAGGCAAGAACCATGCTCATGCCGCCGGACAGCGTTGGAATCGCCAGCCAGCAGAAGTATCCTGAGGTCTCCAGGGTGTTGTGTATGTTTCTGCATGATCAGGTGCAACAGGCGGCTTATACTCTGATTGATCCTGCAGAACTTCCTTACATTCTACTGAAAATCGGCAGAATGTTGCTCGCCAGCCTATCCAGGGAAGAGCTTGCCCAAAGATTGTTCGAGGTTGCGGGCGATTTTAACGCAGCTTATCATCTTATTCAGGATACTACAGAGCAGGTGAAGGTGGTTGGGTTAAACATCACTGCAGCGCGCAAAGCCTATGCGGCTGCCGCCTACCGCTCGGCGCTTCAGTTTTACCGCTCGGCGAGCCTTTTTTTGGAACAACCCGGACTTTCCATATACCTCTGGAGCTACTATCACGAATTGACCATGAGCCTTTACAATGGGCGCGCTGAGTGTGAGTTTCTTGAGGGAAACTACGCAGAGGCTGAAAACTGCGTCCAACAGGCTGTGGCTAATGCCGGAACAGCAATCGAGACGGCGGATGCCATCAATATCCTGATCGTTCAATACACCTTGCTGGCCCGGTATCCGGAGGCTATTGCGGCGGGACGGCAGGCGCTGGCTGCACTCGGAATCAGCCTGCCGGAGGGTGGCTACGAAGAGGCGTGTAAAAACGAGATATTGCAGGCGCGGCGGAAACTGGGCAGCCGTCCGATCTCATCGCTGATTGAAATGCCGGTCATGAGCCATCCCGTGATGCTTATGGCATCCAAAATTTTGATTACGATGGGGCCGCCCTGCTATCGGTCGCACCAAAGGCTTTGGAGCGTGATTGTACCGAAAGTAGTAAATCTGACGCTGCTTTATGGCAACATCCCTCAGGTTGGCTACAGCCATACGGCGTTTGGCGGGCTGCTGGGGTGGGTGGATAGCGATTATGCTGCGGCCAGACAGTTCGGTGAGCTGGCTACGTGTCTTATGACCGGCACATTCCGATCTCCATCCGATCAGAGTGTATTTTATCTGATGATCGGCAGCTCAATTCGGCACTGGTTCAAACACCTCAAGCACGGTACTCAGGATTATACTGATGCCTGCGAAATTGGGTTGCGGTCGGGTAATATGCAGTATGCCGCTTATGCCTTTGGCCACAACATGTATTGCCGCTTCTACCAGGGCGTTCCCATGGCGGAGCTGATGCAGGAGTCGCAGCGTTCCCTTGCATTCAGCCAGTCACGCCTTAATCAATGGGCCATTGATCTGCTTGAGGGCGGGATGAATATTTTTGGTGCATTGTCAGGTGAAAGTCCTGTGTTGACAGGGTTTATGGCTTGGTCCGAGCATGAATATCTCCGGCGGGTCGAGGATCACCACAATATCCAGGTAACCTGTATTTATAAAGTTCTAAAGGCGTTCCAGCTTCTGGTTTTTGGCGATTATGATCGCGCACTGGCGATGTCCGACGAAGCGGAACCGCTGATATACACAGTTGGAACCCAGGGGCTTTTGCCCTGGCCCGAGCATGTCTTTGCGCGATTTCTGATTCTTACCGCACTGTATTCAAAAGCGGATGGAGAGCGGCAAACTAAATGGCGCGCGGAACTTGATCTTATGATCGGCAGACTGCGTATATGGGCCGACAACTGCCCCGAGAATTTTGAACATAAATACTTGCTGGCTGCTGCGGAACTGGCCAGAATTGATGGCAGGCAGGTTGAAGCCATGCAGCTTTACGACAAGGCGGTGGATGCAGCACAAGCTGGCGATTTTATCCAGTGGGAGGCTGTGGCTAATGAACGGGCACACGGGTTTTGGTGTGAACGTGGGAATGAGCGATTTGCGCATTCTTACTGGCAGCAGGCTTATACTTGTTATGACCGCTGGGGTGCCGCTGCCAAGGTACTTTTGATGGAATCGGCGTACCGGGCATACCTTGCGGACAATCCGCTAATCAACGATGAATTCGGTAAACTAACCGACACGCCGGAGCTTGAGATCACAAATGTCTTTATAGAGAAACAGATCAATCAACTGCGCAATTATGCATCCGCCAAGCAGCAAACCAGACTGCGGATCGAGGCGACAACCCAGGCCGAAGAGCAGGCTCGCGCCACGGAACGGCTAAGAGTGGAGGTCGCCGCTCGCAAGCGGGCGGAAGAGACTCTGCGAGTAGAGCGTGAGCGTCTGGACGGCATCATAATGGGCGCCAGTGTGGGGACTTGGGAGTGGAATGTGCAGACCGGTGAAACCGTTTTTAACGATCGCTGGGCTGAAATTATAGGATACACCCTGGATGAAATTTCACCCGTATCTATTGAAACGTGGACAAGGTTCACCCATCCTGACAATCTTAAGGTTAGTGGCGAGTTGCTGGAGAAGCATTTTCGGGGCGATCTCGACTATTATGAGTGCGAGGCGCGGATGAAGCATAAGAACGGGGCATGGGCCTGGGTTCTTGATCGGGGCAAAGTGAGTACCCGGACGCAAGACGGGAGTCCACTGCTGATGCGAGGAACCCACATCGACATCACTGCTCGCAAGCTGGCCGAGGAGTCGCTGAAAAATACGAATACGGCGCTACGGGAAGCGATGTTTCAACGTGAGGTTGTGATTGAAGAACTGCGGGTGCATCAAACCGAGATGGAGACACAGCACTGTGAACTGCAAACGGCGCAAGTTGATCTGGACTTGGCGCGGGAGCGCTATTTCGACCTGTACAACATGGCGCCGGTGGGCTACTGCACCATCAGTGAAAATGGGCTGATCCTGGAAGCCAACCTCACCGCTGCAGCCCTGATTGGCGTGGTTCGGAGCGAGCTGGTCAATCGCCGACTCAGCCAGTTCATCTTAAGGGATGACCAGACCATCTATTATTGGCACCGCAAGAAACTCTTTGAAACGGGGATGCTGCAGGCATGTGATCTGCGGATGGTGAAAAGTGATGGAACTACATTCTGGGCGCGATTGGAAGCCATTGTAGCACAGCATGACAAAAGCGTCGATTCAACTTACCGCGTTATGCTAAGCGACATCACCGAGCGCAAAATGGCCGATGAGTTGCTGCGAAAGATCGAGGCGGACAAAATTGAGCAGGAGATACTGGCGCAAGCGGGCGAGAAACGGCGTCTCCTGCTGGACAACATCCAGACTCAGGTCTGGTACCTGACTGATGTCCACACTTACGGAGCAGTTAATGCCGCCCATGCGGCATTCGTCGGGGTTCAGCAGAAAGACATCGTATTAAGGAGTCTGTACGATATCTTCCAGAAGGACGTGGCGGATATTTACTGCATGGGCAACAGCCAGGTCTTCGCCACCCGCAAAGCGACGCACACCGAAGAATGGATGCCCAATTTTTCGGGCGAATCCAGGCTGCTCCTTATCCTGAGATCGCCCATACTGCGCGCCGATGGGTCTGTGGAGCATGTTGTCTGTTCCGCCGAGGACATCACCGTGCGCAGGCGAGCCGAGGATGCCCTGCAGGAAAGCAACCGTCAACTGGAAGTGGCAATTATACACGCCAATGAGATGGCGGTTCAGGCTCAAGTGGCCAACATCGCCAAAAGCCGGTTTTTGGCTAACATGAGCCACGAAATCCGCACGCCGCTCAATGCCATTCTCGGCTTTTCGCAATTGCTGCATGGCGACCAGGAACTATCTCTCTCGCAAAAACAGCGTGTGGAGACCATCAACCGCAACGGAGAGTACCTGCTGGCGCTTCTTAACGATATTCTGGAACTTTCCAAGATTGATGCCGGAGGGCATAGACTGGAACCGACGGTTTTCGACCTGCATGCCCTGTTTTACGATCTGTCTGTCGTGTTCCGCCAAAGAGCGAAAGATAAGGAACTCGCCTTTGACGCAGACTGGATTGACCGTGTGCCGCAGTATATTATCGCAGATGAACAGAAACTGCGCCAGGTGCTGATCAATCTGCTTGGCAATGCTGTAAAGTTTGCAGCCACAGGCGGTGTAGTGTTACGCGCATGGATCGAACAGGAACAGGAGGCTATAGGTCTGCGACTGGTGGTTCTGGTGAAGGACACCGGGCCAGGTATTGGGACGGAGGAAATTGACAAGTTGTTCATGTCCTTTGAACAAACCTCGACTGGCCGCCGCAGTGGTTCGGGCACGGGCCTGGGACTGGTCATCAGCCGCCAGCTTGCACGGTTGATGGGTGGAGATGTTAGCGTTACCAGTACAGAAGGCAGTGGCAGTGTCTTTCGTCTTGATATCCCCGTAAAGATGGGGTTAGCAGAGATGGTGGCAAAAAAGATTGATTCTTGCCAGGCATTGCACATTGAGGCCGGACAGTCCCGCTGCAGGGTGCTGGTAGTGGATGACACAGAAGATAGCCGCAGACTTTTTATTATGATGCTTGGGGAGGCGGGATTCGACATGTTCGAGGCGGACAGCGGCCACAAGGCTGTGGAGGAGTTTGCAGAGGTGAGCCCGCATATTATTCTAATGGATCACCGGATGCCAGGAATGAATGGCGATGAAGCCATCCGCCGGATTCGCCGCAGCCCCGGAGGTGACCAGGTCAAGATTATCACGATTACCGCCAACGCGACAGATGAAGTCCGTAGCCACACCTTGGCGGCCGGCGCAGACGACTTTATGGCGAAACCTTTCCGGCAGAGCGAATTGTTCGAGAAAATCCGGCTACTGACCGGGATACGATACGTTTATGCCGAGTCGGCGCAATCGGATGGAACAACCACAGAACAGTCGTCGGTCCTGACAAAAGAGATGCTGAATGTCCTTCCAACAGATATGATGAAACAGCTTCGTGATGCCATAGTCAGAGGTCGCCAGGATCAGATGCTCAAGGTGATTCAGCAGGTCGCCGTCATTGATTCGGAGATGAGCAGGAGTCTTCAGTATCTCGTTTCCAAATTCGATTATGAAACATTGCTTCAACTTCTTAAATAAGGTGATTTGAATGATGAATGGGAGGCATCTATGGCTGGTTCTTTTTTATTCATCATTCATCATTCCTAATAATTTCTCTACAGCAACCCGGGTTGCCCAGCGCAAAAAAATCTTTGAATATTTGGCGCCGGCAAGATACATTCCAAACATAAATACCAAATGGGAAAAACCGTACAATAGTGGGCCGCCGATAACAACTATCAGTGGCTTGTCTATGTAAACACTTATGGCGCCCAGCGCGCCAATGGCTGGCCAGGAGATGATGTAACTGAAGATAATAGCCAACACACCAATGATGATTCGAGCCGATGGTTTCTCCTTGAAAGCGCTTAAATCAGCCTTGTCATTCAGGGCGGAACGCACATAATCTTTTTTGGCGATACGGTTTATAATTCTGGTTTTTATCATTTTTAATGTTTGGCTGGAGAAATTCATATCGTTGCACCCAATTTTCCATTATCATATCACAATGACTACCTTTTTGAAGCAAAAATATTTTTTCCTTGATAAATGAGGCGGCGACAATCAAGCGGGGGAAATGGACAAGTCAACCAACTACTGGGATTATTTTGACAAGATTTACTGTATCTCGCTGAATGATCGTTCAGACAGGCGTGAAGAAGCAAAAAAACAATTTAATAAAATAGGTCTTTTGGCATATATTGAGTTTTTTATTGTAAATAAACATCCTCATGATTCTGAGAAAGGTATTTTTGAATCTCATATTGCCTGCATCAAAAAAGGGTTGGCGGCTGGAGCTAACAAGATTGTCATATTTGAAGATGATATTGTATTTGACGGATTCACCCCGGAAAGCCTTAAGCAGTGTGTCGATTTTATGAAGAAGACTCCTGACTGGAAGGCATTTTTTTTCGGATGTCTGGTTTCCGGCAGCAGAAAAACGCATAGCGAGGGTGTGATTAAGATAAAGTATCGCAGCTTGGCCCATGCTTATGTTCTGAATCGCGGGTTTGCCGAATTATTGGTAAAAAAGCCATGGCGAAAGATTGCTTTCGATACAGAGATGAAATCGTATAATAACGGTTTTTATGCGGCCTTTCCTTCATTTGCATTTCAGGGTAATTCTACAACAGGCAATAGCAATCGTTTAGGATTGGATAAATTCCGGCGGATATGTGGCGGTCTTCAGCGCATTCAGAAAAGAAACGAATTGTTTCATAGTTATCGGTCTATATTCATTGCCTTGCACATTCTCTTTATCCTGCTGACCGTATTCCAGTTTTAAAGATGAAGGAAAATTCATGTTTTCAGCATGTTTTAAGATCGTTTCTGTCGCTGGTTTGGGGCTTACTCTCTTTCTGTTCATATTCTTTATATTGCCGCCAATGATTGAATATTTGCTTCGAAACCGAAATGAATATCTCACAGTAAATGAGAATCTCAGCGATCAGGTTATAGATCGTTACCGGAATATGGGAGCATATCAACGGCTGTTCGCCCGTTTCAAGCTGCGTCTGGATCCGATGTTTTCAGAGCTGCCATCTCTTTTATCGAATTCAGATGTCAGGACTGTTGCGGACATCGGGTGCGGCTATGGCGTGCCTGCATGCTGGATTCTGGAGCGGTTTCCGGATGCTATGCTCTACGGCATTGATCCCAATCCAAAACGGGTCCGCGTGGCATCACGAGCGGTTGGAAAAAGAGGATTTGTCGCTGTTGCCGGTGCGCCGGGTATTCCACAGATGTCAAGTCCGGTGGATCTGGCCACAATGCTGGACATTATCCACTTCCTAAATGATGACCAATTAAGCCTGACATTAAAAAGACTATCCGTTGTACTTGGTCAAAAAGGGATACTGATTATCCGCGCCACCCTGCCGCCGGCATATCAATTTCCCTGGGTGTGGTGGATGGAAAACCTGAAAAATATAGCAGCAGGAATGCCATGCTATTATCGGACCTTTGATGAAATCGAAACAATCGTCCTTCAGGCAGGACTTTATATTGAACTTTCCGCCCCGTCCGGTTCCAAGGGAGATATGGTTTGGTTCATACTGAATGCCCAAAAGTAACGTTTCTCTCCATGGCGGAATGGACCGGCCTGTTTTCATTTCTGGCTGCAATCCTGCTGTCATTTGTTGACCTGCAATTCTCCGTTGTTCCGCTGACGGGATTTGTTCTGCTATGTCTGGTTGCGCCCTTTCTTCCTTTTCTGGGGTATTACCTTCCTGTAATTAGTCGAGGGAAATCAGGCAAACAGGCGGTAGCGCTTACCTTTGATGACGGACCTGATCCACTTTGTACTCCAGATCTGCTGCGGCTGCTTGCAAAGCATGGGGTCCATGCAACTTTTTTTGTCACCGGAGAAAAAGCGTCTGAGTATCCAGAGTTGATCAAGGATATATTGCGGCTGGGACATTCCATAGGGAACCATACTTACTCCCATGACAATCTGATGATGCTTAAAGGCAGTCATCACCTGCTAAGCGAAATTGAAAAGACACAAAATATCTTGCTGAAATTAGGCGTGATTTCTTATGTTTTCCGTCCACCTGCGGGCGTTACCAGTCCCAGACTTCACCAGGTTCTTCTGCATTTGAATCTGTACGCCGTCAATTTCAGTTGTCGCGCCTTTGATGGCGGCAACCGAAGAATCCGGAATCTTTCAAAAAAAATCCTGAATCGTGTTCGTCCGGATGATATAATTCTTCTTCATGACACGAGACCGAGGCATGACGATCTGTTTTACTGCTGGCTGCATGAAATAGATCAAATACTGACGGGTATAGGGAAAAAAGAGCTCAAGGTTTTTCAGTTGGCGGCCCTCATTGGCAGACCCGTTATGGATGTAAACTGTGAACGGGCGACTGCGATTTTGCCCCCCCACCATAGTGAAGCTGGTTTGGACCAATGTTGCAGAAAATGATTTGGATAAATATCATTGAATACATAGCCGAACAAGCATGTTCAGATCGTTGATTTTCTCTCCATTAAGCATAACGCACCCAGTTTTGTCAAGACTTGCCTTCCCATAAGAAAAACCATTGGCGGGCTTTTTTTCGATTGCAATAAAGAGCGCGCCTACCGGAGTCCGTCTGGTTTTTTTAAAAACATTAGGGGCCTCCGGATGGCAGACGCCGCACAGCATCTTGTCCGTATCTCCACTGGCTATGGCGTACAAAGCCAGTTTGAGACAGGTCAGAGCCAATGCAGGTTTTTCTTGGATAACAAAGCTTGATCCGGTAAGCCCGAATCGTATTGCCACATCCCCCATGAAACTACTGGGCAGGGTATAGGAGAATAATCCCGGACTGGCCCCGATGCCGTTATCCTGCAGTACCGTATCGAAATAATCAAAGTCTGTATTCAGGCAGCCATAAGCTGTGGAAGTGATGATGCCGATATTGCGTTTATCCGTCCACACAGCCAGCCCTGCATCTTCCAGTGCAAGTGCGATGGCGGTCATTCCGAGCCTTGAATACTTATCCATGCGCCGGAAAGACGGGTATGATCCGTCAAAAAGGATATCGGGCGATTGCCCGTCAGCCATTGCTTCTGATATGGCATTTAGCATAGCGGAGGTTTTGATGTCCTTTCCGCGCCACAGGCCGGTTGAAGCTATCCAGCCAATTCCTGTAATGTCGGCAGTGCTGATTGTCATGGCTTCCCCAGGATAAGAGCAGCATTGATACCCCCAAATCCCGAATTTGTCGTCAGCAGATAATCCCCTGAAAAAGATACCGGCTCGGTACTGACCCAGCCCACTGCCTCATCCATCGGAGTTATTAGCCCAATTGTCTGAGGTGCTATTTGGCAGGAAATGGCTTTCGTTCCCACCGCCAACTCAATGCCGCCAGCAGCTCCCAGTGTGTGTCCGATGGCGCCTTTGATTGAAAATAGCGGAACTTTCCTGTTTTTAAATATCTGTCTGAATGCGGTAATCTCCATCAGATCGTTATAGATCGTGCCAGTACCATGTGCGCATACAGTATGGATTTCATCCGCCGTGATTCCCGATACATGCAGCGCCTGATAGATCGCCTGAATAAGGCCGCATCCATCTCTGGCAGGCGCTGTGATATGTGTAGCGTCATTTGCGATTCCCCATCCGTGAATGGTTCCTATGGGAATTAGGTGCTCCTGTTTCGCCCGCTTGTGACTCATCAATAGCAGCGCCGCCGCGCCTTCCCCCAGAGACAAGCCGCTCCTGTCGCTATCAAAAGGCCGGCAAGGAAGCGGCGATAAGGCTCTTAATGCAGAAAAGCCGGAGAAGATAAATTCGCTGACCATATCCAGACAACAGACTAACACCACATCGGCGCTTCCAGCGGAAATCAATGTCGCCGCCTGCGCCACGGCGATGGTGGAAGAAGCACAGGCTGCGCTAACATTAAAACCCATGCTGTCCAGACCCAATTTTTCGGAAACGATGTCGGTAATTGTTGAAGGCAGGATATCCTGAATGTCAGCGGATTTACCTGTGCATACTTTTTCCAGATTATCAATACCCGCCTTGGTGGTTGCCGTAATCAAAAACGTATCTGAGGGGACCGGACCCCAGTTGTTGAAAAGGCGGTTACAGAGAGAATGAAGCATAGAACTGCCGCCGGCAGGGGTTAATCCCTCAATACAGCCGGCAATCCCTGCGCTGTAATTTTTCACCGGAAAACGTTTTACTGGACGGATAGCAGTGTTTCCGGCCAGCAGTCCCCGCCACAACCCATCAAGACTGTCCGACATGGCGGTAACCGTAGATGCATTGGTGATGACTGTCATTGACCGCTCAAAGTCTGTCGTTTTCATTGTAACTACTCGGCCTGTATTTTTGTATCCATCCGAAAAGGGCCGGGATCACAACCAGGGACGCTGGAATCGCAGCGCCAATGCCCAACATGACGGCAATACCAATGGAGTGCATAGCAGGATGGCGGGCCAGAATCAGGGCACCAAAACCGGCCATGGTCGTAAGGCCGGACACCAGCACTGCTTTCTCTGTTTCATGGGTATATCCCCCGGTCAGCTTGCAGACAATAAATATCCCATAGTCAACGGCCAGCCCCACAATCAAAATCGCAGATAAAATATGAAAAATATTTAAGGGAACACCTCTCCATCCCATGAAGCCTATCACCACAAACATTCCCGTAACTCCAGGCACCATGGCGAGAAGCGAGTTTATCACATTTTTGTAAAGAAGATAAACCAGTGCAAAATTAAGAATCACCGCCCCCAGGATCATCCAGAATATATCTTTTCCCATGATATGGCTCAGGTGATCTCCAAAACGGGTTTGGGAAACAAAACGAAGTCCCTGAATTTTTTTTAGGTCTGACTGATAAAGGTCCGATACTTCTGCATTGTCAGGAACCAGCGTGAGTATCCGCACAACCCCGTTCTTTTGAATGATCATTCCATCTATCATGTCGCCAAGACCTTTGGACCTCAGAATATCCGCCGTAACAATAGGCGGCTGCCTGCCTAAGCCGTCAAAAAAAGGTGAAAATGCATCCTTGGAAAAACCCGCATCCGCGCCCTCCTGTTCCATGAGTGCTTTAAGCTGTGAAATCTTCTCTACGGACCAGAAATCCTGCCACCGGGTCTGGCGCTTATGCTGTTTGGAGGCCGAAGGAAGAAGGGGAGCAATGCTGACTATCTGATCTGCTGGAAGACGACTCGTCAACTGACCAAAAAGGCGCTCGTTGACTTCGAGCGCTTGATCCAGATCAATGCCTTCTGCAAAAAGCATTGCGGTTCCTCCTCCGCCCCAGGTCTTCTGAAAATAGGCTTCATCCGCCTTGAGGTCTGGAGTCATAAGGTTCAGGGATCGCATGTCGCCGTCAAAAGTAACGCCTTGCGCTTTCCATACACACACCAGAATCAGACATACCCAAAAAAATACGATGACCTTACCGGATTTGTGTGGATGGGCTCCCAATGCCTGTTTCTGGAAAACGCCTCTTCTGGATGAGATCCCGATAAAGTGTGGAAAGGTTATCAAGGAGATAAGAAGCGCGGCGCATATCCCCACGATCGAGAATGATGATACCTGGCGCAGACCCGGAAGCGGCGAGAAGAGAAGTACGACAAAACAGGCCACAGTGGTCAGGGCGCCAAAAACAACAGGAATGGTAACTTCATCCAGAACAGCGGCTTTTTTGCTCTCGTCGCCGGGAAGCGCAAAATAAATGTGGACGGCATAGTCGATGGTCACACCAAGAAGTACGGAACCAAAACCAATTGTGATCGCTGAAAAATGGTCGTAGAACAGACACACAAAACCTGCAATACTTAAGGCTAAAACCGGGACAAGCAGGACAAACAATCCCGCCCAACTAAAAAGGAACAAGGCGATAATGATGACGATGCCAATAAATGAGCTGCACATCACCACAAACACATCCTTCTTGATCGCAGTAGCGTTAGCATTGGTGTAGCGATGCGGGGCCATGACAAAGGCTTCTATGGGCTGGGGAACCGCAGTCTGGATCAGGCCATCTAATTGGGATATCAACTCTGCGCTTCCCCGTGAATCGGTTCCATTTATCGGGGTTTCGGCGATTATCAGAACGTTTTTCCTGTCCTGGCTGACAAAGTGCTGGTTCTCTATCCTCATTCCGGACAATAGGTTGGCGAATCTCAATTGTTCAAACAACAGGCTTGAAAGATTCAGGAAATCATTTCGGAAAAGCTCTTTTTTCATCCATCCTTCGGGTGTGATAAGCTGCTGGTATATTGCTTTCATGCGCTCCCGAATCTGCTCTGACGTGACTTTCGCGGAAAGTTTTTCAAAATTATCGTCTGCAAGGAGACCTGGAATGGACGAAAGCATCCAGGAAAAAAACTCGGCGCCAAAAAGATTGCCGGGACCTGTAGTCACGCTGGTGAAATAAGGTGGTTTCATTGATATGGCAAGAGCATCCGCTACAGCCATCAACTGGCCAAGTTCCACGTCGCCACGAAGATTGATCACCACTTTTTTCGCAAATGGAGAATCCTGAAGTAGGGAAAACTCCTCGCCTACAACAGCATCGCGATCCGGAATCATGAACTGAATGTCCTCATGGATATCCGAAAAGGCCATGGCAAGCGCGCCCAGCATGACAAACAGCAAAGTTATGCTGTAGAGGATTTTTCTTCTGGGGGACAGTAGGTTGTAAAGTGTTCCAAAGGGTTTGATAAATGACATGGCGTTAGAATCGTTCATCCGCTATCGGTTCGTTGATAACCGCGTTTGAAAAGCGGATAACTATCTCATCCCCATTTTTTTCCTGAATTTTGACGGATGTGACATACGCAAGATCGGGCGAAAAGATCAGCGTAACCTGATTGACGTAATCCCTTTCACCGGCCAGAAGCGGGACAAGTCCCATGGTTACCGGGTCCTCACTGGTTACCTTAAGGTCATAACGCTCTTTTAGTGAAGAGAAATCAGCGCTGGTCCAGGCAATAATTTGTTGAATCAGCACCTGTAAAAATGGGGCCTCTGATAGAGCAAATTTTTCCGGCGGTTCGGATGTTCCCTGCCACCGTTTGGCATCCTGGGCCTTTACGGAAAATCCTGCAGAGATCGGTTCAAGTGTTTCCCAGCATATTTTGTCCGGTTTTGCAAAGAAAAACCGTCCTTTGGAGATCATCGCGTCCTTCAGCATGGCGGTACGTCTTTCCTGCTCAAATGCCGATGACATGGTATGAACTTTTTTTACAGAAAAAGAAATGCGCGAGAACACATCGCCTTCAGATACCTGGACAAGGCCCGACCCAGGTTCTTCGGCGCACCATCCATACGAAAAAAGAGCAATGCAAGCAACCATGCTGCAAGCAACTGCGAACCAGACAGTTCCCGGCAAAAGATGAAAAAAAACTAAAGAAAAAAACCGGTTTTGTCCTGCGAAATCCATATATCCATGCCTAGTAACCGCTCGATATTTCATTTTTAGTTGTTCACTGATTCATGGTTTTCAGCCGACAAAAGCGCCAACTTCATATATTTTGATATATTGGGGCTAACCCAAAAAAATGTCTTTAGCGTGTTATCGTTTTCCGATTGCTTACAGCTCTTTTATCATCACTTGATTCAACAGGTCGAACTGCACTTCCAGCTTGGCCATGCTGGCCTTGACGGCGTTCAGGTCGCCGGCCTTTCCCGCCAGTTCCATACCGAGAGCCACCGCCAGCATGGCATCGCCGCCGACGTTGGCGGACGCGCCCTTGATGGTGTGGGCCTGGCGTTCGGCGTTCGGGATATCTCCTGCTTCTATATAACCCTTCAGAGCTAAGATTTGTCGCGGGATATCCTCCAGAAAACCTTTGATTATCATTCTGGCCAGCTCCTCATCATCCATCAGTCGGGCCAGCATGCCCTCCCGGTCAAAAATGAGTGATGATTGGGCCTCATCTTTTTCTGTTTCACTCTTTTTAATCCTCTCCCTTTCATCATTCACCACCACCATTTTCTTTTCATCGTTGCTTTTTGGAAGCCATAAATCCAGCACTCCCGCCAAAGCCTGGGGAGAAACCGGCTTGGTGATGTAATCATTCATGCCAGCCTCCAGAAATCGCTCCCGGTCGCCCTTCATGGCGTGGGCGGTCATGGCGATAATCGGAATGCTGGGAGAGAGCAATGAACGATGAGTGATGAGTGGCGAATGAACCACGCCTTCCACATAAGCCTTTTCATTCCTCGTCGTTAATTTGTAATTCCTAATTCTCTTCGTGGCCTCGATCCCATCCATCTCTGGCATCTGCACATCCATCAGCACCAGATCGTAGGGCAGGATTTCCAGCGCCCTGAGTGCTTCAGCTCCGTTAGCAACAGCATCAGCGCGCAGACCCAGTTTCTTCAGGATGCCCAATGCCACCTGCTGGTTGGTAATGTTATCCTCAGCCATAAGAATGCGCGCCTTGCGGCCGGCGAACAAATTGTTCAGCGTTTCAAGGGCTGTGTGACGCGTGGTGATGGGCTGTGGCTCTGGCTCCACCTTGTCCCGATCCGTCAGCGCCAAGGTAAGAACCGCTTTCAGTTCATGGTGCCGTATCGGCTTGTTCATGTAGGCCGCAAAACCGATCTCCTTGAAGTGCCGGGCATCGCCACGAGTCCCCATGGAAGTCAGCATTACCATTTGGGTGTTTGCCAGGCGCTCGTCCGCCCGGATAGTACGTCCCAGGGCATCGCCGTCCATACCTGGCATCTGCATGTCGATAACAGCAATCAGGAAAGGGTCGTTCTCGTCCAGCGCCTGGTAGAGAGACAGGAGCGCTTTGGGGCCGTCTTCCGCCTCGGACGAGCGCATGCCCCAGGAAGTCATGCGGGCAGTCAGAATTTCGCGGTTGGTGGCGTTATCATCCACGATCAGCACATGTACGCCGCGCAGATCGGCGGGCGTGAGACTTTCCGCCTGAGTTCCCATGGTCTGCTTGCCAAGGCGCGCGGTGAACCAAAACTCCGAGCCTTTGCCTTCTTCGCTGTTCACACCGGCATCGCCGCCCATCAGCTCGGCCAATTGTTTGGAGATGGCAAGGCCCAGACCGGTACCGCCGTAATGTCGCGTAGTCGATGCGTTGACCTGGCTAAACTTGTTGAAGAGCAAGCCGATCTTGTCTGCCGGGATGCCTACGCCAGTGTCGCGTACCGAGAAGAGAAGCATAACATCGTTTTCGTTCTCTTCCGCAAGCGAGACGCGGACAGACACCTCGCCTTCAGAAGTGAATTTGACGGCGTTTCCTGTCAGATTGGTCAGGGTCTGGCGCAGACGGCCCGGATCGCCGCTCAAAAGCGTGGGTATATTCAGATCGGTGGAGCATAGTAGTTCCAACCCCTTCTCATGAGCTCGCACGGCCAGCGTATCGGCGAAGTCGTCTAACAGTATCGACAGATCGAAGTCCAGTATCTCCAGCTCCAGTTTGCCAGCTTCAATCTTCGAAAAATCGAGGATGTCGTTCAGAAGCGCCAGCAGGGATTCACCGGAGTTGCGAACGGTCTCGGCATAGCGCCGCTGCTCGTCGCTGAGTTCAGTATCAAGCAACAACCCGGTCATGCCGATCACTCCATTCATGGGCGTACGGATTTCGTGGCTCATATTCGCCAGGAATTCACCCTTGGCCTGATTGGCGCACTCAGCTATTATTTTGGCGTCGTTAACATCTTTGATCGTTTCCCGAAGGCGATGTGTAAGCTGGGTCCTTTCAAGATGAACGGTCAGACGGGCAAGCAGTTCTTCTTTCACGAAGGGCTTTACAAGATAATCCGTCCCCCCTGCCTGGAAAACCTCAAGCACCCTGGCTCGATCGCTCATGTCTGTCAGAAGGATGATCGGCATATCCATCATCTTCAATTCTTCCCTGATCTTTCTGCAAAGGTCGATTCCTTGCATCCGCGGCATGTTAAAATCAGTAATCACCATGTTGATTTCCGCCATGCGGCTGGAAATGATCTCAAAGGCTTGAACACCGTCTTCCGCTTCGATGACCTTCAGCCCTTCTCGCTCCAAGACTCCCGAAATGATGCTGCGTGCAGTAGCGCTAACATCCACGATTAATGCGGATAGTCCTTCCAACCGGCTGTCATGTTTAAAAATCTTGTTGACAGCCAAGAGCAAATCACCTCGCGCAAACGGCTTGGTTATAAAATCAGCAGCCCCTAACTTAAAACCTTTCTTGCGATCTTCCAGGTTGTCTTTTCCGGTTACGAAGATGACGGGTACTTTGCGGTTCTTGATGTGGAGAAAAAAAGGGGCGTTTTGTTCGCTATGGAGTCTCCGGCAAGTTTCAAAACCATCCATCCCGGGCATTTCGATATCAAGGGTTACCAAATCCACCCTGGATTGCGTTGCCAATCTCAGAGCGGACTCACCATCAATTGCATCGGCTATCAGATAATCGCTATCCTTTAGCTCCCTCCGGATTATCTTTCGAATTACGGAGCTGTCATCCACCACCAAGATCGTCTTCTGTTTTATCATTATATCCTCAAAAACCGTTGACCGTTGAGAGTGAACGGTGAACAAAATTCTGCCTTGACATTTTACGAGTTCATCAACTTTGTGTCAGTCGTTGATATTATCGAACCCCTTTTGCATTCAAAAAAGTCACATAAGCTTTATCCGTACCCATGATGTGCTTTGACAGCCAGTCTTTTAAAAAATTGGTGATTTGAATAGGATTGGCTATCTGCCCGGAATCAAACTGCTGTTTCAGCTTCAGAACATGTTCTGTCATTTTGTCATGCTTTTGTTTGTGCTCTTGATAATCGGGAAATTTGTACAGTTTCAAGATACTTTCTTCAGTTGTAAAATGGGTTTTGGTATATTCCACCAGGTTTTTCAGAACAGTGTCAAGTGTCTCCTTGCCCTTGCCTGCCTGCATCGCCTCATACAAGTCGTTTAGAAAACCCACCAATATTTTGTGCTGCTCATCAATTTTGGCGATTCCCACACTGTAGTCATTTTTCCATTCAAAAAACGCCATTTCTCCTCCTTATGTTTTGAATACACCAGAGCAACTGGAAATGAAAATAATCAATTGTATTGTAGATAATCAACGCCTCGTTGGCGGATGTGGTATAAATTTGCAGATTCTGAAATCATATTACTTTTTATTCTTCACCGAGTGCTTCCAAATCAGCAATATCTTTTTTTCTGCCGGAAGCCCTTTTATTCAGGATATAATGATTGAGTCCGATGTAATATACCGGAACATCACCATATTTGCCTTTATCCAGCTCTTCATAAGCTTCATCCCATGAAAGACCTGATATTGATGTAATTATGTCAATACGCACCGGAGGATAGCCGAGCTGTACTACCTTATTCGGACTTCTGAAATCTTCTTCCTTCAAATCAAGCGAGCCGAAGCCGAATTCATCAAGTGCTTTCAGGATGCGAATCGCGTTTTCTGTGTCCGGCTTGACAAAAATGTCTATATCACCAGTGTATCTGGGAACTCCGTGAAAGGCCAGTGCATAACCTCCCACTATGAGATATTCGACTTTATGCGCGTTGAATAACTCTAACAACTCTCTGAAGTCTTTCTGAACTTCCATGATATTGTCTCCTCAGATATTCAACAGTTGCAACTCGTTCTTCAGGTGATTTGCTCAGCCAGTATTTCAGAACATCCGAAATCAGATTTTTATCATTCAGATTTTTGATGCTGACAACCTTTTTTATCATAATAGTACTACCCTATATTGAAAAATCGTTATAATGCCCAAAAACCTAACGATTAATTATATAGGAAACGCAGAAACAAAGTCCACTATAATCAGATATAATCAAAATTTTCTGCATATAACGAATGCTAAATTTCTGCAACTTGTAATTGGACTATACTGTGAACGAACATAATCCGAGCTTTCCATAAACTCCCACTCCCCTTGCGGGAGGGGGCCGGGGGGTGGGGGTACAAAAACGCAAAATTGTGCCCGTTCAAAGTATCCCATCGCAAACAGACTGCCATGGCTTTGTTCATATCATCCGGTCGATTTCCTCGAAGGCTTTTTCAATGCGTTTCCTGGAAACCGGAAACGCTGTTTTCAATTCCTGTGCGTAAAGTGAGACTTTATATTCTTCGATTATCCAGAAGATATCCTGGATTGCCTGCTTCTTTTTATTCGTTGCATGAGGAGACAGCCCATCCTGAAGAATCTGGAGCCTGTCTGACAGTATCTGAATTTCCCGGCTTTTTGTCTGATCTTTGTCAAAATCCAGCCAGGCCCTCTGAGCACGGATCGCAACCGCGCGAATGTAGCGAATCAGGTGGGGGAATCGTTCGGGTTCATACTGAATCATAAAGTCTTCGGGTATCAGGATTCGAAGCTGTTCTTTCATATCTGTCCAGAACTGCCTGGCAACGACATTGGCGGGATTATTTCGAATCAGACCTTCGATGCTGCCGCCGGCTTCGGTAAAGGCTTCAAGAATTTCCATGCTGGCATCCAACAGATTTTTGGCAAGGTATGCCATGTCTGGAAACGTCTTTTCCGTGTAGGCGATAAATTCGCTTTCTGATCGAATGTTTCTGGAAAACAGCCGTATTAAAAGCGCATTATAAAGCCTTTTCTGAATCTTTTTTGCTCCGCCCCACTGTTCGGCCAGAAGTGTTCGATGTCTGGGAATCGACAGATATTTCTGCATGAATTTCATTTCTCTGGCGTAAACGATCTCAACCAGTCCAGCAACTCCCAGACAGTGGGCCAAAATCGCCTCACCAGGTTCTTCAAAGAGCCTAATACTAACGCAGTTGCTGTCCGAATTCTTGACCAGGGCGGGAAATAACGTCCAGGTGATCCCGGCTTCTCCCAGGATATTAATGACGTCAGGAAGTTCCGCCATATCCCATCCCGTGACGGACGGGCGTTCCCAGGTTTTTCTGGCAAGATCAAGGGCTGCGTTGCTGATGCGCTCCGGTGCCAGGTTGTCAAGCACCGACAGATCTCTGCCGCTGCAGATCACCTTGCCTTCGGGACTGGTAATGGCGATGCGCATTTTGAGATAATCCGGAAGAGTTTCTTCGGACCAGGCCGAGGCCGGAATATCAATGCCAAAACGCTGGTGGATGAACCGGCTGAGGGCGTTTGCCAGAATTTCGGATTCCCTGGGCATTTCAGTGACGATAATTTCCACTGTTCTGGAGATAGGTACAAGTTTTTTTCGGTACATTTTGGGAAGCGCCTTGATCATGGCGCCGACTTTTTCCTTCAGGATGCCAGGCACCATCCAGTCGAGTGATTCCTTGGGTATGGTCGGAGCCGCAGCCGAAGGAATATGAACGGTGAGTCCATCTTCCTTGCTTCCGGGTTCAAAACTGTACAAACACGAAAAATGGTTATTTCCCAGCGTGACCCTGTCCGGATAAAGCGCCAGTTCCCCGGAATCGGGAGCATATTGCAGCAGGTCTTCCCGGTTCATGAGCAGAAAACCTTCTTCCCCCCTATCCTTCAAGAATTTCTGAAATGTTCTGATATCACTGATTGTTGCGGGAATACGCTGGCGGTAAAAATCATATAGGTCTGCTTCGCCGACGAGCAGGTCTTTTCGCCGGAACCGGTTCTCCATATCCTGAATTTCTTCAATCAGGTTCTGGTTGCGGATCATGAAGGCAAACGGTTTTTTTACATCACCTTCCACCAGTGCGCTTCGCACAAAGATGTTCGAGGCTTCCACCGGATCAATCCGGCCATAGCAAACCGAACGCTGGCTGACGATGATGAGTCCAAAGAGGCTGACCTGCTCAAGCGCTACAACCTCGCCCCGGCTTCGTTCCCAGTGCGCCTGGCTCCAAGTGTAACGGCAAAGGGAC
>Ga0194052_1000779_pt1 | contig 19624 bp, 18 predicted proteins | sample SepL226m_MetaG_FD_160117 | JGI IMG/M metagenome (GOLD analysis project Ga0194052, IMG submission 160117) | Anoxic zone freshwater microbial communities from boreal shield lake in IISD Experimental Lakes Area, Ontario, Canada - Sep2016-L227-6m | ecosystem: Environmental > Aquatic > Freshwater >...
ATCTGCAACCCAGTGGCACCGAACCCACGGGCTAAGCCATACCGCTCCGAAGCCGTTAAGGCGGGTTGCGCGGGTCAACCCATTTGCCGTTTAAATTGTCATCAACGAAATAAGGCACCCGATCCGCAATAATCGGATGCATTCCTTGCGCGAGAATCAGCATTTTCTTGGCCGCAAAATGGAACATGATTTCTTCGGGCGAGAGCAGGGGGCGTTGTGTTTCGCCGACGTTCTGGCCTTGCTCATAGCCCAGTTTGTCGCGGCTGGTATGGGTGGTTTCGACCAAATGCCCCCCCATAAATTGTGACCAGTAATGGGCCGTGTCGTAATCATCCAGATTAAACACCGCACGCACCCCCGCGTTGCCGACAAAAGACGACCAGCGGCCTTTATACAAATCCTTGATCTGGGCCACGTCCTGAAACACCGTCCAGAGCTGGATACCGTAACCCGCCGCCAGACCGACCGCATTCTCGACGCATTCCAAATGCCCCAGTGCGGCCAGCTCATCGAGCATGAAGCACACGGGCAGTTTTGGCGGGGCCAGTTTGTCGGTCATTTCATCCAGTGCCGAGGTTAAAACCAATCGCAACCAACGGTTAAACACGGGGAATTTTGGCGCGGACAAACAGAGGTAAACCGTCATTTCTTTTTTGTGCCAGAGCGCAAAATCCACTTCCTTGCCGTTGCCATCGGCGGCCAGACACGCGGCAATGTGCGGGTTATCCAGAATTTCTGTTTGGCGTTGTGCCGTGGAAAGGATCGAGCCAAATTCTTTTTCGGGGGTGTCCAAAAACGACAGGGCCAACATGGACAGCAAGCCATCCGCCGCCGTGCTTTGCTTCATGGCCTCCAAGGTGGGCCGAACCACGCCGAGTAACAGGGTTCGAACGGTTTTCAAATCCTTTTTGTTCGGCGGAATGGTTTTTTCTGTGACCACGAACAAAATAAAGGCCGCCAACAATTGTTGCGCGGCAGCCGTCCAGTGATCCCGTTCACCTATCACCAGCGCAGCGGCTAACGCCTTGCTTTCGGCTTCCATGTTTTCCGGTGTCAAACGGGCGAGGGGATTAAACCGCGCCTGAGGGAGTCCCGACACATGGAAGGGATCAAGCACATGCACAGTTTGGCCGTTTTGTTCCCGAAAGGCTGCACTCACACGGGCGTTTTCGCCTTTCGGATCGAGGACGAACGCCGAACCTCGATAGCGCAACAAATGCGGAATAATCAGCGACACGCCTTTGCCGCTACGGGTACTCGCCATAATCAGGACGTGTTTTTCATTCGGAATTTTCAGGGGGTTATCGTTGACATACCCAAACTGCGCCGTGCTGTCCAAAGGGTCTTCATTTTCTGTGGCAGTGGTAACGTCCGCCAGTTCGGAAGGGTGCGCGAAACGCGCCCCCTTGGAGTCGTCAGGTTTATCTTGGCTCTTGGGCATTTCTCGACCGGTATACCAAAACCAAAACTCCAAGGCATCGGCCAAAATGGGCATCGTAGCGACTTGCAGCAGTCGGACGCTTTTCGACAAACTCGCAATTTCCGAGAGAACTTTAATCGGTATGAAAACTACGGCGGTGAGAAACGCCATAAACGCCATGTACAGGGCGAGCGTGGCCGCCGCACCGGAGAAAAGCAAGGTCAGCGGGGGCAGCAACAGATATTTAACGGGGAAAAACCACCAGCCATTCGGCAGGAAAGAAAAAATACCTGTCCAGAACAGGGACGGCAGCCGCCCCATGACCATAAACACCATGAGGATTAAAAACGACAAACGGGTGTTGTGGGTATGCCGCGTTCGCGCGATCCACGTGCTGGCGAGTAACAATAGGGCGAGCAGAACCCAGACATCAAACACCGCGCCCAACATCCCGAAATCCGCGAAATAATCGTTGACCCATGGGAGTTGAAAAAGAGATTGAAGACCGTCCGAATAACTAAGGTCGCCCGCACGATTGTACGGTACCCCCATACGGGCATAATACTCAGCAAGGGCCGCTCTTTGTGCGCCGACACCTTTCAATTCAAAGACCTTGATACTCCCTTGAATTTCAAAATAGAGCAGCAGGAGCGACACGGTAAAGGCGAGACACCAGAATCCAATGAGGCACCACCGCAACCAAGCGACCCGAAACCGAACTTTGTTTTTTGCTTCGGGAGTCGGTTGATTGCTTTCCAAGAAATAGCCAATCCTCACCGCTAAGGCATCGACTTCTTTCATAACCAGACTGAACACAGGGGCAATGACGAACTTAAAAACAGGCGTCATGATGAAAGTCATTATTAGTTTTAACACGCGCGCATAACCTCACTTTCTGTTTTTGGTTATTTGTTATGTTACTTTTTTTTCACTGGGTTTTACAACCACCCCGTTGACTGTAAAAATTCACGTTCCTGTTTTCGCTGAATGGCACGGTTGAGCAGGGCCTTGACTTCGCTTTTTTGCTTGTTTCCAGCCTCCGCATTTTGGGCCGTGGTTTTTTCAATATCCGCGAGCAGGGCCGCCCCAATCAGGACTTTTAAACGGGTGTCCCGCTTTCGATCTTGCGCGGTATTTTTTGCCTGTAGTGCTTTTATCTGCGCTTCAATCTGGGCCTGTTTCTTTTTCAAGGCTTCGATCTTGTCCGCTTTCGTGGTGGGCGTGCTGATTTTAGGTGTTTCGCTGTCCGGTCTTTGTCCGAAGGTACCGAGTTTTTCTGTTTGCATGATGATCTCCTCGAGGGTGGTTTTTCGGATGGATTCCTTTCGACGTGGATTAGTTCCTGAGAGGATACTTTTTTCAGTCTTTTTTTCGTAGCTGATTCGATTACTTGCCTTCTTTTTTGAAGACTTTTTGAACGTTTATATTTTTTCAATGTCTGTGGGTTAAGTACCGAAGGGCGCACTTAGATGTTCTGCGAACATTGTGCGGTTTTCTGTCCAGAAAACACGCCTGTGCCATCCGGCACAGGAAAAAAAAGACCTTTTCAATTATGGCTATTTATTCCTTTAATGCCAAAGTGATCAGCCGCAGCGCGGGGCAAAGTGCCGTTGCCACCGCCGCGTATAATGCGCGGCAAAAATTGACCGACGAGCGCACGGGCGAAGTCAAAGATTACAGCCGAGGCAACGGCCTGATTTTTTCAGGTATTTACGCCCCGAAAGACGCGCCCGAATGGGCCAACGACCGCGCCGAACTTTGGAACCATGCCGAGGCCGCCGAGAAGCGAAAAGATGCGACGATTGCCCGAAATTATCTGATTGCCTTACCGCACGAACTGACGGACGAGCAACGCCGTTATGCCGTGCAGGATTTTATAAAAGAGAACTTTACCCGCAAAGGTTACGTGGCTGATTGTGCTATTCATGCCCCCGATAAAAACGGGGATGATCGAAATTATCACGCGCATATTTTAGTCACCGACCGCCGCCTTGAAGCGGACGGTTTTGCCGCCGATAAAACCGAACGGCAAGGGACGAAAAAAGAACGCGCCGACAAATTAGAAATGGAAAAAATCAGTTGGGAAAAAATCGGCAACCGTCATCTTGAACGGCACGGCTTTGAACCGACCCTCGATCATCGTAGTTTAGAGGCGCAGGGCCTCGACCGTGCCCCAACCTTACACCGAGGCGTTGACGTTACCGCCATGGAAAGGCGCGGCATCGAAACTGACCGAGGCGACGAAGGGCGGCAGATCGAGGCGCGAAACGCCGAGCTTAAGAGTTTACAATTTGAAGCGGCCAAACTAGAGCGGGAAATACGACAGGCCGAGCTAGAAGAAAAAGCAAAAAAACACGCGGCCCACGAAGCCGCCACCCTTTACGACAGAGCGGGGTTAGTGAGTCAGCAAGCGGACGCACTCCGCGACCACGCCGCGCGGCAAAAAATACTCGATCAGGCGAACGACCCCTTAAGACCAGAAGAGCCCACCGCGCGGATTTTACGCGAAGAACGGGAAAGCCAAAACCCGCAGCTCAAAGCGGATAGATTACAGGCCGAAGCCCTGCAACGCGACCGCGCAGAATGGCAAAAACAACACGCACAAGAAAAGTACCCGTTAAAACCAGAACACCCCGAAAGCCGTATCCACCGCGAAAAACTAGAAAGTGAAAACCCAGAACGCAAGGTTGAGCGTTTAGAAAACGAGGCGATAAAACGCGAACGAGTGGAACGGCAGCGGGAGAAGTTCGCACCAAAACCAGAGCACCCCGAAGACCGCGCAAAAAGGGAAGCGGAAAACGAAATAAACGAGGACAGCGAACAGCAGACCTTAGACGGCGATCAAAACCGCCGCGCACAGGATGACGAGGGCAGGAAAAAACGCGATGAAGAAGCACTGACGCAAAAAAAGGCCGAAAAAGAGCCTGAAGAAAGCACGTTTGATTTTGGCCGCTACCTCACCGATCCTCATTATCGGCTTGAGGTTGCCACGCAGGAACGGGAACAAAAAGCCATTGAAAAAGAGCGGGAGGGCGACAGTGAGGCGATAGACCGAGGTCAAGAGCGAACGCGAGAACGATAAAAGCCGTGGGGCTTGCGGAACCCTACGGCAAACCCCACCACCCCGCACACAAGGCCAACCCAAACATCAAAACAGAATCCCGCCCGTGCGGCAGCACCGACCAGCGGTAGGCTTGCGTTTAAAAGAAGACTTTTTAGCCGCGAAACGGGAGGCGGCGAACCTTCGGAAAAAAAAGAAACCGCGCCGGATCGTGCAACTGGTTGAAACGAAAGCCAGCACACCGCAGCGACCACAAAACCTCACACGCGGCCAGCTTTACGCCTACCACAAGCAAGCAGGAACCTTGGGGATTTACTATCTTATGTATCCTGAGGAAGCTCCTGCCGCTTGAAAATTCGAAAGATTAGACAGTCCATCGTTTTGTCTAGTAATTTGTATATATTTGATATTTATATTATTTTCTTGTTATCGTTATGTCGCAATATATATTTTTATCATTATCTTTATCAGTGACATTATCAGTAAAAATAGCATCATTAATCATTAGAAATAAATTACCTGATTCTGCAGCTTCCTGCTTGTAATATTCTCCTACTGGAAATATTTTATTACCTTTTCCTATTTTTCCTATAACTTCACCAACAGCAGCACGATCATATTTAAAATTAAAATTATTTCTTTCTCCGAAAGTTTTCGCAAGTTCCGAGTTTCCGTTTGGACCTGCCCATTCCCACTCTCCGCCACCTTCTTTACCTTGCCCTATTCTATAGCGACCGTCACACGAAATTTCAACAATATCGTTATTATTTATTTTAAGCCCAGTATCTTTAAAATCATCCCCTCCAACAGGGATTGCAAAATTAGGTTTTTTAATTGTTTCTGTGGGATGGTTTAAAAAAAAAGGAATTGCAGCAGCAACAACAAGAAATATTCCACTTATCACTGCTACTAATATTTGGATATAGATTCTCGAGCTTATCATTACATGCAAAATATTATGAATTAAAAATATGCCCAGCTAACACCGTGACCGAAGATAGGCGCGATCGCTTCGCGCTGTATTATCACACAAAAACTATGAACCAGAAACGGCTGCTTGGAAACATTTTGACAAAATAAACCTCACACGCCGCCAGCTTTACGCCTACCACAAGCAAGCAGGAACCTTGGGTATTTTCTATCTCCTGTATCCTGAGGAAGTCCCAGCCGCTTGAAAACAATTTATCCAAATGCAAAGTCGGATTTACTGCTTTTGTGGATTCGCCACTCCTAAAGCAACGCGCAGACATCGCTTATGAGAGAATAATTATTTATCTCTGGATAATATGTGATGAATTGTTGTTAACAAGATGTTGCCCAAATTTTGTATCTAACTATACCTGCTCCGTTTAAGCCTCCACCAAGTAGGTTGACAACAACACGTACTTTGTTGTCTCCGTCTTTGTCATCCCAAATTCTAATTAATTCTACGTCGTGAAAGTTGTCTGTGATCTCAACAAAAGCACGCTTTATGTCGAAACTAAACTCAAATTGGTGACTATCTGTCTTTGTAAGATTGGTAACAAACTCCTGTGAATCTAGTTTACAAGACGGCGGCGGAGGGGTGGGCTGGACTGGATGGCAAGGTACAATAATCCATACGCTAACAACGATGATTGAGACAAATATTAGGGAAAGGAAAGCTTGAACCAACGGGTGTTGCTTAGGGATAACCATAATTGCTAAGGTTGCTACGAGTAAAATGGTTAGTGCTGTAATGCCTTTTAGTGAGCCTCCAGCTTCGTTAACTGCATTAATTATGTCTGAAAAAAATTGGAAATATTGCATTTACGTTATCCTTATTAAGTCGTTGAAATTGATTCAACGCTTCTAAGAAAGAGATTAAAGAATGACGTAAAAGCGTTATGATTTATTTTCATACAAACAGCTGTACAGTCAAGCCCACACACTTATTTTTTGCTGCCCGTTGCACAAAGGGTAAGTTTTGCAACACGTCCGCATACCAATAAAAACAATGGCTTGAATGTTGCAAATATCTGTTGCAAAATATACCTATGAAAATCATAGGATACGCCAGAACCAGCACCGACGACCAAACAACCGCTTTACAGCTTGCCGCGCTCAAAAAGGCGGGTTGCCAAGTTATCCATGAAGACAAGGGCATAAGCGGCGCAATTCGCAAACGCCCTGCCCTTATCCGTTGTTTGGCCGCACTTGGGTCTGGTGATACCCTGATTGTTTGGAAACTTGACCGCTTAGGCCGCAGTTTGCGCGACCTGATCGACATGCTGGACGATTTAAGAGAGCGCGGAGTGCGTTTTCAGAGCATTACCGAAGCCATAGACACCGAAACCCCGACAGGCCGTGCTATGTGGCAGCTTGTCGGGGTTCTGGCCGAACTTGAACGGTCATTAATTACCGAACGAACCCGCGCCGGAGTGAAGGAGGCGCAAAAACGCGGCGTGAAGTTTGGTAGAAAACCGAAATTATCTCCCGTGCAGATTAACCACGCTCGTCAACAGATCGAGCAAGGGGCAGGAGTGCAAGAAGTGGCCGCGCTTTTGAACGTAGACAGGACAACGCTTTACCGTGCATTAAAGACTTGACCATGAAATTAATGTTAGGGCACTGTTGTTTCCCATCCATTTACTAAAACAATAACAAACGGACAATATGGAAAACCTTCTGAAAGACCTAGTGACGCTTCTTGCACAGGATGAACGCCTTATTATCGAAGGTCAGTTACTCAAGAATAAGGTTATTGAACTTGCATTAGCTCTTGATAGCAGCCTGATCCGTCTTTTGATTTCAAGCGACGGAATCCGTCGTCATTTTTTTCAGGACGTGGACGGCGTTCTGGTTTTTGACAAGATAAAGTTTCAGCAATTCGTAAGCAACAAGGCTTTTTTGCCAGACAGTTACACAGCATTTAAAAATAAGATTGGCCTTACGGCTGAAAATTATTATCTTACAGACAGCAAGGAAGTCGTTCTTGTTTGGCCTTATAAAGATTGTGTTCTTGAAGGCGGCCAGACAAAAGAAGACGCAAAGCGAAATGAGATTTTCTGGAATGAAACACTTGCTTCAGATCAGATCGACCGTTTACTTGCGCCTAAGGTGCTTACGAATTTTAAAAAGTACAGCAAGGATGTGGGATATAACGCCACGAATATCAGTCGTGAAGACAACTTAATTATAAAGGGAAACAATCTATTAGTATTGCATACTCTAAAGGATGTTTATGCAAGAGGGGTAAAGTTAATTTACATTGACCCACCGTACAACACCGGAAGTGATGGTTTTTTATATAACGATAGTTTTAGTCAATCAACTTGGCTAACTTTTATGAAGAATAGGATAGAAGCCGCAAAGAGTTTGCTAGCTGATAACGGAGTATTTGTTATGCAGTTAAGCGATCATCGTGTTGCAGAAGGAAAGATGCTTTTAGACGAGGCGTTTGGACGAGAAAACTTCATTAATCATGTTACTGTGAAAACAAGATCACCTTCAGGATTCAAAACTGTAAATCTTGGTGTTTTCGAAACAGCCGAATATCTATATTTTTATGCGGCAAAAAATAAAAAATCGGTGAGATATAAGCCTCAATATGTCATATCGAGTTATGACAGTAACTATAAATATATTATTGAAAATTATGATGATGATTTTCGTAATTGGGTGATTATTGGGTTAGACAGTGTTATTGCAAATGAACTTGGCTTTAGCACTGTTCGTGATTGCAAAAAATCTTTAGGTGATGCTGCTTTTGAATCAAAAATGGCTGAATCTGCGTTAGCTAATTCCACAAGAGTTTTTCGATATACAGAAATAAATGATGATGCTTCTAAGGAAGCTGTTCAGCTTAGGAATATGTCAAAAAGTGATCCAGATACGATATATAAACTTGGTGAAGGAAATAGCGGAATATTTATTCGTGGTGGAAAACAAATATATTTCTATGATAGGAAAGTCAGAGAAATAGATGGAGAGCTTGCGCCAACGATGCTTCTTACAAATATATGGACAGATATATCATGGGAGGGCATTGCTAGTGAGGGCGGGGTAAAGCTAAAGCAGGGTAAAAAACCTGAGCGGCTTATCAAGCGCATACTCGATATGTACACGCAGGAAAACGATATTGTTCTTGATTTTTTTGCCGGAAGCGGAACTACAGTAGCGGCTGCTCATAAGATGAATCGCAGGTGGATTGCAATTGAGCAAATGGACTATATGCATGATTTGCCGGAAGCTAGACTTATTCGAATTATAGACGGTGAGCAGAGTGGAATATCGAAGATAGTTAAGTGGAAAGGCGGCGGTTCTTTTGTTTATTGTGAATTATCAAAGGCCAACCAGTCCTTTATTGACAAGATACAGGAAGCGGAGAACAGCGAAAAACTAACAGCAATCTGGCAAACGATGCAAGAAAAGGCATTTTTGAGCTATCGAATTGCCCCAAAGAACATTGATCTTGCTAGTGCTGATTTCATAGATTTGAGCCTCGATGACCAAAAACGTTTTTTGATCGAAGTGATGGATAAGAATATGCTCTATGTTCCTGCGAGCGAAATTGACGATGTAACCTATGGCATTAGCGACGAAGACAAAAAGCTTAATCGCCAATTCTTCGGTAAGTCTTAAGATGGTAAGAAAACGACTATGACCGAAATTAAAACTCTGCACCAAAACCTAATTGAAGAGTTAGGTAAGCGTTTTATTGAACGGACTCAAATTCCCGCTGCCATCACAGGCAATTTGAATCCGGCTTTCAAAATTCGACCTTACCAGACAAGTGCTTTGCAATTATTCCTGAACTACTGGCAGGAATCTTTTGACGGTAAGCCTCGACAGAATCATCAATTGCTTTTTCACATGGCGACAGGCAGCGGAAAAACGCTAATCATGGCGGGTCTGATCCTGTATCTTTATACGCAGGGCTATAGAAATTTTTTGTTTTTTGTGAATAGCGCGAATATCATCGACAAGACGCGGAATAATTTTCAAAACCCGTTATCCAGCAAGTTTCTATTTGCCCAACAATTAAGCGTTGGGGATAAACGGTTTGCCGTGCGCGAGGTTGATAATTTTCAATCCACCAACCCAGACGATATTAATATCGTGTTTTCTACCATTCAGGGTTTGCACTTTGCCTTGAATACGCCACGCGAAAACGGGCTTACCTATGATGATTTTGAAAATCAGAAAATTGTGCTGATCTCTGACGAGGCGCACCACATCAACGCCAGCACGAAAAAAGGTGAAAAACCAGCTCAAGAAGAAATTTTCGAGGTAATAAGTTGGGAAGGAACCGTGCAACGTATTTTCGAGGCAAGCCCAGATAATGTTTTGCTGGAATTTACCGCGACGATTGATTTTTCAGAAGATAATCTAGCCGCAAAATACAAGCCGCGCCTGATATATGACTATCCATTAAAAGAATTTCGCAAAGACGGTTATTCCAAGGAAGTGAAGGTGTTACAGGCCGATTTGCCCCCGCTTGAACGAGCATTACAGGCTGCCTTGATTTCACAGTATCGACGTAAAATTTTTGAAAAAAACAGGCAGTCCATTAAGCCTGTCATTCTTTTTAAGTCCAAGACAATCAAAGAGAGTAAAGATTTTTTCGGGCAATTCAAAACTGAAATGGAAACCTTGACTGCTGCGCGGCTTGCCGAAGTGCAGAGAGAATCAAAAGATCCCGCTTTAAAAGCCCTGTTTTCATATTTGGAGACACACAAAATTACCCTTGAAAATTTGGCAACGGAGTTACGCGAGGATTTTAGCGCGGACAAGCTTATTGAAGTGAATAGCAAAGAAGAAAGTGAGGCAAACCAGCTTGCGGTTAATTCACTTGAAGACGACGAAAACGAATATCGTGCTGTTTTCGCCGTCGATAAGCTCAATGAAGGTTGGGATGTTCTGAACCTGTTTGACATCGTGCGAATGTATGACACGCGAGACAGCAAAGCCGGAAAAGTTGGCAAAACAACCATGAGCGAAGCTCAGCTTATTGGCCGTGGGGCACGATATTGTCCGTTTCGTGTGTTGTTAGACCAACCGATTGATCAACGGAAATACGATGCAGACCTAACGCATGAAATGCGGATATGCGAAGAGCTGATTTATCACAGTGCTTATAATCCGAAATATATTCAAGAATTAAACACAGCTTTGCATGAAATTGGCATTAAGCCGAAGGAAACGCGTCAACGTGAAGTGAAATTGAAGCCATCTTTTATGGCTACAACTCTTTATAAAGCCGGACATATTTTTCTTAACGGACAGCAGAAATATGACCGCAGAGACATAGTAGGACTTGATAGCAGCCTGATACAAAAGCTTTACAAGATTCAGCTTCATACAGGGCATAGCCAGTCAGGTACTATTTTTGTTGAGCAGGGTGGGGGAAAATCCGCAATTGAACGAAAACATAAGGATTACGCACTTGCTGATTTTGGCACAGCTATTCTGCATAAAGCTATGCAACGGCTCGAATTTTATGAATTCAAAAACTTAAAAATGTATCTGCCAAACCTACAATCAGTTAATGAGTTTATGACCTCTGATAGCTACATTGGAAGTGTTCGCGTTGAGGTATCAGGAACACCTGAGCAGGTTGAAAATATTAGTCCTAGCGAAAAGCTTCGTGCGGCGACGCAAATTTTATCTGAAATTTCACAGGTTATTGCTTCGGATAAGGTGGAATACAAAGGCACAAAGGAATTTAAGCCATTCATGCTAAAGGATAAGATTACCAACAAAACCTTGAATTTTGCCGCCGATGAAGGCGAAGATCAAGAGTTCGGGAAGTCTATGAATGACCCGAACGAAACAGCTATTCACCTCGATTTAAGAAAACGCGACTGGTTCGTTTTTGATGATTGTTTTGGTACGTCGGAAGAAAAATTACTCATCAAATTTATAGATAAGCATTATGACGACTTGAAAAAGAGATATTCAGACGTTTATCTGATCCGCAACGAACGGCATTTCAAAATTTATAACTTTGATGATGGTAGACCGCTTGAGCCTGATTTTATCCTCTACCTCATTGGTTGTGAAAAGTCGGACACAATGCACTATCAGGTGTTTATTGAACCTAAAGGCGGTCACTTGCTTAAGCAAGATGAGTGGAAGGAAAAATTCCTTCTCCGTCTGCAAGTCGAGACCGTGATAGAACAGCTTTGGAAAGACCGGAAATTTGCTGTTTGGGGGCTTCCGTTCTTCAATAATACCCAAAGAATGCCGGAATTTGAGGCCGGTTTTAAAAATATTCTTAGTTAAAACAACATGACGAACCCGCCAAGCAGCGGGGCGGGTGCTATGCGCGACGCGCACCGAGCCAGCCAAGCGGCTGTCTCAGCCATCCGGTAACGCCCCCTTTCGTAAGTCCAGACTAGGGGCTTCGCCCCCCGCGCAGGACAAGAAAAATAACGGTATTCACGACAAAAAAACGGTTTTCAGCCGTCGCTACGCTTTGGGCCGAAGCTTCCGTTTTTTTCTCGCAAACCTTCCGTGATTTTTCTTGCCTTTGCACCCCCTAGTCTCGCCGACGGGCAGAGGTGCAGCGCAGTGCTGCACCCCAAAACAAAAACAGAAAGGCTTGACGATGACCGACCCGCCGAACTTCTGATCCCCACTTGTCACTTGCCTGTTTAACGCTATTTTATTCTCAGACGCCGGAAAGGAATCCTGACCATGAGCAGCACCCAAACCCCCGATGTTTATACCCGTATCACCGACAAGATCATTGCCGAACTGGAAAAAGGCGAACGGCCTTGGCTGAAACCGTGGAACGCCGAACACGCCGCCGGAAAAATCACCCGTCCCCTTCGTTATAATGGCCTACCCTATTCCGGTATCAATGTCGTGATGCTCTGGGCCGAAGCCATGGAGAAAGGCTATAACGCGCCTTTGTGGATGACCTTCAAACAAGCGCAGGAATTAGGCGGCCACGTTAAAAAAGGCGAACATGGCAGCCTTGTGGTTTACGCCAACACCCTCACCAAAACCGAGACCAACGAAACCACGGGCGAGGATGAAGAACACAAAATTCCTTTTATGAAGGGTTACACCGTGTTTAACGTCGAACAGATCGACGACCTCCCCGCGCATTACTACGCGATGCAAGCCCCCCAGCTTGAAACCGCGCAACGTCTTGACCATGCCGAGCAGTTCTTTAAGCATCTTCGCGCTGATATTCGCTATGGGGGCAATCGGGCTTTTTATGCGATTGGTTCCGATTATGTGCAAATGCCCCCGTTTGAGTTTTTCAAAGACCCCGAAAGCTTTTATGCGACCCAATTGCATGAATGCACGCACTGGACACGGCACCCTACGCGCCTTGACCGAGACTTAGGCCGGAAAAAATGGGGTGATGAAGGCTATGCCATGGAAGAACTGGTAGCCGAGTTAGGCAGTGCGTTTTTATCCGCCGACCTTGGTTTAACCCCCGAAGTGCGGGACGATCATGCGGCCTATCTTGCCGGATGGCTTAAAGTGCTGAAAGAAGATAAGAGAGCTATTTTCAGTGCCGCCGCGCACGCGCAACGTGCCGCTGAATTTCTGCATGGCTTGCAGCCCTCCCCTGCCCCTGATGTAACCAACAAGGCAACGTATGAAACGCTGGAACTTTGAACAGGACGAGGCGGGGCGGAGTGTCATCCGACACAACGCCCACCCTCGTTTTTGCGCGTATTGGACAAGCGGCGGGGGTAAGCCCCCGCCGCTTGAACCTTTTTGGAGTGATTTAGGCAGCGGCGAAGACGACCGCTTGCATCTTTATGGGATTCAGTGGCTTGACGGCTCCCCCGACGCCGAGGCTTGCCGTCGTATTATGCAGGAAGCCGCCAAGGCCATTGATGAGTGGATTGTAAGGCGGTTGTAAAATCATCAAATGGGTAAAAATTATGTAAAAATGTAAAAATTTACATTTTTACATTTTTGTGCAATATTGGATTTTTAATAATTCCGAAAGGACAAGACCATGAGCCGCCTTACCATAGAAATTACAGAGCAACAGCACCAAAGCATTAAGGCACTGGCCGCCATGCAGGGTAAAAGCATCAAAGAATATGCTATGCAGCGTTTGCTACCTTTAACCGCCGACGAAGAAAACGCCATGCAGGAACTTGAAGCGTTCCTTGCGCCCAGATTAGAGGAAGCGAGGCAAGGCAAATTCGGTGATAAGTCAGTTATGCAAATTGCCGAAGAAACCATTAAAAGAATGAAAGAAAGGCAATAATGCGGCCTTATCACCTTACCCTTTCAGCAGAACAAGACGTTGACAATATCACCAGCTACACCTTTGAAAAATGGGGCGAAAATCAAGCTTTGCACTATGCCGGATTGCTTGAAAAACGATTTTTCGAGATAGCCAGTAAAACCGCAATGGTGCGGAGTTTTTCAAGTCTTGACCCTGAAATCATGGTTAGCAAATGTGAGCATCACTACATCTTTTTTACCCATCAAAGTGGCCAGAAGCCGCAAATTTTCGCTGTGCTGCATGAACGTATGAACTTGCTAGAACGGCTGAAAAATAGATTGTAAATCTTCAAACCCCTAAAAAAACCGTGTTTCTTAATATAGACGAAATTAACTTTTCTTGATACGACTAAAAAAATAATTGACGAATTCGTCTATTGCAGAATGTAAGAAACACGTCTATAGTCGAATTCTTAATCTTAGTAAAAAGGCACAAGGCATCATGAAAACCATTGTTATATTGAACAGCAAGGGCGGCGTCGGCAAGTCCAGCATCACGAGACATCTTGCCGTTGCCGCCGAACAGGAAAATTCTGGGTCCGTGGTTTTGTGTGATACAGACCCACAAGGTTCCCTTTCGGATTGGTGGAATGCGCGTGAGGCCGAAAACCCGCAGCTTGCCACGGTTGCCTTAAACGAGTTCAAGGCGAAACAACCGGCTATTGCCGAGCAATTCGATTTTCTTTTTGTCGATACCGCCGCATCAGACGCAGAGCCATACGCAGAAATTTTGCAGACGGCGGATTTAATCATTATTCCTGTTCAGCCTAGCCCTGATGATGTTCGCTCTTTGAGCCGTTTAACATTACCCGTCGTCAAATCGAGCGGCAGACCGTTCATATTCGTGATGAGCAAAGCGCGTCTTGGAACGGAATTGTTAGTCTCTACAATGGCGGCTCTTTCAGAGCATGGTGCTGTTTGTCAGACCATCATCGTGCAACGGGAAGGCTATGCTAAAGCCGCTCTTTCAGGATCAACGTTGCTTGAAGATGAGCCGAATGGTAAAGGCGCGGAAGAAATTCGCGAATTATGGAATTATATAAAATCACGAATAGACGAAAAGTCTATTTCTGCCAAAAAGAAGGAGGTTTTCAATGTCTAAGAAAAGTTTTGATATGTCGGGTTTATTAGCAACAAAAGGTGAGGGAACTCCTGCCAATGATGCACCAACACGACCTATAGTTACGAAAGAACCAAAGATCGAAAAGACGAATAGACGAAATAAAGAAGACCAAACGCCATCCAGTGAATTCGTCAATCTGGGGTTCAAAGTTCCGAAAGAATTCAGGCACCGACTACGAAAAATTGCCGCGCATAATGACATTAGCTTAGTCGAGGTTTTACGAGCGGCGATAGACTTATACGAGCAAAAATTCGTTAAATAACGAATAGACGAATTCGTTTATTTCATAATAAGGGTGGGGCATGACAGCCAAAGGTAAAAAAACGAAGGCCAAAGGAACAGACACGCAAAAGCCCGTTATTCCACCTACTGAGGCGGATTTTGAAGGGGTTCAACTTGACCTATTCCGTTCGTTTTTGTGCAATAACGATACTGAACGCGCTCAACTTTCCAACACGTTCGACCTTTGGGATAGTGTGCCGCGTTACTCAATGTCGCGGCAACAAATGACCAAAATACGGAAAGAAAAAGGGTTTCTATCTTTGCAGCACATCCCTTTTCAGTACAGACAAAACCCCTTTGAAGTTCGTATTCAAGCCGCCCGAATTTACGATGAAAAAACTAAAACAGAAACCGACTACTACCCCAGTTCAAATGAAGAGCTGATCGAGGACGCATTACGAAAGATTGCCGCCGAGCAACAACGCAACGCCTTTTTTGATAAGTCGAACTATCGAAGCGGTGTTACTTTTTCACTCCACATGCTACGCGAAGAATTAGACCGGCGCGGTCATGCTCGTTCATATCAGCAAATCGTTTTAAGCCTGAATATATTGGCTGGAAGCATGATTGAGATTCGAACTATGAACGACGACGAAGGGGAAGGGTTCACAAAAAGCGGCTATTTTTCAGGACTGGCCGCCGTTTCAAAAAACAAACTTATCGAAGACCCAAAAGCAAAATGGATTGTGCAATTTCATCCGCTTGTAACGCAAGCTATGGACACCTTAACTTATCGCCAATTCAACTACGCGCAGATGATGAGCCATCAAACTCAGCTTGCTCGTTGGCTTCATAAACAATTATCACTGAAATTCACATTTGCCAGTCTCACCAGTCAATTTGAAACACGTTACAGCACAATCAAGCGGGATAGTGCTTTGTTAAATAGCTACACCAGAGAAAGAGACGGAATAACCAAGCTGGATGCTGCATGGGAGGAATTAAAATCGAGCGGAGCCTTAATGAAGATCGAAAAACAAGAGGTCTTAGGGAAGAGAGGAAAGCTTGAGGATGTAATTTATAACCTCACTGCTTCACTTGATTTTATCTCAGAAATGAAAGCCGCTAATAAACGTGAAAGTCTCAGTATCGAGAAAAAACAGCCGTTATTGAAAGACGCAAACACTTCAAAAAAGCAGTAGTTATAGGTCGCGGGTCAAGGGCTTTTTCGGTAGTTATAGGTCGCGGGTCGCAGTAGTTATAGGTCGCGGGTCGTGTTTTATTAACCATTTTTAACCATTTTTGAGGTGGTCAGGCGGTAGTTATAGGTCGCGGGTCGTCAAAAAAGCGGTAGTTATAGGTCGCGGGTCGTCAAAAAAGCGGTAGTTATAGGTCGCGGGTGCGGTAGTTATAGGTCGCGGGTCGGCCATTTTCACCATGATTTTAGGGTCTGCTGGTAGTTATAGGTCGCGGGTCGCCCCTAAAAACACCATGTAACCATTTGATTATCAATGATAAAAAAATTAATTTTTTGCCCTTATTCTTTTAATCTTTATTTATCCTTTTTCTTATCCGTACCTCAGCCTGTGGATAACTTTTTGAGGGTGCTAAAAAAATCGAAAAAAGGAATCGGCGTTCGCTATCGCTCACCACTTTTTTGAAGGCAGTGAAAAACACATTCACCAAACCCAACCCGTCAGGATAAAACGATGAAAGAGGGTAGGAGAGTCAAACAATCAGAATTTAGCTCTAAGGGCAAAGCAGGGCAGTAGGAAAAGAGAGATGGGCCAAGATGAAGAGCTGGAACGGTTTAAAGGGTTCAATCTGGGTGAACTTGCCACGTCCTACGGTTATGCGCTCAATCGCCGTGAATCGAGCAGGTCAAGTCTGGTGATGAGCCATGATGACGGTGACAAGATCATCATTGCCACGGGTGAAGACGGCCATGCGGTGTTTTTTTCGGTACATAGTCCAGCCAGCGGCAGCGTGATTGATTTTATTATGCATCGAGAGCATTGCAATCTGGGTTATGTGCGTAAAATCCTACGAGGATACGTGCCTCTTTCCTTCCCTACTGCCCACGCTTTCCCGATCCCCAAACCAAGCCCTATTTCTCATGACCGTGCGGCTCTGATCGCGCAATGGCACAAAAAAATCCCCTATACCGGAGGCTATCTTGAAGGCCGAGGCTTAACCACCGCAACCATTGAGGCCTTTGCCGACCGCATCCGCCTCGATGAACGCGGAAATGTAGTGTTTCGCCATGATGACCGCCAAGGTCTGAGCGGTTGGGAAATCAAAAACAAAGGTTTTACGGGCTTTTCATCCGGCGGCCACAAAGCCTTGTTCGCCTGTCGCATCCAATTACCCCGCGAAACCGACCCCCCGCGCCTGATCGTGGCCGAAAGCGCGATTGACGCCATGAGCTACCAGCAGCTTAATCCGCGTCCGGCCTTGGTGCTATCCTTCGGGGGGAGTTTATCGCCGGAACAGGACATCTTGCTCCGTTCGGTTTTAAGCCAATACCCTGCCGCCAAAATCATCACGGCCACGGATGCCGACGCCGGAGGCGACCGCTACGCTGAACTGATCGAAGCCATCCGCCCCGATGCGTTTCGCGCTCGCCCCCCTACGGGTAAAGACTGGAACGAGGCTTTAACCCGTGGTCTTCAAAACCAACTTTTTGACCTGTATCCCTGATGAACAAAAAAACGCCTAGAACGCTCTCAGGCGCGTTTTTGGTGAAAACCGCTAGAGATGGTTATTCGGGGTTGTAAAAATGTCCCAGCGGCGAAAAATCCGGCAAATTTTCGATTTTAAGGGCAGGGTTCTGGCCGTGTCGCCTTCTGTTCTTGATTAGCTCTTTCAGTTATCCACAAAAAAAGTGGATAAGTCGGTGATAAGCACCGCTTAACCCCACGGGTTTTATAGGCTCACGCTAGATTGTTCAAAAAAACAGCAACGTTTCGTTTTTAGGCGGCTCTTGCCGTTCCATTATGCACCCGATACGATGCCACTAGCCGAAAGACTTCATCATGCTCAAAGCGAACCAGCAACTCGATCTTTTCCGCGATTGTGGCGTTGAATTATCCGCGCACGAAAAGGAAACCTTGCGCGAAGCCTTCAAAATTTTAGAGCGAGCCTTGCGAATACCAGGCGTGGCCTTGACTAATCCCAATCTGGTTTCTGATTACATGAAACTGAACATTGCCATAAGGCCGCACGAAGTTTTTGTGGTGCTGTTTCTCGACAATCAAAACCGCCTGATCGACGCGATAGAAATGTTTCGCGGCACCATCGACCAAGCCAGCGTTTACCCCCGTGAAATCGTCAAAGAAGCCTTGCGCCTGAATGCGGCAGCGTGCATCTTGGCGCACAACCACCCGTCGGGTGTCGCCGAGCCGAGCGGGTCGGATAGGCAAATCACCCAAAAGGTTAAACAGGCGCTTGAACTAATCGACGTGCGGGTTCTGGATCATTTCATCATTGGCGGCCTGACTCATACCTCCTTTGCCAAAAGAGGGCAGGGGAACAGCGCACCGATACGAAACGAAGTGTAACATAACACAATTAAATATAATGTATCGTAACATATATGATATGATACGTTATATTTAATACGATACAGGTGGTTACGTTATGGCACGAGAAGGCATTAGTTACGATCACGTGGCGAAAGTCGCCGATGAATTGGTGGGCGAGGCCCAACAGCCCACGATCCGGTTGATCCGTGAACGCTTGGGAACCGGCAGCCCGAACACCATCCACCGACACTTGACCGTTTGGCGCGAGGCAAGGCCCCAAATCACCACCGCCACGGCAGAGCTTCCCGCCAGTTTAGCCACGCAAATCGCGGCTGAAATTTCACGGGCCGCCGCTCAGGCACGGGCCGAGATCGAAGGCCGATTAATTCAAACCCAAGCCGAGGCGGCAGAACTGGCAACGACCGGAGAAGCCCTTGAAGTCGAGCGCGATACGTTGCTTGAACACATCACCAGCTTAACCCGTGAACGCGATACTCTCGCCGGTAAAGCCGCTCAACAGGCCGCCGACCTGATCGAACAGGCTAGTCGTCTGGATCGAGAACAACAAGCGACCGAAGCCGCACGCATCGAACTTGCCACGGCACGGCTTAAGATCGAAGCCCAGACCGAAAAACAAGGCGAACTCAGTGCCGAAAACCAGCAACTTCGTCTTGCGCTTGACGCCAGCCAGAAAGCCAAACAGGACGCCGAGCAGCAAGCCGCCGTCTTAACCGCGAAGTTTGAAGCCATGACCGACCGCGCCACCAAGGCGGAAACCCGTGCCGATCATGCCGAAAAAAACGCGCAGCACTCCGGCGAAGAAGCCGCCGAATTGCGCGGCAGACTGAACGCCGCCGCTGTTGATAGTCAAACGCCGGAACGAAAACCGGACGTGGAACTTACCCGCCGAAAAGCCCATCTGCAACCCAGTGGCACCGAACCCACGGGCTAAGCCATACCGCTCCGAAGCCGTTAAGGCGGGTTGCGCGGGTCAACCCATTTGCCGTTTAAATTGTCATCAACGAAATAAGGCACCCGATCCGTAATAA
>Ga0194052_1000782_pt1 | contig 19589 bp, 20 predicted proteins | sample SepL226m_MetaG_FD_160117 | JGI IMG/M metagenome (GOLD analysis project Ga0194052, IMG submission 160117) | Anoxic zone freshwater microbial communities from boreal shield lake in IISD Experimental Lakes Area, Ontario, Canada - Sep2016-L227-6m | ecosystem: Environmental > Aquatic > Freshwater >...
CGAAGAACACGAAGCGGCTGCGGTAGCGCTTGTCCACGCCGTTCTCGGTGACGTGCACCGTCCAGGTATCGGTGGCCGAATCCCAATCCGCCGAACGCACGTGGGTGTTGAAGCGGATATGGGGGTAGATGCCGTGCTTGCGGGCGGTGTCTTCCATGTAATCGCGGATCTGGTTGCCGTCGGCCACGTATTCCTTGCCGCGCCACGGCTCCCACGGCCAGCTCAGGGCGAAGATCGAGGAGTCCGAGCGCACGCCGGGGTAGCGGAACAGATCCCACGTGCCGCCGATGCGTGCGCGACGCTCCAGGACGACGTAGGTGGTGGCGGCGTCGCGCCTGCCGAGGTGGTAGGCGGCGCCGATACCGGAGATACCGGCTCCGACGACGACGACGTCGACAGTGCCGGCATCCTGCTCGGCGGGGCGGTCGGTGGTCTCCGGAGTGACGGTCATGGGACAACCTTATGCAGTGGCCCCGCCGGCAGGCCAGGGGTCAGCGGTAGTTCACGAACTGCACGGCCACCTCGAGATCGGCGCCCTTGAGCAGGGCCTGGACGGCCTGCAGATCGTCGCGGCTCTTGGAGCTCACCCGGACCTCCTCGCCCTGGATCTGGGTCTTGACGCTCTTGGGCCCCTCATCGCGGATCAGCTTGGTGATCTTCTTGGCGTTCTCGCTGTTGATGCCCTGCTTGAGGGTGCCGGAGACCTTGTAGGTCTTGCCGGATGGCTGTGGGTCGCCGGCGTCGAAGGCCTTCATGGAGATGTCGCGGCGGACCAGTTTCTCCTTGAAGACGTCGACGGCGGCTTTGACGCGCTCCTCGGTGGAGGAGACGATCTCGATGACCTCGTCGCCCTTCCACGAGATGGAGGTGTCGGTGCCGCGGAAGTCGAACCGGGTGCTCAGTTCTTTCGCGGCCTGGTTGAGTGCGTTGTCGACCTCTTGGCGGTCGACCTTGCTGACGATGTCGAAGCTTGAGTCAGCCATGGTGTGTGCCTCCTCCCGGTTTGTGTGCGGGGAACGTCCGCGTTGTACCCTGCTAGACGCATCGAACCGGGGTCATTCGGTTTGATCCCAGGCAGGTTGCCCGAGCGGCCAATGGGAGCGGACTGTAAATCCGTCGGCGAAAGCCTACACAGGTTCGAATCCTGTACCTGCCACCAAGGCCAGAGGTGAAGCACACGCTGAGGAGCGGGACCGTGGTGCATCGAGATCAGATACGACCTCGGCTCGGGGCCATCGTCCCAGCTGGTGTCCCGTCACTTTAGGGCGGTTCCCGATGATCGGCTCGAGTCGGCGTCCGCCGGGCGGTCAGGTCGTGGTCCTGAGGAACGACGATATTGCGCTGACGGTGCAACGGGCCGGTGAGGTTTATCGCGGCAGCCGCTTTGACTGGAACGGATTCGTGTCGCAGATCCATTTCCGGAACATGACCCTGCTTGGTCACGAAGAAGCCCTTTCCCAGCGGGATCCGATGATGCTCGGGCGCGGCCTTCATAACGAGTTCGGCATCACGAAATGCGTTGGGTACGACGACTGTGCCGTCGGCGGGTGGTTCCCCAAGGTCGGAACGGGTTGGCTGAGGAAAGACGATGGGCCGTACTCCTTCGATCGGCGGTATCCGTTGGAGGAAGTTTCCTTTGACTGCGATGTGTCCGGTGACTCGCAGGTCTTCTTCACATGCGAGTCGGGGGAGCGCAATGGGTACGCGTATCGCTATGTGAAGACAATCACGCTTACCGATCTCTGCTTCAGCATCGGCTATCAGATCGAAAACCTCGGGTCGAAACCACTTGATACCGACGAGTACGTGCACAATTTCCTGTGTTTCGGCGGCCGCCGGATGGATGTCGGCTACTCACTTTCGTTCCCTCGGAAAATCGATGTATCCAGGCTCTCCCAGAACAAAAATCCCGACCGGGCGCTGTCGATTACGGAAAATCGCTTAGACATCGTCGGTCGGACCGACAGGGAGTTCTACTTCGGTGCAGTGACAGCCGGTGCGACCGAATCGGACGGGGGTGCGCCGAACTGGACGTTCTCTGACTCGGTAAGCGGCATCACGCTGTCTGAGCGCGGCTCATTCACTCCCAGCGAGGTCAACGTGTGGGGCTCGGGAAGCGTCATCAGTCCCGAGGTGTTCTTCGAATTCAGGCTTGAGCCCGGCGCGGCAACGACATGGGAACGGGTCTACTCCCTCCAGTAGACGCGCGCACCCGGCGTGGGTGCGTCACCCGGTTGTCGATGATCCGACCGGGCGCACTCGGAGCGGCCGCGTTTGCGACACCCTTAAACCCCCGCAGCCATACGACGACTCCCACCACTGCCACCGCGACGATTCCGACCGACACCGCAGGGCCGGCCCATGCCATGGTCATCCCCACGGCCGAGGCCGACAGGAACGTCGCGATGTGCTTGGGTGCCTGGGCCAGTCCGGTGACCCGGCCCCGCATCCCCTCCGGCGCATCGGCCTGAACGATCGAACCTGTCACGGTGAACATCGCTGCCGTCGCCGCTTCCGCGATGGCGACGACGATGCACGCGGCGGCGATCCAGGCAGGAGACGATGTGAAGGCCCCACTGCTCAGTGCCACCGCCTGCACCGTGAGAACCGCGACCAGCACTCCTGCTGCGCACCGCAGCAACCGCGCCGGGCAGACCCGATGCCAGACCCACGTCACCCAACTCGCGCCCGCCAACGCACCCGCGCCGGCGGCCAGCGAGATCAGCCACAGGTATTCCACGGCGGACAGCACTACGGTGATCGCCGGTGCCAGGACGCCGACCGGCAGTGCCAGTGCCATCAGGACATCGGCGCGGGTGGCCTGAGCCAGCCGGCGGACACCGCGCAGGGCCGACCAGGCGTCGCGCAACAAGCGACCGGTATCGGAAGCTGAAAACGGTTCGTGCAGAGGGGTTCCCAGACCCAGTGCCGCGGCGGCCAGCAGCGGTAGGAAGCCCGCCGCGCAGGCGATGAGCCCGGCCGCCGTGTGCCCGACGGTCACCGCCAGGCCCCCGGCGAGCGCCCCGACGAGTGCCCCGGCCCGGGCGATCCAGTCGTCCAGAACGGCGACATCATGGGCCGCGTCAGCCGGCACCAGGCGCGCCTGGAAGTGCTGCCAGGACGGACGTAGCAGGGCCATCGCCAGTCCGTCGCCGGCAGCCAGGGCCACCGCCGCGGTGGTGGTCAGACCTCCGTTGAGGGCGAGCAGGCCGCCGAGCAGCATCGGCAGCGCCCGAATCGCAAGGGCCAGGGCGAACGTGCGCCGCGCGGGTGTCCGGTCGACGAGCACTCCGGCGGGGACCGCCGCGACCGCGAACGCCAGCGACATCGCCGCGAACGCGCCGCCGATACCCAACGCACCGCCGCCGGCGGCGTCCACGCTGCCCACCCGCAGCACGAGGTTGGCCGCGGCGGCGATCTCCACCGGCAGCGCCGCACACAGCAGCACGGCCAGTGCGCGGTGCTCGGCCACCGAACGCCACGTGGTGCGGGTGGTCACGGTCATGCTCCGATGTTCCGGACGATCTCGACGAGACGACTGAGGCCGTGCTCGAACGGCGCGACCACCGGGCGTCCCAGACGCTCTTCCAGCCGGGCGCATTCGGTGTCGATGGAGCCCGGTTCCATGCCCTGGGTGTTGATCGTGACGGCGACGACCGGCCGGTCGAATCGCTCGAGCAGTGACACCTCGTCGGCGATGTCCGGGATGCGGAAACCGCGGTCCTCGAGGCCGTCGAAGTACTTTCGCGCCGGGCTGTGCTGCAGCACGACTGCGTGCGAGTCGCCCGCGATCATGATGCCGCGTGATCCGGCGCCGGAGCCCGCCGGATTGCGGAGGCCGGACTGGCCCTCCAGAACCATGATGTCGGGGTCGGCCTCCGCCGCACACGCCAGCATGGCGCCCTCGATCTCCCCAGCGACGAAGTCGCAGGGTATCGAGTCCAGGACGATGCCGTAGCGGCTGCCCTGCATCCAGCCGGTCTGGCCGGTGTGGATCATCTCCGCGGACGTGCCGGCCTCCCGCAGTGCCGCGACCAACAGCCGTGACGTGGTCCGCTTGCCCACCATGCAGTCGGTGCCGAGCACGGCGATCCGGGTGGCGCGGAGGTCGGTGACCTCCCCGGTCCAGTAGCGCAGCGGCCGGTCCGACGGGGGCTTGCGGACGTCGGTCAGGGTGGCTCCCAGACGGGCGGCCAGCGGAGCGATCACCGGGTCGTCGCAAAGGAAGTCGTGAAGTCCGCTGATGATGTCGAATCCGTGTCGCAGCGTCTGCACGATGAGGGTGTGCAGGCCGGGGTCGAGCCGGCCGCCATGCGGGGCTACCCCGAGGATGGCAGCCGGGCGGCGGTGGCCGGTGGCCAGCGCGCGGGCGCCGTCCAGGTCGGCCACGACATGAACGCCGGTGGGCCGGCCATCAAGCAGCATCCCGGCGTCCGAACCTGAGCAGGTCGAGTCGACCACCGCGCGGATGTCGAAACGACTGGTGCCGCGAACCAGACCGTGCGCGACTTTGGCCCGCGGAGTCTGAAAAGAGCCTTCGGCGAGGATGACCGCCGGCTGTGGCGTGGTGGTGATGGGCTTGCCGAAGGCTTTGGCCAACGACGGAAGCTGCTGGAAGAGCGTGCTCATAGCGGGGGTCCTTTCGGGTTCACCGTTGTCTGCTCCCACGTTGCCGCCGCAGACCGGCGTTGTTTGTCGGCGGGAAAACCCTTGCCGATGATGAATCGCTGTCCTCGTGTTGAGGGACGGAGGCGCCCCCCGGGGCCGAATTAGTCGAGGCCGGGGGTGCCCAGGCTCAGGGCCTGGTTCTTGGTCCAGTACTTCTTGCGGTCATGGATACCGTGCAGTCCGCCGTTGATCGCCTTGGTCACCGCGATCAGATCGCCGGCGTCGCAGAGCGAGTTGATGTGCGGCTGCGCGACCGTCCAGTACCAGACCGCCCCGTAGAAGCCGTAGCGGTCGGTGGCCAGTTCCTCGGGCCGGTCGACGAAATATGTCGGGCTGGGGGTCAGCCCTTGTTGGTAGGCCCACGACGACAGTGCGGTGTAGTTGTGCCGTCCGGTGACCTGGATCGGCCCGCGGCCCTTGAAACGTCTCCCGTCGCCGGGTTGGGTATTGCCCAGATCGATCCGGCCCTCGTAGCGGGAGCCGTCGGCGATTTCCTCCATGTAGTGCAACCCGCCCGACTCATGGCCGATCTGGGCCAGCCACATTGCCATCCGTCGAGGTGTTGTGGCTTCGGAACGCTCGAGTGCATCACTGACCGGGCCGAGAAGTTGCTCGTAGCGCTCCATGCTCAACGCACCACCCATCGCCCGGCACAAGGTGTGGGGGGTCAGCCCACCCACTCCGGGCTGCGCAGCCGCGCAGGGTCTGCCGCACGGATCGCCGGCCGATCCCATGGGCAGCGAGGGGCCGACCGCAAGGCCTGCCGCTATGAGCACGCCCACGGTCCAGCGGGCTAATCTGCGGCTGGTGCTGGTGACCATGATCGTCTCTCCACGTGTCGTCGGTGCTGGTGGCCGTTGGTGCTCCGGTGTCCTCGTTCTTGAGGACACCGGCCTTCCCGGAGCTAACCGGTGATCGCCGATTCGCCTACCGCGGCCGCGGCAACGGCGGGATCCACAGAACTGCCGAGCGCGAGCAGTGCGCTGGCGGTCCAGCGGGCGAAACTTCGTATTGCGGTAGCCATCTGCGCGTCCTTCGTTCGAGGTTCGTGTGCGACGGAGGGTCCTCCGCCATGGCATCAACGATGAACGCAGATCGACCTCTGGTCTGTCCGACAGCGGAACCATCTGCCTGATGAAGCCGGCGTCCTGCTTTCGGCCGACAGGATCAACGCGTCCGCCGGTGCGGCAGAGACCGGGGGCGCTAAGACCGGGGGCGCTGAGACCGGGATCGAATCAGGCAGGTGCGGCCATCGGCACCGTGACGGCGATATGGGTGCCCTGCGGGACATCGAGAATTCGCACCGCGCCGCCGGCGGCTTCGATCCGGGCTCGCTGAGACGCCAGCCCGATGTGCCCCTGGGTCAGCCGCTCGGCGGCCTGCTGCTGAGTCATGCCGATGCCGTCGTCGATGACGTCGAGGTGACGCACCCCGTCGACCACCGAGAGAGTCAGCGTCGCCCGGGTGGCACGGGAATGGCGGACCACGTTGGAAAGCAGTTCGCGCGCGACAGAGAACACGATCGGGTCGGTGGCGTCCGGGCCGGGTATGTCGATATCGGTCGTGATGTCGATCCCGGTCCGCGTCGAGTTGGTATCAGCGAGTTGGGCCAGCGCGCGGGCCAGTCCCGCTCCGGCCAGCACAGCCGGGTGCAGTTCGAAGGTGGCCTCGCGCATCTGATCGGTGGCTTCGCGCAAGCCGGCCATCGCCCGCTCCAGGGCCTCGTCCGGGCTCTTCTTGAGTGCCGCGCTGATGTCCTGACGTGCCATCAGTACCGACTGCAGCGGCCCATCGTGGATGAACTCCGATATCGTCCGCCGTTGCTCGTCGGACGCGGTCATGATGTCGACGAGTAACGCCCGGCGTGAAGCGCTGAGCTGGGTGATCTCTTCGAGTTGCCGGTTTTGCGCGTAGACGGCCAACCATACTGTGCAGCAGAGGAACACGAACACCACGGAGGCCAGAGTGATACGGCCATAACCGATTTGAACCCGCATCACCGGGTCGGTGAAGATCTCGAAGGTGAAGGTCGCCGCGATGATCGGCAGTGCGACGGTGGCACGCTGCCATGACACATCGAGGACGACCATGACCGGTAGGAGAGTCAGCGCCAGCAGGGGGACGTAAGCGCCGTCGGGGCACGCCAACTTGAATGTGATGACCGTACCCACGTCCAGAACGACAAGGACGAGTTGGATCCGCGACAACACCAGTTCGCGTGCCCGGGGGCCGAACAACAAAGCGGTGGCGTAGATCGCTGCCGCCGCGTACAGCCACGGTACTGGACCGTAGGCCGGCCACTTGGGCCTCAGCCCCACGTGTGCTGCGGCGATCATCACGGCGGCTACGCCCAACCGCGCGAGCGCCACGATCCGTAGCGCGCTCAGCTCGCGGATATGCCGAATCCGGTCGAGATCGGTCGCTTCCACGGGTTCACCTCTCGTCCGCCAACGAAGCACCGGCCACCGTTTATCCTTGGTGCCACCGGCGTCGTGAAACGATAACCCCGGTCAAGGAGGGCAGGATGACGCGACAGTCGGAGCAGGTGACCGTAGTCGTAGGCGACGACCACCCGATGTACCGGGAGGGCGTAGTCCGGGCTATGAAGGAGAGCGGTCGGATCCGGGTCGTGGCCGAGGTCGGTGACGGCCGCGCGGCCTTGGAGGCCATCCGCGAGCATGAGCCCGCGGTGGCGCTCCTGGATTACCGGATGCCCGAACTCGACGGACTGGCCGTGGTGACCGCGGTGATCCGCGACGATCTGCCCACCCGGGTTCTCATGCTCAGTGCCACCGAGGACCCCGGAACGGTGTACGAGGCGCTCTCCGCCGGCGCGGCGGGGTATCTGACCAAGGAGTCCGACCGCGACGAGATCGTCGCGGCGGTCATCAGCTGCGCCAAGGGCGGCGGTTACGTGCCGGCGAACATGGCCGGCGGGCTGGCCAATGAGCTGCGGCAACGGTCCCGTGGCGACGCGACGCTGCTCTCTCCGCGGGAGGCCGAAGTCATCAAACTGATCGCCGACGGGCATTCGGTGCCTGATATCGCAAAGCAGCTGCACCTCGCGCCGACCACCGTTCGTACCCACGTCCAGCGTCTCTACGAGAAGCTGGGGGTCTCTGATCGCGGTGCTGCCGTCGCCGAAGCCATGCGGCGGCGCCTCGTCGAATAGCCGGCTGATCCGCCCGCTCTGCCCAACGGGCCCTGCCGCAGCCATGCAAGGTGTTGTATTACCACCGTGGAGCATCTGTTCAATCTGATCCTTGCGCTCAAAGAACGCGGCCTGCTGCCGGATTCGGTCATGCGCCGACTGGTCCGCCTGATGTGCGGACAGTGGGTGAAGACCTTCGAGTGCGGCGGCGACACCGAACAGCAGGCGCTCTACAAGAAGAAGTACTTCGAGAAACTCCGCAGCAGCGAGGGCGCGATCCACCAGGACGACGCCAATATCCAGCACTACGAGGTACCGACACGGTTCTTCGAGATCATGCTCGGTCCCTACCTGAAGTACTCGTGTTGTCTGTTCCCCGAATCGTCGACCGGCCTCGCCGGCGCCGAAGTCGCCATGCTGCACGCCTTTGTCGAAGAGCACCTGGGACTCAGCGGTGTCATCCGGACCAGAGGCTCGGTGCGGATACTCGACCTCGGTTGCGGCTGGGGTTCGCACGGCAGCTATGTGCTGGACAACTACGGCGACGTTCACGTGACGTTCCTGTCCAACAGCGCCACCCAGCAGGACTTCATCAAGGCGCGCAATGAACGTCACGCCGGACGGTTCGCCAACGTGAAAGCCGATGCCAGCACGTTCGACGATCCCGCGTTCCGCGGGGGGTTCGACGTGATCCTGTCCTGCGAAATGCTCGAGCATATGAAGAACTACGACATGGTGCTCAAAAAGGTCGGCTCATGGCTGCGGCCCGGCGGACGGATGATGGTGCAGATTCTGGGCAACCGCCGCTTCGCCTACGACTTCAAGACCACCGACTGGATGGGCAAGTATTTCTTCGCCGGCGGGACCATGCCCAGCCGGGATCTTCTGGAGCACTTCCTGCCCTCGGATCTGCGTCAGACCAAGGTCTGGGACATCAACGGACGTGAATACACCAAGACCCTCGACGCCTGGCTGAATCGTCTGGACGCCAACAAAAAGCAGTGCCGCGAGGCCCTCGAAGGGGGACCGACGTCGGCGTCGATCGCCCTGGCGCGCTGGCGGATGTTCCTGCTGTTCTGCTCAGAGGTCTTCGGCTACCGCAACGGCAACGAGTGGATGGTCTTCCACTACGTGTTCGAGAAGTCCTGACCGTTCGCGCCGAACTCCCTAACGACCCACTCCGCGAGAGCCTCGGCGTGCTGGCCGACGGTTTGGGCCCAGGTCCGCTTTGCGCCGTCGTCGGCGGAGTCGCTGACCAGTTTGACCAGCCGCACCCGAACGCCGGCCGCACGGGCCGCCCATGCGACTGCATAGCCCTCCATGTCCACCAGGTGCGCCTCGGCGGCCAGTTGGCGTCGTACACCGGCGTCGCTGATGAAGGCGTCGCCGGTGGCGAGCACGATGCGCCGTGCACCGGCGTCGGCGGCAAGCTCGATCGGTGTGCCGTAGTCGCGCTGAACAAGCGCGCGGATCGCCGCGGCATCGAAGTCGTGCTGGATCACCGCGTGGACCTGATGGATTCCCGCAAGCCCGTCGTGCAGACCGCCCGCGGTGCCCAGGTTGATCACCGACGCCGGGCTGGCCGATGACAGCGCCGCCGTCACCGACACCGCGGCGTTGACCTTGCCCGGTCCGGTGATGAGAACCGGAAGATCGCCGGTGAGAGCGGCGGCCTCTTCCTCCATCGCGACGACGAGCAGCGGTCGATCAGGGCGCACCGCACCGCGAAGTTCCACGCGGTGAGTCTTCCACGCGGTGAGTCTAGGCGTGAGCCGCGGCGCGGAGTCTGGTGAGGACGTTCTCCAACTCCTCGACCATCCAGTTATCGGTGCGCTTCTTGAACGCCTCCAGCAGTGCGCCGTAGTACCAGAACTGGTCGGTGGCGCTCTTCGTGCGGAACCGCTCCCATAACGCGTCGCCGGCCAGGCCGTGATCGCGCAGCATGCCGCGGGCGTTGTCGAGTTTGTCGGCCAGCGACACCAGCACTGCGCCGTCACTGGCGTGCTCGATATGGGCGATGTAGACCTCTTTGCGCTGCTTCCACGGCGGCTTCGGATCGTCGAAGGTGTCGCTGCACTCGCCCACGATGCCGGCGACCTCATCGCCGAACTTCGCGCGGATTTCCGCCAGTGTCGCCTCACCGCCGGCGTCCTCGGCGGCGTCGTGCAACAGCGCGGCGATCACCTGATTCTCGGTACCGCCGGCTTCGATCACCAGCCCGGTCACCGACAGCAGGTGCCCCATGTAGGGAATGTCGCCCTCACCCTTGCGCAGCTGGGTTCCGTGTTTCTCCATCGCAAACGTCAGCGCCCGGTCGAACCTCTCGGTCAACCGCGGTGTCTCGGTTCTCTCACTCATTGGCTTCCCCTCTCACTTCCTCCCCTTACACCCTGACCATATCGGCAGGTACCGACAATTTTTTCGGCCCGCTGTGGTAAACCCACACCGATGCCCATCACGCTTCCCGTCAACCCCCGGCTGGCCAACGCCACCGAGCGAAAGGTCCTGGCGCTGCTGCAGGAACAGCTCGGTGACGGTGACGTGATCATCTGCAGCCAGCGCGTCACCGATCACATCAAGGACCACGAGATCGACTTCGTCGTGGCGTTGGAGGATGCCGGCATCGTCTGCCTTGAAGTCAAGGGCGGGGAGATCACCCACACCGGCACCGAATGGCTGCAAAGCGGCCGCGGCGGACACGCGAAGACAATCGATCCGGTGCGGCAGGTCCGGCAGGCCCGCTACGCGCTGCGTGACTTCATCGAATCCGACCCGCGCTGGATACAGTCCCGCCCGCGGTGGAACCACATGGTGGTCTTCCCCGACAGTGAATTCTCGCCCGACTTCGCGCTCACCGACTGCCCACGATGGATGGTGATCGATCGCACCCAGATCCGCCGCATCGGCGCCACGCTGCGCGAGATCACGCTGGATCAGAAGACCCATCTGCCGCTGCTGAGTCCGGTTGCACTCGGGCAGTTCCTCGATGCGTTGAACGGACGCGGACTACCCCAGCGCGATGTCGTCGCTCGTGCCCTCGAAAACGACACGGCCGCCGATCTGCTCACCTCGCAGCAGGCCTCGATCCTCTCGGCCATCCAGTTGCTGCCGCGGGTGGAGGTTCGCGGCGGTGCTGGCAGCGGCAAGACCTTCATGGCGACCGAGCAGGCCCGCCGGCTGTCCGATCGCGGTCAGCGGGTGGCACTGATCTGCTACTCCCACGGCCTGGCTTCCTACCTGCGTCGCATCACCAGCGGCTGGACCCGGCGCAAGCAGCCCGGTTATGTCGGGGAGTTTCACAACCTCGGCGTGACGTGGGGTGCGCCGGAGGGGCCTGATGAGAACGACCGCACCAAGGAGACGTCGCAGTTCTTCGAATACGACCTGCCCTCCGCGATGCTCAAGCTGGCCGCCGATCTGCCCGACGGTCAGCGCTTCGACTCGATCGTGATCGACGAGGCGCAGGACTTCGCCGACAGTTGGTGGGAACCGGTGCTGGCGGCACTTCGCGATCCGGATTCCGGTGGACTCTACGTCTTCATCGACGAGGGTCAGCGTGTGTTCGACCGTCAGGGCACCCCGCCTGTTCCGCTGGTGCCGCTGATCCTCGACCAGAACATCCGCAACACCCGCCAGATCGCGACCGCGTTCCAGCCGCTGGTGGACCACCCGATGCAGTTCATGGGTGGGGACGGTCCGGCGGTGCGGTTCGTCGCGTGCACCCACGACGACGCTCTGGACACCGGCGATGACGAAGTGGAGCGGCTACTCGAGGAGGGCTGGCGCCCCGAGGACGTGGCGCTGCTCACCACCGGCAGCCGCCATCCCGAGCAGGTCGCCCGACAGGCCGAGGGCACGCAGGCCTACTGGGACTCGTTCTGGGACACCGATCAGGTGTTCTACGGTCACGTACTCGGGTTCAAAGGTTTGGAGCGCCGGGCCATCGTCCTTGTGGTCAACGACAAGGCGGGACTCGAGCGGGCGCGCGAACGGCTGTACGTCGGCTTGTCTCGCGCGCGCGATCAACTCGTGGTGTGTGGAGACCCGGCCTTCATCACCGAGCACGGGGGAGTCGACGTGGCCCGCCGGCTCGGCATCGGTTGAGCATTCAGGCGGCGTCGTAGATGTCCCGCAAGGCGCCGTAGACCTCGGAGCGCGTGTAGGACTGCTGCAGGCTGGGCACATCCCACTCGGGTTGCAGAGCCGACATCTCCGCATCGAGTGCGTCGATGCGTGCGGTCAGCATGTCCGCGTACTGCTCAGGGCGCATGGCTACACCTCCTTTCGTTGGGGCCGGACGCCGTCGTCGATGCGGTCCAGCCAGACTTGGCGGTCCTCGGTGCTGAGGTTGTTCCAGAGCGCCTGCAACAGTTCCGGGTTGGTCACCCCGGTCCATTCGCCGAACAACGAGCGCGCCAGGAACGTCCGCTGGACGTCGATCGGTTCTCTCGCCACCTCATCACCCCCTGCACCCTGATGTTATCGCTGGCCACTGACATTTTCGGGCTCTCAGAACCGCCCTGGTGTGGGTGTAGTGTCACAAGAGCCTGCGGTATCCGGCCTCCGGCTCGAGCCGAAGGATTCGATGAACACCTCTCGGCGGATCGCCAGCCCGGTCCGGGTCTCCCTTGCCACCTCTCTGGGAAACGACGTCGACGGTGCATGGTGGATGCGCAGTGCCTCCATGGCCCGCGAGTTACCCGACCTTGTGCAGGCGTTGCAGCCGGCGCTGGGAGCCGTCGTCGACATCGACGTCAACTGGTCCGCCAAGTCCACCGCGCCCGTGCTGAGCACCATGTCGGTGGAGATGGCCGCCAAGGTTCACGGCAATGCCGCACGCCATCGTCTGATGGTGGTGACCGGCAGTACGGCGGTGGCGAACATCCTGCTGGTGCCGTCCACCACGCCGGCTCCGCTGGCGCTGATGGTGCTGCGTTACGCCGCGAAGCTTCCGATCGCGGCTGTCGACCATCGGACGCCGGAATACGAGGCGGCACAACGGGTTGTCCGTGCCGCCAGGGTCGAGAGTGTGCGGTGGTCTGCGGCCCGCTAGCGGGCTGAGGATCCCGCCGAACGCGACGCCCGGCGACGTTTGTCCGGCCGTGGCCGGCGCTGCTGCTGCTGCCGCTGTTGTGCGGGTGCCTGCGCGACTGCGGCCGACGGCGCGATGCGCGGAGCCACCGTGCCCACCAGTTGCAGCACCGGACCGGAGTCGGCGGCCACCTGCTGGGCGGCCACGGTGATGCCCGCCTTGCGCAGCACCGCCTGGGTGTCCTTGCGTTGCTCGGGCAGCACCACCGTCACCACGTCACCGGACTGACCGGCTCGCGCGGTGCGGCCCGAACGGTGCAGATACGCCTTGTGCTCGGCGGGCGGGTCGCAGTGGACGACGAGTTCGACGTCGTCGACGTGCACGCCGCGGGCCGCGATGTCGGTGGCCACCAGCACGCGCGCGGTGCCGGCGGTGAACGCCGCCAGGTTGCGGTCACGGGCGGGTTGGGAGAGGTTTCCGTGCAGATCCACCGAAGGGATGCCCGCGGCGGTGAGTTGTTTGGCCAGCTTGCGCGCCTGATGCTTGGTGCGGGAGAACAGGATTCGCCGTCCCGAGCCGGAGGCCAGGGTGTGCACCAGCTGTCGCTTGGCTTCGGCGTCGCGGACGTGGAACACGTGGTGGGTCATTGCCGGCACCGGCGATTCCTGCGGATCGACCGCATGGGCGATCTCGTCGCGCAGGAACTTGCGGACCAGGATGTCGACGCCGTTGTCCAGGGTCGCCGAGAACAGCAGTCGCTGGCCGCCGCGAGGTGTGGCGGCCAGGATGCGCGTCACGCTCGGCAGGAAGCCCAGATCGGCCATGTGGTCGGCCTCGTCGATCACGGTGATCGCCACCGCGTCGAGGCTGACGCGGCGCTGGCGCATCAGGTCCTCCAGTCGGCCCGGGCACGCCACGACGATGTCGGCGCCGGACTTCAGCGCGGTGATCTGCCGGGCTGCGGGAACCCCGCCGAAGATGGTCACGACCCGCAGGCCGTAGGCGGCCGCCAGCGGTGTGAGGGTCGCGGTGATCTGGGTGGCCAGCTCGCGGGTCGGGGCGAGCACCAGGCCGGCCGGGCTCGCGGGGCGGCGGGTGCCGCCGGCCAGCCGGCTGACCAGCGGGATGGCGAACGCCAGCGTCTTGCCGCTGCCGGTCTTGCCGCGGCCCAGCACGTCGCGTCCGGCGAGGGTGTCGGGCAGGGTCTGGGTCTGGATCGGGAAGGGATGGTTCAGGCCGGCGTCGGCGAGCACCCGCACCAGGGGAGCGGGTACGCCGAGGTCGGCGAAGGTGGTTTCAGAAGTCATGATCAGGCGCCTTTCCAGGCATGGTTGCGCTGCTGAGCGCAGTTGAGGAGATTGCCGGTCGGCAATATCGGGGCCGCCGCGAGGGCACGATCATCCCGAGAGAGTGAAAGAGTTCCACGACGTGCTGGCGAACATCTTGGGCCAGCGTTGATCAGAGTCTATCAGGGAAACCTCGCCGTCTTTGCCACCAGCGCAATCGAGCACTCGATGCGGCGGTCCGCGGCGATATCGCTATGATTTTCAGCGTCGTCGGTCCTCCGGTGGTTCGCCACCCGAAAGCCCTCGTACAGACACAACCAGCGCTGGAGAAACTAGGTGAGCTTCCCTCGTCGTGCCCGCACCGCGAGCGTCGTCTTCGTGGCGTTGCTGGCCGGCGTACTGGTGAGTGATGTGGCGGGCTTCCCGGGCTGCCAGGGCTCCTGTAAGACGGCCACCGCCACCGCCGCCGAGCAGTTGCCTCCGGGACCGCCGAAGCCGCCGCTGATCGGGGTGTCGCCGTACAACGGCGCCGAGGAGATCAACCCGGTCACCCCGGTCAACGCGACGGTGGTCGACGGCAAGATCACCAACGTCTCGCTGGTCGACGATTGGGGCAACGCCGTCAACGGGCAGATCGCGCCGGACGGCAAGACCTGGGCGCCCACCGAGCGGCTGAACTTCGCCCGCACCTACACCATGCGGGTCTCTAGCAAGGGCAACAGCGGCGTCGTGCTGAACCGCACCAGCACCTTCTCCACCCTGGCGCCCAACAACTACGTGCACCCCTATCTCGAGGTCCAGGGCGGCTTCGCGATCAACGAGAATCAGCGCTACGGGGTCGGCACCATCGTGATCGCCCACTTCGACGAGCCGATCGCCGACAAGGCGCTCGCCGAGAGGAACATGACCGTCACCACCGACCCGCCGGTGCAGGGTTCCTGGTACTGGGTCAGCGACGCCGTGGCGCACTGGCGGCCGCAGAACTACTACACGCCGGGCACCCGCGTCACCGCGTCGATCAACATGTTCGGACTCAAACTCGGCGAGGGTCTCTACGGCCAGGCCGACGCCACCAACACCTTCGTCATCGGCGACTCGCACATCGCCGTCGCCAACGACATCACCAAGCAGGTGAGCGTGTTCGACAACGGCGCCCTGGTGCGCACCATGCCGACGTCGATGGGCCGTGGCGGCACCGCCATGGTCGCCGGCAAGACGTTCTCCTGGTGGACCCCGCCGGGGGTCTACGTCGTCCTGGACAAGGGCGAGGTCGTCACCATGGACTCGGCCACCTACGGTCTGCCGAACGACTCGGCCTTCGGATACAAGCGCAAGATCGGCTACGCCACCCGGATCAGCCTCGACGGCATCTACCTGCACCAGCTCGACGACACCGTCTGGGCGCAGGGCAACACCAACCTCTCGCACGGCTGCCTGAACCTCAGCGGCGAGAACGCCCGGTGGTACTTCAACTTCTCCCAGCCCGGCGACGTGGTCGAGGTGCGCTACACCGGCGGTCCGCCGCTGACCATCGCCCAGGGCGGCGACTGGACCGTTCCGTGGGACGAGTGGGTCAAGGGAAGCGCTCTGACGCCCGGGCCCATCCCGGCGCCGCCACCGTCGCAGTCGGTGACGCCCGCGCCTGGCCCGTAGCGCCTGTCAGCGGGAATCAAACGCCCCGGCCGCGTGTTGTTGTCGGTGGGGGTAATCATGAACACCGATTGGGATTTTCCGACACTGGCGTATCTGTGGGAGTACCGCAACGGCGCAATCATGGCCGGCGCGGAGAAACTCGACGCTCTGGGGGAGCAAGAGCGACAACGCTCGCTGGAGGAGCTCACCCAGCGGACGGCATCGGTGGTCCGCGCGTTGGACGACGGATGGCTGGTGGCCACATCGACTTACATGGTCGACGACATCTACCGGTCGTTCTTCGGCCTCACCTTCTTCTCGGAAGGGGTGCTGGACTACCTTCACGCCACGGCCGGTGAGGTGGTGCGCGAACTGCACGAGCGCGGTTTCGTCCTGCATTACGTGGTCGACGCCACGCAGGGGGAGGCGAACCTGGAGAACATGCTGGAGCATCTGCCCGTCATGTTCCAGGCCTCCGGGCTCGCGGTCGTCGGCCCGCAACTGGCGGTCCGCGCGCTCGCGCGCATCGACGAGGGTGATGCGCCGGTCAGCATGGCCGCGATGCAGGCCTGCCGCGAGGAGGGCCACATGATCGCCGACCAGGTGATCACCGAGTGGCACGCCGAGCGCAAGTCATCGGCGTATCTCAACCTCGACCTCGATGACGACACTCCGGCGCTGTCGATGGACACGGCGGTAGCGGTGGCGGGGCAGCCGGGGACCATTGTTGTGTTCCGCGATCTTTCGCCGGCTGACGGCATGCCGGCGAAAGCCGCCCCACCGCCGGAGGTCGCAATGCCCTCCGGTGTCCCCGGGCGGTAGCTCAAGCCGTCCAGCTGCGCATCCCGTCGCGGATGACGGCCGTGGCGACGGTGTCGTCCTCGTTGTAGGAGAGCAACCACTGCTGGGCGGCGGCGACCTCGTCAGGGTCGGTGCTGGTGTGCACGGTGGCGAGGTAGAGCTGGGAGATTCCGCCGCCGGGATCCTCCACACGCCAGCTGAACCCGAAGTACGGCGCCACGGTCTTCAGGCTCGCGCCGTGGGCGGAGAAGAAGTTCGCCTTGAAGAACCGGTGCAGATCGACGAAGACCCCGCGTTTCGGGTCGATGAGGTCGCCGACTTCCGCGAGGCCGAGGATGCTCCTGAGCTTTTTGATCTCGTAATCGGTCCAGTGGAACACCGCGACCGTCCGGCCGGCGGCGTCCGCATCCTCGACGACGCCCCGCAGCCAGGTGACGAACCGGTGTGCCAACTCGTGTTCGGCGGGTGAGTCCAGCGGCTCCCAGGTCAGGAAGTCCTCCAGGTAGCGCGCAGTCGAGTCGTCGGTCCCGCTGCGCACCCGCACACCCCACATGTAGACCCGCCCTGCCGGATCGCTCTCGACGTCGAAGTCGATCTCGACGTCGGCGGTGGGTACCTGAAGCGGTGTGTCGCCGGAGCGGATGATCTCGGTGCCGGACGTGATCCGCTGCGCCCGCATCACCACGCCGGCCAGGCGGCTGCGCGCCTCCTCGCGGCTGTGGTTGGTGACCTCGGTGTAGTAGTCGTCGAAGAACTCAGGATCCTCCGGGTCGATGGCGGCGAGTTCCGCGGTGGCCTCCACACCCATCCGGTGCAACGAAAGCCACTCACGCACGTCGAGACGGCCGATGATGATCCTCGCCGACGCGTCGTCCGGACCCATCTGCTCGGCGCACCACTGCTGGTAGCGGCACCCGTCGCACTCCTTCTGACCGATCGGGCGCACCATCGGAGCCGGATCGCCGTCGGCGCCGGTGATGCGCTGCGCGTTCTCGGCGACGCGGACGCGGAAATCGTGTTCGTGGTCATAGCGCTCCAGCAGTGACCGCTTCTTCTTGCCCGCGCTGCGCGAGAACGTCTCATAGAGCGGTTCGTCCAACGCATGCCAGGTGAAAAGCAGCTCCGGTTCGCCGCCGGGATCCACTGCGATGCGGTCGGTTCCGAGGATCGCGCCGACGAGCGGTCCGGCATGATGGCCGCAGGCTTGCAGCATCCGCGTGTAGTGCGCAAGTTGCACGCCATCTCGGAACCGCTTCTTGTGCTCGCAGGACCAGCCCTGCAACTCGACGCGCTCAGCCGGGCTTTCCAGTCGCGACACCGTCGCGGTGGTGCGGGTGGCCGCCTTGAGCGTCTTGTGGCCCTTGACGTCGGCCGGCAGATACCCGCCGGGGAACCGCAGCAGGATGTCGGGTTTTCCGGTGCGCCCGCCGTCGGGGTCATCGGGCAGCCAGCCGCCCAGGATCATCGGCGCGCCGGCGTCCATCGCGGCCAGTGTCGCGGCGATCGCCTCGGATCTGCGCGCCGACGCCGAGATCACCGCGGCGTCGGGATGCAGACCAGCCAGCACGGTGAAAACCTCGGACTCGAACACCCGGCCGGCCTCCTGGCGCGCCGCGACCTCCGGACTCGGTTCCCACGCGATCTTGGGAATCAGACGGTCGAAGTCGTTGTGCACCACGACGGGGCAGTGCCAGGCGGCATGAGCGCCGAGCAGCACCGGTTCGTCGCCCACAGACCCATTCTGTCGCCTACCCGTAGATTTACGGCGTGGAAATCCTGCGCACACCCGACGCCCGATTCGCCGGCCTCGAGGGCTACCCGTTTGAGCCGCACTACCTCGACGTCACGGCCCCGGGGGTTGCGCCGTTGCGCATGCACTACCTCGACGAGGGCCCCCGCGACGGGGCGCCGGTGCTGCTGCTGCACGGCGAACCCACCTGGAGCTACCTGTACCGCTCCATGATCGAACCGCTGACCGCGGCCGGGCGCCGCGTGCTGGCACCGGACCTGATCGGCTTCGGGCGCTCGGACAAGCCCGCGGCGATCGGCGACTACACCTACCAGCGCCACGTCGAGTGGATCACCTCATGGCTGAACCAACTCGACCTGCGCGGGGTCACCGCCGTCGTTCAGGACTGGGGGTCGCTGATCGGCTTGCGCGTCGCCGCGGAGAACCCCGACCGGTTCTCCCATCTGTTCATCGCCAACGGTTTCCTGTCCACCGCGGACCGGCCGGCTCCGCCCGCCTTCCGGCTGTGGCGCGCGTTCGCCCGGTACACGCCGGTGTTCTCAGCCGGCTGGCTGGTGGACCGGGCGACCGTCAAGCCGGTGCCCGCGGCGGTCCGCGCCGGTTACGACGCACCGTTTCCCGGTAAGCGCTATCAGGCCGGCGCCCGCGCCTTCCCCCAACTGGTGCCGACGTCGCCGGATGATCCGGCGGTCCCGGCCTGCCGGGCGGCATGGGAGGTGTTGGGCCGCTGGGAGAAACCGGTTCTGTGCGTGTTCGGCAAGAACGATCCCATCCTCGGCAAGGCCGATCAGCCGCTGATCGCCCACATTCCGGGTGCGGCCGGCCAGCCGCACGCCCGAATCACCGCCGGGCACTTCATTCAGGAGGACGCCGGTCCCGAGCTCGCCCGACGGCTGCTGGCGTGGCAGGCCGCCGGTTAGGGCCAGGTCTCCGGCAGGCTGTGCCCACCGTCGGCGACGAGGACGGCGCCGGTGACGAACGACGCCGACTCGTCGCAGAGGAACGCGACGCACGACGCGATCTCGGCCGGTGTGCCGCTGCGCCCGATCGGCCCCGCTGACGCCGCAGCGGCTTCGAACTCCAGTTGTGAACCCGTCGCGATGTAGCCCGGTGCGACGACGTTGACGGTCACCCCGTTGCCGGCCACCTCCAGTGCCAGGGCGCGGGACAGACCGACGAGTCCGGCTTTGGCGGCGGTGTAGGTCGACTGGCCGGGCATCGCGTTGACCGTGCCGGTGGTGGAACCGACGGACACGATCCGTCCGTAGC
>Ga0194052_1000784_pt1 | contig 19571 bp, 16 predicted proteins | sample SepL226m_MetaG_FD_160117 | JGI IMG/M metagenome (GOLD analysis project Ga0194052, IMG submission 160117) | Anoxic zone freshwater microbial communities from boreal shield lake in IISD Experimental Lakes Area, Ontario, Canada - Sep2016-L227-6m | ecosystem: Environmental > Aquatic > Freshwater >...
GGTCAGCAGGATCGGCCGGCGCGACAGCATGCCGGTGGACACCAGCGGCTGCCGGCATCGCTGTTCCCATCGCCACCACACGAGCAGTACCGCGATGCCGATGCCCAACGAGCATGCGGTGCGCAGTGACACCCATCCCCAGGAGGGGCCCTGCGTGATCGCGAGCAGAAGTGCCGACAACCCGGCGGCCAGTCCCGCCGCGCCGAGCCAGTCGACGGTCCCGTCGCCGTCGCGTGGTCGCTCGGGAACCACCGCGACGACGGCGACGATCACGCCGACCGTGAATATCACGGTGAACCAGAACACCCGGTGATACCCCGCGTCGCCGCGCATCAGCAGGCCGGTGACCACCAGTCCCGCGCCGCCGCCGAATCCCAACACGCCCGACAGCACCGCCATCGCACTCATCAGGCGTTCGGCGGGCAGTTCCTCGCGCAGGATCGACACCCCGATCGGGTACAGCGCGAAGGAAACCCCCTGCAACACGCGCGCGACGATCAGCAGCGGAAGTGACGACGTCGTCGCCGCGAGCACCGAACCCGCCAGAACGATGCCGAGCACGACGAGCAGCACTCTCTTCTTGATGAACAGATCGGCGAGCCGGCCGATCAGCGGAGTAGCCGCCACCCCGGCAAGCAGATTCGCGGTCACCGCCCAGCTGACGTCGACGGTGGGCGCACCGAGTTGGCGGGAGATGACCCCGAGAATCGGGACGACACCGGTCTGCAGGACGGCCACGGTGAGAGCCACCACGCTCATGGTCGCCAGGAGCAGGCGGGGCCGCACCACGACACCCGACACTCCGCACTCCTTCTCCAGCGTGACCGCGTTGATCGTGACCGCGTTGATTATGTCGGCTAACGACCTGTGCGAGGATTCCGGGGTGTTCTCCGGTGCCACGCACTTCTTCGCACCCGGCGACGGCGACTTCCATCCGACCGAGTTCGCGCTGAGCCGCTGGGGCAAGGACATGCTCAACGGACCCGCCGTGGTCGGTCTGGCGGCCTGGCAGCTTGAGCAGGAGTACGGGGCGCCCGGGTTCCTGCCCACCCGCTTCACCACCGATCTGTTCAAGGCCGCCCGACGTGTTCCGACCGTCCTGCGGACGAGACTGGTGCGCGCCGGCGGCCGGATCCGCAACAGCGAATGCGACGTGCTGCAGGATGATCAGCTGGTGGCGCGCGCCGTCATGGTGCAGTACCGCACGTCTGAGCCGCCACCCGGACGAGAATGGGTGGGCGAAGTCGAGTTCACCGCGCCGGCCGGGGTGACCGGCCCGGCGTATTACGTCGGAAGTGACGAGATCGGCTGGACTGCGAGTGCGGCCGAACACCAGAACACCGCCCGTAAGCGGGTGTATCACCGCACCGTCGACGTCGTGGCAGGCCACGCGTCCAGTCCCTTCGTCCGTACCGTGGTGGCGGCCGAGGCGACCAGCCTGGCGTGCAACATGGGCACCCACGGCATCGGCTACATCAACGGCGACCTCACCGTCGCGATGTCGCGGCTGCCGCGCGGTGATTACATTGGGTTGCAAGCGGATTCACACTGGTGTTCCGAGGGAATATCGGTGGGAGCCACCACCCTGTTCGACGATGTTGGGCCATTCGGCATCGGTATGGTGACCGCGATCGCCAACGCCGCAGCCCAGATCGACTTCACCGGACCCGACATCCGCAAGCTCTGGGTCTGAGCCGTGGACAGCCGGGAGAGGGTTCTCATCTCCGCAGCCGAACTGCGGACCGCGCTCGCAAGCGGGCAGCGGCCCGCGGTGCTCGATGTGCGGTGGCGCCTTGATCAGCCCGACGGCCACGGCCCATATCTGTCCGGCCATATCCCCGGCGCGGTCTACGCCTCCCTCGACGAGGATCTGAGCGATCACAGCGCCACCGGCCGCGGGCGCCATCCACTGCCCAGCGGAGCCGCCGTGCAGGCAGCGGCACGACGCTGGGGCATCCGCGAGGGCCAGGCCGTCGTCGTCTACGACGATTGGAACCGGGCCGCCTCGTCGCGGGCATGGTGGGTGCTGACCGCGGCGGGCATCCCGAACGTCCGGATCCTCGACGGTGGACTGCCGGCCTGGACGACCGCCGGGGGGGCGGTGCAAACCGGACCGGTGGACCCGCCCGCCGGGAACGTCCGTGTCGTCCACGACGACCTTTATCGCGGCGCGCTGCCGACGCTGAGCGCCGATGACGTGCAATCCGGCGTGATGCGCACACTGCTCGACGCCCGGGCGCCCGAGCGCTATCGCGGTGAGGTGGAGCCGGTCGATCCGATCGCCGGTCACATCCCCGGCGCCCGCAACCTACCGAGCACGTCCCTGCTGCGCGACGACGGCGGCTTTGCCGAGACCGCGGCGATCCTCGCCGCGGCGAACGTCACCGAGCACCCGATCGGGGTGTACTGCGGGTCGGGGGTGACCGCGTCGGTGGTGCTGGCAGCCCTGGCCTGTACCGGCATCGACGCAGCGTTGTTCCCGGGTTCGTGGTCCCAGTGGAGCGGTGAGGCGGACCGTCCGGTAGCCACGGGGCCGTAATGATGCCAGCTATGCTGCCTGCCGTGGCGAATCCCCGAGCCGTGGCCGTGTGGGCCGGCGGTGTTGCTGTGGGCCTCGGCGTGGGAGCCGGTGCGCTGATCTGCCTGGCCGCACCGGCGTCGGCGGCGCCGGCCGATGCCCGTGGCTCCTCTGATTCCGCCGCAGGCCGGGGAGTACACGGATCGCAACCCGCCCGGGCGACTGGCGCGCGCACGGCCGCGATCGGTGTTGCACCGCCTCGGATGACCGTGCCATCACCCTCCGTTGCGCCATCACCCTCCGTTGCGCCATCGGGCTCGCCGCCGCCGGCGTCCACTGGTCGACGCCGCGCCACAGCCGTCAGCGCTGTGCCGTCGCTGTTCCCGTGCGATCCGCGCGGCCGGCTGATCACCATCTACAAGGGCACGCACTTCGCGATTCCGAACAGTTTCGGCCTGTTCACCCAAAACGTCGCCGGAACCGGCACGTTCACCACCGACACCGCATACGACCTCGGCGACGAGGATCAGTACGACTGGAACAAATTCACCGGGATCGCGTTCACACCGCTGGAGCCCGACCGCAACTCGGTGATGGTCGGCTGGCGCTACAACCTGACCACCCAGGAGTTCGAGGTCGCCCCGTTCTACAACGTCGACAAGAAGCGGATCCTGCCCAACGAGCAGACCGAGGTGATCGCCGTACCCGCCGGACAGGCCTTCCAATTCGCCGTCGACTACAACGGCGTGACCCTCAGCTACGGCGGAAAAACCGTCTACAAACCCTTCCCGGCTGGATTGACCGCCAACGTCTGGACCGCCGCGCGCGTCAGCGGCTGGTTCGGCGGCAACGAGGTCGCGCCGAGGACCGTGTCGTACTACCTCAACATCGTCTGAGCCGACAGGTGAGCACCGGACACATCGTCCTGATCATCCTCGCGGCGGCGGGTGCGGGCACGATCAACACATTGGTGGGTTCCGGAACACTCATCACCTTCCCGACTCTGGTCGCGCTGGGCTATCCGCCGGTGACCGCGACGATGTCCAACGCGATCGGCCTGGTGGCCGGTGGAGTCTCCGGCACTCTGGGGTATCGCGGCGAGTTGGCCGGGCAGTGGAGGCGGCTGCGCTGGCAGATCCCCGCATCGGTCAGTGGTGCGGCGATCGGGGCATTTCTGCTGCTGCATCTTCCCGAAAAAGTCTTTACCCGGGTGGTGCCGGTCCTGCTGGGCCTCGCCCTGATCCTCGTGGTGATCGGACCCCGCATCCAGGACTACGCGCGGCGCCGGGCCTTGGCAGCCGGGCGCTCCGCCGACCACGTCCCGCCGGTGCGGATGGCTGCTCTGGTGCTGGGCACGTTCCTGGTAGGCATCTACGGCGGCTACTTCACCGCCGCGCAGGGCATTCTGCTGATCGGGGTGATGGGCGCGCTGCTGCCCGAGGACGTGCAGCGGATGAACGCGGCCAAGAACCTGCTGTCACTTCTGGTCAATGTCGTGGCGGCGATCGGCTACACCCTGGTCGCCTTCGACCGTGTCAGCTGGCCGGTTGCCGGCCTGATCGCCGTCGGCTCCCTCATCGGCGGCTGGGTGGGCGCCCGCTACGGACGGCGGCTGTCACCCAATGCGCTGCGCGCCGTCATCGTGGTCGTCGGCCTGATCGGGCTCTACCGCCTGCTGAGCGTCTGAGCGGCTCTGCGGTAGGCTTTCGACCTGCTGAACGCGGTACGCGGGCGGCGACGGGCTGTGGCGCAGTTTGGTAGCGCACTTGACTGGGGGTCAAGTGGTCGCAGGTTCAAATCCTGTCAGCCCGACAGTGTGATGTCCCGAGACACCGTTGACAGGTGTCTCGGGACATTCTTTACATGTGGGGTTTTTTGGTGGGGCTGTTTCCAGGTTTGACTCCGCGTGGTTGGTAGTCGCGGGTGGGGTCGAGTGTGAGTTTGCGGATGAGTTTTCCGGTGTGGCGGTGTAGGACTCGGATGTCGCGGTCGTTGATGAGGACGAGGACGCCTGTGCCGCGTAGGTGTTTGGAGAGTCCGATGTGGTGGAGGCGGCTGTTGTAGCGGATGGTGATGACGCCGCCGGCGTCGATTTTGTCGCGGCGGACGCGGAAGTGTGGGGGGATTTGGTAGCCGGTGGGGAAGGCTTTGGGCCGGTTGGTGAAGGCTTCGAGTGGTGTGCGGCGCTGTAGGGCGCGGTGGGGTCGGGTGGTGTTGTAGTAGTGGGTGAATTCGTCGAGTTGGTGTTGTAGTTCGTCGAGTGTGGTGGCTGGGGGTTGTGCGGTGAGGCGTCGTTTGAGTGTTTGGTGGAGGCGGTCGATTTTGCCGCAGGTTTGTGGGTGGTAGGGGCGGGAGTTGATGTAGTTGATGCCGAGTTCGCCGAGCAGGATTTGCAGGGCGGTACGTCCGCCGCGCCGCGGTGTGGCAGTGAAGACGGCACCGTTGTCGGTGAGGACGGCGGCGGGGGCGCCGTAGGTGGCGAAGGTTTCGGTGAAGGTGTTGACGACGTGGTGGCCGGTGATGGTGGGGCGGGCGATGCTGGCGATGAGCAGTCGGGAGTGGTCGTCGATGAGGTTGAGGATTTCCACGCTGGTGCCGTCGGCGTGGGTCCAGTGGGTGGCGTCGGATTGCCAGCATTGGTTGGGTTGTTCGGCTTGGAATCTTTTCCAGCTGGAGCGGGGACGTTTGTGGGGTTGTGGTGTGACGAACCCGCGGCGGGCCAGGATGCGCCAGATGGTGGAGAGGCCGGGGACGTCGGTGATGGCCGGGTCGCGGTGGAGGTGTTCGGCGATGGTGGCTGCTCCGGCGTCGTAGCCGGCTTTGGCCAGGGTTTTGCGGAGCCGGATGATGGCTTCCTCGACGTCGGGGTCGATAGCGCGGGGGTTGGTGTGGGGCCGGCGTGAGCGGGGCTCGAAGGCGGCGTCTCCTTCGGCTTCGTAGCGTTTGACCAGTTGGTGGACCCAGTAGCGGGAGACGTCGTAGTCGCGTGCGACTTCGCTTTTGCTGCGTCCTTTCAGGACGACGGCGGTGATGACGAGCTGGGCCTTGGACATGGGCTGACCTCCCGGAACATCGAGGTGTCAACTATGTCCCGAGACAACTGCCAACTATGTCGTGAAATCAGACACTGTCAGCCCGACCAGATCAGAGGTGGTTCTGGGGGGTGGCCCTAGGGGTCGTTTGGGACCAATTTGGGACCAGATCCCGGGTCTGTACTGTGCGATTCCGGTTGATGCTTGACATTCGAGGTCCGGGTGCGTGTTTACGGTTCTGGGACGCGGTTCGGGTAGGTGCTTTACACCCGTTGGTTGATTAGTTTAATCGGGCGCCAAACGGATTCTGTGTTTGTATTGGCATATGTCCCTCGCGCCTAGCGCCGTCCTCAATGCCGACGTGGCTGTCGCCAGTTACGGTGAGCACGGGCGGCACTGGGTGAATGGCATCAGCATGGCCGACCCCCTGGCGGACACCGTGGTCGCTGACTTCGCAGGGTTGCCGCGCGGTCAGGGCATGGAGATGTTCCGCAGGGCGATAGCGGACGGTATCGACAGCATTGCCGACGCGCCCGAGTCCCTGCGGGCGTTGTTCGCCCAAGTGGACGACGAGCCGGCCTGGCTGGAACGTGATCGCCTGGATCGCGCTGCCGGTCACCTGGTCCGACACGTGGCGTCCTACGGGATCGTGCTCGCGGCGGCCTCGCTCACAGCCGGGGCGATGAACTCGACCGCCGGCAAGCCGCTCGTGATGACCGGTCGGTACACCACTCAGGCGGCGGTGCGGTCGATCGAAGTCGGCGCTTGGCTGGAGAGCATCCTCAAACCAGGCGCGCTGCGTCGTGACGGCATCGGTTTCGCAACGACGTTGCGGGTGCGGATGATCCACGCGTTTGTCCGTCAACACTTGCTGACCAGCGGCAAGTGGGACAGCGACGCTTGGGGGACACCGATCCCGCAGAGTTTCATGGCCTTCACCATCGCCGAGTTCGGCCACATCGCATTGGCTGCCATGCACAAGCTCGGGGTGCGCTACACCAGCGATGAACTCGACGATATCTACCATTTCTGGCGTTATGTGAGCCTATTGAACGGCGTTGGCCCCGAGCTGATTCCAGCTAACGAGGCCGACCACATGCGCATTGAGGAGCTATACGCCCTCACCGCGACCGACCCCGACGACGGCGACAGGGCGTTCGTCCGTTCGCTGGCGCATAACTACCTCGCCGTCGAGCTCGCCGAGTTGATTCCCCTGGTTGGCGGACACATGCACGGCTTCGCAGTTGCCGTCGTGAACGGTCTGACCCGGGCCTTCCTCGGTGACACGGCGGCCACGAAGCTCGGCGTCCCCGACACCGCGCTCAAGCACCTGGCGACGGTGCTGAGCCCGGTGGTGGGTGGCGTGAACCGGGTCCTCGCGACGATTCCGGGCGTCAACGCAGTCCGCACGAAGCACGCCTTCGTTCGCCATAGCCGCATGATGGCCGGGCAACGCGAGCGCTACAACGTTCACCACCAATTAGTCGATGACGCGCCGGACCGCCCGGCGTAGCGTGCACTCATGAGCTATCCAGACCCGGTGTACTTCGGCGACACCGGTGAGATGAACGCCATTCTTCGCCCTGCCACGGCTGACGCCCACATCGTGATCACCAGCCGCTCCGCCGCAATACTCTTCACTTGCGAAGTGCGTTCCTGCTGGACAACCGAACCCTAGATAAGTCCTTTTATCCGTTGCAGAACAGTCACTTTCGTGTATCAACATCCTGCCGAGGGGCTTCTGGGGTGATCACGTCGCTCGCTGACGCCATAAAATTTCTCCCGCGTTCCCTCTTGTGCGATGCCACCAGTTCCTGCAGCAGACCCATTTGACCAGCGAGAGTCGCCTTGGGACCAATTTGGGACCACACGTTCTGCGCGCTCCTGAACGACCTGCACGTTCATGCGCGATCCGCAAGCCTCGAATTACGCGCATACCGCGCGTAAACAGGCATAACGTGCCAGACCCATTTCCTGGGAGCCAAGTGGTTGCAGGTTCAAATCCTGTCAGCCCGACAGAGTTAGACAGCCTTTGAGCGCTTCCCGTGTCTCGACGATCTCCTCTGGTGTCGCACCGAACTCCACGGCCGCGAAGTCCGTCACACCGATCTCCGCAAGAGCGCCGATCCGCTCCTGCACCTGCGCCGCCGAACCGATGATGGCGATGTCGGCCGGGCCTTCCACGCCTTCACGGTCGAGCATCGAACGGTAACTCGGCAGCGCGCCATAGGCGGCGAATGTGTGTGCGGCCCTCTCGGCGGCGGCCGCCGTGTCGGCTGTGACGCACACCGGCAGCGCCGCGATGACGCGCGGTGCCGGACGGCCGAACTCTTCGGCGGCGCGCGTGATGGTCGGGATGGTGTGTGAGGCCAGTGTCACCGGTCCGGTGCACCAGGTCAGTGTTCCATCGGCGAGTGCCGCGGTCACTCTCAGCATCTGCTCACCGAGGGCCGCTACGACGACGCTGAACCCGGCTGATCCCTTCGCGTTGACCGAGGCGTGGACCTTGTACATCTCACCCTCGAAGTTCGCGGGCTCGTTGCGCGACAGCGGCATCAGCACCTTGAGGTACTCGCGCAGATGACGGACCGGCTTGTCGAAGCTCAGGCCGAACATGTCCTCGATGACGATCTTGTGGCTCAGCCCGATTCCGAGCGTGAACCGGTTGCCCGAGGCGGCCGCCACGGTGTGGGCCTGCTGAGCGATCGCATGCGGATGGCGGGGGAAGGTCGGCACCACCGATGTACCCAGTTCGATGCGGGGCACCCTGGTCGCCACCACGGCCAGAGCGGTCAGCGCGTCGTGACCGAAGATGTGCGGCGCCCAGTACGAGGCGAACCCGTCGCTTTCCGCCGCTGCTGCCTCGGCGATCATGTCATCGAGCGTCCCGTCGTTAACCGCGCCGCCGAAGATCCCGATCTTCACTGGCCGGGCCGCTCAGCCGGCAGGGCGGCGATTCGGCGTGACAGATACGGGGAGAACCAGCCCGCGTACTTCTCCTGGAGATCGCGGTTGCGCCAGTCGGCCCCGGTCACGATCTCTCGGCAGGTGGGCTGGCCGCAGAGGCAGCGGAACTCGTCGTAGTCGCTCGCGTCACAGGTGGCGTAGTCGAAGCACAGCTCCTCGCCCGGAGCGATGTCGCGCATCGCCAGCAGCAGGGTCTGTCCGAGCAGACCGCAGTTCGGCTCGCAGGAATGATTCAGCATGTCGCCGGGTTCAGGCGTCTCGGCGGAGACGAGGTAGAGATCGGCGTCGACCTGGATCGACCGGTGCTGCCGTTCCTCGAGCAGGCCGGCCAGCACGGCACCGGTCACCATCCAGCCACCGAAGGCTGCCACGGTCTCGCCGGCTGCGATCGGTTCGACGGCGAAGGAACCCCAGCCCTTCTCGCCGGCCGGGCGGGCGTGAGCCTTCGGGCTGAGCCAGTTGTAATCCACCAGGGGCACCTTCCCACTGTCGACGTCGCGTGACCGGCGATCATGCTACGGCTCTCAGATAACGGTATGGCGTGCGGACGGGTATCGCTCAGCAGCACTTCTTGGCGGCGACCTCTTTGGGCAGATCCGTGTGCTCGGTCGGGTCGATCGCCTTGACCTCGTCGACGAACTTGTCGATGTCGATCTTCTTGCCGCCCAGCCACGTCCCCAGCACCTTGACCTCGTCGACGATCTTATCCACCGGGACGGTGTAGACATCGGCGGACAACTCGACGAGGTCGGCGTACTTGCCAGGCGCCAGTGAACCGATCTCGTGGTCCCGCTTGAGCTGGTAGGCGCCGTTGATGGTGATGGCCTTGAGCGCATCCTCCAGGGTTACGGCCTGTTCGGCTCCGTGGACATTGCCCGCGATGGTCCGCCGCGTCACCGTCTGCTGCACATTCAGCAGCTGGTTGGGCGGAGTCACCGACCCGTCGTTGTGATAGCTGGGCCTCACGCCCGCCTCGAAGGCGTCGCGCACCCGCTGCCATTGCGCACCGTACTCCGGGGCGAACATCACCCCGTCGAGCAGATCACCCCAGTAGATGTACTGAAACGGACTCAACGAGCACGTCACGCCCAGTGCTGCCGCCCGGTCGAATTGATCGCGCCGCGCCGCGCCGAGATGCTCCACCCGCCAGCGATGGTCAGATCCGAGAAGATTGAACTTCGCCAGCGCCCGCGCATACGAGTCGAGGACGACATCGAATCCGACATCGCCATTGCAGTGGAAAGCGATCTGGTATCCGCTGGGCACCAGTGTGTCGAGCACTTGGTCGAGCTGATCGCGGGTGTAGTTCATCTGCGTTTCACCGCGCGGTCCCAGCGGCATCTCGGCGGTGCGGGTGGTCGGATTGTCGAGGTATTCAAAGGAAATCGCGACGTTACCGAGCCACGGTGATCCGTCAGCCCACAGTTTGATGCCGACTTTGCGCACCAGTTCCGGGTTCGGGAAGGTGATGTCCTCACCTGCGTCGGGCTCGATCGACATGTGATAGGCGTGCAGGCGCAGCGGACAGTTCGGCACCGCGGCGAGCGCGGTGTAAGCCTGGTACTGGCGCGAGTTGTAGGTGTGCTCCGAGGTGGCGGTGACTCCATTCTCGGCCATCAGCTTGTAGAACAACGCCCCGGAGTGCAGTGGGTGCGGGATCGCCTTGGGCAGAATCGCGGCGACCACCATCATCAGCGCACCGGATTCGAATGCGGTGCCGTTGCTGGTGACGCCGTCGGCTTCACGGCCGAAGCTGCCTCCCACAGGATCGGCCGGCGCCTTGCCGTCGGGCCATCCCATCGCGGTGATCGTCGCGGTGTTGAAGTAGATGCCGTGGCCGGAGTTGTCGATCACGACGACCGGTCTGGTCGGGAAAAGGGGATCGAGCACCGCTCGCGTCGGCAGCGGCGCCTGTTGCAGCAGCCTGTCGACGCCGTTGAACACCAGAACCTGATCCGGCGGGTTGTCCTTGTCGGCCTTGGCGAAGATCGCCTTGACGTCGTCCCATGTCTTCACGCCGACGTTGGGCGACACCCAGTACGCCGGTTCCTGGGTGGCCATCCCAGACAGCAGGGGGTGGCTGTGCGGTTCCACGAACCCGGGCATCAGGACCGTGCTGCCCAGGTCGGTGACCGTGACGCCCGGGGCGGCCGCCTGCACCTCTGCTACCGAGCCGATCGCCGTGATCCGGCCGGTGGTGGTGTCGATCCCGACTGCACGCGCCCGGGGAGTCGCGTCGTCCATCGTGATGATGGCGGCAGCTTTGAGAACGAGATCGGTGGCCATGAGGCCCTTTCCTACCGCATCGGGTCCGGTTCTGGGACACTTCGCGGTGATGCGATTCGACGGATCGACCGTGGTGGTGACGGGTGTCTCGTCGGGAATCGGCCTGGCCACCGCACGCCGACTGATGGCCGATGGGGCCAGGGTGGTGGGCTGCGACACCGCACCGGCCGATGAGTGCAACGATGCGAACGCCTTCACCTTCATACCGGCGGATGTCACCGATGAGCAGGCGGTGGCCGAGGTCTTCGCCGCGGTGCCCGGCAGGCTCTCCGGAGTGGTGCACTCAGCCGGCGTTCCGGGCGGTGGCCCCGTGCACCTCCTCGACGCCGCCGAATGGAACCGCGTGATCGATATCGATCTGACCGCCACATTTCTGGTCGCCAAAGCCGCCGTCACGAGGATGCTCGGCCAGGAACGGGTCGCCGGCGAACGTGGGTCCATCGTCACGCTGGCCAGCGTCGAGGGCCTGGAGGGAACCGCCGGCGGCAGTTGCTACAACGCCGCCAAGGGCGGGGTGGTGCTGCTGACGAAGAACATCGCCGTGGACTACGGACCCAGCGGTATCCGCTGCAATGCGATCTGCCCGGGGTTCATCGACACCCCGATGCTCGATGCTGTGCTATCCGCGCCGGAGATGGCGGAGGTCAAAGCGGGCGTCACGCACGAGCATGCACTGCGCCGGCGAGGCAGACCGCAGGAGATCGCCGCTGTGGCAGCATTCCTGCTGTCGGCGGACGCATCGTTCGTGACGGGGCAGGCGATCGCGGTTGACGGTGGCTACACCGCCGGGCGCGACCACGGTGTGACTGCGATGATGGGTCTCGGGGGAGACTGAGATGATGGGTCTCGGGGGAGACTGAATGGAGGAACGGTGACTGCTGTAGCGCAAGCCGATGTGGTGGAGCGTGCTCGCGGGCTACGGGACGTGGTGGCTGCGCAGGCCGGCGAGTCTGAGCGGCTGCGCACCATGTCGCCGCCGATCGTCGACGCCCTGTGGTCCAGCGGCCTGATGACGGCGTTCAATCCCCGTGAAGCCGGCGGTATGGAGCCGGACCTGGCGACCATGATCGACACCTGGATCGAGATGGCATGGCAGGACGGGTCCTTCGGTTGGATCGGCATCGCGAACTTCCCGTCGGCGTTCGCCGCGGCGTGCTACCTGCCCGAGGCAGGTTTCCACGAGGTGTTCGCGGCGAACGAGAACCAGGTGACCATGGGTGGCCAGTTCGCCCCGCTCGGCCAGGGAGTGATCTGCGAGGGCGGATACCGGCTCACCGGGTCGTGGAGCTTCGGCTCCGGCACCGCGCATTCCCAGTACATCGCGGCCGGTTTCATGCCGATCGAGGACGGCATGCCCAGGATGATGGACAACGGCATGCCGGTGATGATGGTCGCGCTGCTGCCGCGCGAGGATGTCACGTTCACCGACGGCTGGCACGTTCAGGGACTCAAGGGCACCGGGTCCTACGACTACACGGTCGGCGACGTGTTCGTGCCCGAGCACCGGACGTTCGAGCTGTTCTCCCGTGACCCGCTGCGCGGCACCGCCGCGACCGGGCGGATGGGCCTGATGGCCATCACCGCGGCGGGCCATGCGGCCTGGGCGCTCGGCGTCTCCAAGAGCATGCTCGACGACGTCCAGGAACTCGCGGCCACCAAGTTCCGGATGAGCGACATGGCGTCGCTGGCTAGCCGGCCGACGTTCCAGAAGGATCTCGCCCACCATGCCAGCGCATGGCGGGCGGCCAGACTGCTGCTCCTCGACGTGTTCGGAGACGCCGAGGCCGCGGCCGCCGCCGGGGGACTCACTCCGGTCAACCGGGCGGACCTGCGCGCTGCCGCGGTGTACGCGACCGACGTGGCGCGCGAAATCGCGCAGTGGGCGCACCTCGCCGCCGGGACCACCTCGATTCGCGAGGGCTCCCGCCTCGAGCGGGCGTTCCGCGATATCTACACCGGCACCCAGCACGCGTTCATCAGTGAGAAGGTGGCCATGGACGCCGCCCAGGTGTGGCTGGGCATCGTCGACGACCAGTTCTCGCTGTGAATCGGGCTGCCACGAATCCGATCAGCCACGCAGTGCCGTAATCCACGATCCCAACTTGGATCGCAGATACAGCACACCGAGCAGGATTGAGACGTACGAGGCGACCATCACCACCCAGGCGAACGGCAGCAGCAGCGGCTGCCCGTAGAGCGTGAGCGCATCGAAGGCGCCCGGCCCCACGGAGAATCCGAGACCCATGACGGCTCCGCCGAGACCGCAGCGCAGTATTCGCGGCGCCAAGGGGCCGATCAGCCGTGCGCCCCGCATGGTGCGGCCGGCCAGCACCGCGCCGGCCACCAGCGCACCCAGCAGGACGAGTTGGTGGATCGACTCGCGGGTGTCGCCGTGGGCGAGATCGCCGAGGAGTTCGGTGTAGGCCCAGGCCGCGTAGATCTGCACCATCGCAACGAAGAGGATTGCGATGATCAGCACCGCGGTGCGCGGATCCCAGGCGCTGCGGAGGAAGTCCCGGATGCTCTCGTGCGGTCCCGAGATCAGTCGCCGTGCAGTGAGTAGTGCAACCAGTGTCAGCCCGATCAGCGCCGGCGCCGGATGGTCGACCGAGGTGTTCGCCGGAACCGACGCGACATGTGTGGTGGCGCCGGCGCCGAATACCCACGGGGCCAGCATGCAGCCGAGAAAGAACCCGGCGATGGTCACCAGATACGCGTACTCACCGGAGCCGATCCGAGCGATCGTGCCGGTCGTGCACGCTCCGTTGACGACGGCCCCGATGCCGAGGATCAGGCCGCCGATGACCGACCAGGCGGTGACGGGGAAGACGTGAGTCGCGGGTATGAAACCGGTTGCGACGGCCAGCAGTGCCAATCCGCCGGCGACCCAGAGCCAGGTGTAGACGATCGACAGGAATCGGTCCCAGGATCCACGGTGGACGATGTCGTCGAAAGCGACCACGGTGCAGGTGTTGCCGCGCTGGATCGCGATGCCGATGAGAAACACCAGGGGCAGCGAGATCAGCAGTGCGGGGCTCACCGTCGAATCCTAAATAGGCAGCAGGTCGGGTTTCGTCTGCGGGGATCAGCTGTGGCCTGCGGGCTGGCAGGGCGCGGCCATGCTGCCGTCCGAGGCGCTTGGCCCGGCTGCCGCACCGACCTGTCCGGCCCGGGTCAGTCCGCTCGGCGCCGGGACATTCGCACCGCTGGTCATGGTCATCGTGCTGCATTGGCCGTCCATCGGCTGCGCGGTCGCGATGGCCGAACCGCCGGCGACGATGCCGGCGATGAGAATCCCGGCGGCGACAGCGGGTGCTGCGACGTCGGCGGCCAGGCTCCGCAGGTTCATGCCAATTGTCATGTCGGTCTCCTTGGTGGTTGTGGTGTGCCGTGTGTCTCCGACTCTCGCATCGGTCCAGGGCACACCGCGTCGGCCGATCGGAGGCGGTAGCGGGGGATACCCATGTCCACCGATCGGCGGACTGGGAGAAGCGATAGCGTCATCGGAATGCCGACTCCGAAGCTCGCCGAGCCGAAGGGGCTGCTCGTCGGGGGGATCGCCGCCGGGGTGGCCGGGGTGACGGCGGACCTGCTCAGCCCGATCTACGCGACGTCGTTCCACAAGGGATTCGGCCTGAGCAACACCGAGGCCGGATTCCTGGTCACCGCGGCGCTGGGCATGATGGCCGTCGCGGAGTTCGGACTGGCGGACTCGATCGGCAGACGTAACCTCAAACTCGTCGCCACGTATGGCATCGCGATTTCGGCGGCGTCGCTGATCTACATCAGCAACGTCAGCGACAGCGGTTTCTGGTCGTTGTTCGCCGGCATGCTCGGCCTCGGCCTCGGATGCGGTCTGGCCTTCGTGGCCGGTAACGCCGCATTGTCGTACGCGAACAACAGCGAACGCGCCTTCGGCATGCTGACCTTCTGGTACATGATCTTCGTGTTCGTGATGCTGAGCACGAATCCCTATCTACGCCAGATCTATCCGATCGTTCTGCCCTATGCGGCCATGGTCGCGGTTCAACTTGTGTGCCTGGCACTGATCTGGTGGAAGCTTCCTGACACCCGCGCGCTGGGCGGCCAACCCGACACCCTCGCGCGAGTCGAACCCGGTACGGCAGCACCGCGGGATCTGAAGTTGCTCAGCCCGCTGCCGCTGTTGCTCGGGCTGTCGGTCACGCTGTCGCAGCTCGCGCTGGCGGGCCTGTGGACCTTCGCACAGGGACTCGGCAAGACCGCGGGCCTGTCCTCGGAGGCGACCGCCGGCTTTCTCGGATTCTCCCAACTGATCGGACTGCTCGGCACCGTGGCGCCGTGGCTGCTCGGCCGTCGGGTGGGCCGGGCCGCACTCGGCGCGGCGGGCTTCCTGTTGGTGGCCGTGGGAATCATCGCCGTCACTCTGGTGCACACACCGACCGCCTACATCGCCGGCAACCTGGCGATCAATCTCGGTTACTGGGTAACGCTGCCGTTGGGACTGTCGGTTGCGGCGGATCTGGACCGCAGCAGCGGACGACTGGTGGCGTTCATGCTCGGGATGTCCTCGGTGGGACTTGCCATCGGGCCGAGCCTGGCCGGACCGCTGCTCGGCGGCGACGACACCACGCTGGGTGCAGTGGTGTTCGGTCTGCTGGCCCTGGTGGCCGTCCCCCTGATCGTGCCGCCTGCGCTGGCCGCGGATCGGGCGGCCCGAGCCGCCGCGCCCGCCTAGCGGCCGCTCATCTCCTGCCGCACCTCGGCCACAGTGTCGTCGTCGCACAACGCCAGGTCACGTGCGATCACCGCGGCGTCAGCGGCATCGGCCACCAAATGAAGGGGGATGCCCTCCTCCCGCGACCTCGCGGCGTGGGCTGCGACGTTGATATTGCGCTCCTCATCATCGCCGCCGACCTGCCGGATGAGGATCAATCGGACCCGGCCGGAGAACTCGCGTGCCATCTCCGCATACGTCAGCGGATCGCGCTGACCGCTGTCACCGATCAGCACGAACTCCTGATCGGGATATGCCTCGAAAAGCCGGCGGATCGCGGTGCGTTTGTGTTCGGCGCCGCTGCGGCGCAGGTAACGCTCGGTCGGGCCCCAGTCGGTGAGGAACATCGGCCCCCGGGGAAACCCGCGGAGGTCGATGAATTTCTCCAGCAGCGGGAAGAACGACCAGCTGCCGGTGGACACGTAGAAGAAACCCGGTTCGGCCCTGCGTTTCCCCGCGCGGCTGGGGACGCCGCGCACCAAACCGCGATACAGCGCCGACATCCCCGGAATCGCCTTGCGCTCCTCGGCGTCACGGAATACCGTGCGCGCCACCATCGCGACACCCTCGGTCAGCCCCGTGAGCAGGATGGTGTCGTCGATATCGGAGATCACCAGGAACGGCGCCGTGGCCGCGGGCTTGAACACCCGGCCGGTTCCCGAGACTGATTCGCCGTCCTCGATGGGTGTCGTGATGGCATGGGCCTCATGCCAGCCGGCCCGAAGCTTTGGGACCGGGAGCGAGAAGTTGGCGAATCCGTGGTCGTCGGTGACCTCAGTGACACAGTGAGCACCGATCCGCAACTCCACCTCGACTCCAACCAGGGCCAGTGCGGCGTGGCGGCGAAGGTTCGCCTGGGCGGTCTCCCAGTAGGGAATGCGGCTGTCGCCGGGGAGTTCGGGGACCTCGGTGACCCGGACACGGACTTTCGCGACGTTGTCGGCGCCCACGAAGCCGGTGTAGGCGACAAGGTGCAGCCCTCTAAACGCGCCGGACTGCATCTTCTGTTCGCGGCGGCGTCGGGTGAGCCTGCTCTCGATGCCGGCGACCAGTGCCGCGGTCTGCGGACTGCGCAGCCTCTCGTTGACTTCAGAGGCGATCCGGCGGGGCAGGCGAGGCACCAGTTCAGCATGTCAAACCTGAGGTCGCCGCACCGGTGTATCACCGCAGAACCGCAGCAGCTTTAGCTGTCCGGCACTTGTAGTGGCGTTCATGCTGCAAAACGGACTATGTGACACCTCGCTGATCGTTGCCACAATGAACGGGCACTGCTCTAGACTGCCGCGAGACCCTCATCGACAAGGAGCGAAGCAGCGATGGCACAAACACCTCCCGGCACCGGCGAGAGCGACGAGACCTCCGGCGGCAAGCTGTCGCGGCGCAAAGTCCTCGGCGGAATCGCTGCGGCCGGTCTCGGCGCGGCAGCCGCTCCCTCGCTGATCTCGGGATGCAGCAGCAAGGGCGGCGGCGACGGCGAGGCAGGCCCGCCCGGTTATGGCACCGGCATCAACGAGGGTTTCGACGGCAAGATCGAGCTCGACGTCCGCGACTCGGTACCGGACTGGAAACCGTTCGAGTTGAAGAAGGCGCCGGAGGGTGCGCCGAACATCCTGGTCGTGCTCTACGACGACACCGGTCTGGCCGCCTGGTCGCCTTATGGCGGACGCATCGATATGCCGGTCATGCAGAAGCTCGCCGACAACGGGGTCATGTACTCCCAGTGGCATACGACGGCGCTGTGTTCTCCGACCCGTTCGTGTTTTCTCACCGGCCGCAGCCAGCATGTCAACCGGTCAGGTTCGATCACCGAGGGCTCCAACGGTTTTCCAGGCATGGCCGCACGGCTGCCTGCGCAGTGCGCGACGATCGGGCAGGTGCTGCAGGACAACGGCTACAGCACATTCTGGATCGGCAAGAACCACAACGTGCCCGAGGAGGACGTCTCCAGTGGTGGCAGCAAGTCGGAGTGGCCCTTGCAAAAGGGCTTCGACCGCTTCTACGGCTTCCTCGGCGGCGAGACCAACCAGTGGTTCCCCGATCTGGTCGAGGATAACCGCTTCGTCGAACAGCCCTACCTCCCGGAAGAGGGCTACCACCTCTCCAAGGACCTCACCGACAACGCGATCCGGATGCTGCGGGACCAGAAATCGTCCAACCCGTCGAAGCCCTGGTACATGTGGTTCTGTCCTGGTGCGAACCACGCCCCGCACCAGGCACCGCAGGAGTACATCGACAAGTACAAGGGCAAGTTCGACGACGGCTACGAGGCCTATCGCGAATGGGTGCTGCCGCGGATGATCGCCAAGGGCGTGCTGCCCAAGGACACCAAGCTGACCCCCATCAACCCGCTGCCTGCCGACGTCGCCGCAGCCAATGACGCGGTGCGGCCGTGGAATTCGCTCAATGACGACGAGAAGAAGCTGTTCGCTCGGATGGCGGAGGTGTACGCGGGATTCTCGGAGTACACCGACGCCCAGGTGGGCAGGATCGTCGACTATCTGGAGCAGACCGGGCAGTTGGAGAACACCATCATCTTCTACTGCGCCGACAACGGGGCCTCCGGTGAGGGTTCGCCCAACGGCTCGGTGAACGAGAACAAGTTCTTCAACGGCTATCCCGATGAGCTGTCGGAGAACATGAAATACCTGAACACCCTGGGTAGTCCGGACACCTATAACCACTATCCGACCGGCTGGGCGGTTGCTTTCTCCACCCCGTTCCAGATGTTCAAGCGCTATGCACAGTTCGCCGGCGGCACCTGCGATCCGATGGTGATCTCCTGGCCAAAAGGCATTAAGGCCCGCGGTCAGGTGCGCGAGCAGTATCACCACGCCACCGATGTCGCGGCGACCGTTCTCGATGTCGCCGGACTCCAGATGCCGGATGAGTACAAGGGCATCAAGCAGTACCCGCTCAACGGGGTGTCGATGCGCTACAGCTTCGACGACGCCGGAGCGGCGACCACCCGCAAGCGCCAGTACTACGCGATGCTCGGCACCCGGGGCATCTGGCAGGACGGCTGGAAAGCTGCCGCGCTGCACGCGCCGCTGAGCAACAAGGGCAACTTCGACTCCGACCGCTGGGAGCTCTACCACGTCGCCGAGGACCGTTCGGAATCCACCAACGTCGCCGATCAATATCCGGACAAACTCAAGGAGCTGATCGCGGCCTGGGACGAGGAGGCCAAGAACAACTTCGTGCTCCCGCTCGACGACCGCTCCGCGGTGGAGCAAGCCGGCACCCCGCGGCCGCAGTCCGAGCCCCCGCGGGACCGCTACATCTACTACCCCGACACCGCCCCGGTGCCCGAGGGTGTCGCGGTGAGCATCCGCGGACGCGATTACAAGATCGTCTCCAATGTCGATCTGGCACCGGATGCCCAGGGGGTGATCTTCGCGCACGGCTCCCGCTTCGGCGGCCACACCATGTTCATCTCCGACGGTCGGCTGCACTACGTCTACAACTTCCTGGGAATCAAGCCGGAGCAGGACTTCGTCTCCGATCCGCTGCCGCCTGGCAAGCACTCGGTGGGTATGGAGTTCAAGCGGGAGAAGGCCGGCGAGCACGGGGAGTCGATTGGGAAAACCATCCTCTACGTCGACGGCAAGCCGGTGGCGGAAGGTCCGATGCGGGCTCAGATCGGCAAGTTCACCCTCGCCGGTGACGGTCTGTGTGTGGGTTACGACAGCGGCGACAATGTCTCCGAGCAGTACAAGAACCCGGGTAAATTCACCGGCGGCACCATCCAGGGTGTCGCCTTCGACGTCAGCTCGAAGGCGTACATCGACCTCAACCGTGACGCGGAGGCGGCGTTCGCCACGGACTAGCGCCCTCGGCGGTAGAACTCCGCGTCAGGCCCCCGAACGCGGCGGCGGGGGATTGGCGACCACCGGTACAGCTGAACCTGACAGATGACGATGGTCGCCCACGAGGACAGAATGCCGAGCGAGGCGACATTGAGGACTATCTCGAACGCCCTCTCCGGCACGATCCCGTAGCCGATGGCGGAATA
>Ga0194052_1000785_pt1 | contig 19570 bp, 15 predicted proteins | sample SepL226m_MetaG_FD_160117 | JGI IMG/M metagenome (GOLD analysis project Ga0194052, IMG submission 160117) | Anoxic zone freshwater microbial communities from boreal shield lake in IISD Experimental Lakes Area, Ontario, Canada - Sep2016-L227-6m | ecosystem: Environmental > Aquatic > Freshwater >...
CGCCATCATTTCGCTCTTGATCAGCAAGCCGATGGCCAAATGGAGCTCCGGTGTGCGCATCATCAACCAGCCGCAAAATGCCGACGAAGCCTGGATTGTCGAGACCGTGCGCAAACTCTCAGACAAGGCCGGCATCGGTATGCCCGAGGTCGGGATTTTTGACGGTGAGCCCAATGCTTTTGCCACCGGTGCCTTCAAGAATTCGGCGCTGGTGGCGGTCAGCACGGGTTTGCTGCAAGGCATGACGCGAGAGGAAATCGAGGCCGTCATCGGCCATGAGATCGCTCACGTCGCCAACGGCGACATGGTGACCATGACCCTGATCCAGGGTGTCATGAACACCTTTGTCGTGTTCCTGAGCCGCGTCATCGGTTATGCGGTCGACAGCTTTCTGCGCAAGAACGACGAGCGCTCCAGCGGACCCGGCATCGGCTACATGATCACAACGCTGGTGCTCGACATCGTGCTCGGCTTTGCCGCCTCCATGGTGGTGGCCTGGTTCTCGCGGCATCGCGAATTCCGCGCGGATGCCGGATCAGCGCAGTTGCTGGGTCGGCGTCAGCCCATGATCAACGCGCTGGCGCGTCTGGGCGGCATGCAGGCCGGCGAGTTGCCCAAGAGCGTGGCGGCCTTCGGTATTGCCGGCGGCATGGGTCAGTTGTTTTCGACGCATCCACCGCTTGAAGAGCGCATCGCTGCGCTGCAGAACGCGAGCGCTTGAAGCACGGCCAGCTGGATCGGGCCATGCGTGTCTGATCGTTTTCTGTTCTGGGCGCCGACCCTGATCTGGGCCACGACCTGGCATGTCATCCTGTACCAGCTGGGCGAGGTGGCGGTGCTGCATTCGGTCGCGCTGCGCTTTGGTCTGGCCAGCGTCATGCTGTTCTCGATTGCGCGCTGGCGTGGCGAGTCGCTGGCGTTCGGCCCGGCACAGCATGGCTGGCTGCTGCTCACCGGCGCCGTGCAGTACGGCTTCAACTATATGGGCACTTACGAGGCCGAAAAGCATCTGCCATCGGGCCTGATGGCGGTGCTGTTTTCACTGATGATTTTCACCAACGCCATCGGTGGTGCACTGTGCTTTGGGCAATCCATCAGCCGCCGCTTTGCATTGTCGGGCGCGATTGGCGTGGCGGGCATTGTGCTGATCTTCTGGCCTGCGATTGCTGCGGCCCGCGAAGGTGTCGGCGTGCTCGGCGCAGTCGGCCTGGGTTTGATGGCCGTGACCTTTGCCTCCATTGGCAACATGCTGACGCTGCGTCTGACGCGTCGTGGCGCCTCGCTCATTCCCCTGCTGGCCTGGAGCATGGGTTACGGCGCGCTCACGCTCATGCTGATTGCGACGCTCGGCGGTGTGGAGTTTCATCTGGACCCGCGTCCGAGCTACTGGATCTCACTGCTCTACCTGAGCGCACTGGGCTCCGTGGCTGCGTTTCTGCTGTACTTCAGTCTGGCCAAGCGGCAAGGTCCCGGGCGTGCGGCGCTGACGGGGTTGGTCATTCCACCGATGGCGCTGCTGATGTCGGCACTGTTTGAAGACTGGCGGCCGACGCTGGTATCGAGCGCCGGTATGGTGCTTTGTCTGGTCGGGCTCTGGGGTGCAACGCGACCGGCGCAGTCAAACTCGGGTTGAGTTCGGCATGCTCGCTAGGTCGATCTGGCCGCCGGGGCACTCAGCTCCGCGGCTGTCCCCCGAGTTATTGGGGTCAGACACCAATTTCGCTGCGGCGCTTTGCGCCGCACCCGATGGGCGAGCCGCAGGCTCGGCGAATTTGGGCTCTGACCCCAAAAACTCGCTGCGCTGAGCGCCCCATCGACCAGATCCTGCGTGCAGCGGTTGTATTCGAAGTGTGCGAACCATAGGTACTCGTGCAGAGGGTGCGGTAGTGGGTGACGCAGCGAAGTAGAGGGGGAGGCCGCAGGCCGGAGGACATTCGCGGAGTCATCCGCTGCCGCACCCTCGGCTCAAGAATGCCTGAGGCTCCGACGTACAACAGCCGTATGCATCAGACGCCACGGCTAGAACGGTGCTGCCAAGTCCGGAAACCTCAAGACGCCGCTGCACCTTCCACTGCTTTTACTGTCGCCGCTACTGCCGGGCGGCGAATCAGATAGTCAAACGCGCTCAGGGCGGCTTTGGCGCCCTCGCCGGCGGCGATGACGATCTGCTTGTAAGGCACGGTTGTCACGTCACCTGCGGCAAAGACGCCTGGCAGACTGGTGTGGCACTTTGTATCGACCACGATCTCACCGAAACGGCTCAACTCCAGAGTCCCTTTGAGGAATTCGGTATTGGGCACCAGGCCGATCTGAACGAACACACCCTGAAGTTCAACGAAATGTTCCACCTCGCTGGCGCGATCCCGGTAGCGCAGACCGTTGACTTTTTGGCCGTCACCGGTGATCTCGGTGGTCTGGGCGTTCACGTGGATCGTGATGTTGGGCAGGCTCTTGAGCTTGCTCACCAGCACGGCATCGGCCTTCAGCACGTCAAGAAACTCCACCAGCGTGACGTGTTCAACAACGCCGGCCAGATCGATCGCTGCTTCCACTCCCGAGTTGCCACCGCCAATCACCGCCACACGTTTGCCTTTGAACAGCGGGCCGTCGCAGTGCGGGCAGTAAGCGACACCCTTGTTTTTGTACTGCGCTTCGCCCGGCACGTTGACATTGCGCCAGCGCGCGCCGGTGGACAGGATCACGCTGCTTGCCTTGAGCACGCCGCCGTTCTCCATATGCACTTCAGTGAATCCGCCAGCGCTGGCCGCAGGAACCAGCTTGCTGGCGCGTTGCAGGTTCATGATGTCCACCTCGTAGTGGCGAACCTGGGCTTCGAGTGCTGCTGCGAATTTGGGACCGTCGGTCTCCAGCACCGAGATGTAGTTTTCGATGGCCATGGTGTCATTCACCTGGCCGCCAAAGCGCTCGGCGACCACACCGACCCGGATGCCCTTGCGGGCTGCGTAGACGGCTGCTGCGGCACCGGCGGGGCCGCCACCCACGATCAGGACATCGAAGGGATCTTTTTCGTTCAGTTTGGCAGCTTCCCGCGCGCCGGAGTTGGCGTCGAGCTTGGACACAATCTCTTCCAGTGTCATGCGGCCGGAGCCGAACAGCGTATCGTTCATGAAGACCATGGGCACCGCCATGACCTGGCGCGCGTCCACTTCCGCTTGGTACAGGGAGCCGTCAACCACCACCGTTTGAATTTTGGGGTTGTAGATGGCCATGAGGGCTGCCGCCTGCACCACGTCCGGGCAGTTGTGGCAGGACAGGGACATGTAGACCTCGAAGTTCATCTCGGCGTCGAGCGCCCTGATCTGCTCAATCACTTCAGGGCTCACCTTGGGCGGGTGACCGCCCGTCCACAGCAGGGCCAGCACCAGCGAGGTGAATTCGTGACCCAGCGGGATGGCGGCAAAGCGCACACCACGGGTCTCGCCCTCCCTGGCGATCACGAAGGAGGGCTTGCGTGCATCGTTGCCGGATTCGTCCAGGCTCACCTTGTCTGACAGACTGGCAATCTCCACCAGCAGTTCACGCAACTCGACGGACCTGTCGCTGCCGTCCAGCGATGCGATCAGACGAATCGGCGTGCGAAGATTTTTCAGGTAGCCTTCAAGCTGGGTTTTCATCGTTGCATCAAGCATGATCTTTCCTTTGAGAATGTGCGCTAAGCGGGCATGGCAGCCCCGAACTGCAAGCCGTCTGACAGAAGGGGCGCATCAGTGCACCCCCTCCAGCAGAGGGACTGCTTAGATCTTGCCGACCAGGTCCAGTGATGGGGTCAGGGTCTTGGCGCCCTCGTTCCACTTGGCGGGGCAAACCTGACCCGGGTTGTTGGCCACAAACTGCGCCGCTTTGAGCTTGCGCAGGGTTTCCTTGACGTCACGTGCGATGGCGTTGTCATGGACTTCCATGGTCTTGATCACGCCTTCGGGATTGATGATGAAGGTGCCGCGCAGGGCCAGACCTTCTGCGTCGATATGCACACCAAAAGCACGCGTCAGTTGATGTGTCGGGTCGCCAACCAGCGGGAACCGGGACTTGCCCACCGCAGGGGAAGTCTCGTGCCACACCTTGTGCGAAAAGTGTGTGTCGGTCGTAACGATATACACCTCGGCGCCAGCCTTCTGGAATTCGGCGTAGTTGTCAGCAGCGTCCTCCACTTCGGTCGGGCAGTTGAAGGTGAAAGCGGCCGGCATGAAAATCAGAACCGACCATTTGCCCTTGAGGGATTCATCGGACACTTGAACGAACTTGCCGTTGTGGAAGGCTTGGGCCTTGAAAGGCTGGACTTGGGTGTTGATCAAAGACATGGTGTTTCCTTTAGCGAGTGGTGAAAAAACTATCGAATGAGCCAAACTCATTGAGGTAAATGATAACGAAGGAAGAGGCCAAACGTGATTGTTTATGTCAATGACGGCGATAGGGCGCCTGCGTTCCTGGCCAGTGCTTCGGCCACCTTGATGCCGTCCACGCCCGCCGACAAAATGCCCCCGGCATAGCTGGCACCTTCGCCAGCCGGATACAGACCGCGCGTATTGCTGCTCTGAAAGTCTTCGCCGCGTGGCATTTTCAAAGGGGACGAGGTGCGGGTTTCCACACCAGTCAGCACGGCATCAGGCATATCGAAGCCCTTGATCTTGCGCCCGAAAGCGGGCAGCGCCTCACGCATGGCGCTGATTGCGTAATCAGGCAGCGCAGCGCGCAGGTCGCCGAGCAGCACGCCGGGTTTGTAGGAAGGCTCCACCATGCCGAGTTGGGTCGAGGCCCGGCCGGCGATGAAGTCGCCCACCAGCTGACCCGGCGCGTCGTAGTTGGAGCCACCCAGCACATAGGCCTGCGATTCGAGCTGGCGCTGCAGCACGATGCCGGCGAGCGGGTGCTGCTGCAGGCCGTCGGTCACGGGGTAGTCGCTCGGATCGATGCCCACCACGATACCGGCGTTGGCATTGCGCTCGTTGCGCGAGTACTGGCTCATGCCGTTGGTGACAACGCGACCGATCTCTGACGTGGCGGCGACGACCGTGCCGCCCGGGCACATGCAAAAACTGTAAACGGAGCGCCCATTGCTGGCATGGTGTACCAGTTTGTAGTCGGCCGCCCCCAGCTTGGGGTTACCCGCATGGCGACCCCAGCGTGCGCGGTCGATCACGCTTTGCGGATGCTCGACGCGAAAGCCAATCGAAAAAGGCTTGGCCTCCATCGCCACGCCGCGTCCGTACAGCATGGCGCAGGTGTCGCGCGAACTGTGGCCCAGCGCCATCACCACATGATCAGCACGCAGCTCGTAGGACTCGCCGCTGGCCTGGTTCAGAACCGTCAGGCCGCGCAGTTGGCGACCCTGCGGCCCGTCTTCAATCAGCACATCGCTAACGCGCTGCTGGAAGCGGATTTCGCCACCCAGCGCGATGATTTGCCGGCGCAGGTTCTCCACCACCTTGACCAGCTTGAAGGTGCCGATGTGCGGGTGTGCGTCGACCAGAATCTCGGGCGGTGCGCCGGCCTTGACAAACTCGTTCATGACCTTGCGCCCGAGATGGCGCGGGTCCTTGATCTGGCTGTAGAGCTTGCCGTCGGAAAAAGTGCCGGCGCCCCCTTCGCCAAACTGCACGTTCGACTCCGGGTTGAGCTCACGTTTGCGCCACAGACCCCAGGTGTCCTGGGTACGTTCACGCACCGTCTTGCCGCGTTCCAGCACGATCGGTCTGAAGCCCATTTGCGCCAGGATCAAGGCCGCAAAAATGCCGCAGGGACCGAACCCGACGACAACCGGTTGCGGTCCGAAGTTGGCTGGCGCCTGAGCCACCGGGTGATATGCCATATCCGGCGCCGCGAAGATGTGCGGATCGCCAGCGAACTTGGTCAGCAGCGCTGCCTCCGTCGTGGGGGCAAGTTTCGCCGCCGGGCCGCCCCAAGGCGAAACAGCCCCCTCGGGGGGCAGCGAGGACACGTCAGTGCCGAGCGTGGGGGCAATCTCCAGATCAACGATGTAAACCTGAACCAGATCGGCCTTGCGCGCGTCGATGCTGCGCTTGAAAACCGTGAACGAACCCAGTTCCGCGCTGGCAATGCCCAGCGTGCGCGCTATCAGTGCGGGAAGCGCGTCGGCTGCGTGCTCCAGCGGCAGTTTCAGCTCGGTCAGGCGGATCATGGTGCTGCCATTGTCTCAGGAGTGGATAATCGCGAGTGTGAAGCCCGCCAGACTGCCGCTGGTGCATCACCCGAAAGGGCGCACTGGAGGAACGTCCGGACTGCACAGGGCAGCGTAGCAGCTAACAGCTGTCCACTGAAAGCCTGTGGCGCAAGCCCTGGGTATAAGGTGAGGATCAGAGCAACAGAGACGAGCCGATTAAGTTCGGGTGAAACGGGCAATCTCTACGCGCAGCAATACCAAGTAGGCACACGTTGACGGGGCCCCCGGAGTGTGCGGGTAGGTAGCACCGAGCCGTTGGGTGACCAGCGGCCCAGAGTAATGGCAGTCACTTCTGCCGGTCCGCAAGGGCCGGTGGTTGCACAGAATCCGGCTTATCGGTGGGCTTCACACTTTTACCCCGGCGGGTAAACTCCCCGGCATGCCTGTGCCTTGCCTCAAGCCCTTGTTGCTGGCTTCGCTGCTGACCGTCCAAAGCGTCCAGGCAGCCGCGCCTTGTGCCGATTTTTCGGCGCGTTTGCCCAACGTGAAGCGGGAGCTTTGCGAGACCGCCAGACTGCAGCCCACCGCGGCCCGCTCGGTGCAGGGACGAACGCTCTGGATGCGTGATGTGAAGCCCGAGCAGGTCACGATGCGTGTGCTGGTGGTGGGTGCCATCCATGGCGACGAGCCATCCTCGGCGTCGGTGGCGTTTCATTGGCTCAGGCTGGCTGGGCAACTGCCTGTTGCCAGCGCCAAAACGGTTCATTGGCGTTTTGTACCGGTGCTCAATCCGGACGGAATCTTCCACCAGCCGCCACGTCGCGTGAATGGACAGGGTGTCGATCTGAACCGCAATTTTTCTACACCCAACTGGGATCGTGAAGCAAAGGTTTACTGGGAAAAGCGCACGCGCAAAGACCCGCGCCGCTGGCCGGGCGCCAAGGCCTTGTCCGAGCCCGAGTCACGCTTTTTGCATGAGCAGATCAGGGATTTCAGACCACAGCTCATCGTCAGCATTCACGCCCCCTACGGCGTACTCGATTTCGACGGCCCTGCAGTGCCACCCAAGCGCCTTGGCAGCCTGTACCTGCATCAGGTAGGCATCTATCCGGGCTCGCTCGGCAATTATGGCGGGGTTCACAGCGGCGTGCCGGTGGTGACGATTGAACTGCCCAACGCCACGCGCACGCCGCGCGACGCAGAGATCCGTCAGATGTGGCTGGACCTGTTGGGCTGGATGAGCTCTCGCCTTCGCACCCAGCGCCAGGCGGGGGCCGTCGGCCCGAGTTATTTCGAAAGCAGATTGGTGCCGGCCGCACCGACGGCCGAGTAGCTTAGTGCGCCGCGTGTCACGGCGTAAAGATTTTGGCTGGTCACAGGCGCGGCAGGCGTCCAGTTGACGCCATCGGCGCTGATGAATACCTTTCCGCTGGCGCCAACAGCGACGTATTGCGTGCCGTAGGTCACAGCATGGAGGGTGCCCGCACCGGCCAGGGTTTGGGTTGACCAGTTGGCCCCGTCGGCGCTGCTCAAGACCGTACCGGCGGCTCCGACTGCGACGAATTCCGACGTTGCCGTTATCACTCCTGCTGTCGATGTCGAAAGCATGGTGCCGTAGGTGATCCCGCGCAAATCTGCCAGGGAGTTGCTGGCAACGCTGCTCCATGTCAGGGCGTCGGTGCTTTGCACCATGGTGCCGCCCGCGCCGACAGCGAGCCACAGGCCGGTGCCGTAGGCAGCGTAGGTCACGCCGTACAGGTCGCGCGTGGTCCCGGAACTGGTGGCTGCAGTCCATGTGATGCCATCCACGCTGCTGATGATGGTGCCATTGGCACCCACGGCCACGTTCAGATTCAGGGAATTGCTGGCAATCGCGTACAGGTTCTGCGTCGTCCCGCTGGTTTGTGCAGTCCAACTTGCCGCGTCTGAACTGAGCAGCACCAGACCGCCATCGCCGACCAGTTTGAAGGTGCCAAAGTAGGCTGCTGCATTGATATTCCTGCTGCTGGCGTAATTGACAGCGCTCCAGGTGGTGCCGTCCAAGCTGGAATAGATGGCGCCGCCCGTGCCCGCCGCCACGTAGGTGTTGACCGGCACCGTCGTGCTGGTGCCTGCGGTGGCGCCGAAGGTGACACTGCGCAAATCCGGTGCAGCAGAGACGGCGCTGCTGGCTAGCCAACTGGCGCCGGCAATTCGGGGCGTCACCGTGACGGCGGTGCTGCCCGGTCCACCCGGGCCGCCATTGGTCCGGGCGTTGACGGAAAACGAATAATTCAAGCCATCGGGCAGACCCGTCACGACGTAGGGCGATGTTGCCTTGAGCAGCACGTTGCCGCCCGGCAGGCCAAACCAGCCCTGCATCGATGAAGTCGTCGTCGGCGCGACGCTGCTCGGACCAAAAAACAGCCAGTATTCAACGCCGTCTGTCATGTTCCATGTCACGGTCGCGCTGGATTCTCCCGCGCTGACGGTCAGCCCGGTGGGGGCGGGTGCCGGTTCGCCGTTACCGCAGGCCACAGACAGGAGCGCGGCAGTCAGGGCGGCGACGAACAATTTGAAAGAGCGCAAAAACATAAGTGGATCCAAATCAAAGCTGGTTTCGATTATCGAATATTTTTACTTGGCGCCGGCGCCACAGCTGCCCCGGCCTTTAGAAGCGCTCATGGCTCTGCAAATAGCGCCATTGCCCGACCGGCATTTGGCCCATCGCAACGCGACCCACACGCAGGCGCTTCATCCCGAGCATCTTCAGTCCCAGGCGCTCGCACAGATACGCCAGCAGACCGGGATGGCTGCCTTTGACGGCAAAGCGCAGCTTGCTGGAGGTCTCGTTGCCGCTGTTGACGCTGACCCGCACGCGTGGCAAAGGCTTGGCATCGGCACTCAAACCGCGGTTCAGTCGATCCAGCGCGTCGTTGCTGACCTGGCCTTCGACTTCGACAATGATTTCATGTTCGATAAGGTCGGCATCTTCCGTCAGCTTGCGCACCACGCGCCAGTCCTGACTGAACACCAGCAAGCCGCTGGCCCCGGTTTCCAGCGCGACCAGTGAATTCAAGCCGGCAAAGTGCCGCTTGAGTGCTCGAACGGCCGATGGATCATTGGCCATTTGTCTGTCCGGTCTGAGCAGTGCCAGGGCAGCAGCGCCGTCGGCGCAGTCCGCCGGCTTGTGCAGCAGCAGGGTTACCGCACCGTCGCCGATCAGGCTGGCGTCGCGGTCGACCTCAACCTTTTGCTGCAGAACCCTGAATTGCGGCTCTTCCACCACTTTGCCATCCACCCGCACCCAGCCCCCCGCGATGTACTGCTCGGCCTCACGGCGCGAACAAGCCAGCATCGCAGCCACGCGCTTGGCCAGTCGTTCGCCTGAATGTGGTGTATCAGGTGGCGGGTTCACGTGTGCAGTCATGGCATGGATGTTAACCATGGTTGGTGCTCGCACTGTGAGCCTGTTCACATTCGGCGCTTTGAGATGAATTCACACGCTCAAGACATCTCCCATTCAGCCACGTGCTTTTTTGGCGTGGGCTTTATCGATTGACCCGTTCGTCGATCAGTCCCGCCAAATGGCTTTTGGACGGGAGAACGAACAGGGACAGGGGCCGATGTGGCGCTGCCATCGAGCTTGAATGTTGCAACTGTATGCACCAATTCCTGCGCTTGACTCTTGAGGCTACTCGCGGCGGCCGCCATTTGTTCGACCAAAGCGGCGTTTTCCTGCGTGACTTGATCCATTTGCGTTACTGCCTGGCCCACCTGGGAAACACCCAGACTTTGTTCGTTGCTCGCAGCACTGATTTCGCCCATGATCTCGGTTACGCGGCGAATACTGGCAACCACCTCGGTCATTGTGGCCCCAGCCTGATCAACCAAGGCAGTCCCCTGTGCCACACGGTTAACACTGGCACTGATCAATGTCTTGATTTCTTTTGCTGCTTTGGCTGATCGTCCCGCCAGGGACCGGACCTCGCTGGCAACCACCGCAAAGCCGCGTCCTTGTTCACCGGCGCGAGCCGCCTCCACTGCTGCGTTCAGTGCCAGTATGTTGGTCTGAAACGCAATTCCGTCAATCACGCTGATGATGTCCGCGATCTGCTTGGAGCTGTCATTGATATGCTTCATGGTCTCAACCACTTTCCCCACCACGTCTCCGCCTTTGACAGCGACGCTTGAGGCGCTCATCGCCAGCTGATTTGCCTGCGCCGCACTGGCGGCGTTTTGCTTTACCGTATCACTGAGCTGTTCCATGGAGGCCGCAGTTTCTTCGAGCGAACTTGCCTGACTTTCCGTGCGGGCAGACAGGTCATGGTTTCCTGAGTCAATCTCAGCGCTCGCTGTAGCCACTCCTTCGGATCCCTCTCTGACCCTTCTTACCACCTGGGCCAAATGATCTTTCATCTCGGCCAGGGCGAGCATCAGCTGTCCCAATTCATTGCTGCCTCGCACGGGCACCTGCACCTGCAGGTTGCCATCCGCAACGGCACGGGCGACGGTAACGGCTTCTCGAACAGGCAAGGTGATGCTGCGAACGAAAACAAAGGACAGAGATACGGCAACACCCATTCCGATAAGCAGCAAACCCAACATCATGAACTCGGTTCGATGCAAATGGCTCACTCGCTGATCCATCGCACCAGTCATGGTTTTCATCGCCAAGGAGTTGAACTCAAAAAGCCCGTCGATGGTTTTGGTGAATTCATCGAAATACTCGGTGGCGGGAAGCTTTAGATCCGTAGCATTGATGAGTTCCTTATCCGCTAGAGACAGCGCCCTGTCCACCGCGGCTCTACCGGTTTCTGCTTTTCCTTCGAGATCCAGCCTCATGCTGGAATTGGTGTCCGTTGCTTTTTTCAAGTTACGAAACATGTCACCCTGAACTTCCCGCGCTCGCTTTTGCAATGCTTGCAAGGTCGCCCGCCCTTCCACGGGAATGCTTCGCTGGCTCAGAAAGCTGCTCCCCATCGCACGCATGACACCCAGGTTCTCAGCCACCCAGGGCATATTCACAAGAGAAGCTTGAATCAAGAAGTAGGTATCTGCATCAGGGTCCAGACTCAGTCCGTATTCATCCAATACTTCTTCGCTCAGAAGCAACTCACCGGCGATCAGTTGGGTATGCAGCTTGGTACTCTCAGGGGTCTTCAGTTGCCGGTTGGCAACACCTTGCTCAAGTGTTATCCAGCGCCGTCTCAGGTCTGCCCAATGAGCTTGAACTCTGGAACTGGCTCCGGCCTGTTTGAATTCCGAATCCAGTGCATCCATCGCCTTGCCCAATTTGTCCCGCAATGCAGGTCTTCTGGCTGCAAGTTCCTCATTGCCACTGAGCATGCTCGCCGAAACACCACGGTGTGTTTGGGTAAGCTGGATCACCTTGTTAAGTACGACCAACGATCCGCCACCACTTACCTCACGCTTTGCAGCATCTATATCTGACATCGATCGCTTGAAATACAGCGCTGATGGCAGCAATACCATCAATGTGGCAATGAACCCGAGTGCAATGAACTTCTGGGACAGGTTCATGCGGTGCAGCAGTGACATAAAAATCCTCCTGGCTTTCTTGTTGATGGTGCCGCGCAGCTTGACCACCCACCCTGATGAAGTCGGGCAGGTTGGCTGTGGTGTTCACCACCACGCAGCTGCGGATTTTCTGGACTTGAGGATCTTGATGTCGTATTCCTCTTTGCCCAGCGTAAAAGTCAGGAATTCCTCGGGCTAGGTGTCGATGCCAAGCCTCTGCTTAGACCAACTGCCTGATAGCTGCATTACTTCGCCCATGTTTGCTCCTCCTTGGAAGATCAATTGACCAAATCGTCATCGAACTGCCCCGGAATGTCCACGTCGCACAGAGGATCTCTTGCCGGTAGATGACATTACGACCAAACTGAGGAAAACTTGAATCTGCCCAGTAGGCCGATCGATGGGTTTGCGACGTTGGTGAAGCGCGCCTGAGGCGTTTTCTGCTACTGCTTTATAGCAACCCGCTCTGAAAGCCCACCGCCGGGTGTGTGTCTGAAACGGTAGTTGGCAACGCGGTCAAAAAAGCCATCCCGGTTGGTCCACACGCTCGCCGACCCCCACCAGGTCAATCGTTCAGCGACAAAGTGCCTTCGATCCGCGCCACATGCGCCAGCAGTGAGCGCTTGGCGACCGTCCACATGCGCTCGGGTACGTCGTCATAAGCCTGCGCCACCCAGTCGTCCAGCGAGCCTTGCGGCAGTGCCTGCATGACCCGCATGATCTTGGCTTCGCGCTGCAAGCGATGCGCCTTCAGGCGCGCGATGGCGCTGGCCGCTTCGCCCTCATAGCCTCCCATGACATAACCATGCGCCGGTAGGATGAACTCGATACCTTGCTGCGCGCAGGCGGCGCTCAGCAGGTCAAGGGATTGCAGGTAGAGCGTCATGTCTCCGTCCGGCGGGTCAATCACGGTCGTGCTGCCGCACAGGATGTGGTCGCCGCTGAACAGCAGTTGGTCTTCCAGCAACAGCAGGCACAGGTGATTGGCGGCGTGGCCTGGCGTGTGCAGCACCTGCAGGGTGTGCGTCACCTCGCCATCCTGAGTCTGCCCTGACAGCTTCAACAATTGCCGATGCGCAAGCGCGTGCTCGGGAGTGAACTGGCTGTGCTGGCGCGCGCTGGGCTGCGACGGCAGACCCAGAATCGGCGGCCTAGGCGTGCACATAGCCTGCAGCGGCGCGGCGCCCGGTGAATGGTCTGGGTGCGAATGGGTGCAGACGATCATGCGAATGTCGCCACCCGCGGCGCGCCAGAGCTTTTCCAGATGTTCGGTGTCGGCCGGTCCCGGGTCGATGGCGATATAGCCGGTGTTCGGGTCGCCGACCAGATAGCTGTTGGTGCCGGGTCCGGTCATGGGGCCAGGGTTCGGTGCTGTCAGGCGCATCACATTTTTCAACAGCGCCACCGGAGCTTCGCACTGCCAGTCCAGCGCGTGCGCGATCTGTCCGTCCGGGCAGACCAGTGCCAGTTCGCCATAGGGCAGGTCCTGCTCCATGTAGCGTGCCTCGTGGCCGCCAAGCAGGCCGGCACGCGGGCAACTGGTCCATAGCGGCTGCTCCGTGGCGGCGCAGGCCTGCAGGACGGACTCCACGGACTGGTAGGCGAGCAGGCGATCGAGAGTGCGTATGGTCGGAAAGATGATGAAAAATTGGCCTTCCCGATGACGTTTCAGGGCGTCGGCGGGGCGCACCCAGACCGGCTCGAACTGCTCCGCTTCGTCGGCCACCGGGGTTTGCCCCTCGGGCATGCGGGCCACCAGAAACGGCACATCAAAGCGGCGCGGCAGATCGCGGTCGGTCATCCAGTGGGCCAGCACAAACACCTCGTCGGCGGCCAGCATCAAGCCGTGGCTCTGGCATTGCGCGGCAAACGGCTGGGAGCGGTCCAGTGCCGCAATGTCGCTGTGGTCGGCCAGCGCGCCATCGTGGCGGCGCGCCAGCAGCACGCCCAGTTCTTCGAAACTCTCGCGGATGGCGGCAATGGCCTGCGTCAGGTGCAGTTCGCTTTGTGTGGCGCGGCGGCTAGCCTGGGCGTGGCTGGCCGCGTCCAGCGCGTCAATGCCACCTCCCGGGAAGACATAAGCGCCCGGTGCAAAACTGGCGGTCATGGAGCGGCGCGTCATCAGCACTTCGATGCCATCAGCGGTATCGCGCAACAGCAGCACGGTGGCCGCGGGTCGGGTCGGCACGGGTGTGCGCTGGGGGTGCAGGAGTTGGGTGGGACGTGCCATGGTGTGAATTTACAGCCAAAGCTGGCCAGTCGGGTGTCGCCAGCGTGATGTTTGCGTAAACCCCGAGAGCCAACGACCCTCTCCCGGCGTATCCTCGGCAGTCAATCGTTCAGTGGTTACGGGAGACTATCCATGAAGCGTCAAATTCAGAATTTGGTATTTTCACTTTGTGCCCTGGCCTGGCTGGGCGCGCCGCCAGTCGCACTGGCCCAGGCCTGGCCGACCAAACAGCCGATCAAACTGGTGGCGGTATTTCCTCCGGGTGGCTCGGTCGATCAGGTGGCGCGCTTGCTGGCGCAACCCTTGTCGGTGCAACTCGGGCAAAGCGTGATTGTCGACAACAAGGGTGGCGCGTCGGGCTCCATTGGTGCTGCGGCGGTGGCGGCGGCGCCGCCCGACGGCTACACCTTTGCCGTGGTGTTTGATACGCACGGCGTCAATCCGAGCCTGATTCCGGGGCTGCCTTTTGACTCAAAGAAAGACCTGGCACCGGTGGTGCTGATAGGCACCGGGGCCATGGTGCTGGCAACCCAGGCCGAGTCAAACTTCAAGACCTTTGCCGATGTCGTGGCCGCGGCCAAGCTGAAGAGCGGGGCCAACTATGGTTCGATTGGCTCTGGCAGCTTGGGTCATCTCGCGATGGCCTTGTTGGGCAAAAGTGGTGGCATGGAATTTCAGCACATTCCGTACAAGGGCGGCGGACCGCTGATGAACGACGCCCTGGCTGGTCATGTGCCGCTGGCGATCGGCTCGGTCTTTCTGGTCAAACCTCACCTTGACAGCAAGCGGCTGCGCGCGCTGGCGGTCACAACGAGTGCGCGCTCACCGCATCTGCCGGGCGTGCCGACCATGGCCGAGAGCGGTTTCGCGGGTTTTGACGCGCCAGCCTGGTGGGCTGTGCTGGCCCCAGCCAAAACGCCACCGGAGATTCTCAAGCGCATGAACGAGGAACTCAACAAGATCCTGCGCCAGCCCGATGTTGCCAAGCGCTTTGATGCGCAGGGCATCGACATCGTTGGTGGAACACCCGACTCGGCGCGTGTCTTCATCGAGCGTCAGATGGATATCTGGAGCAAGGTGGTGAAGGACAACAATATCAAGGCCGACTAATCTGAATTTTTCCAAGATTTGGGTGTTCGTCATCGCGAGGCCGCAGGCCGTGGCGATCCATGACTTTTGAATTCATGGATTGCCACGCTTCGCTCGCAATGACCAGCAAAAGGCTCGCAAGGAAGTTTCAGGGTTCAGAGGGGAAGGCCTACTTCTCCGGTGTGATTTGCAATGCCACCAGAAAGCGCGCGACCATGTTGTAGGTGGCAATGGCGCTGGTCAGCTCAACGATCTGCGTGCTGTCGAAGTGCTCGCGCAGGGCCGCAAAGAGCGCGTCGCTGACTTTCACGTCCAGCGTCATTTGTACGGCGTACTGGATCACCAGGCGGTCCATTTCGTCGAGTGCGCTGTCGGTGTGCAGGCGACGCGGGTCGGACTGGACAAAGGCCTGCAAGGCATCGAGCTGTGCCTGGCTACCGCCAGCAGCCAGAAAATCAGGTGCGTGGTGCCGGTACTCGTACTCGGCACCTGTCAGCAGGGCGACGGTACAGATGCCGAGCTCACGCAGGCGCCGGCTGGTGGAGAGTTCAGTGCGCACGGCCTTCAGAAAAACATTCCAGCCCCGTGCCAGGGGTTCGCTCCAAAGCAGAGCCTTGTCCAGATTGAGCAGAGCGCCCTTGCGGCGCTCCAGGATCGCATCAAGCAGCGCTTGCGGCTGCGGTTTGAGGTTGGGGGTCCAGTCAGGGATGCGCATGGTTTTCTTTCAAAATTGACCCAAGGATAAAGGGATAATTCGCCGATGCGAATCCGTTTCACCAAAATGCAGGGCGCTGGCAACGATTTTGTGGTGCTCGATGAAACCGCTGGCCCACTCGGGCTGAGCAGCGCGCACTACCGCTGGCTGGCGGACCGGCACTTTGGTGTGGGTGCCGACCAGATCCTGACGGTGCGCCCATCACCGGCGGCCGGCATTGATTTTCAGTACATCATCCACAACGCCGATGGCGCCGAGGTCGAGCAGTGTGGCAACGGCGCGCGCTGTTTTGCCCGTTTTGTGCGCGATCGGGGACTCTGCAGCAAGGACACGATCCGGGTGCAGACGCTGGGCGGAGTGATTGCGCCGCGTCTGCTGCCCGATGGCCGCGTCGCCGTCGATATGGGCGCGCCAGTGTTTGAGTTGAGCGCGATCCCGTTTGACGGCAGCGCTTTACAGCCCACGGTCAGTGACACCTGGCAGCAATGGCCTTTGGAACTGCTCACGGGGGTGCCGTCGAGCACGGTTCTGGCAGCCGTTCTGTCGATGGGCAATCCACATGCCGTGCTGCTGGTGGACGATGTCGATGCAGCCCCCGTGCTGACCCAGGGGCCTCTGGTGCAGAAGCACTTGGCTTTTGTGCGCGGCGTCAATGTCGGCTTTATGCAGATCGTGGATCGCGGCAAGATTCGACTGCGGGTCTTTGAGCGCGGCGCTGGCGAGACGCTGGCCTGCGGCTCGGGCGCCTGTGCGGCGGTGGTGGCCGGCATTCGACTCGGACTGCTCGACGCCAGTGTCGAAGTCCGGACGCGCGGCGGCATACTGGGCATTTCCTGGGGCGGCGCTGGAACGAGTGTCCTGATGACAGGGCAGGCGGCGACAGTTTTTCATGGCGAAATCGATTTACCGGACCACTTATGAGCACTTCATTTACCCATCCCATCACCGAAGACGATATTGCCAACTTTCTGGTCAATACGCCTGACTTTTTCGAACGCCACGCCGAGTTGCTGGCCACCGTGCAACTCAGCAGCCCGCACAGTGCGCGCGCGGTCAGCCTGCAGGAGCGTCAGGCCAGCTTGCTGCGCGAAAAGATCAAGTCGCTGGAGCATCGCATCATGGACATGATTCGCAACGGCAGCGAAAACGCGATGCTGTCGGACCGGCTCATGAGTTGGGCCGGCAGTCTGTTTCGCGTGAACGACCCGCTGCGCTTGCCTGATCAGCTGGCAGAGCAGATTGCCGACCATTTCTCGGTGCCGCAGGTGGCCATCAAGGTCTGGGATGTCGCGCCGGTCTTTGGCCAGGCGGCTTTTGCCAGCGGCGTGAGTGAAGACGTGAAGCTGTTCACCTCATCGCTTACCGAGCCGTTTTGTGGCGTCAATACCGGGTTTGAGGCGGCGGCCTGGCTGGCCGAACCGCTGGCAGCCAGTTCGCTGGCGATACTGCCGCTGCGCGAGGGGCCGATCGGCGGCAGCGTGCCCGCTTTTGGCCTGCTGGTGCTGGCCTCGCCCGATGCGCAGCGCTTCAACAGCACCATGGGTACCGACTTTCTGGCACGCATTGCCGAACTGGCCAGCGCCGCCCTGTCCAGATTGAGGTAAGCCTTTGGGGTCAGATCCCGATTCAGGACCACCATGCAAGCGGAACAAGGCGATCTCCAACGAAATCGGGCTCTGACCCCAATTGCGTTGGTCGAGGCCTACCTGGAACATGCGCGGGTCGAAAAGCGCCTGGCGCAACGGACGGTAGAGCTTTATGCGCTCGATCTGCAGAAGCTTCTTGGCTTTGCCACGCAGGCTGAAGTGGAACTCCTTCAAGTGCAAAACAGCCATGTCCGGCGCTGGGTGGCGCAGATGCACGGCGCGGGGCGCTCAGGCCGAGGTATTGCCCTGATCCTGTCAGGTTGGCGGGGCTTTTACATCTGGCTGGGGCGTCAGGGCCTGGTGGCAAGCAACCCGGTGCAGGATGTGCGTGCGCCCAAGGCGGGCAAGCCGCTGCCGAAGGCCTTGAGCGTGGATCAGGCCGTGCAGCTTGCGAGTTTTCAGGGTGAGAACACCGATCCCTGGCTCGAGGCCCGTGACGCCGCCATGGTGGAATTGCTGTACGGCGGCGGTCTGCGGGTTGCTGAGTTAACGGGTCTGGACGTTCAGGCCAGTGCCGGCGCACGCGGCTGGATCGACCTGCAGGCGGGTGAGGCGCACGTTTTGGGTAAAGGCGCCAAGCGGCGCACCGTGCCGGTGGGAAGCAAGGCGCTGGAGGCATTGCAGCACTGGCTGGCTGTGCGCGACCCTGGCGGCAGTCACACGGCGCAGGCGGCGCTGTTCATGGGCCGCAACGGCACGCGCCTGAGTTCCCAATCGATCTGGCAGCGCCTTCGGCTACGCAGCCTGCAGGCCGGACTGGTGACGCCGGTGCACCCGCACATGCTGCGGCACTCCTTTGCCAGCCATCTTTTGCAGTCCAGCAGCGATCTGCGTGGCGTGCAGGAGTTGCTCGGGCACGCCAGCATCACCACCACGCAGGTCTACACCCGGCTCGATTTCCAGCACCTGGCCAAGGCCTATGACGCAGCGCATCCACGCGCCAAAATCAAATAATTTCGCGGGAGTTTGACAAATTTCCATCACGAATTCGGCGAAACTTCGGGGTATTGAAAGAAAGGTACTTTATGCGCAGTCAAATACTCGTTTTTCTGGACAAAGGCGTTGAATTCCATTTTCATGTGGAAGAGGGGCCGCCGATGGCGCACGATGTGGCGCGCGCCTGGCTTGATGCCCAGTTCACGGCATTGGAATGCGAACCGCTGCGTGCCAGCGGCAAGGTGCTGACGGCTGACAAGGTGCTGCGAGTCACGGAGGCCGCTGGCGCGAGCTGGTTCGAGAATGCCAAATGGGCAGCCGATTACGTGAAGGCGGTTCATGGCGCCTTGAAAAAGCCCATGATCCGGGTTGATGTGCCGGCCATGGCGATCACCTATTAGTCTGGCATTCTGAGGGCCGTGTCCCTGGCGCCTGCGTGAAAACACGCGGCTTGCGGCCAAGGCAGCAGGCCCCACAATCGACCCATGAAGACGATTCGACTAAGAGCCGGCAAGGAACGCTCCCTGCTGCGCCGGCACCCCTGGATATTTGAGTCAGCCATCGCCCGAGGTGCGGCCGATGCTGGCGAGACCGTGCGGGTCGAGTCGGATGAAGGCCAGTTTCTGGCCTGGGCAGCCTTTAGTCCGGTCTCCAAGATCCGGGCCCGGGTCTGGAGCTTCGATGAGTCCCAGCGCATTGATGCAGCCTTCTTCCACCTGACTTGCGCCAGGGCGGTCAGTGCCAGAGCGCGTTTTGACATCCAGAGCGACGCGCTGCGTCTGGTGCATGGCGAATCTGACGGCCTGCCAGGTCTGATCGTTGACCGCTATGGCGACACGCTGGTGGCGCAGTTTCTGTCTGCCGGGGCCGAACGCTGGAAAGCGGTGCTAGTTGACGCCCTGCTGGCAGCCACCGGTTTGTCCAGGCTTTACGAGCGTTCCGACGCCAGCGGCCGCGAGCGCGAGGGCTTGCCACTGGCCAGCGGTTGGCTGCGTGGTGACGGCCCGGTGGAGTTGGTCTTGCGCGAGCATGACTGGAAACTGGCACTCAATATTGCGACAGGGCACAAGACCGGCTTTTACCTGGACCAGCGCGACAGCCGCAAGAAGTTTGCTGATCACACGCGTCGGCTGCAGTTTGAACGCGTGCTCAACTGTTATTGCTACACCGGCGGCTTCACGGTGGCGGCGTTGACCGGGGGCGCGGCCCATGTCACATCGATTGATTCGTCTGCGCCGGCCCTGCAGCAGGCTGGCGTCAATGTGGCGCTCAACGGGTTGGAGGCGAGCCGGGCC
>Ga0194052_1000786_pt1 | contig 19562 bp, 26 predicted proteins | sample SepL226m_MetaG_FD_160117 | JGI IMG/M metagenome (GOLD analysis project Ga0194052, IMG submission 160117) | Anoxic zone freshwater microbial communities from boreal shield lake in IISD Experimental Lakes Area, Ontario, Canada - Sep2016-L227-6m | ecosystem: Environmental > Aquatic > Freshwater >...
CTCTTATGCCGACAGAGATAGAAAGAAAATTCTTGGTGAAAAATACCTCATGGATGGAAGGAGTTACTCCGACCTATTACTGCCAGGGTTACATTCCTACGCTAAATGGCGCTACAGTCAGAGTTAGAATAGGCGGCAATAAAGCCTATATCTGCATCAAAAGCATAGTGGTAAATATTTCCAGAAGCGAGTTTGAGTATCCTATTTCTATTGAAGATGCTAAAGATATTTTGCACAAACTCTGCGCTAAACCACTGATAGAAAAAAACAGGTACAAAATACAAAGAGGCGAACTGCTTTGGGAAATAGATGTTTTTGAAAAGGATAACAAAGGACTGATTGTAGCTGAAGTGGAACTTAAGAGCGAACAGGATAAAGTCGAATTGCCCGATTGGATACTCAAGGAAGTTACAGGCGTTGCCAGATACTACAATTCTATGCTGGTAAAATACCCGTATTCAAAATGGACTAAAGAGGAAAAAAGTTTATGAAACTTATAAGATTTGGCGAATTTAGAAAGGAAAGACCGGGAATACTCACTGATGACGGCGCTAGAAGAGACTGTTCATCTTTGTTTAAAGATTGGAATAGCTCATTTTTTGCTGAAGACGGCATTAAGAAGCTCTCTAAAATTGACATAGAAAAACTTCCAACAATTCCAGAGACGGAAAGATGGGGTTCATGTGTAGCCAGACCAGGTAAAGTTGTATGTGTTGGTCTGAACTACAGAGATCATGCCGCCGAAACCAATGCCAAAATCCCGATTGAACCTGTGCTTTTTCTTAAAGCGACAAATACTGTGGTAGGCCCTTATGACAATGTGGTTATTCCAAAGAACAGCATCAAAACAGACTATGAAGTAGAGCTGGCTTTGATCATAAGTAAAGAGTGTCGTTATCTTAATTCGGAATCAGAAGCCATTGATTATATAGCAGGCTATACAATTTCAAACGATGTGTCAGAACGCGAATTTCAGAAAGAGCGTGGCGGCGGCCAATGGACAAAAGGCAAATCATGTGACACCTTCAATCCGGTCGGTCCTTTCATGATAACCAAGGATGAAATAAATGATGTAAATAATCTTTGGATGAAACTTTCTGTCAATGGGATACTTCAGCAGAATGGTAACACGGGCAATATGATATTTAATCCATTCTTTCTTGTTTATCATATATCGCAGTTTATGACTCTTGAGCCAGGCGACATTGTTTCGACGGGTACTCCTTCAGGTGTAGGAATGGGGAAGAATCCTCCATTATTCCTTAAACGCGGTGACACAATGGAGCTGGAAATTCAATTACTAGGCAGACAGAAGCAAACTTGCGTTTAATACAGCTTGAGAAGCAGTTTATTAAGACCGCATCTCAAGCCAATGTACCTCTCAGATAGCAGAGCAAATTATTTATAGCAATTTACTTTTTTGTATTTAAATTGTCATTTGGCCAAGAATATGAGACATCGACTACAGCTTCTGCTATAAGTCCTCTTTCTCCAATTTTATATACCTGTACACTTGGTATTAAATTTACCTGATATGCTTTTGTTGCTTTGCTTTCATCAGAGAAACGAGCAACAGCAGCTACTTTAGCATCAAAGGTCCAGCCACTCTGAATAAATGAATTAAAATCAATCTCATTATCAAAAACTAATACATTACGCATTTCTGATACCCCTAAACCAGGGCCTATTCCAATGCAGATAAGCTTTGCTATAGTAGTTGCTCCTGTCGCATTGTTAACTGCAATTCCCCATCCATTTTCTGTAGGCAGGAAGAACAAATCAATTGCGTATGTATTACAAATTATGTACCCTTTTGAATCTTCAATTTTCTTTTGAGCTTCAGGCCGAGTTTTATAAAGTTCAATCAATGTAGATTTTACTATGCCATTTGCATAAGTTTTTTGTTGGTCTGGGGTTGATCCTGTAGGGCTTAAACACCCTGTTAAAGATAGCGCCACTGCAAATAGAGACCCAAAACTTAGTAACCTTTTCATTTTTAATTCCTTTTTTGATTATTGCTGATTCTGTATTTAGTATGGTACTTTAATTTTAACCAAGAACTTTTAGCAAACAAAGAAATCCCGACTCAAATAGGCAGGTAAAAATCCATTTCTAATGATTTGCTTCATCATGTTGATTGAATTGTGCAGCAAATTTTGAATGATTATTTACGAACCAATCTGTTAAGAAGAAGTTGCCGTTTTGACCTCGGTTCGGCCCCCAGGAATTTCTAGCTACAAATAAAATCTGATTATCGCTTGTTGATTTAGCATAAGAAATAATTTCTAGATAATGACCGCTATCCACATAACAGGTCCAGCCAGTGTTATTCTTTGTGGTAAATGGTGCAAGTGTATTTAATTTGACAGGATCGCTTGGATAAGGTGCTCTATTTATTGTCCCTTTTGAATCATAAAAATAATAATCACCCTCATTTCCCCATGGAACCAATAAAGTAGGAGATGGAGTGCCCAACCTTATATTTGATACTGTATATACCTCGGCACTAGCAGAAAAAGAAAGCTTAATTGGGGCTTCCGCTTCTAGTATATCCCCCATGGAAGGAAGATTAGTTTTTACTGTGACAGTGTTCCCATTTTGTGTGAATGATGGATAGCCACTAATTCCCCAGACACTATAGACATTAACATTGTCTGAAATATCAAAGCTTATTGGCGTTTTAGATAGATTTACGGTTTTATCTAAATGGAAAGTAAGGGTTCCTGTCCATCCAGGTATTGCCTTGTCTATTGTTGCTTTCGCAACTACTGGTGCCCATCTATACATAAATTGTATTAAAATTATAACTTTATGACCAGCATCCAGAGAATTTATTATTTTTTGGGATCTAACAGTGTCAGAAGGATTGGAAGACCAGTCACTGTAATCATATAATGAGTATTGGTTAGGGATTATTGTCGATGGGAAAGGCACGCTGTTTTGCTGCTTAAAATTATTATACCCTTGATTCCAGCTTGGAAGAGTAACTACATTAGATTTGTATCCAGTATCTACACCAATAGCTTCATCTTGTAAAACTTGATAGTAATTAACCGCTTCTGTAGTGTTGTTGTAGAGACTATCTTTCAAATTGCTAAGAGTCCAGCCGAAGGTTTGCTGCCCCCACCAATTACTTTTGTTAATACCTTGCCCTTTATTAAGAGATAATTGGTATGTTTGCATTAAAGCATAATAAGGTGAATAAGCATTAACATCGTGCTTATCAATATAACCAATTAATCCGACAAGAGAGAAGGTTTCACAGGTTCCAAAATTACCTTGATTAAGTGCAATATTTTTTGTTTCTGAAAAAAAGTCATTTGTTGACTTAAGCAAATTTTCTGGAACGATGTAGGCAGTAGCTGGAGCTGAGCTTAGACCTGGTGCTGCAAATGAATTATTTATAACTATGTTTAGTGCTGCAAAAAATATAATATATCTGATAATGTTCATTTTAAGTCGCTTTTTATAAAATTGAAGTATTTGATTTTTTTGAAATCAGGTTGCGATGCAGATAAAAATAATTAGTCTTTTATATTTTATTTCCTCGGTATTTTAGTTTTTAATTAATGGGAAATATATGGCATGAAATTAGTGCCATTTGAGATTTAAGCAATGAATTATAGCCAAATCTTTCCTTAATCCATTATAATCATGCCTTATTTCTTATTCTGTTAAGACTAGCTAAGCGTATTGCGCATAAGTAATTATATATAATGCCTATGCAGCTATTCCAAATCGTCTAATGTTTTATTCCTCTGTGACTGTTTGAGTTTATTTGCTATCTCACAAATTTTACACCATCTGTTCTGAGTTATAAAACTCCAACTCATTTCGAATTTATGTTTTTTTTTACATTGAATCTCTAATTTGGACTTACTGTTTGTATATTCAGTACTAAGAAGTTTAGAACCCGGTTGTAACACATTTTCTATTTGATTTTTGACATATTCTAAAGTTCTTTTCTCAGTGCCTGAACATTTCATGCACCAATGATTTTGCGATATATCCCCCCAGGTCATATCAAATGTATGACCTTTCTCGCATTGGATCTCTAGCTTGGATTTGCTATCTTTATATTCAGTAGAGAGGACTTTAGAACCTTTGTGCAAATTCTCTATTTTGTCTTTGATGTATTCTATGGTCCTTTTTTCAACAGCAGAATGTTTCATTCAGTTGATTTTCCTTTCCCAAAGCCTCTTAATATCTATATCTGATTTACTTTATGATTTAGCACTTATTTCAAGAAACGGAGCAAGCCCAGTTTTATGTATAATATCTTTTACAAAACCATCCGCAAGGACAATATTCATTTTTCTTTTTTGCCGCTTTACTTCTTTGGCAACTGCTATAATAACACTTAGCCCAGAACTACTTATGTAATTAAGTTCTGTAAAATCTATTGTAAGCGGGCAAGAGTTATTTTTTAGGGCAAAGATAGCATCTTGTTCGAACTCACCAGCATTTAATACATTGATCTCGCCAGTGACTTTGACCACTATTGTTCCATTATCGTTTTTACAAGTTATACTCATAGGCCTTTAAAAGTTAAGTTTTTAAAATATTTTTAAATCTATAGTATATGGGGATTAATAGATATACTAACCCCCCATGAGAAGGGAAAATAAAAGAAACAAATATTGCAAGAATAGATGTGATGGGGATGACATAGAATCTATGTAATTCTGGTTTTATATCCAATGATTCCACTTCTACAAGTTTATACCTGTAAACACATTTATAAAGCATGCAGTTCACATATCCTACTATCAATAAATTGGAATTGAACATAACAGTCGCGAAGACAGAATGAGAGTAATCTTCCACAAGATTTGTAGTAAAAGGAATAAATACTACAAACATCATATTAAATATATTAAGCCAGATAAATGTTTCATTAATTCTTGCTACATTATTGAATATTCTCTGGTGCTGAATCCAAAATACAGCTAATAATAAAAAACTTGTGACAAATGCTGTGAAATTCTGCCAGTTGGAATATACCGCATGCGCCAACTGGTCTATAGGAACTTTAGGGACATCAATAGTAATCACAAGTAGTGTCATTGCAAAAGCAAATATTCCATCTACCCATGCCGAAAGTCTTTCTGGTTTAAGAATATTTTTATTAGCTGAACCTGTATCTGAAGTTTCACTCATAATAAATCCGATTACGATCTAGAAATTTATTTGCATCAATTTGAATTATAAGATGTTTCTTCACTATTGTTAATAGATTTACTGAGTGCGCTGGTTATTTAAATAGTTTAATAGTTCTCCTAGCATCGACAGTAAATGTAAATCGAGCCATTTTTAGCATTTCTAGTTGATGTTCTCGCAAAAAATCATACAGTCGTACTCTTAATCTTTCATGAAATCTAAAAACTGAGAACATCATACTAATTTTAAATATGAGAGACCACTGCCAATATTCTGTTTGAAATAAAGATTAGCCCGATGTCGGGATAACTAAGCAAGGATATACTTCTTTTCCCATGTTTTACGACTCGATGATAGCAATGTGGGAATCGCCCATAAAATGCACAAAATATAAGAGAAATTAATATGCTTAAGAAAAAACATTCGCCCGGCACCCATCTGCCAAGAGGTTTAGAAATACTCTACGAAGATAGAGATATCCTAGTGGTAGATAAGCCTGCAGGACTATTGACAGTGGGAACGGCGACTAATAAATTCAAGACGGCTTCCTACATTCTAAGTGAATATGTGCGCAAAGGCTGTCAAAAATCGCGAAACCGAATTTTCGTTGTTCATAGGCTGGACCAGTGGACATCCGGCGTACTTATATTTGCAAAAAGCGAAGAAGTTAAGGAACAATTACAGGATCAGTGGCAAGACACGAAAAAGAAATATGTCACGGTTGTTTATGGGCATTTGGTACAAAAAGAGGGAATTATTACCTCATACCTAGCTGAAAACAAGGCCTATGTCGTTTATTCCACAACTGATGCCACGAAAGGAAAACTGGCACATACTGCTTATAAGGTGCTTAAAGAGACCAAACAATTTAGTCTGTTGGAGATTAATCTTTTGACCGGCAGGAAGAATCAGATACGCGTACATATGGCTGATAAGGGACATCCTATCGTAGGCGATCGCAAATATGGAACCAAAGACGGGTATAGCCGTTTAGCTCTTCATTCCAAATGGATTTCCTTCAAGCACCCTATCAGCGGCGAGCAGATGACTTTTGAAGCCAAAGTGCCAGATTATTTTAATACTCTGATTGGCAATATCCAGGATAGATAATGATAAAGGGACTTGGGGTGAAACAGTTTGCATTTGAAGAATGGTTTTATTTTCTTTAACCTTGACTAACTTATGAAGCTCTTTAGAATTTCTATGAAATATGATCTAATGCCAATGTAGCTCAGATGGTAGAGCAATTCACTCGTAATGAATATTATTTAGCTTCATTATCAATAGAATATAGGTTAATACTAAACCAGTACTAAACTTTATAAATGCATTTCGCTCATAATAAAATCTCTATCTATAATTCTTTGACATACGCTGATTATAAGAAGATGAAGGGTAAATAAATGAGTTTGGAATATTGTCCACAATGTAACTTGGAAATGGCTGAAATTTATAACAGAGATGAGATAGCTTATGCATCACTACAAGATAAACTTCCAAAATATTTGGTTGATGCAATAAGAGATTATGTAAATAGACATGGTAAAGGTAAGCAATTTTTTATCTGTAACGCTTGTGGATTTGTAGAAGAAGTATAGGGGCTAAAGATAAACAATTTTTCTATTATTATGAAACAACCAACAATAAGAGAAAAGATATATTCAACTCTGAGAGAAGCCTCACCAGCATTATTGTTATTGAAAGATGATTTTTTCATAATTGGTGCTTCAGCTTTGATATTATTAGAAATCAATATTGCCAATACTTTCGATATAGATATTCTAACTTCAAAAAGAGATGCTAAAGAACTAGAAATCTTGTGGAGCCAAAAAATACTGGATAATCATATCCCATCAGACTCTGATTTATTTCGCTCTACTTTTTCTAGATTTAAGTTCTGTGAATTAGATATTGAAGTAATGGGTGGATTAGAAGTCAATAAGAATGGTGCTTGGACTCAATTAGTTGTACAAGATTATAATATCCTATCTATTGGAGAAATTGAGTTCAAAGTTCCAACACTTGAAGAACAGATGAAGATACTGATATTTTTTGGGAGGAAGAAAGATTTTCAAAAATTAGAGTTAATTAGGGGGGAAATGCCAAGATTTAAACTGAAAGAATTAGATAAGTATCCATATTCCATAGAGATTCCTATTAGGATTACAGATATCAACTATGGGAGACATCTTGGTAATGACAGCATGATTTCTATTCTTCATGAAGCCAGATTTAGATTTGTACAACAGATTGGATTTATAGATGAACTAGAAGCAGGAATGATTCTACAGGATCTCTGTGTACAATTTAAAGCTGAAACCTTCTACAACGATAAACTGACAGTCCATATTGGAATTGATGAAATCTCAAATCATAGCTGTAGAATTTATTATAAAGTAACCAATATGGAAATGAAGATAGCTGCATTAGCAGAAACTGGCATAGTGTTCATTGATTATGCTACAAAGAAGCTTTGCAGTGTTCCAGATAAAATAATACACTACCAAAATTCTAATGACTTATAAAATTATAGATAATGATAGGAAAGAATCTTTTGAGTTTTTCAAAACCTTTACCATACCATTCTTCAATGTTAACTATGAACTTGATATAACAGAACTGCATCAGTATATAAAAGAGACTAATCTCAGATTCTTTGCATCTATTCTTTATCTTATGCTTCAAACCTGTAATGATGTAAAAGAGTTCAGATACAGATTACGAAATGACAATCTCATTGAATATGATAAAGTTCCTATTTCATACACCCATATTAATCAGAAAAAGGAATTAAATTTTTTCAGAATAGAGTACACAGACAATTTTAACATCTTCATGGAAAAATATGTTGACCTGGAATCAGCAGTAAATGATAGAACTATAAAGCTTCCAAAAAATGAAGAAGATGATGCTATTAGGACTAGTAGCTCTCCATGGCTCACTTTTAAGAGTGTCACACCCCCAGTAAATATGAATAGTACATCCCCTATAATTATTTGGGGTAAGTTTTATAAGGACTTCAATAATAGGATTATGATACCAATATCAGTAACTGCTCATCATTCTCTTATGGATGGCATTCATATATCTATGTTTAATGAATCGTTTTCAGAAAATATGAGAAAATTTATAGCTGAGAAATCGTACTAGACAGATTAACACTTACAATCGTTAATGTTGCCCACTTGAGTTTTAGCAGACTTACCAATTGTTCATTTTTTTCAGAAATTTATTATGTCTAACCTTTACATAGTAATTAGAAGCACATAAAATCAAGCTGTAGGCAAAGAGTTTAAACTCAGAATACTCAAAATTTAATGCGAGGCAAATTATGTATTATGTCAGTCTTGGGGTTGTGGTTGTGATTTTAATAATAGTGCTGATCAAGATACTTAATAATGGGAAAAAAATTAAAAAGTAGTTTTATTGTGTTCTAATATAATGTCTCTATTATTAAAATTTGAGATAGGATAGAATCTTATCAATAATCTTAGCTGAAAAAGGATGAAAATGAAACAGTTTATAAAGCTATCAGTAATAATTTGCTTTCTCGTTGTAGGAACATGTATAATTGCAGGAACTAACTCTCAAGCTACGCAAATTAATCAGAGCATCAATACCATTGCGCTAGCTAAAAAGGATGCCTCACTCGACAAAGTTGTATCACTAACTGGAAAACTTGTAAAAGAGGGCAAAAAAATTTATCTCCAAGATTCCACTGGTAAAATAATCTTAGAAATCCCTAAGAAAATGTTAAAAACAATAGAGCCAATGATTAACAAAACTGTCCAAGTTACAGGCAAAACTTCAAATATCCTTTGGAAAAATTCAATAAAAGTTCAAAGCATTGAAGTAACTCATACTACTAATACTTCTACAGATACTGGAATAAAGAAATAGACTTATTATTCAATAAACATTTTAAAAAGAATAAAGGCCCTAGACTATTATGAAAAAGTTAGCAAAAATCATTTTAATAAGCATCTTAGCTTATGTAGGGACACTAAGTGCAGAAGACGCTAGCCATTTGGAGAATTACCCTCTTTATTACTTTTCAGATAACATCTATATAATGCAACACATACAGGCAAAGCTTGATAATGCTAAGTTTATAGTATTTGGATTACAAAATATTGGAGCAATTAAAAATCTATCTGATGACCAGAAAAAAATGTTGGAAAATGTTTATGTGATATCTGCAAAAACAGGTGATATTGTTTATTCTCAGATAAATACACTGAAAAATCCCAATGATAAACATACATTGGCTGGTGATAATCTAGTTAGAACAAGAGAAAATGCTTCAGCAATCAATGGGAAAGCTCCAGATGGAAAAGCTATAGCAGATAAAACAATAAATTTTTGGCAAGCAGATGAATCAAGGATTATCTATGATGTTGGCGACTACTTTACTACTGTAGTAATTACTAAGGATAGAGATTTGTACATTCTTGCTGTTCCAGATATATATCTTGTAACTAATTAAATTGAACAATAAAAATATGTTCAGCGTGAAAGCAATACTGCTAGGAATTGCTATTTTAACTCTTTCAGCTTGTTCTAGCATGAACAATCCTAATCCTGGGCATTCTACCTCTACCTCATGGACAGATGATATGCCTGGCACTTCAGATACTTCCAGTTCAGAAGAATCATTTAGTTCAAAGATGCTAAAAAGTAATGATACAAGTAAGTGGCAACAGATGTATTAATATCATAGTGTTACCAATAAATGATTTAAAAGAAAAAAGGTTAGCAGTAGTACAAGGAGCATCTAAATGTGGGATTGGGATATGAAGAGAAGAACGAACAACTACTGCCAACCCTAATTGCATGATAGCTGAACAAGAAAAGAATGCAATAGGGTATGATATTATTTATGTATCAATAACTTTCAGTCTGTTTATTGCACAATAACTCTACTAATGTTTCTTTTTCATTCTCCACAGACTAGTAATAACCCAATACAAAATCAGAAGTGTACTCCCAACAACTATAAGACCAAGAATAATACCAACAATGATATAAACGATAGTCATTTTATTCCATATTATTTGCTATGTGCATCCTAAATTCCAGTTCAGAGAACTTTTCACCATGTTTATCTTTTAGTATTTTATGGAAATCACAATTTTCACAACTGCAATTTTTTTTATTGAATAATTCCTTGTGTAATGATAATCCTTGTGTCTCAGTGCCATTTATAGCAAAAACTTTACAATAGTAGGCACAAGCTTTTCCAGCATTTTTACCACCTAAGAAACCATCTGATTTCTTGCATGTTGCTACATGACAAACACCCAGTTTAGACGCACGAATTCCATTGGGCTCTTTTCCACACTTTTTAAACTCCCAACAATTCATCATTCCTATCACAATCTAAGTGTTGGTATAATATTCTTGTCAGTCTTTATAGCTCTAAGTAGTATTTAGTGCAACAACTGGTGGTGCTCTTGTGATTCTAGGATCTATCGTCTTTGTTATACCTCTATTCTTCATCCATCTATTGATTCTCTTTTATATTCTCAAATGCTCAATATGCTTCTTTAATCTAGTATAAATTGTGAAAAGCATTATATAATATATTTAATGATACCAAGAAGAATAAATGGATTGTAATGAATAAGAAATACAGAAAAAATGCTGACAAGGTTATTGAGGTAGCATTCATCGTACTATTTATAGGAACTTGGGTTATAGGAACAGGTTTAATAACAACAATGCTCTCTCATATAATGAATTATTTCTTATTGAAAATAATCATAACCATATTTTGTATAATATATTGTGTGTGTCTATATATTAGAGGTATGTACATAATAACTGGAATATTTGTTGTGTTCCTTGTTATGTATAACCCTATAATACCTTTCCATTTTTATAGACATATATGGAGGGTAATAAATATAGCGATGATATTGGTATTGATTTCATCAATAATGTATGAGTGGAAATTATACGAAGGACATATAAAGTGGAAAAAACAAAATATCAAATAACATTGCTATTTGCACTTATTCTTCTCTTCTTATCTCTTTCAGCTTGTTCTAGTATGAACGATCCTAAGCCTGGACATTCTACTTCATGGACAGATGATATGCTTGGTACTTCAGATACTTCTAATTCAGAAGAGTCATTTAGCTCAAAGATGCTAAAAAGTAATGATACAAGTAAGTTGCAACAGGTGTATTAAATATATACTATTATCACATCATCTTACTAAAAATATCTGTATTGGTATAAATGGCATTTAGAATTTCATTTTTCTTATCTTCTAGAGGTTCTATTCTTACTCCATAATGAACGATATCTCTTTCAATCTCAATCTTTGATATTTTCACGCTACTGTCTGGAAAAATAGTAAACTGAACAATAAAGAATGCATTGTCATACATCATATCAGTCTTGCCAAAGTTTTGCCCACTCCAGGGAAGTTTTCCTTTAAACTGAACTACTTTATCATCAGTATCATTATCAAGTTTTTCCCATGATTTTGATTTAAAATATTTATATTTGTCTAACGCATCTCCAATTTTCATATCCTTATTAAATGGAAGCGTACTATTTTTTACTTTTTCTACTGTTGGGTTCCCACAAGCGCTTAACGATAGAACAATTAAAGTAAGAAAGAGATGTTTAAATACTTTCATTTAGTTTTACTTCCTTCTATTGGAGAATATGATAGTTATTCCAAACTATAAAAATAATCTAAAAGGCAAGATAGTTATTTCTAATCATGAATTATACCCTACTTGAAATAATTATTCATCTTCTCTGATAAGTTTTTTATTATGAACAGAGTCCAATATCAATGATTGATATGATATATGAAGCCATTCTGCAAATAGGTTATATGTAAGATTTTTGGCTAAGTTAGAATCGCAATAGATATGGGTAAAAGTAATCTTTCCATTGTAGTATATAATTTGAGGTTAGTTTCTGACAATATATAACAAGTTTCACAAGGATTTTATACTGTACACCGAAGTTAGGACAAATAAAGGAATTGAATGGCTAACCCGATTAACAGGAATCCCCTGGATTCATCCATGGGGAGGGTCAATATGGAGTTCCTCCGAACCAGATATCTCTCTGCAAGAAAGACCTTATTGGAAAGGCTGCAGTAAACTTATGGTAAAAAGCAAATATCTTACTAAATGTTTTAACGAGATGTGGAAAATTGCGGTAGAGCATCTTTATGCTTTTTCTGAAACACATGATATTGAAGAACTACACAGATTTCGTATTGAAATAAAAAAGATTTTTGCATTAGCCGCATTACAACAGTTTAATACACTGAACTCTGACTTTTTTACTTGTCTTAAACCTGTTAGAACAATATTTTTAAAGGCTGGGGAAATTCGGAATATTCAGTTATCTCTTTTGATAACTAAAGACTACTCTAGTAAAAATTCACAATTATTTGAGTTACAGCATGCAAAGCTAACAAGGCTAATAAGTGAATTTTCTCTGAGAACGGATATGTACATTAAAAATTTAAGAAAAGCTCAAAAATTTGTTTTACGAAAAATCTGCGATATAGAAACCTGTAGGATTTTGAGTTGGTACGAAGACGAGGTCATAAAATTGTCTCAGCTTTTAGTCAACAAGAAACATTATCAAAAAAATATTCATAAAGCTAGAATATCTATAAAGAAGCTACTTTATGTTTACTCTATTTTACATAAGACGATTCAAAAGAAATTGAGGTTGAATAAAGGTTATTTACATAGGTTTGAAGAATCAATAGGTAAATGGCACGACACCCACATTACAATGAAAATACTATCGAACTTAAGTTTTGTCGACAATGAAACCAAGAAGATGCTTTCTAGTCAGGCACTGAAACTGTTTAAATCATATAGCACATTATCAAAAGACTTTCTAGAGAAAATAGTTGCCAACTAATCATCATTATGAGATTCTGTAAACTGTTTTATGCAATTGGATTTTTACCTATTGATTATGACAAACACCCAGTTTAGACGCACGAATTCCATTGGGCTCTTTTCCACACTTTTTAAACTCCCAACAATTTAGCTTTACCATAAAACAACCTAATCTTTTATCTCAGTTATCCATACCTTCTTAAATTTGGCGTAAAACCATTTTTTCATGTCCTCCATAGCTTTATGCTCTGAAGATGCGTTGAATTTTTCAACGAGAATATTCTCTTGATTGGTATTCCAAAAGACTGCAATATCGCACTTCCCACCCGCATCTTGAAAAGTGGAGATAACTTTAAATATTCTATCATCTGCCTTAAACTTAAATTCTTTCATTTTGATTACAGGCATCGCACTTTTCCCACATTAACTGATTGTTTCTGATGTTCAGTATAAACATTTATAAGTTTAGAGCAAGAGTCAACATTTAAATAGCAACAACTTATACTGAAAATGCTCTTGTAGAATCATTAGTTACTCTATTCAGGAGAATATTATGATTTTCTTTCATAAAATATTCATTGAATTATTCAGTTAGCTTTATTTTTTACTATCTGTTTTTGAAGTTTGACACAATTTCTGTATATCTTCTGCAGCAGCGAATTCTGCATTATCTTTAGGTTTAGGATATTCCTTTAGCAACCCTTTCTTCACTATATAGTCACTGAGTGGACATACTTTCAGCAATTCATTTATACCAGCGAATTCTGTGTTGTTTTTTACTGTTGAACAATCCTTATTACATAACTCTTTGTTATCCAAATAATGGTTCAGTGGGCATAGTTTTCGAATGTCATCTGGATTAGCAAATTCAGCTTTATTTTGGGTGTTATCAGATGCGAATGAGAGTTTGTTATCCATTTACTACCTTCTAACTATACCTTTTGATAGAGATAGTCAAAGTATATTGAATTGTGGATAAAATACTATCAAAGAATAAGAAATAGAAAATTTAATGAAGCTATCTGAGAAATATTGATTAGGACTCTTTTTCTACATTGAACTCTATACCAACCAAAATGCTCGAACTTGAGCCATCACAACCACATCCATATCCACTTGTAGTAAGTGACATTATAAAAGCTGACTCAGAGTCTATAACTTTTGAAAGTAAATCTCCTAACTCTATAGATGAATCACTGAGATAATTTTCGAATGTATATCCATCTGAGAGAGATACATGATCATTTTTTACCAAGTAATCTATAGCCTTTTGTTGTAACTCTATGGATATGTCTGAATAATCCTGGCAAACATCCACATTGGTAAAGATTATATGCTTACACCATTTACCTTCACCATTCTCATCAAAAATTACACTGCCACATGCTGGACAATACGCTGAAGGTGGATCTCCTTCCCACTCAAGATTTACGATTGGTATCATGCTAAATACTCCTTTTGGGTTGTTTATATATATTTATACCAATGGCCAACTTGGAGAGTTTTACCAATAAAAAAGCAGTAGTTCTATTACTCTTTTGCGGAGATATTCCTTCTCTTCATCCATAAGGAGAATCCAACAGGAGATATATCATATTTCTCCATTATTATCAGTTGAATTGCTCAAAAGAAGCTATTTCAAGTATTTGCAAAATATATCAAATATATTAGAATTCTTTTTGTAATCACTATTATTGTGGGAAGGGAAGAAATGAACAGTAAGAGCCCAAAAACTATACTCCTTGTTGAGGATGAACATCTATTAGCTAAAGTTGAAGGGTTAACTATTGAGAAGTTCGGTTATAAAGTCATTTTTGCTGATACTGGTGAAAAAGCTGTTGAAACATGTGAAAAATCACCTGATATCGACCTTGTCCTTATGGACATCAACTTAGGTGCAGGAATAGATGGACCCGAAGCTGCTAAACAGATTCTTGCAAAAAGACATATACCTATTGTATTTCTGACATCTCACATGGAAAAAGAGTATGTTGACAAGGTAAAACAGATTACCCGTTACGGCTATGTCATTAAAAACTCAACCCCCTTCGTACTTCAATCTTCTATAGAGATGGCATTTGAGTTGTTTGAAGCCAATAAGGACATTGAATCAAAAAAACGAGCTTTGGATTTTACCAATGAACGATTATCTAAATATTTCCATACTGCTGGAGTAATGTTATGCTCTCTCGATTCCGACGGCAAAGTAACTTCTATAAACCAAAAAGGTTGCGAAGTTTTTGGACTAGAGGAAAGAGAAATCATCGGTAAAAATTGGTTTGACAGCTTCCTGCCGAAAAATATTATATCTGAAATAAAGAAAGTATTTCAGTCTATTATCTCAGGCAACTTAAAACCTGTAGAATACTACGAAAACCCAATACTAAAGAAGTGTGGAGAAGAAAGGATTATTGCTTTTCACAATACGATAATTAAAGATGAGAATAACAATATAAACGGGATTTTATTTTCGGGTGAGGACATCACCGAACGCAAGAAGGCTGAACAACTGGTGCAGGCAAGTGAAAAGCGATTCAAGGCTCTCGCTGAGGCTACTACAAATTTCGTTTGGGTAACAAATGCATACGGAGAATTAATTGAAGATAATAAAGGATGGAAAAACTTTACTGGTCAAAGACAAGATGAAATTAGAGGTTCTGGATGGCTAAATGCGTTACATCCAGAAGACCGAGAGCAAGCCAATGCTATATGGGTTGATGCTATATGTATGTGAAGCTACTTATCGCCTTTTGCGTCATGACGGTATCTATCGTGTTGTTAAATCAAAAGGGGTTCCAGTAATAGATGTGAATGGAGAAATTCGTGAATGGGTAGGATGTATCATTGATATCACCGAGCGTGAAAACTTAGAAGCAAAACTTCAATCTGAGCTAATATTTAATAAGACTTTACTCGACAATATACCTGCAGGAGTAGTCGCCTGTGACGAGAAAGGGATACTAGCTTTATTTAACAAGACTTCAACTACTTGGCATGGTGTAGATGTTATGAAGTTGCCCCCTGAAGAGTGGGCTAAGCATTATGATTTATATTGTGGTGATGGAATTACCCCCTTACCAACAGCACAGATTCCACTACTCCGTGCTTTTAATGGAGAGAGTTTCCAAGATGCAGAAATGTCCATAGTAGTTAAGGGCAAACCACCTCGCTTCGTACTTGCAAACGGAACTCCCTTATATAACGACAAGAAGGAAAAACTTGGTGCTATCGCAATTATGAATGATACCACCGAGTATAAAAAAATATCCAATAAACTGCAAAGTGAAAAAGTAAACTTCCAAACCATAATGGATGCTCTTGAAGACGGTGTAACAACAATTGATTGTAACTACAATATACTATTCCATAATAGATATTTAAAAGAAAAGTTTGGGACCCGAGTCAAGTGCTATCAAACATATGAAGGTAAAGAAGAAGTCTGTGAAAATTGTCCTGTAAAAATGACGATTGCGGACGGCAAACCCCACACATCATTGAGGAGAATATTTGCACTAAACGGCGAAGAGTTATTTTTTGAAAACACTGCAACACCTATAAAAGATGAAAACGGAAAAATTATAGCCTGTCTTGAACTTGCTCGAGACATTACAGAGAGAAAGCGTTCAGAAAACAAGATTAAGACTCTGCTTGAGGAAAAGGAAATTCTGCTAAAGGAAGTTCATCACCGTACTAAGAACCATCTATCTCTTTTATCTAGTATGCTATTCTTGCAAATAGAATCCACGAAAGAACAAGCGGTAAAAGATTGTTTAACCGATAGTCAAAGCAGAATACATAGTATCTGTGTACTTTATGACAAGTTAACACTTACAGATAATTTCACAGAAATTTCTCTTAAAGCATATCTTGATAAACTTGTCGATGAACTCTTACTACAGATTCCGAGCAAATGCCGAGTTTCTGTAGAAAAGAAACTTGATGATATAGTTATCTCCTCAAGAATGTCATTCTCTCTTGGCATAATCATAAATGAACTCATTACAAATATTATAAAATATGCCTTTAAGAATAAAGATAAAGGAAAAGTTACCATTTCAACTTCAAAGCAAGATTCCAAAATTGTTGTTATTGTTCAAGATGACGGAGTTGGAATGCCTGAGAATCTGACATTAAATAACGCTACTAGCTTAGGTCTGAATCTTGTAAAAATGATGACTGATGGCATCAATGGAACAGTACGAATTGAACGCAATAACGGCACAAGGTTTATCTTGGAATTCCCAATATAATTGAACGCATTGCGAAAAAATATGGTGCGAATCTAAAATCCGAGAGAGTACTATATTTTCTTTCTCTTTTCAGTTAAAGCATTTATATATGACCAACTTCTAAAGGAATGAAATTGGTAATCCTAAAATCCTAGATAGGCCAAAAGATAAAGTGTGCCTATTGCAACTGCCAATAAAGCAATGATATAGATAAAAGTAAGAAGTGGAATTCTATAATTTCTTTTGAATATTCCTATCAGAATAGAAACAACCAAAATTGGCATCATTAGAAATAGATATATAAATGGAAGAACCATTGGAACAGCACTGCCTTGCATACCATACATCAAAAGGTTGTAAGCGATAAATTCAGCACAAATGATATAGGGTATGAGTGCTAAGATAATTGGAGTTTTGAGAATTTTCATAGTAAGAAAGCTTTATTCAATTACGATATTTCTTCGTTTCATCCATAAAGAGAATCCAACAGGAGATATATCATATTTCTTGGCAAGTTTTTTCTGAGTAACGCCAAGTTTCAGAAGTTCCAGAATTTCATCCTTATCCTTATCAAGTTTAGAAGATAAAGAACCAACTTTCCTTCCTAAAACTACACCTTTATCTCTTCTCACAGCTAATGCTTCTGTAATTCTTTTTGAAATCAAATCTCTTTCTATCTCCCCAAATAGACTGATAATAGTAACAAGACATTTGGTTTGCATGTCCATATTGCCATTTATCTTTATATTCTCTTTGATGGTGATGAGCTGAATTTCACTTTTTATCAAAGTGTCAATCAATCTGATAATTTGGGAGATGCTTCTACCAAGCCTACTGAGCTCAGTGACGATGATTCTGTCACCTTTTATGAGCTTGGATAATAATTCTTCTATTCGTCTTTCTTTTGTAGATTTTCTGGAAGAGATGTGAATTTCAATAAATTCGTCAATATGGATTTTATGATCGTGGCAGTAAGCTTTCAAAGCCTGTTTTTGATTATCCAAATCTTGTTTGTTTGTAGATACTCTGAGATATCCAATTGTTTTCATTTTTTACCACTATTATTAATAATTATCATATTTGCATTATACAATAATAACAGTTAGCAATAATACAATATATTAATGATAACTATAATAATTATTATACAGATGTTTATTGATAATTAGATTAAATCAGTAGATTCTTATATTAATCTTTCATCTAAAGTAGATTTGGGAAGGTTTTCAGCTAGTTCTGTCAGTTAAACTTTCTTTTTTTCACTAATTCCTCTGATTATGTCTTTATAGAATTCCATAAATATGCCAATTGCTAAATTATATTTAGCATCTTATGCCTAGTGTATATCCAAAATATGCTAATCTGTCAAGTATATGAAGTAATTTATTATCTTAGTTTAATTATTGAAGTAATTTTAAAGTGTTCAAGAAAACAGAAATTAAAAACAAGGAGAATTGGTATGTTCAGTCTATTTAAATCAACAAAAATATTTAATAAGAATAACTCTAGAGAAGAGTTTATCGAGTGGATTGTTGCTAGAAAAAGTTGGAATCAAATAAATAGAGAAGTTATCTCATCTATAGTTGATAAATTTATTGACGAACCAGAGCTACTTAAACATTTTGTTCTAATGTCAGAAGAGCGCAATTTAATCAATACAGTCTATTCATCAATATCTAAGGACATTGAAGATATTAGTGTTGTATTGTGTATGTTCTCAGTAACGCACTACAATATTGGATGTACTTACAGAGACCAGGTATTTATCTCTAATGGTATCGGGGATTTACCAAAACTGTTTTCTATGGCATGTTGTTTCTTTGAGTTCTCATTCAGACTAAATGAAGGCAATATTTCTGCATATTTCCAAATTGGAAATTTAATGGCGGCATTGAATAGAAATGATGAAGCCATTCGTTGGTGCAATAAAGCATTAACAACACTTAACAAAATGAAAAAAAGCGATGATAACAGTCTAACTATTGCACAAAAAAGCGCTTTAGAAGTGTTAATATCCTCAGGTGTAGAAGAAGTAATTATTGATTTTATTAGCAATTTACAGACAGGAAATGTTCAATATGCTGTGTAAGTAATTATAGAATAATAATATAAAAAATATAAATTTAAGAAGTGAGGGTAATATGGAATGGGTATTTGTGGGCTGTTTAAGGAATTTTGTGTAAATGGTCTTTTGTCTTCTGTATTTTTTATGAACTGAGGGGAAGTAAGATCTCCGCAGGAGACCCCGAAGTTCATCATTGAGTCTATCATAGCTGAACCCTCC
>Ga0194052_1000789_pt1 | contig 19507 bp, 20 predicted proteins | sample SepL226m_MetaG_FD_160117 | JGI IMG/M metagenome (GOLD analysis project Ga0194052, IMG submission 160117) | Anoxic zone freshwater microbial communities from boreal shield lake in IISD Experimental Lakes Area, Ontario, Canada - Sep2016-L227-6m | ecosystem: Environmental > Aquatic > Freshwater >...
GCGGTGGCGTAACCGCTGTGGTCCCCGTGATCGTGCTCGTGATCGTGCCCGTCATGGTCATGACTGTGCACGGTGCCATCGTCGTGACGGTGGAATCGGCCCATCAGGAAAAACGACCTTTCACTGGGTCACCTTTCTACGGGGACACGTCGACGGAGGTGACGAGGAACTCCTCGCCGGCCACCACCTCGACATCGGGATTCTGACACTTCGGGCATGCCACCGACCAGCGGGACTCGATCTCGGACTGCTCACCGCAACCGCGGCACCGCACCCGGGCTGCCACCAGTTCGAGTTCCAGCTCGGCGTCTGCCATGTCCTCGTGCTCGCGCACCAGCGTCCAGCAGAATGACAGCGTCTCGGGAACCACCTGTCGAAGTGCGCCGACCTGAACTCGCACCACGTCGACGTGCCGGCCGGCGGCGTGCGGCTTGACCACACCGGCGATTGCATGGCACAGCGACAGTTCGTGCATCGGCAGCCACCCTAGGTCTAGCGTGGGCGGCGTGATCGTCCGGGTTCGCCTCGATATCACCGGCGTCGTGCAGGGTGTGGGTTTCCGCCCCGCGGTCGCGCGCATCGCCGCCCGGCATCGGCTGGCCGGCTGGGTGTACAACGACGCCGGTGCGGTGCACTGCGAATTCGAGGGCCGCGACGTCGACGTGGACGCCGCGATCGCCACGCTCACCGATGACCCGCCCCCGATGGCGCGCATAGAGGGCCTGGCGGTGACGGCGCTGGAACCCTGCGGCGAGACCGGCTTCGCGATCGTGGAGAGCCGAACCGGCGACGCATCGCGCACGCTGGTGCCACCGGACATCGCGATCTGCGCCGACTGTCTGCGCGAGATGCGTGACCCGGCCGACCGCCGCTTCGGGCATCCGTTCATCACCTGCACCAACTGCGGACCGCGCTACACCGTCATCACCGACCTGCCCTATGACCGCCCGTCGACCACGCTGGCCGGATTCCCGATGTGCGCGGCCTGTGCGGCGGAGTATCACGACCCTCTCGACCGCCGCTATCACGCGCAGACCATCGCCTGCCACGACTGCGGGCCGACGCTGTCGTCGCCGATCGCCGACGCCGCGGATGCGCTGCGGGCCGGCAAGGTCGTCGCGATCAAGGGCATCGGAGGGTTTCACCTGGCCTGCCGCGCCGACGACGACGCTGTCGTGACCACGCTGCGCGCCCGCAAGAACCGGCCCGCCAAACCGTTCGCCGTGATGGTGGCCGACCTCGACGCCGCGCGCGCGATCGCCGAGATCGACGACGCGGCGGCGGCCGCGCTGAGCAGTCCGGCCGCGCCGATCGTCCTGGTGCCGCGCACACCGGGCCCGGTGGCCGACGCCGTCGCGCCCGGCCTGGACGACCTCGGGGTGATGCTGGCCTACTCGCCACTGCACCATCTGATCTTCGACGCCGTCGGTCGCGGCGTCCCCCTGGTGATGACGTCGGCCAATCAGGGCGGCTCACCCATCGTCTACCGCGACGAGGACCTGGGGTGGATCGACGGTCTGGCCGACGCCGTGCTTCGCCACGACCGCCCGATCGGGGTTCCGTGCGAGGACTCCGTGGTCACCCTCGACGACGAAGGCAACGAACTGCCACTGCGGCGCTCCCGCGGATATGCGCCGCTGCCGGTCGCCGTGCCGCCGCGCGGCAGCGAGGTGATTCTGGCGACCGGCGGTGATCTGAAGACGACGTTCGCTCTGCTGTCCGGCGGATACGCGCATCTGTCGTCACACCTCGGCGACATGGCGGATGCGCGAACGCAGACGGCGTTCACCGGCGCGCTGGATCACCTCGCGTTCATGACCGATCAGCATCCCGGCGTCATCGCCTGCGACATGCACCCCGGGTACGCCACCACCGCCTGGGCGAAGCGGCACGCGGACGGCCGCCCGATCCTCGCGGTCCAGCACCACCACGCGCATGCGGTGTCGCTGCTGGCCGATCACGGCCGGTTGGGCACCGCGATGCTCGCGGTGACCTTCGACGGCACCGGATACGGCACCGACGGCACCATCTGGGGCGGGGAACTGCTCGTTGTCGAGGACCCCGCGGACTTCAGCCGAGCCGGTCACCTGACCCCCTTCGCCCTGCCCGGCGGCGAGGGTGCGGTGCGTGAGCCCGCCCGCACCGCACTCGATCTGCTGCACCGGGCCGGCATCGACTGGTCACCGGAGCTGGCGCCGGTGACCGCCGTCGGAGAAGCCGGGCTGCGGATCCTGGCCCAGCAGATACCGCGCGGTGTCGGATGTGTGACGACCACCAGCATGGGGCGGCTGTTCGACGCGGTCGCCAGTCTCTTGGGGGTCTGCCAGCAGGTCAGCTACGAGGGCCAGGCGGCAGTCGAACTCGAACACCTGGCCCGCTCGTCCTACCGGGCCGGCCGGCCCGCACCGCTTGAATTCGGCGTCGACGGCCCGCTGATGGACCCGGTGCCGATGATCGCCGGGATCGTGGACGGACTGCGGCGCGGGGCCGACCCGGCGGACCTCGCGGCCGGTTTCCACCAGGCCGTCGTGCGGGCCACCGCCCAGGCCGCCGCCCACTGCGCCGAGGCCGCCGGGACCGGCGTGATCGGGCTGACCGGCGGCGTCTTCGCCAACCGAATCCTGCTGCAGGGACTCAGGAAATCTCTGGTCAACAGTGGCTACGAGGTGCTCACGCACCGTATCGTTCCCTGTAACGACGGGGGTCTGGCGCTTGGTCAGGCCGCCGTCGCCGCGCTCAGGACAGAAAGGATGGGGACATGTGCCTTGGAATCCCCGGCAAGGTGATCGACATCTGGGACGAATCCGGCACCAGGATGTCGACCGTCGACTTCGGCGGCACCACCAAGACGGTGTGCCTGGCCTACCTGCCCGACATGGAACGCGGCGAATACACGATCGTGCACGCCGGCTTCGCCATCACCCGCCTCGATGAGGTCTCGGCCAACGAGACGCTGAAGATGTTCAACGACCTCGGCATCCTCGCCGAGGAATTGGGTGAAGAGGAGCTAGGTCGGGAGTCTGCGTGAAGTACCTCGATGAGTTCCGCGACCCGGCCGCCGCCCGGGCGCTGGTCGACAGCATCCGGCGCACCGCGACCCGGCAGTGGACCGTCATGGAGGTCTGCGGCGGACAGACGCACTCGATCATCCGCAACGGAATCGACCAGTTGCTCGACGGGGCGGTGGAGTTCATCCACGGTCCCGGCTGCCCGGTCTGCGTCACACCCCTGGAGATGATCGACCGCGCGTTGGAGATCGCCGCCCGCGACGACGTCATCTTCTGCTCCTTCGGTGACATGCTGCGCGTCCCCGGCAGTAAACAGGACCTGTTCAGTGTGCGCGCACGCGGCGGAGACGTCCGCGTCGTCTACTCGCCACTGGACGCCACCCGCATCGCGGCGGAGAACCCCGACAGGGAGGTGGTGTTCTTCGGCGTCGGATTCGAGACCACCGCCCCGGCCAACGCCATGTCGGTGCTGCACGCGCAACGCCTCGGCCTGACCAACTTCTCCATGCTCGTCTCCCACGTGCTGGTGCCGCCGGCCATGACCGCGATCCTGAACTCGCCCACCAAGCGGGTGCAGGGCTTCCTGGCCGCCGGTCATGTCTGCACCGTGATGGGCACCGCCGAGTACGGCCCGCTGGTGGAGCAGTTCGGCGTGCCGATCGTGGTCACCGGTTTCGAACCGCTCGACCTGCTCGAAGGCGTGCGCCAGGTGGTCGAACTACTCGAATCAGGCAAAGCTGAACTGCGCAACGCCTACCCGCGCGCGGTCACCGACGCCGGCAACACCGTCGCGCAGGAGGCGCTGGCCGACGTGTTCAGCGTCACCGACCGGCAGTGGCGCGGCATCGGCATGATCCCCAAGTCCGGCTGGACGCTGTCGCCGCGCTACGCGGAGTTCGACGCCGAGCGCAAGTTCGGCGTCTCCCATCTGCAGGTGACCGAGTCCGATCAGTGCCACGCCGGTGAGGTGCTGCAGGGGCTCATCAAGCCCAACCAGTGCCCGGCGTTCGGCACCGCCTGCACACCGCGCACCCCACTGGGCGCGACCATGGTCTCCAGCGAGGGCGCGTGCGCGGCGTACTACCAGTTCCGGCGGCTGGAAACGGTCGGAGGCGCATCAGCGCCGACATCGGCTTCTGCGAGTGTCTGAACCGACACTGCCGGACCCGACCGACTGGGTCTGTCCCCTTCCGCTGCGCGAGACCAAGCGCATCGTGATGGGCCACGGCGGCGGCGGCATCCTGTCCGAGGAACTGATCGAGAACCTGTTCCTGCCCGCATTCGGAACCGCCGGCGGGCCGTCGCGCGACTCCGCGGTGCTGTCGGTTCCCGGCGGCCGGATCGCGCTGACCACTGATTCCTATGTGGTCAACCCGCTGTTTTTTCCGGGCGGCAACATCGGCGATCTGGCCGTCAACGGCACCATCAACGATCTGGCCTGCAGTGGCGCGCAGCCGCTGGGGCTGACCGCCGGGTTCATCCTCGAGGAGGGCCTCGAGGTCGAGCTGCTCGGCGCCGTGGCCCAGGCGATGGGCAGGGCCGCCGCCGACGCGGGTGTGGGCATCGTCACCGGCGACACCAAAGTCGTCGGGAGGGGCGGCGCCGACGGGCTGTTCATCAATACCGCCGGGGTGGGGGTCGTGCCCGACGGCGTCGACATCGGTCCGCAGCGCGCACGCCCGGGTGACCACATCATCGTGTCCGGCAACATCGGTGAGCACGGTGTCGCCATCATGAGCGTGCGCGAGGGCATCGACTTCGGTACCACCGTCACCACCGACAGCGCACCGCTGCACCGCCTCGTCGCCGCCATGCTCGCCGCCGGCGGTGAGGCCGTGCACGTCCTTCGCGACCCGACCCGCGGCGGTCTGGTGGCCGCCACCGTGGAAATCGCCCGCGCCGCGGGCGTCGGTGTGGAGCTCGACGAGCACCGCATTCCGGTTCCAGAGACCGTCGCCTCGGCGTGCGGATTTCTGGGACTGGATCCGTTGCAGGTGGCCAACGAGGGCAAGATGGTCGCCTTCGTCGACCCGGCGCACAGCGAGGCAGTGCTGGCTGCCATGCGCGCCCGACCGGAGGGTGCCGACGCCACGCTGATCGGCCGGGTGGTCGACGAGCACCCCGGCATGGTGGTGGCGCGCACCGCATTCGGCACCACCCGCGTGGTGGAACGCGAACTCGGCGAACAGCTTCCGCGGATCTGCTGAAGAACCGTCGTGCCTGAGCCCATGGTGCCCGGCATCACCGGCACCCTCGACGAGACGGCGACCGCCGCCGTCAGCGCGTGGATACGCGAACAGGGCATCGGCTCCGGGGTGACCGCCGTGCGGCCGCTGACCGGCGGATCGCAGAACGTCGTCGTCCGACTGACGGTGGACGGCGGGACCGTGGTGCTGCGACGCCCCCCGCCACATCCGCGGCCCAACAGCGACCGCACCATGCAGCGCGAGATCGCGGTGCTGCGCACCCTGGCCGGCAGCGACGTGCCGCACCCGCGCATCATCGCCGCCTGCGAGGAACTCGACGTTCTGGGCGTGGTGTTCTACCTGATGGAGGACGTCGACGGATTCAACCCCGGTAACGAGATCGCACCCGCATACGTCCGCGACGCGCGGATGCGCCACGAGGTGGGCCTGAATTACGCCGCCGATGTCGCCAAGCTCGGGCAGGCCGCCTGGAAGGACAGTGAGCTGGCCGGCTGGATGCGACCGGGCTCATTTCTGGAACGGCAAGTGCCGCAGTGGCGTTCATCGGTGGCGGCCTACCGTCAGCAGGACGGCTACGCGCACGACTCACTGCCCGGCGTCGACGAACTGTGCGACTGGCTCGACGCCAACCGGCCCGCCGACTACTCCGCCGGCATCGTGCACGGCGACATCCATCTCAACAACACCATGCTGCGCCGCGAGGTTCCGCGGGTAGCGGCATTCGTCGACTGGGAGATGTGCACCATCGGCGATCCGCTGCTCGATCTCGGCTGGATGCTGGTCTGCTGGCCGCTGGATCCCAACCCGCTCGGCTCCGCCGGTCATCTCTCGGAGTTGGGCGGACTGGCCTCACGCGCCGAACTGCTGCAGGCCTATACCGATGCGGGAGGACGGCGTACCGAACACCTGGACTGGTATCTCGCCCTGGCGTGCGTGAAACTCGGGGTGGTCATCGAGGGCACCTGGGCGCGGTATCTGGCCGGCCGGGCCACCCGCGAGGCGGGGGAGCGGCTGCATGCCTCGGCGGTGATGCTGATGGGCCTCGGGTCCGCGGTCGCCGCCGGAGACAACCCGTTCCGTTAGATCGTCAGCGCTTCGCGTTGCAGGTGCACTGCTGCGCCTGCGGCACGTTGCTCATCACCTCGGCGGCGTGTTCGCCGCAGCCGGCCCAGGTGGTCTTGTGGCATTGCGCGCATTCGACGGGGTAGCACATGAGCGTTCCTCTCCGGGTCGGTGATGATTATGCGTCGTCGGCCATTGCAGGCTCCTGTGCAGGTTCTGCCGATCATCCTTGCATATACCCCCGTGGGTATGCCACCATAGGCTGGTCATGACAGCACTCGCCGTCTTCCTCGCCGTGTTCGTCGGCATATCCCTCGGCCTGCTCGGGGGCGGTGGTTCCATCCTGACCGTGCCGCTACTGGTCTACGTCGCGGGCATGGACGCCAAGGAGGCGATCGCCACCTCACTGTTCGTCGTCGGCGTCACCAGTGCGGTCGGTGCGATCACCCACGCCCGCGCCGGACGGGTGCGGCCGAAGGTGGCCGCGGTGTTCGGCGTCGCCGCGATGGCCGGAGCCTACGGCGGAGGCCGGTTGGCGCACCTGGTGCCGGGCAACATCCTGCTGATCGCGTTCGCGGTGATCATGATCGCCGCCGCGGTGGCCATGCTGCGCGGCCGCAGGGACATCGGCGACGAATCCGCCGGCCCGCTTCCGGTGGTCAAGATCGTGCTGCAGGGCGCGGTGGTCGGCATGATCAGCGGTCTGGTCGGCGCCGGGGGCGGATTCCTGTTGGTGCCTGCGCTCGCTCTGCTCGGCGGCCTGCCGATGCCGGCGGCCGTCGGCACCTCGCTGGTGGTCATCTCCATGCAGTCCTTCGCCGGACTGGCCGGCCACCTCGCGACCGATCCGATCGACTGGAAACTCGCCGGCGCGGTGACCGCGGCGGCCGTGCTCGGCAGCATCCTCGGCGGTCTGCTGACCTCCCGCGTCGACCCGACCGCCCTGCGCAAGGCGTTCGGCTGGTTCGTACTCGCCATGGCCGCGGTGGTGCTCGCCGAGGAGGCGAACATCTGGATCGGCCTGGCCGTCGCCATCGTCGCCGCCCTCGCCGGCGGGATGGCGTTCATGTGCGCCCGCTACGCCCGATGTCCGCTGCGCAAGGTCCTCATCGATCCTGGGGCGATACCCCACCGGGTACCATCGGTTCAACATTGAGAAAGGTGGCCACCATGGTCGGCGACGAAGCCGCGATCACCGATGTGCTGAACAGGCTGCGCCGCGCGCAGGGTCAGCTGGCCGGCGTCATCTCGATGATCGAGACCGGACGCGAGTGCAGGGACGTCGTCACCCAGCTGGCTGCGGTGTCCAAGGCGCTCGACCGCGCCGGGTTCAAGATCGTGGCGACCGGCCTGCGGGAATGCATGCTCGGGGAGCCCCAAAAAGGTAAGGCCCCGATGACCGAGGCCGAACTGGAGAAGCTGTTCCTGTCGCTGGCGTGATCGGTCAGCGAATCGGCTTCAGCACGATCGGCATCCCGTCGATCGGCACCGGCATCCCGGCGTAGTCGTAGCGCGGCGTGTAACCGGGGTGCGGCAACTCCAGCCGGTAGCGCCGCAGCAGCCGATGCATGACGGTCTTGATCTCCAGCTGGCCGAACACCATCCCGATGCACTTGTGCGCACCGCCACCGAAGGGTGCAAACGCGTACCGGTGGCGTTTGTGTTCGCAGCGCGGCTCGGCGAAGCGGTCGGGATCGAAACGCTGCGGCTCGGTCCACAATTCGGGCAGCCGGTGGTTGGCGCCCGGCCACAGGTTGATGTTGGTGCCCGCCGGGATGTAGTGGCCCAGAATCGAGGTGTCACGCACCGCCCGGCGGACGTTGAAGGGCAGCGGGGTCACTAACCGCAATGCTTCGTTGATCACCAGGTCCAGGGTCTCGAGCTTGTCGAGGTCATCGATGTCCAGTGGTCCGTCGCCGATGCGCTCGCCCTCGGCCCGGCAGCGTTCCTGCCACTGCGGGTTGGCGGCCAGGTGGTAGGCCATGGTGGTCAGCGTCGAGGTCGAGGTGTCGTGCGCGGCCATCATCAGAAAGATCATGTGGTTGACGATGTCGGCATCGGTGAAGGTGTTGCCGTCGTCATCGGCGGTGTGGCAGAGCACCGTCAGCATGTCGGTGCCCTCGGTGCCGCGCCGCGCCCGCACCCGGTCGGCGAAGTAGTCCTCGAGTACGTTGCGGGCCTGTAACCCGCGCCACCACTTGAACGGCGGGATCGGGGAGCGCAGGATCGCCCCGCCGGCGCGCGTGGTGGTGGTGAACGCGGCGTTGATCCTGGTGACCAGATCATGGTCGCTGCCGGGTGCGTGGCCCATGAACACCATCGAGGCAATGTCGAGAGTGAGTTCCTTGACCGCCGGGTGGAACAGGAAGCGACGGTCGTTGGCCGGCCAGTCGTTGGCGACCACCGCCGAGGCGACGGCGTCCATGTGCTCGACGTAGCCCGACAGTCGGGTGCGGGTGAACGCCTCCTGCATGATCCGGCGATGGAACATGTGCTCGTCGAAGTCCATGAGCAGCAGACCGCGGCTGAAGAACGGGCCGATGACGTCCTGCCAGGCGACGGTGGAGAAGTCCTTGTTCTTGTTGGACAGCACCTCCTGGGTGGCGTCGGGACCCAGTGCGGCCACCGCGTCGAGTGCGGGGGTCTTGCTGTAGTACACCGGCCCGTTCTTGTAGTACATCTCGACGATGAAGTCCGGGCCGCCGCGGAAGATCTCGATCAGATGCCCGAGCACCGGCAGGCCCGCATCGCCCATCACCGGTTCCAGGTCGCTGCCGGCGGGCGGTTGGGCGAAGACGAACTCCGTCCACTGCTGTCTGCGCAACCGCTCGTCGAGAATGCCCATGCCGGGGATGGTGTTGAGCGTCGGGGTGAGCCGCCGGCGAGCCTGATCCAGCAGGTAGTCGCGGGTGCTGATGGTGGTCACCCTTCCGATCATTCGACGGAATTTGACGCCTGTCAAGTTTCCCTCGTGACCCGGCGTGGTGCATGGTGAACGGGTGAGTGTGCAGCCGGATCCGGCGCCACGGCGCCGCGGTGACCGCCAGCGCCACGCGATCGTGGCCGCGGTGCGCGAACTGCTCGAAGAGAAACCCTTCGCCGAGTTGTCGGTCAGCACCATCAGCGACCGCGCGGGCGTGGCACGTTCCGGTTTCTACTTTTATTTCGATTCCAAGTACGCCGTCCTGGCGCACATCCTCGGTGAGGTCAGCGCCGAACTCGTCGAACTCACCGGGGATTTCGCCCCGCGCGGTCCCGAGGAGACGCCGGCGGAGTTCGCCCGCCGGATGGTGGGCAGTGCGGCGGCGGTCTATGCCAACAACGACCCGGTGATGTCGGCGTGCAACAGCGCGCGCAGCACCGACGCTGAGATCCGGGAGATCCTCGACGGTTACAACGAGGCGGTGATCGACCAGATCGTTCCGATCGTCGAGGCCGAGATCGCCAGCGGCGCAGCCGAACCGGTGATCCACGACACCCGCGCGCTGGTGCGGACGCTGTCCGCGGCCACCGTGCTGACGCTGTCGGGGGAGTCCTTGTTCACCGGCCCCGAGCGCGACGTGGCGCGGGCGGTCGCGGTTCTGGAGAAGCTGTGGCTGCACGCCCTGTGGGGCCCGAAGGCCGGCGACTGACCGTGGCCTACACCTTCACCGGCAAGCGTGTTCTGGTCACCGGCGCCGCCAGCGGCATCGGCCGCGCCGTCGCCCGGCAGCTGGCCCGCGAGGGTGCGGTGCTGTTCTTGACCGATGTCAACGCCGAGGGTCTGGCCGCCACCGCGGCCGACGTGGCCGCCGCCGGCGCCCAGGTCGGTGAGCACCGGGCGCTCGACATCACCGACTACGACGCCGTCGCGGCGTTCGCGGCCGATGTCCACGCACGGCACCCGGCGATGGACGCGGTGATGAACATCGCCGGTGTGTCGGCGTGGGGCACCGTCGAGGAGCTTTCGCATCGGCAGTGGCGCTCGATGGTCGACGTCAACCTCATGGGCCCGATCCACGTCATCGAGTCGTTCCTGCCCGCCATGGTCGCGGCCGGCCGGGGCGGGCGGCTGGTCAACGTGTCCTCGGCGGCGGGGCTGGTCGCGTTCCCCTGGCACGCGGCCTACAGCGCCAGCAAGTTCGGGCTGCGCGGGCTCTCCGAAGTGCTGCGCTTCGACCTCGCCCGGCACCGGATCGGGGTCTGCGTCGTCGTGCCGGGGGCGGTGGACACGCCCCTGGTGCAGACCGTAGAGATCGCCGGCATCGACCGCGAGGACCCGACCGTGCAGCGCTGGGTCGGCAGGTTCAGCGGCCACGCCGTGACGCCGGAGAAGGCCGCGGCCAAGATCCTCGCCGGTGTCGCCCGCAACCGGTTCTTGATCTACACCTCCGCCGACATCAGGGCCCTGTACACGTTCAAGCGCCTGGCCTGGCTGCCCTACAGCTTCGCCATGAAGCGGGTCAATCTGATCTTCACCCGTGCGCTGCGGCCGGGGCGGGTGTCGGACCGGGCTGACAGACCGGGCGTGTGACCCGCGACACGCCGATGACGCCCCCGGCCGAGGGCTTACTACCTGGGAATTTCAGAATTGTTATTCGGAAGATGTGGTAGCTCTTCACCCCGTCACCCACTAGGTGTAGTGTTTGTCGGGTCGGCAGAGCGGAAGTCCACCGGATCCGCCGACCACAGATTTCGCCCCGTTCACCCTGTTCGCCCGGCTGTCCACGCCCGTCTCGTCGAGGAGCAATACGCAGATGACCATCACCGTGTACACCAAGCCGGCCTGCGTGCAGTGCAATGCCACCTACAAGGCCCTCGACAAGGAGGGCCTGAGCTACGAGATCATCGACATCACCGAGGTGCCGGAGGCCCGCGACTACGTCATGGCCCTGGGCTACCTGCAGGCCCCCGTGGTGGTGGCCGGCAGCGACCACTGGTCGGGGTTTCGCCCCGACCGGATCAAGGCCCTCGCCGGGGCCGGCCAGTCGGCGTCGGCCGACGCAGTCAGCGCCTGATCACCCGGTCTGGGGGACGCGACATGGAACCCGTGCGGGTGGTGTATTTCTCCAGCGTCTCGGAGAACACCCACCGCTTCGTCCAGAAACTGGAATTGCCGGCCGTCCGGATCCCGCTGCGCGGCAGCATCGAGGTTGACGAGCCCTATGTGCTCATCCTGCCGACCTACGGCGGCGGCAAGGCCAACGGCCCGGACCCCGAGAACGGGGGCTACGTGCCCAAACAGGTCATCGCCTTCCTCAACAACGAGCACAACCGATCGCTGATCCGCGGAGTCATCGCGGCCGGCAACACCAACTTCGGCGCCGAGTACGGCTACGCGGGCAATGTCGTGTCCAGCAAGTGCGGGGTGCCGTTTCTGTACCGATTCGAATTGATGGGAACCGTCGACGACGTCTTCGCCGTGCGCGCGGGATTGGCTGAATTCTGGGCGGACCCCAGTCGTGAAGAGAGGGATGACAAGTGCCACCAACAGTCACTGCTGAGCCGGTAGCCACACCCGAGGCAGCTGCACACACGCTGCCGGGGGAGACCGACTACCACGCGCTCAACGCGATGCTCAACCTGTACGGACCCAACGGTGAGATCCAGTTCGACAGCGACGTGCTGGCCGCCCGGCAGTACTTCCTCGAGCACGTCAACCAGAACACCGTGTTCTTCCACAACCAGGACGAGAAGCTCGACTACCTGGTTCGGGAGGACTACTACGAGCGCGAGGTGCTCGACCAGTACTCGCGCAACTTCGTCAAGACGCTGCTGGATCGCGCCTACGCCAAGAAGTTCCGGTTCCCGACCTTCGTCGGCGCCTTCAAGTACTACACCTCCTACACGCTGAAGACCTTCGACGGTAAGCGATACCTGGAGCGCTTCGAGGATCGCGTTGTCATGGTGGCCCTCACGCTGGCCGCGGGCGACATCGCGCTGGCCGAGAAGCTGGTCGATGAGATCATGGACGGCCGGTTCCAGCCGGCCACCCCGACCTTCCTCAACTCCGGCAAGAAGCAGCGTGGCGAACCGGTGAGCTGCTTCCTGCTGCGCATCGAGGACAACATGGAGTCCATCGGCCGCTCCATCAACTCCGCGCTGCAGCTGTCCAAGCGCGGCGGCGGCGTGGCCCTGCTGCTGAGCAACATCCGCGAGCACGGTGCGCCGATCAAGAACATCGAGAACCAGAGCTCGGGCGTCATCCCGATCATGAAGCTGCTGGAGGACTCGTTCTCCTACGCCAATCAGCTCGGAGCGCGGCAGGGCGCCGGTGCGGTGTACCTGCACGCGCACCACCCCGACATCTACCGCTTCCTGGATACCAAGCGGGAGAACGCCGACGAGAAGATCCGGATCAAGACGCTGAGCCTGGGCGTGGTCATCCCGGACATCACCTTCGAGCTGGCCAAGCGCAACGAGGACATGTACCTGTTCTCCCCCTACGACGTCGAGCGGGTGTACGGGGTGCCGTTCGCCGACATCTCGGTCACCGAGAAGTACTACGAGATGGTCGACGACGCCCGCATCCGCAAGCACAAGATCAAGGCGCGGGAGTTCTTCCAGACGCTGGCCGAGCTGCAGTTCGAGTCGGGCTACCCCTACGTCATGTTCGAAGACACGGTCAACCGTGCCAATCCCATCGACGGCAAGATCACCCACTCGAACCTGTGCTCGGAGATTCTGCAGGTCTCCACGCCGTCGCGGTTCAACGACGATCTGTCCTACGCCGAGGTGGGCCGCGACATCTCGTGCAACCTGGGTTCACTGAACATCGCCAAGGCGATGGACTCCCCGGATTTCGCCCAGACCATCGAGGTCGCCATCCGTGCGCTCACCGCGGTCAGCGATCAGACGCACATCACCTCGGTTCCTTCGATCGAGAAGGGCAACAGCGAGGCGCACGCCATCGGACTGGGGCAGATGAACCTGCACGGTTATCTGGCCAGGGAACGCATCTTCTACGGTTCCGAAGAGGGCGTCGACTTCACCAACATGTACTTCTACACGGTGCTCTACCACGCGCTGCGCGCGTCGAATCGCATCGCCATCGAGCGCGGCAAGTCGTTCTCCGGTTTCGAGAAGTCCAAGTACGCCTCGGGGGAGTTCTTCGACAAGTACACCGAAGGTGCGTGGGAGCCGGCCACCGAGAAGGTCCGGGCGCTGTTTGCCGACGCCGGAATCTGGATCCCCAATCAGGACGACTGGCTGCGGTTGAAGGAGTCGGTGCAAAAGCACGGCATCTACAACCAGAATCTGCAGGCCGTCCCGCCGACGGGGTCGATCTCCTACATCAACCACTCGACGAGTTCGATCCACCCGATCGCCTCTAAGATCGAGATCCGCAAGGAAGGCAAGATCGGCCGCGTCTACTACCCGGCGCCGTACATGACCAACGACAATCTGGAGTACTACCAGGACGCGTACGAGATCGGCTACGAGAAGATCATCGACACCTATGCCGCCGCCACCCAGCATGTGGATCAGGGGCTGAGTCTGACGCTGTTCTTCAAGGACACCACCACCACGCGCGACGTCAACAGGGCGCAGATCTACGCCTGGCGCAAGGGCATCAAGACGCTGTACTACATCCGGCTGCGTCAGATGGCGCTGGAGGGCACCGAGGTCGAGGGCTGCGTTTCCTGTATGTTATGAGGCTTTGCGAGTAACTCCGCGGACTGGGGGAGCGGGCGGCGTTGTCGCACAGAGGTTTTCACTCATTCCGAGAATCAGGCCCGCGGCGACGCAACGCGACCGGCTACCCCGTCAACCGTTTTTTGTAGCCCAAGCCTCACTGCAGTGCGCTCAACAGCTCGTTGAGGGACTGTTTCTCTGCAGTGGGGTCGGGGGCGGTTGACCGCACCGCTTTGAGTGCGTTGTCAATCTTGCGGTCCAGGGATTCCCATCCGGTCGGGTCCATGGGCTCCAACCTGTCCTGCGCGTCGTCCCACGCGGTTTCCAGGTCGGTGATGCGGGTCACCGCACCGGATTGGTCACCGGACTGCACTTTGGCGAGGGTGTCGGTGACGATGGTGCGAAACGCGGTCACGTCCGCCGGTGGAAATTTCGCGACCGCCGATTGGCCGGTGTCGGCACTCGTGGCCACAGCAGACTGGCCCGTACCTGCTCCACTCGTTGCCGGCGCGGAAGTTTGTGTGGAGCTACATCCCGAGACCAGAACGGCCCAGGACAGCAGCACCGCCACCATCCCCGTCTTCACGCTGATATTCGCCATCATGCTCAACACCTTTCGCTGTCTTGATTGATCTACTTCTGTGCGAACGAGGTAACCCGCAGGACCTCGCTTCTCTACTGCAGTGCTGTCGACAGTTCGGTCAGTGTTTGCTTCTCTTTAGCAGGATCGGGCGCGGATGCCCGCACGGCTTTGAGGGCGCGGTCGATCTTGCCGTCGATGAATCCCCATCCGGTCGGGTCGAGGGGCTCCAACCGGTCCTGGGCGTCGTCCCACGCCGTTTCGAGATCGGTGATGCGGGCGACCGCACCGGCTTGGTCGCCGGCCTGCACTTTGGTCTGGGTGTCGGTGACGATGGTGCGGAATGCGGTCACGTCGGCGGGCGGGAATTTCGCGATCGCTGATTGGCCGGCGGGCATCGCGTCGATTACCGGACCTGTCGGGCCTTCCGCGAGGGCCGGGGAGGTGCCGTGTGGCTGTGCCGAGGCCCACCCCAGTAGGGCGGCGGTGCCGACCGCTAGCGCGGCGAAGTAGCCGAGCATCACCCGTTCCCGCGGATGTGCCACGGCGACGGGCTTTTCGGCGTCGGGGTTGTCGATGACGTCGGCGCGGGTGATGCTCAGATAGATCACGGTGGCCAGAATCGCGAGCAGGAACACCACGCTGGTGCCGGCGGTACCCAGTCCCAAACCGCCCTCCGCGGTCGAGCGGGCCAGCCAGTCACCCAGGTTGGCGCCCAGCGGTCGGGTCAGGATGTAGGCCAGCCAGAACGACAGCACCGGGTTGGCGCCCAGACGCCAGCCCGCCACTATCGCGGCGATCAGCCCGACCGGCAGCAGCACGGCCAACCCGGGGCTCCATCCGGTCAGCTCCAGGGTCCAGTCGCCGACCGCGGTGCCCAGGGCAAAGGTGACCAGCACCGCCAGCCAATAGAAGCCCTCACGCGGTGTGGTGATGATGCTGTGGATCGACAGGGTGCGTTCGCGGGCGTACCAGATGCCGAACACCACAGCGAGGATGGCGGCGAACACCGCCGAACTCAGAGCCAACGGCACCCCGAGGGCGTCGGTGAGGATGTCGGTATAGAGGGTGCCGGTGATGCTCAGCACCACGACGGTCAGCCAGTACACGAACGGGACGTAGCGCGACAGGCTCATCTGCCAGGCCAGCACCGCCAGGAGAATGACCGTGAAGATCACTGTGGTGGTGTTCAGGCCCAGTCCTACCGTGGTGGCCACCCAGTCGGCGAAGCTCTCCCCGACGGTGGTGCACAGGATCTTGATGATCCAGAACCACAGGGTGACCTCGGGAACCTTGCTGAGCATCCGGCGCGTGATCGGCATGAGTGCCACCGTGGCAGGCCGTCGCTGAGGAATCACTGAGGACCCACTGCAAACCCACAGTGTCTCAGTGGATTCACAGCGGTGCGTGGCCAACCTCGGAGATGTCACGCGTCACCGAGTCGGTGATGCCCAAGGGAAGGAACTATCCATGTCGCCACGCAGGAAGATTGCCGCGGTCCTGGCCGGATCGGCGGTCGTGCTCGGTGCCGCCGGTGCCGTCGCTATCGCCAACCCGGGGAACCTCTGGCACGCCCCGGCCAGCAGCGAGCAGCCCGCCGACGGTCCTGACGCCCCCGGGGTCCCCGACCTGCCCGAGCCCGGCGATACTGCGGATGCCGGAGACTAGGAACCAGAAACCGTCACTCTCGATGCTGGGGACGGCGACTGTGCCGTCCTCAGCACGGGCGGTCAACGGGGAAGGGGACCCGATCGATGCGGGTGCTTGTCGTTGAAGATGAACCGCGGCTGTCCAAGACCCTCCAGATGGGTTTGGGCGCGGAGGGATTCGTGGTGGTGACCGCCGACAACGGCACCGACGGACTGTGGCTTGCCACCGAAAATTCCTTCGACGTGATGGTGCTCGACATCATGTTGCCGGGCTTGAGCGGCTACGAGGTGCTGCGCCAGATGCGGGCGGCCGGGGTGTGGACTCCGGTGCTGATGCTGACCGCCAAAGACGGCGATCATGAGCAGGCCGATGCCTTCGATCTCGGTGCGGATGACTACCTGACCAAACCGTTCTCCTTCATCGTGCTGACCGCCCGGCTCCGAGCGCTGATGCGCCGCGGGGCACCGAAACGCCCCGCGGTTCTGACCGTCGGCGATCTGTCGGTGGATCCGGCGCGACGGGTCGTGCACCGCGGTGACACCCCGATCGCCCTGACCCCGCGCGAGTTCGGACTACTGGAATACCTCATGCGCAACAGGGATATTGCCGTCACCAAAACGCAGATCCTGCAACATGTTTGGGATGACCACTACACCGGACCCGACAATGTCGTCGAGGTCTACATGGGATACCTGCGCCGCAAGATCGACGCGCCGTTCGGCACCCACACAATCGAAACCGTGCGCGGCGTGGGCTACCGGCTCGACTCGTCGGGCGCGGGAAGCTGAACGGTCATCACGGTGCCGCCGCCGGGCCGCTCGTCGGCGTTCACCGACCCGCCGTGGGCGGACACGATCTCGGCGACGATCGCCAAACCGAGACCGCTGCCCCCGCCCGTTCGCGAGCGGTCAGAGTCGAGTCGGACGAAACGGTCGAACACGCGGGCACGGTCCTCGGCGGGGATGCCGGGCCCGTCGTCGCTGACCCGCAGCAACACCACGCCGTCTGCGGCGGACACCGACACCTCGACACGTGAATGGGCATGGCGCACAGCATTTTCCAGCAGATTGCGCAGCACCCGGGTCAGAGCATCCGCATCGCCGGTCAGACGCGTCGGTGTGAGGTCGGCATGCACCGTGTGGCGTGTAGTGCTTTCGATCCGTCGGGCCTCGCTAGCGGCGAGGTCATCGAGATCGACATCCGCAGTGCGCAGCGGAACGCCATGTTCATCGGCCCGGGCCAGCAACAGCAGGTCGTCGATCAGGGTTTGCATCCGTTGGGCCTCGGGCAGCACCGTCTCATCCACCAGTTCCGGCCCGAGTAGCTCCGGATGGGTCAACCCGACCTCGAGGGCCGAGATGATCGTGCTCAACGGGCTGCGTAGTTCGTGGGAGGCGTCTCCGACGAATCGGCGCTGGGCGGCGTGACCGGACTGGATGCGGGCGAGCATGTCGTTCATCGTCACCGCCAGCGCGGACACCTCATCTCGGTGGGCCGGCACCGGAACCCGCTCGGAGAGGTCATGGGTGCTGATGTCGGCGACGCGCAAACGGATGGCCTCCACTGAGCGCAGCGAGCGGCGCACCAGGACGAACGTCGCGACAGCCGCACCGGCCACCACCAACGGCATCGCGATCACCAGCAACACCGCGACAATCGTGACTGTCGAGTCCACACCGGTGCCGTCCGCGCCGACCAGGATCGTGTACCGGTTGCCCTGACGGTCAGCGGTCGCACCACTGACACGCAGATCTGTGCCGTCCTCGCTCTCGGTACTCACCGTGGTGCCCGCACCGCTGAACAACGCCGGATCGACCAGCGGATCGCGCGGCGCGCCGGCTGAGGCGCCCACCAGCGCACCGGAGCTGTCGATGACCTGCACCACGGCGATCTGGGCATCGGTCGCAAGCAATCCGGTGTCCAACTCGGCCGGGGGATCGAACTGCAGTCCGGCCACCACATCGCGGACCCGACGGCCCGCGGCGGCATCCACTCCGGTCAGCAACTGTCGATGCAGCACCCCGAGCACTACGGCGGCCATCGCGAGGAACGTGAACAAAACCACCAACGCGGCCGCGAGCGCCGACCGCACCGGAATACCCCAGGAACGGGGATCAACCCACCCCCACCGGCGGTTCGCCGCAGCCACATGGGGTGCTGAGCGGTCGAGGTCCGCGCCTGCTTCCATGGCCGTCGCGCCTCCGTCCGCACTCGTGGGTTTCTCAGACCGTACAAGCCGCCGCGAGCACTGCCGCATATCGTCAGTGACGGTCGCTGAAGGATCGCTGAGACCCGGTGGCGCACCGACGTGTGGTTCTGCCACATTGGGGCGTGGCAACCGGCCAGGCCGCAACGGCGTGAATTCGGACAACCAGACGACAGGCAACGACAGGGCGGGCGGTGAGCATGCAGGCAAGCAGTTTCGGCGCGCTCGGTATCGGGCTCAGTGCTGCTCTGCTGCTGCTGGTGAGTCTGGCGGTATGGGTGGCCCGGCACCCACTGTCGGCAGGCGCGCGTAACAGGTTTACCGCTCTGCCGGTGATCGACCGGCTACACGCCTGGGGCTCAACGCATTTCGGTCGAGCCATGTCCGTGATGGGAGATCGGTTAGGGCGCCAGGGCGCCGCAGCAGCGGCGCTTCTCGCCGGTCTGATCGCCGTTATTGTGATGGCGTTCGGGTTCACCGCTCTACTCGACGACGCCCTCGACGGCGACGGCATCGCCCAATTCGACGAACCCGTGGTGGCGTGGCTGGCCACCCATCGGGAGGTATGGCTGAACACCACCCTGACCCTGGTAACCCACCTGGGAGACCCAGCGGCACAAACGATCTGGGTGATCGTCGTCTGCGCGGTCTGCGCATGGCGTTCCCGCTCATTGCTGCCGGTGATCCTCGGACTCGTCGGAGGCCTCGGCATCAGTGTCATCGTGGCGACCGCGAAAACCGTCGTCGGCCGCGCGCGCCCTGACCTTCCTTTCGCGCTCGTCGATAGCCACGGCTTCTCGTTCCCCTCCGGCCACGCCGCCGGCGCCGCCGCGGTAGGACTGTTGTGCGCCTGGATGCTGTGCCGCTGGGTCGTGAACCGATGGGCGGGTCAGGTCGCGGTATGGGCGCTGGCCGTCACCGCCATCATCATGATCGGGTTTTCCAGGCTCTACCTTGGCGTGCACTTCGTCACCGACGTCCTGGCCGGCTGGCTGCTCGGCACCGCTTGGACCGCCACGGTCATTCTCGTGACGTCGTGGTGGTCACGCTCCGAGCGCCCTCGATTCCTGCGCATTCGCGGCCGAACCCGCAGCGGCAACGTCCCTGCGGCGGAACAGCGGAAGGCCGGGGCACGTAGGGGGCACGCAGAGGAGTCTCAGGCCAAAAACATGCCTCTGAA
>Ga0194052_1000791_pt1 | contig 19485 bp, 22 predicted proteins | sample SepL226m_MetaG_FD_160117 | JGI IMG/M metagenome (GOLD analysis project Ga0194052, IMG submission 160117) | Anoxic zone freshwater microbial communities from boreal shield lake in IISD Experimental Lakes Area, Ontario, Canada - Sep2016-L227-6m | ecosystem: Environmental > Aquatic > Freshwater >...
TCTGCCAGTTCAAGGCGATTGTCATCATGAGCAAAACCGTCCTGCCTTTCCCTGAACTCTGCCATAGTTGCGGCGGCTGCATGCGCGTCTGTCCAGAAAGTGCCATCACGGAGACGGGGCGCGAAATCGGCATCATCGAACGGGGCGGCAAAAACGGGCTGGTATTTGTTCATGGGAAACTGCGGGTCGGCGAGGCCATGTCTCCCCCTTTGATTCGAAAAGTACGGGAATACGTAAGGCCCGGCGCCCTGACCATTATCGATGCCCCTCCCGGAACGTCGTGCCCAGTCATCGCCGCCATGAAAGGGGCGGACTTTGTTCTTCTGGTAACCGAACCCACGCCTTTCGGTCTGCACGACCTCAAACTTGCCGTGGGGGCCGTCAAAATCCTTGATATTCCCTGCGGACTGGTTATCAACCGCTCGGACATGGGCGATGATCGCGTCAGGGAGTATGCAGAAGGCCTAAGAATGCCCATTTTGATGGAGATCCCTTTTGATCGAAAAATCGCGGAGGCCTATTCGCGGGGTGAAATGCTCGTGGAAGTGATGCCAGAATGGAAAGAAAGATTTCTGAACCTGCACCATCGGATTGCAGAAATCCTCTCTCAAACACCAACTCAGAATAATCACCAGGAATCAAGGAAAAGAGACGTCTTATGAAAGAACTGATCGTTATCAGCGGAAAAGGCGGAACCGGTAAAACAAGCCTGCTTGCCGCTTTTGCTTCCCTGGCGAAGGGGATGGTGCTTTGTGATGCGGATGTGGACGCAGCGGACCTTCATCTGATCATGGATCCCCGGATTGTGGAGCGTCATGATTTTGAGTCCGGCCATACGGCGATAATCAACCTGGATCAGTGTACGCAATGCGGCTTGTGCCAGGTAATGTGCAAATGGAACGCCATCAGCGAAGCGTTTATTGTGGATCCCATTGCATGCGAGGGATGCGGGGTTTGCTATTATTTTTGCCCGGAGAAGGCTATCGCGTTTCCTCAGGATACATGCGGCGAGTGGTTTCTTTCCGATACACGGTTCGGGCCCATGGCTCATGCAAGACTGGGCATCGCCGAGGAAAATTCGGGCAAGCTTGTCAGCCTGATCAGGCGGCAGGGCAAATTGCTTGCCGGAAAGAAAAACCTGGATCTGCTGTTAACGGATGGCCCTCCAGGCATCGGTTGTCCGGTAATCGCCTCCCTGGGCGGAGCTACAGCGGCGCTCATCGTGACAGAGCCCACGATTTCGGGCAGGCACGACATGGAGCGAGTGGCGGAGCTGGCCGCCTTCTTCAGGGTCCCGGCCATGGTCTGTGTCAACAAATATGACCTCAATCCCGAGATGGGACAGGCCATCGAAGCATATGCGAAAGAAAAAAACATGACAGTCTTGGGCCGTATCCCTTTTGATCCGGTCTTTACAAAGGCAATGGTCCAGGGGAAAACGGTTATCGAATATGATCCCTATTCTGATGGCGCGCTTGCGGTCAAAAATATATGGGAAGACCTGGCCCGGCATCTGGGCTGTAATTCGAACATCTGACCTTCTTTATCTTTGCCTTAAAGTGTGCGATGGTGTTTGAGAATTCTTTTGACCTCGGGCAAGCCTATCCCGGCTTGCACTGCAAAATCCGGCCAGGCGGAAACAGCCTCTGAGACCTGCTTCAAAACCCGCGGCGCGGCGCCAATGCCAAAACGGTCGGCCGCCGCCAGCAGGTCATACCGGGAGATATCGGTAAATTTTCCGTTGACTGCCATCAGGTGCTGGCTGGTCCATTCGCTTTGGGGATTGTGGGCGTGCGTTACGTCGTACGCCGGAGCAAGCTCCCATTTCTTACCTTCACGCAGGATAAAGGAGATATTTTTGGTATGGTCGTCGCAGTTGGCCGCCAGCACATTGAAGGTCATTCTCCGAAAGGCTTCTTCCATCGCCTGGTAGCCCGGCAGGATATGTTTGATGGTCAGAAAGAGCTGGCTGTAATCGTGACTGGCCTTCTGCCTGTAATCCAGGTGCGCCATGGCGCAGAGGGTTTGCATGTGATGTTTTGTGTTGCCGTCCCGGTCGAAGCGCCGTGTCATGAAATGGGCGCGGCCTTCCTCCTCCAGCAGCCGGCTGGGTGACATGGCAATACCGGCGGCACTGGCCATCAGGGAATAGGCATATTCGATTCGGCCATAATCCTGAGAGCCCCCCATCTCCCTATCGGCGCCCATTCCATCAAATTTAAGCAGCCAGTGTTCGAAGCCGGACGCTACATCGAACTGACCCGACCGGATTTCATCAGACGATGGATTCCAGGCAATGGCCGCCTTGGCCCTGGCCCCACCCGCCGAAGTTCCCACCTGAATTATCTGGGCAAGCGCCGCCTTGGCCAAACGGCCTGAACCAATCTCCCCTTGCACGGCGGAGCGGGCGCTTTCAACAAGGCGGGAAAGCTTGATCGCTGTGCTGCCGACCGAGGCTGGACTGCGCGCTGGTCTGAATTCCAGGGCGCCAGTGCCTCTCTTGCCCATATAGGCCAGCCGGTCAAGGGGGGTGACTTGCGATTTGGCGATACCCCTACCGGCCATCCAGGCGTCAATCAGGCTGTTGCCGAAATCATCCGGCAGGGCATCGGCGAGCATGGCGGGAAGCCGTTTGAAGGTCAACTCCGGGAGGTCTGCAAATACAAAGGGTTCGCGCGCGCGTGCCAGAGACATGCTCAAGGGGGCCAGTTCGATGCCCGACGCGGCAAATACGGGGTCATACTCGAACGCGTAGTATCCCAATCTGGGGTCAAGCGCCACCGCTCCGACTGTTTTCCCCCAAATGCGGACTTCAATGGCATGAACCGGCTTATACATGTGTCGTTCCTTTAGTGCGTGAAGCCCGCTGCCGCGAAGGCTTGGCTTTCAGCATCTGCAAAGGGCTGATGGAGACCGCGGGCGCCAGAGATTCCATCCAGTCAGCCCGCCCCAGAGCGCGCAATACCTTTACCAGCGATGTGACAGTTGCACCTTTACCGGTTTCCAGATTTTTTACAACATTCAGGGCAACCCCAGCTTGTTCGGCAAGCCGGCGCTGATCCACATTCTGCCGGAGCCTCAGGTTACGCAGATGCCGGCCGAGTGTCGTCTCCCATTCTTCGGTTGTCATGCTATCAATCATTAATATCCCTATTATAGTCTATTGTGAACTGAATAATACACAATAGCCCTATAAAAGTCTACTAAATGTCAGGAGACATCTTACATTCCCTCGTTTCGCCCTGCCCCACCTCCGTTGCATATATTCCAACAAATGTTGATTTAAAGTATCTTTAAAAGCTTTTAAGATGCTTTAAATCAACATTTATTTATATTATTTTTGACCTGACCACAGTTTCGTGATATGTTGATAAAAAAATAAAAGGTTATCAAGGTTTTTTATCGACATGCCACGTGTCAGCAAAATCTCAAAATCTCCGCCGGCCGCTGTGGAGGATGTTCTCAAGCGGTTAGGCTGCAATATCCGCATTGCCCGCCTGCGGCGCAAGCTTTCCAGGGAAGAGCTCGCCGAACGCATTGGTCTTTCGCGATATGTTCTGGCCGATATCGAGAAGGGCAAGCCAACCACTGCAATAGCCGCATATTTGGGTGCATTGTGGGTACTTGGTTTCATCCGGGATATGCAAGATGTTGCCGATCCGGATCACGACCAGGAAGGCAAGATTCTGGAGCGGGCCAGAAGCCCCAAAACGGCTCCAAAACGAAAGACGATAGACGATGACTTCTGAGCGCGCGTGCTATGTTTACATTGTGCCGCCTGACACAACGGAATTCGTTACAGCAGGGTTTCCGACCAGTTGGGCTGGCGTTTTTCAAGAAACGCGGATGTAGAGTGCTTGCAGCGAGAGGGTGTCAACCAGCCCGTGAAGCGACTGGTTGACATGATCCAAGCCAACTGGGAGGTAATACTTGAAGATATTATCAAGCAAAATATATGCCATGCTGTTCTGATCAAATCCTTGAATAAACCCCTGGCCGCGCACCCTGCATTGGGTATTACCGGAGGCTATACCGGTGCATGCGATTCCATACCGTAACCCGCGAAATCCCCAGAATACGTCCGGCAAGAGACTGGTTGCCGTTTGCCTGATCCAGTGCCTGAATCAGCTCCCGCTTTTTCCGGTCATCCAGACTGATATCCGCAGAGGGTGTTAGCAAGGGATGCTCTCCGCCCTGAACGATGTCCGGCGGCAGATGCTGAACATCGATCCGGCTGTCCATGCAGGTGACAAATGCATATTCAAATGCGCTTTTCAGCTCCCGGACGTTTCCGGGCCAGGGGTATCGGACCAGAACCTGCATGGCCTCCGGTGAGATTCCCCGGATCGGCTTGTCGCTTTTCAGTTGAATCCGCCTGAAAAACATTTCGGCCAGCAGCGGAATATCTTCGATTCGCTCCCGGAGCGGGGGCAGCACAACCGGCAGAACATTGATGCGATAGTAAAAATCGCCTCTGAAGGAACCTGCTTCAACCAACTGTCTGAGATTGCGGTTGGTTGCCGTAATCACCCGCACATCGACTGGTATGGACCGGTTATCCCCAACCCGTTCCACCACTTTTTCTTCCAGCACCCGAAGTAGCTTGACCTGAGTCGAAAGGGGCAGATCGCCGATTTCATCCAGAAAAATATCACCGCCGTTGGCCGCTTCAAACCGGCCTTCCCGGTTTTGGTATGCGCCGGTAAACGCCCCCTTGACATGACCGAACAATTCGCTTTCCAGAACAGACTCGTTGAGGGCTGCGCAGTTCACCTGAATATATGGGCGGTCTTTGCGGACCGAATTCAGATGAATCGCACGGGCCGCCAATTCTTTTCCAGTCCCACTTTCACCCAGAACAAGCGCCGGCGCATCTGATGCCGCAACATTTGCAATCAGGTCAAACATACGGCGCATGGGCGCCGAGACGCCAACCATTCCCTGAAAACTGTCCTCGGATTGCAACACTCGGCGAAATGCCTCAATCTGGTTATCTTTTTCTATCAACTCCGTGATATCGGTGATTGTTTCCACAGCCCCGATCACCTGGCCATTTTCATCCTGAAGGACCGAGGCATTTTTCATGATATGAAGCAGACTTCCATCTTTACGAATCAGGGTGCATTTTCGCATTTTCAGACAGCCGGATCTAAACAGAAGACACCAATGACAACCGCTGCGTTCAAATACGGTATCGCAACTACTGCAGTTCAGAACTGAACAGGGCTGCCCGATAAGCTCCTTCTGATCATATCCGGTAATCAGGGCCAGGGCATGGTTAGCAGAAACAATGGCTCCGCCCACATCCACGATCATCACCCCATCCTGAATGGTATCGACGACGGTTTTCCAGTAACGGTTCATCGCCTGATCCTGCGCCATTCCATCTTTCTGATTAGTATTTAAACACATGTTTAAATACTATATTTAAATTTTAACATAAATACAATCAAAATTGCTAAATCGATATTGATGGTCCTGTAAGCGTTCAGACATATCTATACTGTCAAAGGTCATAATCTTAACTTTTGAGCCCCCACCCCAACCCTCCCCCGCTGGGAGAGGGAGCATAAGGAAAGGGCAGATTATGCCCGTTAGCAGTATACTCAGCGGGGGGAGGATGAATGATGAATGAAAAGCAAAAACGAATGGTGAAGGTTGGATGTTTTTTTATTCATCCTTCATAATTTATGCATGGCATTATTATTGCTCAAGTTGGAAATAAACGTCCACAGGAGGGCGTGCCATCTTGGACAAGCCTGCGCAAATGATTGATCTGAAGAATGCTTTTGAGCCTATCGCACTGCTAAACATTTCCCGGTTATGCCGCGAAATGGATAACAACGATACCATGGAAATCCAGGTCGAGGATACGGATTTCCATGGGAATCTGCTCCGGTTGCTGCGTTGTTTCCCTGTCCGGGTGCTGGCCGATAATAAATGCTCCGGTTCTGAAACCGGTTGGCAAGTAATCATTCAAAAACATATTCAGGAGGAACTCCAATGAGCGAGATCAATTTATCAGATATCAAACCATCCAATACCGTTGACGCCAGAGGCAGCGCCTGCCCTGGCCCCCTTTTGGAAGCCAAGAAAGGCATTGGCAAGGTCAAGGTCGGCGAGGTGCTGGAAGTCTATTCAAATGATCCCGGAACCCGCACCGATATTCCGGCCTGGGCCGGAAAGGTCGGCCATGAATATCTGGGGGCGGTGAAGGCCGATGGATATGACAAACTCTATGTGCGTCGAAAAAAATAATTCGGAGCCGGAATACCATGGATAATGAAACGATTTCCCAAAAAGGAAAAATACTGATTCTTGCCACGGAAACCTGCGCCTATCCGGGTGCGGATTCTGTGGGGCAGTCCCATTCCAACTACCCGACGAACACCTTTATTTTGAGGGTGAGGGCGCCGGTGCTTTTTCCGGAACGATTTTACATGGACTGCTTCAAAAAAGGAATCAGCGGCATCATCATTATGTCATGTGGCGAAGAATGTCCGTACGAGGGTGCTTACAAGGCCCTGGCCAGACGTCTGGACCGGGTATATCAACTGATGAAGGCCGTTGACCTGGACATTCGAAGACTGCGGCTTACAGCGATCTGCACGGTCTGCAACCGGGCATTTTTAAAAGAAGTCAACCTTATGAACGAGGTGATCACCGAGCTGGGGCTGCCTGTGTTTGCACAGAGCTGACCTGGCTCAGGGTTGGCGGCCTGGACTTGGTTTGCGTGATTCACCATTATGTCCCGGGCCGTTCGACTGACACTTGAGGAGAAATTATGGCATCCATCCAAACCAGGGAATTTGACGTTTTAGTTGTCGGCGGCGGCATTGCCGGACTTCAGGCTGCACTGGATCTGGCAGACCAGGATTACCGGGTCGCCATCGTGGAAAAAGGTCCCTCCATCGGCGGCAAAATGATCCGGCTCTCCAAGGTGTTTCCCACACTGGACTGCGCAAGTTGCATTACCACCCCCAAGATGGCCGCTGCCGCCCATCACGAAAATATTGCGCTGTTTACATGCTGTAATGTCAAATCACTTGGCAGAGTCGGATCGTTTCTGACAGCCGATATCACCCAGCAGCCCCGGTATGTGAATGCTGATAAGTGCATCGGATGCCGAAAATGCGAATATCAGTGTCCAGTTCTGGCGCCGGATTCCGAGCAGGGCGGATTTTCCGCGCGAAAAGCCATCAGCGTTCCATTTTCCAACGCCATTCCCCAGATCGCCATTCTGGATGCTGAAAACTGCATGTTGTGCGGAAAATGCGAAAAGATATGTCCGACGCAGGCGATTGATTATTTCCAGAAGCCGTTGGATTTTATCATTGAAGCAAAAAGCGCTGTTCTGGCCACCGGATATGAAATGACATCGCTGGCCGATAAGCCGCAGTACGGCATGGGAAAAATTCCCAACGTCATTGATGCACTTCAGATGGAGCGGCTGCTCGCGCCGCATGGCCCTTACAATCGGGTGCTGCGGCCATCTGACGGGAGAGAACCGGATTCCATCGCCTATGTGCAATGCGCCGGATCACGAGATCAAAGCATGGGGGTTTCCTATTGTTCACGGTTTTGCTGCATGTACGCCATCAAGCAGGCCATGCTGCTTTCCGGGTCCCTGCCTCTGGCGGATATCCGCATCTATTACATGGACATTCGGGCATTTGGAAAAGGATACGAGCAGTTTTACCAGAACGCCAAGGCCATGGGCATTGAATTCGTCAAGGCCAAAGTGGCCCGAATCGATCCCGGCGAAAACGGCTGCGTCACGGTTCAGTATGAAGACCAAAATGGCGAGGGGATGGTCACGATGAATCATGATCTGCTGGTGCTGTCCCTGGGGGTTCTCCCCGCCTGGAATCCTGAAGGTATATGCCCGGTTTCCACAGCATCGGATCGTTTCATTCACACCATTCATCCCAAACTGTCACCGACAATGACGGACATGGAAGGGGTGTTTGTCGCCGGTGTCGCAGCGGGTCCCAAGGACATTGTCGATACAATAACAGAGGCCGGTGCAGCGGCCATGGAAGCGGCTAAGTACATGGCGAAAGACTGATGAACTGATGACTGATGACTGATGACGGAAGGCTGAAGACTGATATAGACTTTCAGAAAATTCATTTCGCAAGGCAGCAGGGAGGAGATTATACTGTAGTATATCTCTGACCGATAGCGCCGCGAAATTATTTTTCTGAAAGTCTATAGTTGATAGCTTTTCAAGCATGGTTAGGAGATGCGGAAATGACGGATGGAACAGAGTCCAAATCGGATAACGAAAAGAAAAACAAGGTCGGCGTTTATATCTGCTACTGCGGCGGCAATATTTCCGATCATGTGGACGTGGAAAAGGTCCGGATGTACACGGAAAAGCTGCCCGAGGTGGCAGTGGCGCGGACCAACATGTTCATGTGTTCAGATCCCGGGCAGCAACTGATAATGGATGATCTGAAAGACGGGACGGTTGACCGGATTGTCATCGCCTCATGCGCCCCCAGCCTGCATGAGACAACTTTTCGAAGCGCCATTTCCCGGGCCGGGGCCAATCCCTATATTTATGAACATGCAAATATCCGCGAGCAGGTTAGTTGGGTGCATCACGGAGATCAGGCAACTGAAAAAGCCACGCGGCTCATATCCATGGCCACAGCCAAAGCCGAGCAACTGATCCCGCTGGAGCCTATTCGGGTAAACGCAAAAAAACATGCCACAGTGATCGGTGGCGGCATTGCCGGCCTTCGGGCGGCCAAAGACATGGCGGATTGCGGTATTGAAGTGGTGCTGATTGAAAAAACACCATTTCTGGGAGGGAATCTGGCCTCTTTGGACCGGATTGCACCGACCGGGGATTCCGCCAAAGAGCTGCTCTGCATGCTTGCCCGTCAAGTACTGCGCCATCCGGCCATTACAGTACACACCTGCGCATGTGTGGAATCCTTCGACGGATATGTCGGCAATTTCACTCTGAGCGTTAACAAGCAGTCCTGGGAATCAGTGCAGGATGGAATCGGTAAGTTGACTGCGGGAAAAAACAAACCTGGCGATTTTCTTCCGTTTGCAGGCGTGTTCGTGGGAGATCATGCCAATCCTCCGACTTCATTTGTCATCGAAACCGGCGTGATTGTTCTGGCCACCGGTTTCAAATCCTATACGCCAAAGTCCGGGGAATACGGCTTTGGAACCCACAGGGAAGTCATCACTCTTCCGGAGCTGATCAAGAGCATGGCCAAAAACCGAAATGCTGGGGATTACCTGGAAGTGAACGGCAGCAAGATCCGCAGCATGGCCATGATCCATTGCGTAGGCAGCCGACAGATTCCCGGAATCCACCCCGAGGATGAGAACGGGTGTCTCAATGAGTACTGCTCCCGCACCTGCTGCACGGCAACCTTGAATGCGGCCAATATCGTCCGCCAGACGTATCCTGCCACCCGCATCTATGATTTTTATCGGGATATCCGCACCTATGGACGGGATCAGGAAGCGCTTTACGAGCAGACAGCCCGGAATCAGGTGGTCTTTTTCCGGTTTGAAGCAGACGATGCGCCGGCAGTGGTTGCGAGCAGTGGACTGACTGAAAGCTTCCCCCTTTGCGTCAAAGTGAAGGACGTCCTGACCTTTGGAGAAGAAATTGAAGCGCCCGTGGATCTGGTTGTGCTTGCCACCGGAATCGAGCCCAATGATGTTTCCGGTCTGGTTGAAAAAATGAAGCTGCCGGTGGGAATGGACCGCTTCCTGCTGGAAGTCCATCCAAAGTTGCGCCCGGTTGAATTGCCGATTTCCGGAATATTTCTGGCCGGAACCTGCCAGGCTCCCATGGATGTGGGGGAAGCCTGCAACGCCGCGAGCGCAGCCGCCGTGAAAGCGACTGCCCTGCTGAGCCGGGGCCATGTGGAGCTGGATCCTTTTGTGGCTGCAGTCAATCTGGAAAAATGCATCGGAACAGGCGCCTGCATCGAGGCCTGCATTAGCGACGGCGCCTTGCGCATGGTGGAGTTGGAAATAAATGGGCGGATCGTCAAGCGTGCCCAGGTCTCCCCAGTACTCTGCCTGGGCTGCGGCGCCTGCGTAAGCGTCTGCTCGGAGAATGCCATTGACGTCGCCGGGTGGACCCTAAGCCAGTACGAGGCCATGGTGGACCGGATCATCGCCGAAGAGGTCACAGCCTGATATTGATAGAGTGAAAATGGCCATGAACTGGTGAATGATTCACCCCCATGATTGAAAATTATACCTTCCCCCTTTGAAAAAGGGGGATCGAGGGGGATTTTTGAACAGGTCGTCTGAAATCCCCCCTGGCCCCCCTTTCCAAAGGGGAGAAGTATTTCACGGTAAAAATGCACTTAATAAATGCGTAAAATGAGGGATTGCAATGCCTGAAGAAACCACCCTGAAACAACAAAAGGCAGATGACATGAAAGCACTTCGACGCGCCTGCAAGGAAAGGATTGAACGGGTTTCCGACCGGGTCAGGGATCAGAAAAAATCCTTAAAGGCGATACAGGCGCAACTGGAAAAAGCCGCCCGCACCATTCCGGAACTGGCTACGGCAACCGGAATGGCAACGGATGTGGTGTTGTGGTATGTGGCTACCATGAAAAAATACGGTCAGGTTGCCGAAGTGGAAAAATACGACGGGTATTATCGGTATGCATGGATTACCGCCAAAGAAACAGGCGGTGAGGAATGAGAAAAGGAGAACTATGATGTCGGTAATTAACCCGAATTTTATCGAAGAAATGAAGCCTTTTGGGGAAGACATGGCCCTGGCCTGCTTTAATTGTGGAACCTGTGCGGCCATTTGCCCCCTGATCGACGATCATTTTCCCAGAAAAATGATTCGCTATATTCAGATCGGGGCCAAAGACCGAATTCTGGACCAGGCGCATGATCTCTGGAAGTGCCTGCATTGCGGACTCTGCACCCAGACTTGCCCCAGAGGGGCGAATCCGGGAGAAATCATCCTGAGTCTGAAACGCTACGTTGTTGCAAACTGGAGGATATCCTGACCATGTATAATCCCAGGGATATGATAGATGTCATTGCCGGCAATGTCAGAATGACCCGAAACCCATTCGGCATACCCAAATTCCTGCTTAACCAATGGCATTACGGCATCCAGGCCCCCAGTGCGGGCGATGCCATGCTGTTTACAGGCTTGATGTATCAGTTTTCGCCCTATATCGAAAAAACGACGACCTATCTGGCGCAATTTGAAGACAGCCGCTGGAGCGATTATCTCCGGTTCGCCAGGTATGTTCCCGGCTATCTGTCCGGCCTGGGTCTGTGGATGATGACTTCATACACACAAAAAAAAGAATCCGACGTTGTGCTGCAGAACATTGTCCGCATTCTTAAGGCTTCCCATGTCGATTTTTTCTACAGACCGGAGCTGGATGATTACAGCGGCGTATTGCTTCATGATTTCGGAGATCAGGAAGCTTTTATCCGTCATGCCCGCTATGTGGCCGGAAAACTTAAAAAAGCCGGAATCAGAAAATTGATTACGGTGGATCCCCACACCACATATGCCCTGAAGGTTTTGTTTCCCAAATATGCGGATGCCGTTTTTGACGTGAAGCCCTATTTTGAGGTGATATCGCTGCAACCCCTGAACGGCGCCCGGCGCGTTACGCTGCATGACCCCTGTCTTTACGGACGATACCTTGAAATGTCCGATACGCCCCGCCGCGTTCTGGCCAATATCGGGATTGAATGCGTGAACATCAGAAACTCCGGCGAATTCACGAGTTGCTGCGGGGGCTTGGCGGAATCCATATCTCCAAAACTATCCACCGAAATTGTCAAAAAGCGGATTTATGATTTGAATGCAACCGGAGAACCGATTATCGCCTTATGTCCGATTTGCCTTGGAAATTTGCGAAAAGCCGGTGCAAAGGTGGAAGACCTGGCGACGCTTATCGCAGATGGACTGATAGCCCATAGTACACAACCCACTACCACATAAACTATTCATGATTGATTAAAGGAGAAATGAAATGGAAGAGATTGTAGAAAAAATATTTTATGTACTGACCTGCGCCGGGGAAAACCCGGAAAAAGCCGCCATGCCGTTTGTACTTGGCAATGCGGCTTTGGCCATGGATATTCCATCGACTATTTGCCTGCAGGGTAACGGAGTCTATCTGGCGCAGAAGGGTTATGTCGAACACATGGTTAAAGGTGGGGGTTTTCCTCCCATAAAAAAGCTGATCCTCGACTTTATCGAACAGGGCGGGAAAATCTGGGTCTGCGTTCCCTGCATAAAAGAGCGGAACATCGCGGTGGAAGACCTGATTGAAGGCTCCGAAACTACGGCCGCCGCAAAAGTAAATCTTGAGGCGCTTCAATCCAGGGCCGTATTTGTTTATTAACCACGTTGCTTTGCCGGTAGAATGAAGCAAGTGCTATTCCCCCTTTTTTAAAGGGGGAAGTCAAAAGAGGGGACGATCATGAAACAGATGCCAAATTTCCCGCCTGGACGGATAACCGATCTGGTGGAATTGAAAAAACAGAGCATGGATGTGACCTGCCGAACCGTATTTGAAATCCTTCCGGTTGAATTTGCCTATCGGGACAATCCGTTTCGGGCCCACATCTTTCTTTGCATGTTTAACGGAACCGTCAATGGTCAGGAATACACCTTTCGAAAATGTTATTCACGGGGGTGCCCGAATAACCTTTGCCCCCATGTTTCCCAGGCGGTCATGATTGCCAACCGTTATCTGCAAAGGGACTATCACAGGCTGGAGCAAGCCGGCATAGTGGCGGACAGGCGACTGTTTTCCCTGGAGGAAATGACGGTAAAATTTGAATATCTCCATGGAGATACGGCTCAGGCCATAACCATTTATGACTTCATTGCGGATGCAAGTGACTGCCCTGAAGCCAGCGTGGAACCTGCCCTGGAATGGGTTTCCGCTGTGGAGCATTTCGCCAGCCAAGACAGCCGAACAATATTTTTGATGGCGAATTTCCGAATCGACTGCCAGGGAAAAATCACCCGTTATGAACGCTGCCTAGCCTGCTATCCGGTTGAATCGGATCACGAAGAAAGACAGAAAAAAATTACGATAGCCAACCAGCGGTTGAAATTGTTGTACGAAGAATTCGAGCAGGCCGCAATCCGGTGTGAGAAGCGATATTTTTAATTGAACAAACTGAAGTATCAAAGGAGATTATACTGTGCACGCTACCATTCAAAAACCGATTGATGAAATCGTCAGTCATATTCAGCCGAATGAAAAAGTCTTTATCGTTGGATGCAACAATTGTGCATGGAAATGCCATTCCGGCGGCGAAGCGGAAACCGAGGCCATGGCCAAGCGCCTGTCTGAACGGGGGATTACAGTTGTTGGCTATACTGTTCCGGGCCCACAGGGCATGTCGCTGTGCAAATTGGATCATACCCGAAAAGTGCTGCAACAGGACTACATCGAGCAGACCCGGAACGCGGATTCTTTCCTGATCTTGGGTTGCGGACAGGGCGTCCATACGGTTATAGACGCCACCGACGGCGGCATGGTTCATCCGGGGTGCGATACGATTTTCGGCGGTGAGACCGTTTCCGAATCGAATATCGAAGAGTTCTGTTCATTGTGCGGAGAGTGTGTCATCGAATTTACCGGCGGACTCTGCCCGATGACGCTGTGCTCCAAACAACTGCTAAATGGCCCTTGCGGGGGAGCTGAAAACGGATACTGCGAAGTGGACAAGGAAAGACCCTGCGGATGGATATTGATTTACGAGCGGCTTAAAAAATTGGATCGACTTGATCTGCTTGATCCTTATCAGAAGCCAAAAAATCATGCCAAATGGAGCCGTCCCCGAACCCTGAAGGTCAGCCTGCATGAGGCCACATTCTGTTCACAGGCAGGAAAAGTAACCGTCAGCAATCAGGATTGATCCAATCCAACACCATTTCAGACAGTGAATTTACAGGAGAGTTACCATGAAAATAACCAATTTATTCAATAAAGGCGTTTTTGTCGTCACAGGAGAGGTCGGACCGATTAAAGGCGCTGTTTCACGGGATGTAAATATTCACCCGAGTTGCGCGAAAGAGGCCAGATTTCTGCAAGACTATGTTCACGCTGTCAATGTGACGGACAACCAGTCCGCGGTCATGCGGCTGGGTTCCCTGGCATCAAGTGTGAAACTTAAGGAACGGGGGATTGAGCCCATCTATCAGCTTACATGCCGGGACCGCAATCGCATTGCCCTGCAAAGCGATCTGCTGACAGCTTATTCATTGGGAATCGACAACGTGCTGCTCTTGACCGGGGATCACATTCAACTGGGTGATCATAAGGAGGCCAAACCGGTGTTTGACCTGGATTCGGTTCAGTTAATCCATATGGCCATGGGTCTTCGAAACGGAAAGGATATTGCAGGAAATGCCATTGAAAATCCACCTGATATGGCTTATGGCGCCGTGGTCAACCCCAATTTCGTTCCACTTGAACTGCAATTGATGAAGATGAAGAAAAAAGTGGATGCGGGCGCTGAATTCTTTCAATCTCAGGCTGTGTATGACGCGGATTTGCTGGAGCGGTTCATGGAAAAAGCAGCGCCGTTGAAGTCTCCGATTCAGGTGGGCGTAGTTGTGCTCAAATCCCCACAGATGGGAAAGTTCATGAACGAGAATGTTTCCGGCATTCAGGTCCCCCAGTCCTGGATTGATGAGATCGCCTCGGTCGACAAAGCGGATCGAAAGAAAAAAGCCGCAGAAATGACCGCCCGATTCATTCGAAGCATCAAGCATCTGGTGCAGGGTGTTCATATCATGCCGCTGGGCTGGACCGATATTGTGCCGGAGATTTTGAAACAATCGGAGATCGACATTCGTCAGTCAACTTTTAACTGGCGCCTGGCATAAGGATAATTTATGACATTTGTATGGTTCATTCTGGGCTTATTTCTGGGCATCATCGGGGCAGGTTTTGCGGTGTGGACGATCATGCCCAAGCTGGTGATTCAAATCCATCGCAGCAACAAACCTTTTGAGGAAACGGTGTCCACCATCGAGAACAATGCGCTGCGTCAACAGTGGAAGGTTCCAAAAATTTATGATATTCAAAAAGCCCTGCATGATGCCGATCATGCAGACATGACCCCGCTGAAAATTCTGTCCATCTGCCAACCACATCATGCCTACAATATTCTTAAAGATGACCGGGACAAAATCGTCAGCGCCATCATGCCTTGTCGCGTGGGAGTTTACCAAGGCAAAGACGGCCATACCTATATCGCGGAAATGAACATGGGGCTGATGAGCCAGATGTTCGGAGGCACCATCGCCCGCGTCATGGGTGGTGTCGCTATGGAAGAAAAAGCAATGATTCAACCCCTGATCGACTGATCCCAGTAGTCATCAAAACATAACTGAGGTCACAAAAATGAAGTTTCGCTGGAAACTGTTGCTGCTGCTGATGAGTGTTTCGATCCTGCCTATTGTCGGGTTGCGGACTTACGGCATCCACAACGTCCGCCTGATGGCCGATGCGCTGGTTCAAAAGCTGGAACAGGTTCAAAAACCGGCGGATTCGAACACGGCTGTACCCCCTTTGATTCAGGGACCGGACTCGGGCCGGGTTCAAGCGCTTCAAGACCAATTAACAAAAGACGGCGTTTTGGAATTGAAGCAGAATATCCTGGAACGGGTGGAGCGGGTGGAAACCCTTACTCTATGCTTTCTGTCCCTGCTCATCATCCTGATAACCCTCTGCGGACTGATATTTTCGCGAAGTGTCATCCGAAAAATCGAGTCGATCGCAAAAGCCGCACGCAAACTGGCGAATGGAGATTTTGAGGCCAAAACCGGGATCGTATCCCATGATGAATTTGGTGAGATCGGAAAGATTTTTGATGGTATCGGTCCCAAACTCAAAGACCATTACCGGATGCTTCAATCTATTTCCGTGGCCATGGAAATTCAGCAGCGGCTTCTGCCAAGCGCACCGCCCCAAGCGCCAGGGTTTGACATCGATGCGATGACACTTTACAGCGACGAAACCGGCGGCGATTATTTTGATTATCTTTGCTCCGGCGCCAATCAAAAGCTGTGCCTGGTCGTGGGAGATGTTACCGATCACGGGCTGCCATCGGCGCTTTTAATGGCCAGCGTGCGGGGAATGCTGCGGCTCCGTGCTGCAATGCCGGGAGCTCTGGAGGAAATGGTCTCGGATGTAAACCGTCAGTATGCGCGGGATGTCGAAGCGGAGGGCCGCTTCATGACTCTTTTTATGGCGCGGATCGATATTGAGGACCAATTGATTGAATGGGTCCGGGCCGGCCATGACCCTGCCATCCTGTATGATGTTGAGGAAGATTCGTTTACCGACCTCAAAGGTCAGGGCACCGCCCTGGGAATATCAGTGGATTCCATCTTTACCCGGCAATCCTTGCCGATTCGAACCGGGCAGGTAATTTGCATCTTTACAGACGGCATTCCAGAGACGCGCAATGCACAAGGAATTTTGTTTGGCAGGGAACGCCTGTGTCAGGTAATCCGTTGGCATGTCGCTGAAACCGCAAAAACCATAATCCTGTCCATCCTGGATGCAGTCGCTGAATTCCGGGGAGATCAGGAACAGGAGGATGATCTGACATTGATGGTCGTTAAATTATAGACATATAAAATCGAATATCGAAATTCGAAACAAATGCAAATAGGGTATGCCCCCGTCCAGGGGGCGACACGAGCGCAGTGTCAACAAGGAAGCGTTTAAGTGGAAATGAAAGGAGGACCTACATGGAATTGAGCCGACGGGGATTTTTCAAGATTGCGGGGGCTGCGGGAGCTGTTATTGCCGCTGCCGCCCGACACGCCGAAGCCTGGCAATCACACGCTCCGGCAGATCCACTGGGCTGCTTGATCGATCTCACCCGCTGTATCGGCTGCCGCAAGTGCGAGCAGGGCTGTCAAACGGTAAACAGCCTGCCCAAGCCATCACAGCCCTTTGACGATCTGACGGTCCTGGATAAAAAGCGCCGGCCGGATGAACGCGCCTACACGGTGATCAACCGCTACTACCCGGGCCGGCGCGACGAGCGTGACCAGCTCGTTCCCACCTTCACGAAAGTCCAGTGCATGCACTGCCAGGATCCGGCCTGTGCTTCGGCGTGTATCGTGGGGGCGCTGACCAAGAAGGAGAACGGCGCCGTGCACTACGATGTGACCAAATGCATCGGCTGCCGCTACTGCATGGTGGCCTGCCCGTTCGAGATCCCGGCCTATGAATACCGCGATCCGATCACCCCGCGCGTGATGAAGTGCACCTTCTGCTACGAACGGGTCCAAAAAGAGGGCAAGCCGCCGGGCTGCGCCGCCATTTGCCCGGTGGAGGCCATCACCTTCGGCCGCCGCAACACCCTGCTCAAGACCGCCAAAAAGCGGATCCAGAGCGATCCCGGAAGTTATGTCAATCACATCTACGGCGAGAACGAGGCTGGCGGCACCTCCTGGCTTTACATTTCCGGCGTGCCTTTCGACCGGGTTGGATTCATCAACGTACCCAACCAGCCGCTGAACCAGCTTGCTGAAACGGTTCAAAGCTCTCTTTTTAGCTATCTCTGGTCGCCAATCGTACTTTTCGGCATGCTGGGCGGCATCATGTTTGCTTTCCGTGACAAGGGCGACCGGGAACCCCATAACAATACAGAACCCCATAACAAAGGAGGACGCCCATGATTGCTCACCCTAACCCGATCCGGGCGCCGTTCTGGACCCCCGGCGTGCTCGTGCTGGCTTTTTTGATGGGCGCCGGCGCCATCGCCGTTCTGGCGCGATTCATCGGCGGCATCGGCTATGTAACCAACCTGAGCACCGCCCGTCCCTGGGGAATCTGGATAGGTGTCGATGTCGCCTCGGGCGTGGCGCTGGCCGCCGGCGGATTCACCACGGCGTTTCTGGCGCATATCCTCGGCAAGCACTATTTCGAGCCCGTCATCCGGCCGGCCCTGCTGACCGCCATGTTGGGCTATACTTTCGTCGTTCTGGGTTTGATCGTTGACATCGGCCGCTCCTGGGCCATCTGGAAGCCCATGGTATACTGGAATCCGCATTCGGTCCTGTTCGAAGTGGCCATGTGCGTGATGTTCTATGTGAACGTGCTCTACATCGAATTCGTTCCCATCGTGGTGGAGCGCTTCAAGGGGCGGGTGAACCTGCCTGGGCCGCTCTCGGCCCTTAACGAGACGGCTGAAACCCTGCTCACCTTGGCCGACAAGGTTCTTTCCAAGCTCATGTGGTTCTTCATCATCGCCGGGGTCGTGCTTTCCTGCATGCACCAGTCAAGCCTCGGGTCATTGATGCTGATCGCGCCCACCAAGCTGCACCCGCTCTGGTACACACCCATTTTGCCATTGCTGTTTCTAAGCTCGGCCATTGCCATCGGTTATCCCATGGTGGTGTTCGAGACCACGCTCGCCACCACGTCGCTGAAACTCGACCCGGAAATGCCTCTCCTCTCGCGCTTGACGCGTATCACTGTTTTTCTGCTGGGAACCTACCTGGCGTTGAAGCTGGGGGACATGGTGATCCGAAAGACCTATGTATATCTCCTGGACGGGACATCCCAGACCAATTCCTTCCTGGTGGAGATGATCCTTGGCGTAATCGTTCCCTGGATCATGCTGCTTTCGCCCAAAGTTCGCCGCTCGCACCGCTGGCTGTTCACCGCCTGCACGCTGATCGTCGGCGGGGTGCTGCTCAACCGGATCAACGTGTTCGTCGTCGGCTACCGTCCGCCAATCAGCGAAAACAATTACTTCCCGTCGATCACGGAAGTGCTGATCACCGTCGGGTTCATTGCAGGCTTGATGTTTCTCTACCGCTTTTTCGTAACGTATTTACCGGTTTTAAACAGACCCGGACAGGAGGTGTCCACATGACCAATACAGGAAGTGTCCCCATGACCAACAGGATCAAGCGGTTGTCAGGCGCCATTGCAATGATGGCGGCGCTTGGAGGACTGATCGGAATCCTGTCCGGCAACCCGTCGCCCCCGGAGGCGATCGCGGCCGCCGAGGGAGCCGCTCCGGCCCACCAACCCAACCCGGCATGGATCGCCCCGGACCAGGAGGCAGCCAAGAAGCGGGCTCAAGAGCTTGTCCCATTTGTCGAAGCCGTCATGGAAGAGTGTCAGTTGTGTCGGCAGATGCGGCTGCGGGAGATGGGCCTGGGGATCAAGGACGCTGCCAACAGCTATTATCTCCTTGACAGCCCCATCATCAAGAAAAGCGAAGACCTTTATGGTCCGGTTCGATTCAAACATAACAAGCACGCGGCACAGCTCAAGGACTGCGCGCTTTGCCATCATCGCCGGCCCTTAGATGCCAATGCCAAAGAGACCACCCGATGTTCGGCCTGCCACCAGGAAGCTTTCCGCACCGATCAGCCCGAGCGCCTCGGCCTGAAGGCTGCCTTTCACCAGCAGTGCACGGGCTGCCACCAGGAAATGAAAAAAGGCCCGA
>Ga0194052_1000792_pt1 | contig 19458 bp, 15 predicted proteins | sample SepL226m_MetaG_FD_160117 | JGI IMG/M metagenome (GOLD analysis project Ga0194052, IMG submission 160117) | Anoxic zone freshwater microbial communities from boreal shield lake in IISD Experimental Lakes Area, Ontario, Canada - Sep2016-L227-6m | ecosystem: Environmental > Aquatic > Freshwater >...
CCTTGACCGCCGCGACGACATGGTTGTTGGTCAAAATCAAGCCGTCCGCGGACAGGATGATGCCGGAACCCTCCTCAGATGCACGGCCCATCTTCGTCTCCAGCTTGACCACGCTGGGCACGACCTTGGCCGCAACCTGCTCGACTGAACCGATCGGAACGTTGGCGGTAGGAACGTTGCGTGCATCCGGCGCCGCAGTGGTAATCGTTGTGGCCGGCTGGCTCTCAGTCCGTGCCGTCATCGCGACCATTCCACCCACGCCCGCCGACACTGCGGCGATCGCCAATGCGCCGGCCGTCAATGCAATTGCCCGGGACCTTTTGCGGACCGGGGCGGCGGACTGCATCACACCGACACTGCCCGGTCGTGAAGCGTGATACGGGTCATGCGCCTGCCCGTAATGCGCCTGGGTATTCGCGTAGCGCCAGTCGTACTGCTGGGAGTAACCGGACGGGTTATAGCCAGGTGTCACTTGCTGATTCGGCACCTGTTGCGGCGACGAGTAACGCGGGTCCTCGGTCATAATCGCTTGATTGCTCTTTCTCGATAGAGATGCACGAACACGGTGTCGTGTTGACGTAAACGTCGTATTGGCTTCAGTTTGCCGTGTACTACTAAGAATCCACTGAGATGACACTCGGGAATGGTGATGCGTCGCCGTCAACAGCGCCGAAATCGCTGATTCTTGGGGCGATTTCGCTATGGGCGGACTCGGGCCGGTACATCGAGACGGTCGGCTGTCCCGGCAGCAGAACAAAAAACGTCGTTCCCGGAGGCTCGCCGCCGGGGATGGTCTCGCCGATCCGGATCATGCCACCGTGTTTGACCACAACCTGTTTGACGATCGCCAGACCCAGTCCTGAACCGGGCATCGCTCGCGCCGACGTCGACCGGTAGAACCGCTCGAACACCAGGCCTCGCTCATCAACCGAGATACCCGGGCCTTCATCAGAAACCACGAGTTCGGCGTGCGACGTGTCGACCTGGCTGAGGTGCAGCCCAACCGTCCCGCCAGTCGGACTCCACTTTGCCGCGTTGTCGAGGAGGTTGAGCACCGCGCGGGACAGACCCGCGGCATCACCGTGAACCTGCCAACCGATGACGTGAACGTCGAAGTGAATATCGTTGCGGCGACGACGAACCCGCTCAAGGCTGCGTTCGATGATCTCGGTCATCTCGACGTCCTCGAGTACCGTGCCGTGGGCGTTGTCCTCACGTGTGAGGTCCACAAGATCCCCCACCAGAGTGGACAATTCCTCGATCTGACCGATCACATCGGAGCGCAACTCGGCCAGTTCACTCTCCGGGATCGGCGCTGCACCCGGCGTGCTGGAGGCCATCAACAACTCGACGTTGGTACGCAGTGACGTCAGTGGCGTCTTGAGCTCGTGGCCTGCATCCGCCACCAGACGAGCCTGCCGGTCGCGCGACTCGGCAAGCCCCCGCAGCATCGCGTTGAAGGCCTCGGTCAGCCGGGCCAGCTCGTCACTGCCGACGACGGGAATGGGGCGCAGGTCATCAGTGCGGGCCACGCGTTCAGCGGCCTCGGTGAGTCGTCCGACGGGCCTCAGGCCGGTTCGAGCCACCGTGCCGCCAGCCACCGCGGCAATAACAACGCCGACACCTCCGACTGCCAGTAGCACCCATTTGAGCTTGTTCATCACGACGTTGGTGGGTTGCAGACTCTTGGAGATCAACAGCGAGCTGCCATTGGGTAGGTGGATCGCCAACACGCGTTGATTAGTGACCGTGCGCCGGGACATGAACAGTTCGCCACGGATCACTGCCTTCTCCGGCTGACCGACCGGAAGCGTCTGACCCTGCTGATTGGCGGTGTAGATGGACCGGCCAGGGTTCACCAGCATTGCATTGACGTCAGAGTAGGCGGTGCCCTCGATGGCCTTCGCCGGATCGGCGGCCAGCGAGCCGCTCGCGATCAGCAACTGGGCGCGGCTCTGCAACTGATTGTCGATGTCAGTGTAGAGCGCGGCCGATACCACCGCGTACACCGCGACGGCCATGAGAACGACCACCATCGCCACCATCGACATCGCGAGAAGCATTACCCGCCATCGCAGTGACAACGATGTGGTTGCTCTTCCGGGCACCCCCATTGCCTTCGCACGTCGTTTCAATCGGGACATTAGGGTGGTGTCTCACGCAGCACATAACCCACACCTCGAACGGTGTGGATCAGCCGCGGTTCTCCTTCTGCCTCGGTTTTGCGCCGCAAGTAACCGACGTACACCTCAAGCGCATTGCCCGAGGTCGGAAAGTCGAAACCCCACACCTCTTCGAGGATCCGGCTCCGGGTAAGAACCCGGCGCGGGTTGGCGATGAGCATCTCAAGCAGTGAGAACTCGGTACGGGTCAGACTGATCGAACGATTGCCGCGGTGCACTTCGCGGGTCGACGGGTCCAGCATCAGGTCGGCGAACGTCATGATCGCGCCCTCCGAGGCATCCTCGGGACCGGTGCGGCGCAGCAGCGCCCGCAGTCTGGCCAGAAGCTCCTCGAGGGCGAATGGCTTGGGCAGGTAGTCGTCGGCTCCGGCGTCCAGACCTGATACTCGCTCGGAGACCGAGTCGCGGGCGGTCAGTACGAGGATCGGCAGATCGTCTCCGGTGCTTCTTAGCTGACGGCACACCTCGAGGCCGTCCAATCGAGGCATCATCACGTCGAGTACGAGCGCATCGGGCCGCTCATTGTTGATCGCCTCGAGCGCCTCTACGCCATCCTCAGCCAGGTCGACGGTATAGCCATTAAAGGACAGGGAGCGCCGCAGCGACTCCCGCACTGCCCGGTCATCATCGACCACAAGTATGCGCACGGTGACCAGTGTCAACCAATCTTCTTAGATTCGTCTGAGAGACGCGCCGCAGGAGCAGGCAATTCGCTCCCGGCTAAACGGATCAGCGCTTGTCGAGGTCGATCAGGCCGAGGCGGGCGGCCTTGAGCAGCCGGCGCGGGACCTTATGCTGACGGCCACCGACGGACACGGTCACGAGACCGACCGCGGTGGTCTTCCACTGCGACCGCCGACTACGGGTGTTCGAGCGTGACATCCGGCGCTTGGGCACAGCCATGATGCAGATCTCCTTGTGGGTGCTGCCACGCAGACATGCGGGCAAGTTAGCTTCAGGATAGCCGCTGACCGCCGCCTTCTCCAAAGCGGGCCGGGCGTTGACACGGGGCCGGACTCTGCAGATAACCTACCGGTTGGTCGGCCTGGTCATCGGCCCGCCCGATCGTGGGAGGGAGTCACAGCATGCGCGCTGTCCCTGAATCGGCGAAGGGCCCCGTGCGGATCGGCAACTGCTCCGGCTTCTACGGCGATCGCATCGCCGCGATGCAGGAAATGCTGACCGGCGGCGACCTGGACTACCTCACCGGCGATTACCTGGCCGAACTCACCATGCTCATCCTCGGTCGGGACCGGCTGAAGAGTCCCGACCGCGGCTACGCCAAGACCTTCCTCACCCAGCTTGAGCAGTGCCTGGGTACCGCCCAGGACCGCGGGGTACGGATCGTCGCCAACGCAGGCGGCCTCAACCCGGCCGGTCTGGCGACGGCGGTCCGGGCGCTGGCAGAGCGGCTGGGCATCCCGGTAAACGTGGCCCACGTCGAGGGCGACGACCTGCTGCCCAGGGCAGCTGAGCTCGATCTGGGCTCCCCATTGACCGCGAATGCCTACCTGGGTGCCTGGGGCATCGTCGAGTGCCTGCACTCCGAGGCCGACATCGTGGTCACCGGCCGCGTCACCGACGCCTCGGTGGTGGTCGGCCCGGCGGCCGCGCACTTCGGGTGGGGACGACAGGACTACGACCGGCTGGCAGGCGCGGTGGTGGCCGGGCACGTGATCGAATGCGGCACCCAAGCCACCGGCGGCAACTACGCCTTCTTCACCGAGGTCCCCAACCTCGGTCACGCCGGCTTCCCGCTGGCCGAAATCCACGACGACGGCTCAGCGGTGATCACCAAGCACCCTGGAACCGGCGGGCAGGTCAGCCGAGGCACCGTCACCGCCCAACTGCTCTACGAAATCACCGGGGCCCGCTACGCCAACCCGGACGCGACCGCCCGGTTCGACACCGTGACGCTCAGCGATGACGGTCCTGATCGAGTTCGCATCAGTGGGGTACGCGGCGAGCCGCCGCCGGCTGATCTGAAAGTCTCGCTGAACAGCATCGGTGGATTTCGCAACTCTGCGACGTTCGTCCTGACCGGCCTGGATATCGACGCCAAGGCCGCGTTGATTCGGCGTCAGCTCGAGACCGGGCTCACCGTCAAACCGACTGAACTGCACTGGGATCTGGCACGGACCGATCGTCTGGACGCGGACACCGAACAGACCGCGAGCGCATTGCTGACCTGTACGGTTCGCGATACAGACCCGGAGGCCGTCGGACGTCGATTCTCTTCTGCCGCAGTGGAACTCGCCCTGGACAGCTATCCCGGATTCCACACCACCGCACCACCGTCCGAGGGTGCGGTCTACGGGGTGTTCACCGCCGGATACGTGCCGGCCACCGAGGTCCGCCATGTCGCCGTACACGCCGACGGCACCCGGGTCGCAATTCCTCCGGCCGCCGAAACACTGGAGCTCGCCGACATCGAAACCCCGCAGGTGCCCGGGCCCTCGCCCGACGGTCCGACGCGGCGAGTGCCACTGGGGGCAATCGCCGGTGCACGCAGCGGCGACAAAGGCGGCAGCGCAAATATCGGCGTCTGGGTCCGCAGCGATCCGCAATGGCGCTGGCTGGCCAATACCCTCACCGTCGAACTGATGCGAGAACTCCTGCCCGAGGCGAAGGATCTGCCGATCTCGCGCCACCTCCTACCAAGCCTGCGCGCCGTCAACTTTGTTATCGACGGCATCCTCGGTAAGGGTGTGGCGTATCAGGCCAGGTTCGATCCGCAGGCCAAGGGCCTCGGTGAGTGGCTGCGCAGCCGTCATGTCGATATTCCCGAGGAGCTTCTCCAGTGAGCCACACATCCGCCCATGCCGGTCTTCTCGGCATCGGGTTCGGGCAGGACGTCGGCATCGTCGGCGCCACCGAGATGCTGACCGCTCTGGCCGTCAAGTCGCTGGGATACCGGGCATGACCGCCCTGCGCACTGCCGTCGACCCGGCCTCTGCGACCTATGTCGATGCCGCGCAGGCGATGACCACAAAGCTCGCAGAGCTTGATACCGAACTAGCCAGGGCCCTAGCCGGCGGCGGACCGAAATACCTTGAGCGCCATCATGCCCGCGGCAAGCTGACCGCGCGCGAACGCATCGAGTTCCTCGTCGATGAGGACTCGCCATTCCTGGAACTGTGTGCGCTGGCCGGCTACGGCACCGAATTCCATGTCGGTGCCAGCGTGGTGACCGGGATCGGCGTCGTCGAGGGCACCGAGTGCATGTTGGTTGCCCATGACCCGACCGTCAAAGGTGGAACCTCCAATCCCTGGACACTCAAAAAGGTGTTACGCGCCAACCAGATCGCACGGGAGAACCGGCTTCCGGTGATCTCGCTGGTGGAGTCCGGTGGAGCCGACCTGCCCACCCAGAAAGAGATCTTCATCCCGGGTGGGCAAATGTTCCGGGACCTCACCCGACTGTCGGCTGACGGCATCCCGACCATTGCACTGGTGTTCGGCAACTCCACCGCCGGTGGCGCCTACATCCCCGGCATGTCGGACTACGTGGTCATGATCAAGGAGCGCTCCAAGGTGTTCCTTGCCGGTCCACCACTGGTGAAGATGGCGACCGGTGAGGAGTCCGACGACGAGTCGCTGGGTGGGGCCGAAATGCATGCCCGCACTTCGGGTTTAGCCGATTACTTCGCCGTCGATGAACTCGATGCGATCCGCATCGGCCGGCGCATCGTGTCCCGGCTGAACTGGATCAAGAAAGGGCCCTCGCCGAGTCCGGCCGTCGAACCGATAGCCGATCAGGAAGAACTTCTCGGAATCGTTCCGTCCGATTTGCGCTTCCCATTCGACCCCAGAGAGGTGATCGGCCGTGTCGTTGACGGCTCCGACTTCGATGAGTTCAAACCGCTCTACGGGGCTTCGCTGGTAACCGGGTGGGCACGCCTGCACGGCTATCCACTGGGCATTCTGGCCAACGCCCGCGGTGTGCTGTTCAGCGAGGAGTCGCAGAAGGCGACCCAGTTCATCCAACTGGCCAACCAGTCGAACACTCCACTGTTGTTCCTGCACAACACCACCGGCTACATGGTCGGTAAAGCCTATGAGGAAGGCGGCATGATCAAACACGGCGCGATGATGATCAACGCCGTGTCCAACTCAACGGTTCCGCACATCTCGTTGCTGATCGGCGCTTCCTACGGTGCCGGCCACTACGGCATGTGCGGACGCGCCTACGACCCGCGGTTCCTGTTCGCCTGGCCCAGCGCGAAGTCGGCGGTGATGGGCGGGGCACAGTTGGCCGGGGTGCTGTCGATCGTCAACAGGGCCGCCACCGAAGCACGCGGACAGCAGGTCGACGAGGCCGCCGACGCCGCGCTGCGTGCCGCCGTCGAGGCGCAAATCGAGGCGGAGTCGCTGCCGATGTTCCTCTCCGGCCGGCTCTACGACGACGGGGTGATCGACCCCCGAGATACCCGGACCGTACTCGGAATGTGCCTGTCCGCCATCGCGAATGGCCCGATCGAGGGGACGTCGAAGTTCGGCGTCTTCAGGATGTAGCGATGAGCGCTTGCGTGAAGAGCAGAAGGCAGCGATGAGCGCTTGCGCGAAGAGCAGAAGGCAGCGATGAGCGCCTGCGCGAAGAGCAGAAGGCAGCGATGAGCGCTTGCGCGAAGAGCAGAAGGCAGCGATGAGCGCCTGCGCGAAGAGCAGAAGGCAGCGATGAGCGCCTGCGCGAAGAGCAGGAGGTAGGGCCGCGTGTCCATTACCCGCGTCTTAGTGGCCAACCGCGGCGAGATCGCCCGCCGGGTGTTCGCCACCTGTCGTCGGCTAGGCATCGGCACCGTCGCCGTCTACACCGACCCCGACGCACACTCCCCGCATGCGGCCGAAGCCGATGCCCGCGTTCGCATCAACAGCTATCTCGACGCGGCCGAACTGGTCGAAGCAGCCCGCTCAGCCGGTGCTGACGCCGTGCACCCCGGCTACGGATTCCTCTCCGAGAACGCAGGCTTCGCGACGGCGGTGATTGACGCAGGCCTTACCTGGATTGGACCGCCAGTCGCGGCGGTTATGGCGATGGGCTCCAAAATCGAGGCGAAGAAGATGATGGCGGCCGCGGGAGTTCCGGTGCTCGCCGAACTCGACCCGGAGTCGGTCACCCAATCCGGGTTGCCGGTGCTGGTCAAGGCTTCCGCTGGTGGTGGCGGGCGCGGGATGCGGGTGGTCAATGACCTCGCCGACCTACCGGTACAGATTCAGGCCGCCCAGCGCGAGGCCGCATCGGCGTTCGGCGATCCGACCGTCTTCTGCGAGCGTTACCTGCCGACGGGGCATCACGTCGAGGTTCAGGTGATGGCCGACCGGCACGGGACCGTCTGGGCGGTGGGCGAGCGAGAGTGTTCCATTCAGCGTCGCCACCAGAAGATCATCGAAGAGGCACCCTCCCCGCTCGTCGAACGCATCCCGGGTATGCGAGAGCGGTTGTTCGAGGCAGCGCGGCTCGCTGCCAGCGCGATCGGTTACACCGGGGCAGGCACCGTGGAGTTCCTCGCCGACGGTGCCGGCGACTTCTTCTTCCTGGAGATGAACACCCGATTGCAGGTCGAGCATCCGGTTACCGAACTGACCACCGGACTCGACCTGGTGGAGTTGCAACTGGCCGTTGCCGACGGTGAGCGACTACCCACCGAGCCACCCGGTGCCATCGGGCACGCCATCGAAGCCCGGCTCTACGCCGAAGACCCGGCCGCCGGGTGGCAGCCACAGGCTGGAACCGTCCACCACTTCGATGTGCCGGGTGCCACAACACAATTCGGGCTCCTTGCCCGGACCGGCATCCGGCTGGATTCCGGAATCATCGACGGATCGGTGGTGTCCGTCCATTACGACCCGATGCTGGCCAAGGTCATCGCGCTCGCGCCGACCCGAACCCGCGCCGCAGCGGTTCTCGCCGATGCGCTAGCTCGGACCCGGCTGCACGGTCTGCGCACCAATCGCGATCTGTTAGTCAACGTCGTGCGCCACCCGGCGTTCCTAGCCGGCGCAACCGACACTGCGTTCTTCGACACCCACGGTTTGGCCGATTTGGCACGGCCGTTGGCCGACGACCACTCAGTGCGGCTCGCGGCGGTGGCCGCCGCCTTGGCTGACGCGGCGTGCAACCGCCACGCCGCCCGAGTTCTGGCGGGACTGCCAACCGGCTGGCGCAACGTGGTCTCAGGCCACCAGCACAAGACCTTTCGCGATCCCAACGGCGCGGAACATCGGGTGTGCTACCGGTTCACTCGCGCCGGGTTGGACCTTCCCGACGATCGCGAAGTCAGCCTGATCTCGGCAACCCCCGATGAAGTCGTGCTCAACGACTCCGGTGTGTCCACTGCGTTCGCGGTCGCCCGCTACGGCAACCAGATCAATGTCGACTCACCGTTGGGCACTGTCGCGTTCACCACGGTGCCCCGGTTCCCTGAGCCCAGCGTGGTGGTAGAGCGGGGATCGCTTCTGGCGCCGATGCCCGGATCGGTGATCCGACTGGGTGCCGAGATGGGCGACACCGTCACTGCCGACCAGCCGCTGGTGTGGCTGGAGGCGATGAAGATGGAGCACATCATCACCGCCCCGGCCGACGGCGTACTGACTCAACTCAACGTCGCCGTCGGCCAGCAGGTCGAGGTGGGAGCGGTCTTAGCCCGAGTCGAGACCCCAGAATGAGATCAGCAATCGCCCAGAACTCACTGGGCCTACCGAGGGCCTGCTGACATGACTGAATCCCTGGTTCGTTTCGCTCACGACGGCGCGGTTGTGCGGCTGACATTGGACTCGCCGCACAACCGCAACGCGCTGTCGTCGGCTCTGGTGTCGCAATTGCACTCCGGTCTGACCCGCGCGGCGGATGATCCGGCGGTGCGGGCGGCAGTACTGGACCACACCGGCGGAACCTTCTGCGCCGGCGCCGACCTCTCCGAAGCGACCACCGGTGACCCGAAGCAGGCGGCCACCGAGCGCGCGCACGCACTGGCGGCACTGCTTCGAGCGATCGTGGAGTGCCCGGTACCAGTGATCGCCGCGATCGACGGCCACGTGCGGGCCGGCGGCATGGGTCTGGTCGGAGCCTGCGATATCGCGATCGCCGGCCCGGCGAGCACCTTCGCACTGACCGAGGCGCGACTCGGAGTGGCACCGGCCATCATCTCGCTGACCCTGCTTCCCAAACTGACTCCGCGAGCGGCCGCCCGGTACTACCTGACGGGTGAGACCTTCACCGCACAGCGCGCTGCCGAGATCGGTCTGGTGACTGAGGCGGCCGAGGATGTCGCCAGTGTCGTCGATACGGTGACCGCCGAGCTGGCCAAGGCCTCACCGCAGGGGTTGGCCGCATCCAAGGCGCTAACGACTGCGGCCGTACTGGCCGGTTTCGACCGCGATGCACAACGACTGGCCGAGGATTCAGCGCGGTTGTTCGTCTCCGAGGAGGCGCGCGAGGGCATGCTCGCATTCCTCGAAAAGCGGCCCCCGCGCTGGGCGGCCCCGTTGTGACGGTTCGGTGAACGGACTTTCGCGCGAGTGTTGACGGGTCGTACGCTCAAGGGGTTATGAGCAACCCGACGCCGCGCGATACCTCACCGCGCACCTCCGACGATGATCGGATTCAGGTCGCCCAGTTGCTTTCCGAGGCCGCCTCGCACGGTCGGCTGACCCTTGATGAGTACGAGGGTCGGCTGGCGAAGGCCTACGGCGCCGCCAGCTACGAGGAACTGGAACGGCTCACCGACGACCTGCCCGAGGCGATGGAGTATCGACGTCGGAAGAGTCGCCCGGCCCCGTCGACGATGCTGATGGCGATCCTCAGTGGATTTGAGCGCCGCGGCCGCTGGAATGTCCCCGGCCGGATGACGACGTTCACTCTCTTCGGTGGCGGTGTGGTGGATCTGCGCTACGCCGACTTCACCTCCCCCGACGTCGAGATCCACGCCTATTCGATCCTGGGCGGGCAGACCATACTGCTGCCACCGGAAGTCAATGTGGAAGTGCATGGAGTCGGGGTGATGGGTGGCTTTGATTCCAAGGTCGACGGCGGGGGTATCCCGGGTGCGCCGAAGATCACCATTCGCGGCTTCTCGCTATGGGGCGGGGTCGGCATCAAGCGCCGCAAACGCAATTCTTCTGAAACAAGCTGACAGATAACAACTTCGGCCCCCTCCCAGTCGGGAGGGGGCCGAAGTTGTTTTGCGTATCGCTACTAGCTGCCGCTGGCGCTCGCACCGGCGTCAGCTGCGGCCTTGGCGCCACCGAGGGCGGACGCGACCTTCTTGGCCACCCGCTCCGCTGCCGCGCGCACCGGCCGCTTGCTGACCTTGGCCGCCGCGGCCCCAGCCAGCTTGGTGGCAGCCGGGGTGGCGCCAGCCGTGCTGTATGCCACGACGTCCGACGGGCTCGCGATCGTCACCGTGGTGTCGGCAGCAGTCTCATCCGTCGTCGTCTCCGACACCGGATCGGTCGAGGTGCTCTCGCCGGATCCGGAGGATGCCGGGGTCGAGTCCTCACCCGTTTCGGCCGGCGTGGTGTCGCCAGCCTTGGGCGCCTCAACCTCGGCCGTATCCGGAGTATCTGAACCGGAGTCGGCGACCGTCTGCGTGACGGCCGCCACCGTGCTGGCAACCGACGCGGCGGCCTTGGGCGCGGAGGCCCGCGAGGCCGCGGCGGCGGGTGTCGTCGCGGACGTGGGGAACGGCTCCACCCCGGTGACGATGTTGCCCAAGTACTGCAGGATTCCGGACAGGCCCTCCTGGTAGGGCACATTGCCGGGAGTCAGCAGCTGGCCGAGGTAGGCGTAGATGCTGTTCGCCGCGAGCGGGCCCACCAGCGGAAGCGCCACCACCGCACCGGCGATCACATCCAAAGCAGCCCTATAGAAAATGGAGAACGCGACCGGACCGTAAAACGCAAGTTCAATCACGGGTTGCAGCGCCGGGTACGCCTGACCGATGGTTGCCTGCAGGATGTACTGAGTCGAGGCGCTGAAGCCTGCCAGGACGTCCTGGATCGCGTAAATCGACCCGGTGCCCAGCGGGACTGAGTACTGCGGCTCGAAGAGATAGTTGATGTAGGTGCCCTGCGCCCAGAAGTTGTAACCGCCGGTGCAATTGTCAGTGCACCCGTCAGGACTCGGCGTCCAGCCGGAGCCGTTGCCGTTGAACAGCGCATCCAATGCCAGGTAGACCACACCGGAAATCCCGCCGACGGTGCAGATGCCGTTGCCGGCTGAGTCGGTGCAGCTGTCGGCGTAGGGATTAATGGGGATCGGGTTGCTGCTATTGACAGCGCCGCCCCACGGATTTTGGCCGAACAGAACATCCGACCACTCATAGCCGGGGATGGACAGGACGTCGGAGATCGTGGTCAGTTCCACCTGCGCCATGGACAGGGCGGGCGTCGTGGGGGTGAGGTTCGGCGCCAGCGCCGGAGAGGCGACGACGATTGCGGCCGCACTAGCGAGCGCTGCTCCGGTCATCAAGATCGGTCGAGTCTGAGTCGCCATGACGGTGGTTCCCCTTTATCTGTCGGGTCCGCGCTGGTCGCAGCGAACTCGTTGGTTTGCTGACACCCATCTTGGGTGAATGTCACAATGCTACGGGCAAGTTTGCCATCCGGCAAACGGAACCGAGAAATCCGATCCAGGCGGATGGATCATTCCGTGCTCTGCCAGCTAGTCAATGGGCACCAACCTGCATCTGCGGAGTTGCCAGCGATGGCCTGCCAGCTGAAGTTAATCAATTTCTCAGTTTGCCCTCAGGGTTGGGCGGTCCCAAGAATGTTTGCCAGAGATGGAAAACCCGCCCTCAGAACTCCACGAGATGCGATCGCTGATCATTAGCCCCCAGCAAACATGGATCCCGACCTCAACGCGGCGTGAGCAGGTCATAACGTTCAGGTAACGACCGTTGGGCAACCAGCCAGCGGCTTCGCGCATCGATTCGGCTGACTGACCACGAGCACGTGCCACCCACGCCACGCACGATCGGCCGTCATAGCTCCAGGATTAGCCGAAGCACCGGGCCCACCCCGGGCCAGTGGTTGCTCGCCCCGGCCCGTCACCGCCGCCGGCGCCGCGACCGAAGGTAATCGCCGACGACCGCCGCACCCAGTCCGTCGAGGTCGGGCACCACTACCCGGCCCTCCACCCGCCGGGCTATCTGGTCGATGAACCGCGCCAGGCCGGGATCGTCGCCGAGTCGGAAGATCGTCACCTGCGCACCCAGTCGAGCCACCTCGTCGAAGCCGCGCACGGTGTGCGCGATGGTCCGGGGATGCGGCGGGTAGTCGAAGAACACCGACGAGCCCCTGCCGTCGTAGTCCTCGAGGTGCGCTGTCGGCTCACCATCGGTGACTACCAGCACCACGGGTTGAGCGTTGGGATGCCTGCGGAGGTGACGGCTCGCCAGTGCGAGTGCGTGATGAAGGTTCGTTCCCTGCTCGTAGACACCCTCCATCCCGGTCAGTTCAGCCGTGCTCACCGTGCGGGCGTGCCGGCCGAAAGCGATGATCTCCAATGCATCGGAGCGGAACCGAGTGCTCACCAGATGACTGACCGCCAGCGCGGTCCGCTTCATCGGCAGCCACCGGTTCTCCATCACCATCGAGAATGAGGTGTCGACGAGCAAGGCAACGACGGCCTGGGTACGGGTCTCGGTCTCAGATATCTCGACATCATCAACGGCAATACGTACCGGGCCGTCGAGCTGATCGGTGCCCGCGCGACGCAGGACCGCGTTGGTAATGGTCCGGGTGACATTCCACGGCTCGGTGTCGCCGAACTCCCACGGCCGCGTCGCACCGGTGAGTTCGCCGGCAGCCCCGGCGCGACGGGTTTCCCGTTCGCCGTGCCGACCCGAAAGCTGTTGGGCCACATCGCGCAGCGCGGCCTGCCCGAGTTGACGCATCGCCTTCGGGGAAAGCCGCCACTGCCCATCAGAACCGCGATCAAGGAAGCCCTGGTTCATCAGCGCCCGTTCCAACTCAGCCAGCGTGCGGGCGTCGACGGCAGCCTCGTCGCCGAGTTGGCGGGCCAGTGCGTCGAGATCGACATCATCCATGCTGGCCCCGGAGTAGCTCTGGGAAAGTTGATCGGCCAACTGCTCAAGTTCGCCGATATCGGCCAGCGCCTGCGCACCCTGGCCCATGCCCAGCGGGTTGTCGCCGGAGAACTCCGAGCTACCGTTCCAGTCCTCCCCCGGCCGAGCCGCCTGCAGGTGGCCGTCAAGCCGGCTCAGCGCGTTCATCAGCTGCGGCGAGCCGAAAGCCTGCTGCGCCAGCGCATCAAGCTCGGCGCGCTGCTCGGGCGTCAGACTGTTGCGGAACCTCTGCGCGGCCGCTGCCCGCTTTGCCAGTGAGTCCAGTAACTCATCGACATTGCGCGGATTCTCCGGAAAGTACTGGCCGTGCTTGGCCATGAAGTTGTCGAAATCTTCTTGCGTGTCCTCGCCGCCGGCGTGCTTGTCCAGCAGGTCGTTGAGGTCGTCAAGCATCTCGTTGACCGCCTGGCGGTCTTCGTCACTGGCGTTCTCCAGTGCCTGCTTCATACCCGCGAAGCGCTGGTCGAGCATCTCCCGGCCGAGCAGATCCTTGATTTGTTCGTACTTCTGCCTCGCCTCGTCGCTGCGCCACTGATATTCCGCCAGCTCCTGCACCGCCTTGGCCGGCGACGGCGGAAGCGACTCGATCTGCATCTCCTGGAAACGAGCGTCGTCGTCCAGTGCCCGGGCCAATTCCTTGCGCTCGGCGAGCACGGCTTCGTCGAGCAGCTTCTTGATCTCCTGCAGCGTGCCATCGAGGTTGTTGCGCGACAACAGTTCCCGCCGTTTGCGGTTGACCTCGGCGGCCAGCCGGTCGGCGCCCTTCATATTCTTGTTGCCGCGACGCAGTAACTCCGCCAATGCCCGGCGCACAGAGGTGCCCTCCATGACATCCTGGCCGATCTGTTCGAGCGCCTCACGCAGATCCACCGGGGGTGCGAGCGGATCCGGACCGCCGGTGTATCCCGAATATCGCAAGTCGTGGGCTTTGGGGTGTTTAGCCATAGACGGTCTCACCCTCGCCGGTGGTCTTGTCGAGCTTCTTGGCCAGATACAGCGCCTCCAGCGCCAACTCCAGCGCAGCGGCACGCTCGCCGTCATTGCCGGCATTCAGCCGTTCGGCGATCGCGTCGATCACCGGCAGGCCGGGAAGGGCGGCCAGGACATCCTTGGCCGGCACCTGTTCGCCCGTCGTCACCGCTGAGCCGGCCTCGACGGCGGCCAGCAGCGGCCCGACGTCAATGCCGCCGAGGGCTTTTTGCGCGGTGTCGGCGGTGGCGCGACGCAGGAGGTGTTCCAGCACCGCCAATTCGCGGCCCTCCTCGCCGGACTCGAATTCCAGCTTTCCCCGCAGCACCTCAATTACCGTGCTCAGATCGACCACCCGGGCTACCGGCTCGTCTTCGCCCAGCAGCGCACCGCGATGGCGGGCTGAAGCTGCCACCGTCTCGGCCGCGGCGATAGCGAAGCGCGCCGACACCCCGGAGCGCTGATCCACCGAATTGGACTCACGGAGATAGCGGGCGAAGCGGGCGACGATCTGCAGAAGATAGTCCGGCACCTTCGCGGTGAGGTGCGCCTCCTGGCTGATGACACCCACCTCGGCATCGAGTTCGCGCGGATAGTGCGTGCGGATCTCAGCGCCGAACCGGTCCTTAAGCGGCGTGATGATGCGGCCGCGGTTGGTGTAGTCCTCCGGGTTGGCGCTGGCGACAACGAGCACATCCAGTGGCAGCCGCAGCGTGTAGCCACGCACCTGGATATCGCGCTCCTCCATGACATTGAGCATCGATACCTGAATGCGCTCGGCGAGATCGGGCAGCTCGTTGACCGCCACAATGCCTCGGTGCGCACGGGGAATGAGCCCAAAGGCAATGGTCTCTGGATCGCCGAGACTGCGACCTTCGGCCACCTTGATCGGGTCGATATCGCCGACGAGATCGGCGACGCTGGTATCGGGGGTGGCCAGCTTCTCGGTGTAGCGCTCGCTGCGATGCCGCCACGCCACCGGCAGATCGTCTCCGAATTCAGCAGCCCGCTGGATCGAAGCCGGGGTAATCGGTGTGTACGGGTGCTCGCCGAGCTCGGCCCCGGCGATCACCGGGGTCCACTCGTCGAGCAGGTTGGCCAGCGAGCGCAGCAGCCGAGTCTTGCCCTGGCCACGTTCGCCGAGCAGAACGAAGTCATGCCCGGCGATCAGCGCCCGCTCGAGTTGCGGCAGCACGGTGTCCTCGAACCCGAAGATCCCGGGCCAGATATCCCGACCCTGGGCCAGCGCCGTCAGCAGGTTCTCCCGGATCTCCGCCTTGACGGTGCGCTCACGGTGGCCGGAGGCCCGCAGCTCGCCGAGGGTGCGGGGAAGGTCTTCGGAGCCGGTGCGGGGTGCAGTCATGGCCTCCACGCTACGACGGCGGTTCAACGACTCATCCGCGAGACCCACTGACCGCTGCTGCATCAGTGCGCGAAGTGGCGCTCCCCGGTCAGATACAGCGTGATGCCGGCTGCGGCGGCGGTGGCGGTGACCTCGTCATCGCGCATCGAACCACCGGGGTGCACGACGGCCTTCACCCCCGCCGCGGTCAGGGTCTCCAAGCCGTCGGGGAACGGGAAGAACGCATCCGAGGCGGCCACCGCGCCGCGAACCCGATCGCCGCCCCGTTCGACCGCCAGCCTGGCGGCGTCGACCCGGTTCACCTGCCCCATCCCTACGCCTACCGTGGCGCCATCGGAGGCGATGACGATCGCATTGGACTTCACCGCACGGCAGGTGCGCCAGGCGAAGCTCAAATCGGCCAGGGTTGCGTCATCGGCTGCTGGACCGGCCGCCAGCGTCCAGTTCGCCGGGTCGTCGCCCGGCGCATCGACGGCGTCACGTTCCTGCATCAGCAGACCGCCGCCGATCTGGCGGATCTCCACCCCGCCGATGGTCGGCTCGCCGGCAACAAGTACCCGGATGTTCTTCTTGGCGGCCAGAATCGCCACCGCACCCTCTTGGTAGGCGGGCGCGATGATGACCTCTGTGAAGATCTCCGAAACTTGCTGTGCCATCTCAACAGTCACCTCGGTGTTGGCCGCGATGACGCCGCCGAATGCGCTCAGCGGATCACACTCGTGCGCCTTGCGGTGAGCATCGGCCACCGAAACCGAGGAGACCGCGATACCGCACGGGTTGGCATGCTTGATGATCGCCACACAGATCTGCTGATGGTCGAATGCCGCGCGCCATGCCGCATCGGCATCGGTGAAGTTGTTGTAGCTCATCTCTTTTCCGTGCAGCTGCTCAGCCTGGGCAAGGCCGGGCCAGCCGATGTCGTCGCTGTAGAGCGCCGCCTGCTGGTGCGGATTCTCGCCGTAACGCAGCACCGAGGTGCGCCGCCAGCTTCGGCCAAACCACGGCGGTAGGACTGCCGGGGCGCTACCGTCCTCCGGCGCCAGGGTCGAGCCCATCCAGCTTGCCACCGCGACATCGTATTCGGCGGTATGCCGGAAAGCCAAGGCCGCCAGCTTCTTCCGCTCCTGAAGCGTGAAACCGCCGCCGCGCACCGCTGCAAGCACACCGTCATAACCCAGCGGTTCCACCACCACCGCCACACTGGCATGGTTCTTGGCGGCAGCGCGCACCATCGACGGGCCACCGATGTCGATCTGCTCGACACACTCGTCGACCTCGGCACCGGAGTCCACCGTCTCGCTGAACGGATACAGATTGACGATGACGAGATCAAAAGGTTCGATGCTCAGCTTCGCCAGTGCCGTCACGTGCTCGGGATTGCGAGTGTCGGCCAGGAGCCCCGCGTGAATATGTGGGTGCAATGTTTTCACCCGGCCATCGAGCACTTCCGGGAAGCCGGTGACGGACTCGACCGGAGTCACCGGAATACCCTTATCGGCAATCGTTTTGGCAGTCGATCCCGTGGAGACGATGTCAACCCCGGCCTCATGTAAACCCTTGGCGAGCGGGATCAGCCCGCTTTTGTCGTACACACTGATCAGTGCCCGACGGATCGGCCTGCGACCGATCAAAGTCTGCGCCGTCATGCCTTCACCATTCCCAGGGTCGCCTTTCGTCCGGTCCAGTCCACACCGCGCGTCGCCAGCGCGGCCAGTACGTCCACCAGGAGTCGTCGCTCGACGACCTTGATGCGCTCGTGCAGTGTCTGTTCGTCATCGTCATCGAGGACCTCGACACCCTGCTGGGCCAAGATTGGTCCGGTGTCGACTCCCGCGTCAACCAGGTGGACGGTGCAGCCCGTGACCCTGACCCCGTAATCGAGCGCCTCCGGCACCGCATGCGCACCGGGAAATGCCGGCAGTAGCGCCGGGTGCGTGTTGACCACACGGCCGAGGAACTGCGAAAGGAAGATCGGTCCAAGGATTTTCATGAAACCCGCCGACACGATCAGATCGGGTGCGTGCTGCGCAGTGGCCGCAGCGATCGCGGCGTCCCAGGCTGACCGATCCGGATAGTCACCAAGGCGCACACGATACGACGGGATCCGGGCCTCGGCGGCAATGCGCTCGGCCGAACAGGCCCGGTCCACTCCAACCGCTACCACCCGCGCCGGATAATCCCCGACGGCCGCCTCGAGCAGCGACCGCAGCAACGATCCCGTTCCCGAGGCCAGCACCACCAGACGTGCCGGCGCACTGGGGGGCACCCGGATCGGTTCTGGCACGGCCATGAGACTAGCGGCTGGGTGGTTGATCGCTGGGCGGTTGATCGTCGTCTGTGTCGATCACGTCTGTGCCGATCACGTCTGTGTCGATCACGTCTGCGTCGATCACGTCTGCGTCGATCACGTCTGCGTCGATCACGTCGGCCTCGAGATCGGCATCGACGAACATCAGGTCTTCGACATCTTCGAGGTCCGGCGCCGGCGTGACCGGGGGCGGCGCACGCTCCGGTTCGGGTTTAGGCTCGGGTTCCGGCTGGGACTCCTCGAGAGTGATCCCGGGGCGGGATTCGTCGGGCTGTTCTTCAACAGGTCCGGGTTCGGGTTGGGGATCGGGTTCGGATACGAGTTCGCGTTCCAGGGGCTTCGCCACGGTTTTGGGCCGTGGGCTGATACCCCCGGCCATCACCACCGTCAGACCGCCGATGACGACGAACCAGAAGAGAGCGCCCGGTATGAGCGTCGCCTGGTCCACCCCAACGTGGCCGAAGTTACCCAATTCGCCTCCGGCTGCCTGCGCAAGTAGGGCCAGGATCACCGCCGCAATCAGCGAGGCGACCGCAACCTTGGCGAAGGCGGTAGGTAGCGGCAGCGGACGGCGCGCACATTGCTGGCCGAGAGCCACTCCGGCCACCGCTCCGACGATCAGCAGTGCCACCCACACCGGCCCAAGTGGCGGAGTGGGCACCGCAGCCAGGATGGGAAGCGCCGGGATGTCGCCACCGAACACCGTGAAGGCACTGAACGTCGCGAAGCCGATATGGGCGCTGGAACCCACCGCCATCGCTGCGGCACCGATCACCACATTGGGCAGATACAGCAGCGACAGCAGGGCCAGGCTGAGTTGGCCGAAGAACGAGTCGGTGATGCCGAACAGCTCATGCATAGTCCCCCAGTGCAGAACCAGGGACACCGCAACGACCGCACACGACAGCGAGAGCAGCGCCGCCATCCCGATCAGTGCGGGGCGCAGGGCGTCGGTCAGCCAGACTGGCAATCCCAACCTCGCCAACTCACGTGAGCCCACTTGCGATCCAACCCCAATGAGGGCACCGAGTCCGTGTATGACGAGGACTCCGGCGAAGGCGCGCAATGCATTTGGCGTCTGCATCACGGTAATCACCGAAGCGGCGTCGTGCACCACCGCGAGCGAGATCGCTGCGATCAGCAACGGGCCGCCAAGCGCGGATCCGACGATCCAACGGACGACGAACCAGGAACCCTGCGACGGGGTGATCTGCGCGGTGCCGCGCGCTGTCGCCCACACCATCAGTGCAGCCGGTGCCAGTGGCAGTACGCCCAGCTGCTGGCCGGCGATAGAGATCGGCACCAGGTGGGTGGCAAGCCACATGCTGGCAACCGCACCCAGGGTTCCCGTCAGGTCACTGTTAGCGACCACAAGTTGGACGAGTGTCACCGCGGCGATGATGACCAGGGCCACCAGGGACGGGCCGAAGGCGACCCGCACCAGGTCTCGGGGCTGTGGGGCGCCGGCTGGGGTCGAAAGCCTGCCCTGAATCGGTGTCACTCCGCTTGTTTCAGGCGAGTGGCGTAGGACGCCCGGTCAGGACGACG
>Ga0194052_1000793_pt1 | contig 19429 bp, 20 predicted proteins | sample SepL226m_MetaG_FD_160117 | JGI IMG/M metagenome (GOLD analysis project Ga0194052, IMG submission 160117) | Anoxic zone freshwater microbial communities from boreal shield lake in IISD Experimental Lakes Area, Ontario, Canada - Sep2016-L227-6m | ecosystem: Environmental > Aquatic > Freshwater >...
GTTCCCGCTTGCCCGACGGGCGGTTCGGACGGATCGGCTTGGCGCCGGGAGCGGGCCCGGCGACGGCTGAGACCTTCTCCCCCGCGTTCTCGGTGGGCGTGGTCTGCGAATCCGATTCGGCTGCGGCGGCGGCCTGTTCGCGTCGTTTGAGCACCCGGCGGTTGTGAGTGCGCACTTTCGCAGTGCGCTCACGCAGGCTCACCAGCAGCGGCGTGGCGAAGAAGATCGACGAGTAGGTGCCGACGAGGATGCCGACCAACTGGACGAGAGCGAGATCCTTCAGCGTGCCGACCCCGAGCAGCCAGACCGCGACCACGATCAGCGCGAGGATCGGCATCACCGAGATGATGCTGGTGTTGATGGACCGCATGAACGTCTGGTTGATGGCGAGGTTGGCCTGTTCGGCGTAGGTGCGACGGGTGGTGTGTTCGAAGCCCTTGGTGTTCTCCTCGACCTTGTCGAACACGATGACGGTGTCGTAGAGCGAGTAGCCGAGGATGGTCAGCAGTCCGATGACCGTCGCCGGAGTCACTTCGAATCCGACCAGCGAATAGATACCCGCGACGCTGATCATGTCGAGTGCGAGTGAGAACAACGCCGCTATCGCCATGAACTTCTCGTAGCGGACGGTGATGTAGATGGCCACCAGCACCAGGAACACCGCGAGCGCGATGAGTGCCTTACGGGTGATCTGGCCACCCCAGGTCTCCGACACCGCCGAGTCGCTGATGGTCAGCTTGCTGGGCTTGCCGTCGACACCCTTGGGCTGGAACTCGTCGAACAGTGCCGTGCGCAGCTTGGCGGCCTGGTCGTTGGTCAGCGTCGCCGATCGGATCTGCACGGTCGAGGTGGCGCCGTTGCCCACCACCACCACGGCTTCCGGACTGATGCCCAACGCCTGGCGGAACGTGTCCTCCACCTGCGTCACGTTGGCATCGCCGTTGGCGCCCGCCCGGGGGAACGACACCTTGGTGCCGCCCTCGAAGTCGATACCGAAGGTGAAGCCCTTCAGGATGATGCTCGCCAGCGCGACGGCCACGATCAGGGCAGTGGCGGCGAACCACAGCTTGCGCCGGCCGACGACGTCGTACCCGCCGGTGCCGGAGTAGAGGCGCGCGAAGAAACTGTGCTTCGGCAGGTCGGCTGAGGTCACATCGCGGTCGAGTGCCTCATCGATATCGACGGCTTCATCGTTGGTGCTGTCCGTCACCTGTCGTCCCGTCCCTTCGCCGCTTCTACGGCGCGTCGTTCGCGGGCAATCTGCTGGACCGCACCGAGCCCGTTGAGTGCCGGCTTGGCCAGTGTCGCCGACTTCGACGCCAGGTAGACCAGCGGCCAGGTCACAAGGAAGACCACGGCGGTGTCGAGCAGCGCACTGAGACCCAGCGTGAAGGCGAAGCCCTTCACCTGTCCCACCGCCAGCACGTAGAGGACAGCGGCGGCCAGGAACGTGACGGTGTTGCCCGACATGATGGTCTTACGGCCGCGCACCCAGCCGCGGGGCACCGCTGACCTGAACGATCGCCCTTCGCGGATCTCATCCTTGATCCGTTCGAAGAACACGACGAAGGAATCGGCCGTGGTGCCGATGCCGATGATCAGACCGGCGATACCGGCCAAGTCGAGGGTGTAGTTGATGTACCTGCCCAGCAGAACGAGGATCGCGTAGATCATCAGGCCCGAGGAGAGCAGCGATATCAGCGTCAGGAATCCGAGTGCGCGGTAGTAGAGCAGCGAGTAGAGCAGGACCATCACCAGGCCGACGGCGCCCGCAATCAAGCCCGCCTTCAGCGACGCCAACCCCAGCGTGGCCGAGACCGTCTCAGCTTCGGAGGATTCGAAGGACAGCGGCAACGAGCCGTATTTCAGCACGTTGGCCAACTGCTTGGCGGTTTCGGGATTGAAGCCCGGATCGCCACCGGTGATCTCGGTCAGACCGCCGGGGATGGCCTCGATGATGCGCGGTGCGCTGACCACTTTGCTGTCGAGGGTGAAAGCGGTCTGTGTGCCGACGTTCGCCGCCGTCCAGTCCGCCCAGGTTTTCGCCGCGTCATCCTTGAACTGGAGGTTGACCACCCAGACGGCTTTCTGCGAGTTGAAACTCGGCGCCGCGTCCTTGATCTGGTCGCCGGCGATGATCGACTTGTCCAGGATGTAGACGAACTTCTTGTCCTGCGAGCAGGTCACCAGCGGCATGTTCGGATCGTCGTTGCCGGCAAGCGGATCCTCCTGGTCGCAACGTCCGGCGACGTACTGGACCGCGAAGATCAGCAGCGTCTGGTTGTTGCTCTGCCGCAGTTCCTTCTCGAACTTGATGCGGCCGGCGAGGTCCTCGCGCGGATCGGGCGGGCCCGGAGGAGGCGTTCCCGGGGGCCCGGGACCGGGACTGGACGTGGGACCGGGACTGGACGTGGGACCGGGACTGGGCCCGGGGCTGGGTGTGGGCTCCAGCGGGTACGGCCGCGGCTGCGGCGCGGGACTGGCCGGTGCCGGGGTCGGCGGCGGCGGGCTTGCCGCCGGTGGCGGCGGGGCTTCACTGGGCGGCGCGTTGGGCGGCGCGGTGGGCCCAGCGCCGGGCTCGCCCGGTTTCTTGTTGACCGCTTCCACCGGGATCGGCTGGCCGATCACGGGCCGGATGTAGAGCCGTGCCGTTTGACCCAGGTTGCGCGCCTCGCTGGTGTCGCTGCCGGGAACGGTGATGACCAGGTTGTCGCCGTCGATCACCACCTCGGACCCGGACACGCCAAGGCCGTTCACGCGGGCGTTGATGATCTCCTGCGCCTGATTGAGTGCGTCACGGGTCGGTTTGGAGCCGTCCGGTGTGCGCGCGGTGAGCGTGACCCGGGTTCCGCCCTGCAGGTCGATGCCCAACTTCGGCTTGGCTGCCTTGTCACCGGTCAGGAAGACCAGTAGGTACACACCGATGAGTGCGACCAGGAAGACCGACAGGTAGCGGAAGGGATGCACCGGCGCCGAAGGCGATGCCACGTGTCGATTCTCCTCTGAACCTTGTAAACCTTATGAGGCCCTGTCAGGACCCGCCTGCGGCCGGTGCCGTCATCCGCGCCCTCCAAAGGGTACGGGCCGTGACCGCCGATCAGTCCCCGGGCCTGTCGGTGGTGGGCATCCGGTCGGCCTCGGCCTGGGCCGACTCCGTCACCTGCTCGGCGGGGTCGATGCGATCCCGAACGGCCAGTTTGACCCATTCGGTCACCACACCGGGCGCGATCTGAAGGCTCACGGTGTCCTCGCCGATCCCCACGATGGTGGCGTAGAGCCCCGATGTCGTCTGCACCCGATCGCCCACCCGTAAGGATTCCTGCAGGTCGATGGTCGCCTGCATCACCTTGCGCTGACGACGGGAGGCGAAGAACATGAACGCCCCCAGGATGACGATCAGGGGCAGGAAGCTCACGAGCTGATTCATGGCACCAGTGTGCCATTGGCGCCCCGGAGGATGATGAGGCCATGGATCTGATCGACGCATTACGCACCACCGGGGCCGTCCGGGATTTCACCGGCGAGGCGGTGAGCGACGAGGTGCTGGCCCGGGTGCTCGACAACGCCCGCTTCGCACCGAGCGGCGGCAACGCCCAGTCCTGGCACGTCGTGGTGGTCAAAGATCCCGGGCTGCGACGCGCCCTGCGCGACCTGTATCTCCCGGGCTGGCAAGACTATCTGGCGATGAGCGCGGCAGGCCTGCGTCCGTGGGCGCCCGGCAACGACCCCGCCGCCGAAGCTGCGGCGGTCGCCGGCGCCGGGGAGCACATCGCAGCTGCGGCTTCCTCGGGGTTCGCCGCACGGTTGGATGAGGTACCCGCACTCCTGGCTGTCTTCTGCGATCTGTCCGCGCTGGCCGCGGTCGACCGCGACTTCGACCGGTACGGCCTTGCCGGCGGGGCCTCGGTGTACCCCTTCACGTGGAACGTCCTGCTCGCGGCTCGAGCCGAAGGCCTCGGTGGCGTGATCACCACCATGCTCGTCCACGAGGAGGAGGCGGTGCGTGACCTGCTGGGCGCTCCCCCGAATTGGGCGCTGGCAGCGGTGATCGCGCTCGGCCGCCCGGTGAGTCAGCCCCGACGTCTGCGACGGCGCGCGGTCTCGGACTTCGCCACCGTCGACCGGGTCGACGGCGCCGCTTTGCCCGATCCACCGGGACGGTAGGCCCGCGGCAGACTACGCTCAAACCAACTACCGACCAGAGGGAATTGGCGATGACAGTTGATGTTGGCACCGTCGAGCAGACCCGCAGGCTCGTCACGGAGATACCCGGTCCCAAATCGCGGGAACTGACCAAGCGCCGCGTCGCCGCGGTCTCCAGCGCCGTCGGCGTCACCATGCCGGTGTTCTGCGCACGCGCGTTCGGCGGAGTCATCGAGGACGTCGACGGCAATCGGTTGATCGACCTGGGTTCAGGCATCGCGGTCACCACGATCGGCAACTCCTCGCCCCGCGTGGTCGACGCGGTGCGCGAGCAGGTCGGCGAGTTCACCCACACCTGCTTCATGGTCACGCCGTATGAGCAGTACGTGGCGGTCTCCGAGCATCTGAACCGATTGACGCCCGGCTCGTTCGAGAAACGCAGCGCCCTGTTCAACTCGGGCGCCGAGGCGGTGGAGAACGCGATCAAGATCGCCCGGTCCCACACCGGACGCTCCGCGGTGGTCGCTTTCGACCACGCCTATCACGGACGCACCAACCTGACCATGGCGCTGACCGCGAAGTCGATGCCGTACAAGAGCGGATTCGGCCCCTTCGCCCCGGAGATCTACCGTGCGCCGATGTCCTACCCCTACCGCGACGGGCTGATCGACAAGGAATGGGGCACCAACGGTGAACTGGCGGCCGAACGGGCACTGACGATCATCGACAAGCAGATCGGTGCGGCCAACCTCGCGGCTGTGATCATCGAACCGGTGCAGGGCGAAGGCGGATTCATCGTGCCGGCACCGGGCTTCCTCCCGGCACTGCGCACCTGGTGCACCGACAACGGGGTGGTGTTCATCGCTGACGAGGTGCAGAGCGGCTTCGGCCGCACCGGTCAGATGTTCGCCTGCGAGGACGAGGGCATCGAACCCGACCTCATCGTCACCGCCAAGGGAATCGCCGACGGCCTTCCGCTGTCGGCGGTCACCGGGCGCGCGGACATCATGGACGCACCGCACGTCAGTGGACTCGGCGGCACCTACGGCGGCAATCCGGTGGCGTGCGCCGCCGCGCTGGCCACCATCGAGACACTCGAGATGGACGGAATGCTCGACCGTGCCAAGCAGATCGAGCGCCTGATGAAGGATCGGCTCGGCCGGATGCAGGCCGACGACGACCGTATCGGCGACGTGCGCGGGCGCGGAGCGATGATCGCGGTGGAACTGGTGAAATCCGGCACCGCCGAACCCGACCCGGATCTGACCAAGGCGCTGTGCGCCAAGGTGCACTCCCAGGGTGTGCTGGTGCTCAGCTGCGGGACCTTCGGGAACACCCTGCGATTCCTACCGCCACTGTCCATCACTGATGATCTTCTGCTCGAGGGTCTCGACGTCGTCGCCGAGTCCCTCGCCAGCCTCTGATCCGACCGACGCCCCGATAAGGAGAGCTCTCGTGAGCATGTACGCAGTAGTCAATCCGGCGACCGGCAAGGTGGAGAAGGAGTACCCGACGGCGACCGACAGCGAGATCGAGCAGGCGCTGGTCGCGGCGGACAAGGCCTTCCGCGAGTGGTCGAAGACCTCGACGGTGGCCCAACGTGCGGCACTGATCAAGAAGGTCGCTCAATTGCACACCGAGCGTCGCGAGAGGCTTGCGGAGATCATCAACCGCGAGATGGGCAAGCCCATCGACCAGTCGCTGGGCGAAGTGGATTTCAGCGCCGCGATCTACGAGTACTACGCCAACCACGCCGAAAGGTTCCTCGCCGACGAGCCGATCGACCTTCTGGACGGTGAAGGCAGCGCGGTGATCCGGCGCGGCCCGGTCGGGGTGCTGCTGGGCATCATGCCGTGGAACTACCCCTACTATCAGGTGGCCCGATTCGCCGGCCCGAATCTGACGCTGGGCAACACCATCGTGCTCAAGCACGCCCCACAGTGCCCGGAATCAGCGGCGGCCATCCAGCAGATCTTCGACGACGCGGGATTCCCCAAGGGCGCCTACGTCAACGTCTACGCGACCAACGATCAGATCGCCGAGGCCATCGCCGACCCGCGTGTGCAGGGGGTGTCTCTGACCGGATCGGAACGGGCCGGAGCCGCGGTGGCTGAGATCGCCGGCCGCAACCTCAAGAAGGTCGTGCTCGAACTCGGAGGATCCGACCCGTTCATTCTGTTCAGCACCGATGACATGGACGCCGCGGTGGAGGCGGCCGTGGCCGGCCGGTTCGAGAACACCGGGCAGGCCTGCAACGCAGCCAAGCGGTTCATCGTGGCGTCCGACATCTACGACGACTTCGTCGATCGGTTCACCAAGAAGGTGCTGGAGACCGCCGACGGTCTGGCGCCGCTGTCCTCTGTTGCCGCCGCCGAGCGGCTGGCCGAGCAGGTGGGCCGGGCCGTCGCCGACGGCGCCGATCTGGTCTCCGGTGGCGAGCGCAACGGCGCGCATTTCCCGCCCGGTGTTCTGACCGGCGTCTCGCCGAAGTCGCCCTCCTACCGCGAGGAGCTGTTCGGCCCGGTGGCGATGGTGTTCAAGGTCGACTCCGAGGACGAGGCGGTGCAGATCGCCAACGACGTTCCGTTCGGCCTGGGATCGTATGTGTTCACCACCGACGCTGACCAGGCCAGGCGAGTCGCCGACAGGATTGACGCCGGAATGGTGTTCATCAACGGGGTCGGGGCCGAGGGTGTCGAGTTGCCGTTCGGCGGGATCAAGCGGTCCGGTTTCGGGCGCGAGTTGGGCCGGTTCGGTATCGACGAGTTCGTCAACAAGAAGCTGATCCGCACCGTCTCGTAACGACGCCCGTACTCAGGGCTTCGCGCATTCAGAGCAGGGCAACGGTCAGCGCGACGACGGTGATCAGCGGGAAGAAGCCCTGGATGAAGGCGGCCCTGGCCTTGTCCGGCGACGACGAGACCAGCACCAGTGCGGCGGCCAGCATCGAACCCGCCCCGGCGAGTATCAGGGCGGCGCCGACACTTCGGTGGCCCATCGCCAACATGCCGACCCCCACCGCGGTGACCACGGCCAGGAAGAGGTTGTAGAAACCCTGGTTGAACGCCAGCATCCTGGTGCTCTGCGCTTCCTCGACGGTGGTGCCGAATACCGCGCGCGTGCGCGGCGTCGTCCAGGTGATCGACTCCATCACGAAGATGTAGACGTGTAACAGTGCGGCCAGCGCGGCGAAAATCATTGCGCCGGCGATCATTCAAAGAGCCCCGTCTGTCCGAATCCGCCCGCCGACGGCGGGGGCGTCATCCCCAGATGCGTCCAGGCCTGCGGGGTGGCCACCCGTCCTCGTGGGGTGCGCGCGATCATGCCGGCACGGACCAGGAACGGCTCGCAGACCTCTTCGACGGTGGTGGCCTCCTCGCCGACGGCGACAGCCAGTGTCGACACCCCGACCGGTCCGCCGCCGAAGCTGCGGGTGAGCGCCGACAGCACCGCACGGTCCAGTCGGTCCAGACCGAGTTCGTCGACGTCATACACCGCCAGTGCCGACTTGGCGACGTCACGGGTGATGAAACCGTCCGCACGAACCTCCGCATAGTCGCGCACCCGGCGCAGCAGCCGATTGGCGATGCGCGGTGTGCCCCGAGAACGGCGAGCGATCTCCACCGCGGCATCGTTGACCAGTTCGATTCCGAGGATGCCTGCCGAACGGGCCAGTACGCGCTGCAGTTCGTCGGGTTCGTAGAAGTCCATGTGCGCGGTGAAACCGAACCTGTCGCGAAGCGGGCCGGTCAGTGCGCCGGACCGCGTGGTGGCGCCGACAAGCGTGAAGGGTGCTACGTCCAGCGGAATGGACGTCGCTCCCGGGCCTTTGCCGACGACGACGTCGACACGGAAGTCTTCCATCGCCAGGTACAGCATTTCCTCGGCAGGACGGGCGATGCGGTGGATCTCGTCGATGAACAGCACGTCGCCCTCGACGAGGTTGGACAGCATCGCCGCCAGGTCGCCCGCGCGTTCCAGCGCCGGTCCGGAGGTTACCCGCAGTGAGGATCCGAGTTCGGCGGCGATGATCATCGCCAGCGAGGTCTTGCCCAGCCCGGGCGGACCGGACAGCAGGATGTGATCCGGGGTTCCGCCGCGGTTCTTGGCTCCTTCGATGACCAGTTGCAACTGTTCGCGCACCCGCGGCTGGCCGATGAACTCCCCCAGCGAGCGCGGGCGCAGGCTGGCGTCGATATCGCCCTCGCCGACGGTCAGCGCGGCCGACACCTCACGCTCGACGAAGTCCTCGTCGCCGTCCTCGAAACGGCCGGTCATTTCCTACCCAGCATCGACAGGGCGGCCCGCAACGCGCCCGCGGTGTCGGAATTCGGCTCGTTGGCGAGTACCTTGTCGCAGGCCTCCTCGGCCTGTTTGGCCGCAAAGCCAAGTCCGACAAGGGCTTCCACCACCGGACCGCGGACCGGGTGGCCCGATCCGGCGCCACCGGCGCCCACGGGCAGCGCGCCGATCTTGTCGCGCAATTCCAAGACCATCCGTTCGGCGCCGCGCTTCCCGATGCCGGGAACCCGAGTCAGTGCCGCCACGTCGCCGTCGGCGAGCGCCTGGCGCAACGCGGCGGCGTCGTAGACCGCCAGGGTGGCGAGGGCGATCTTCGGCCCCACTCCCGAGACCCCGAGTAGCGTCTGGAACAGATCACGCGCGCCGGAGTCGGGGAACCCGTAGAGCGTCATCGAGTCCTCGCGCACGATCATCGCGGTGATCAGCCGGGCCTCGTCACCGCGTCGCAGGGCGGCCAGCGTCGACGGTGTCGCCATCACCTTGTAGCCGACGCCGGCGGCCTCGATGACCGCGTGATCGAGTGCGACGTCGAGCACTTCGCCACGGACGGCGGCGATCATGACTGCGCCGCCTTCAGCCGAGCCTGATACGCCCGCTTCTGTTCGGCGGCCATCGCCTCGGCCTTGGCCATCCGGTCGATCATCGGCGCGCGCCAGCAGTGACAGATGGCCAGGGCGAGCGCGTCGGCCGCGTCGGCCGGTGTCGGTTTCTGCTGCAGTTGCAAGATGCGGGTCACCATCGCGGTCACCTGCGCCTTGTCTGCGCGGCCGTTGCCGGTGACGGCCGCCTTGACCTCACTGGGGGTGTGGAAGTACACGTCGATACCACGACGCGCCGCGGACAGCGCGATGACGCCGGCGGCTTGGGCGGTGCCCATGGCGGTGTTGGCGTTCTGATTGGCGAAGACCCGCTCGATGGCGATCACGTCAGGCAGGTGGGTGCCCATCCAGTGCTCGACGGCGTCGCTGATCACCATCAGGCGCTCGGCAAGTGAGTCGGTGGCCGGGGTGCGCACCACGTCGACGTCGAGTGCGACGACCTGGCGACCACCGCGGCTCTCGATCACCGAAAGCCCGCAGCGGGTCAATCCGGGGTCGACTCCCATCACCCGCATACGGCACACCTTTCCCGCTTACGAACAGTTGTTCGATAGCTTAGCGGCCGGGTGCGACGACGCGCGGTATCGCCACGCCCGCGCCGAATGTGCGGTTTTCAACGCCGCCGCGGCGTGTCTCGCGCAAAACCGCACAGTCGCGCCCGCTGGAGTGGGAGACGGTTCCGTCAGTCCTCGTCGAGTTGGGCGGCGACGTCGTCGGGGATGTCGATATTGGTGTAGACGTCCTGGACGTCGTCGGAGTCCTCCAGTGCGTCGACCAGCTTGAGCACCTTGCGGGCACCCTCGAGGTCGACCGGCACGGTGACCGACGGCTGGAAGCTGGCCTCGGCCGAGTCGTAGTCGATGCCGGCGTCCTGCAGGGCGGTGCGGACGGCCACGAGGTCGCCGGGCTCGCAGATGATCTCGAAGCTGTCGCCGAGGTCGTTGACCTCCTCGGCACCGGCATCGAGCACCGCCATCAGGATGTCGTCCTCGGACTGGCCGTTCTTGTCCAGAATCACCACACCCTTGCGGGAGAACAGATAAGAGACCGAACCGGGGTCGGCCATGTTGCCGCCGTTGCGGGTCATCGCGACCCGCACCTCGCCTGCGGCGCGGTTGCGATTGTCCGTCAGACACTCGATCAGCACGGCTACACCGTTGGGCCCGTAGCCCTCATAGGTGATGTTCTGCCAGTCCGCGCCGCCGGCCTCCTCGCCGGCGCCGCGCTTGCGGGCCCGTTCGATGTTGTCGTTGGGAACCGAGGTCTTCTTGGCCTTCTGGATGGCATCCCAGAGGGTGGGATTGCCGTTCGGGTCACCCCCGCCCGTGCGGGCGGCCACCTCGATGTTCTTGATCAGCTTGGCGAACATCTTGCCGCGCTTGGCGTCGATGACCGCCTTCTTGTGCTTGGTGGTGGCCCATTTGGAATGGCCGCTCATGTCTCCTGGTCCTCCGAGCCTCTCCGTGCAGTTCGTGCGGGCCCGAGTCTACTTAACCCGCTAGAGCTGTTCGGCCACCGTGTCGACGAACAAGCGGTGCACCCGCCGGTCGCCGGTGACCTCGGGATGGAAGGCGGTGGCCAGGACCCGGCCCTGTCGCACCGCGACGGCGTGGCCGTCGGCGTACGCGAGGACCTCCACGGCGGGTCCGACCCGTTCCACCCAGGGCGCGCGGATGAACACCGCGTGAACCGGGCCGTCGAGGCCGCGGAACTCGATGTCGGATTCGAATGAGTCGACCTGGCGCCCGAAGGCGTTGCGCCGCACGGTCATGTCGATGGCACCCAGCGGTTCGGCACACCGTCCCGGTTCGCCGGCGTCGATGATCTCGCCGGCGAGCAGGATCATCCCGGCGCATGATCCGTATGCCGGCATCCCGTCGGCCAACCGCTGCCGCAGCGGATCGAACAGACCGAACTCCCGCAGCAGCAGGCTCATGGTGGTGGACTCCCCACCCGGGATCACCAGCGCATCGACCGCATCCAGTTCGGCGCAGCGACGCACCGTGGACGCACGCGCGCCGGCCTCACGCAATGCAGCCAGGTGCTCACGGGTGTCGCCCTGCAGGGCGAGCACGCCGACGCGTGGGCCGCTCACCCGGAACCTGGGGTGTACCCGCGCTTGAAGCGGGTGAGGCCTTCCTGCACGACAGCGGCCACCATGTCACCACGCCGGTTGTAGATCTGACCCTGTGTCAGCGCGCGGCCGCCGACGGCCGACGGCGAGTTCTGGTCGTAGAGCAGCCATTCGTCCGCGCGGAACGGGCGCATGAACCACATCGCATGGTCCAGCGAGGCGACCATCAGGTGCGGCCGTTCCTCGGCGTGGGTCACCTGTGCCGAACCCAGCAGCGTGAGGTCGCTCATGTAGGCCAGTGCACAGATGTGCAGCACCGGATCGTCCGGCAGTGGCGCCTTGTGCTTGAACCACACCTGCTGCTGGGAGGCCTTCCCCGGTTCCAGGGTGAGCAGATCGCGCGGCACCCGCCGGATGTCCCACTCGGCGAATTGTCCGATGCTGTCACCGAAGGGGTCGCCGCCCACAGGCCCCACCGGGATGTCCTCGGGGGCGATGACGTCGGGCATGTCGTCCTGATGTTCGATCCCGTTCTGCTCGATCTGGAACGACGCGCCCATCGAGAAGATGACCTCGCCGTTCTGAACGGCATTGACGCGCCGGGTGCAGAACGACCCGCCGTCGCGGGGCCGGTCGACCAGATAAATCGCCGGCTTCGTCCCATCGCCGGGACGCAGAAAGTAGCCGTGCAGCGAATGCACGCGGTACTCGGCCTTCACGCTGCGGACCGCCGACACCAGCGCCTGCCCGGCGATGTGGCCGCCGAATGTTCTTGTCAGAAAGCCTGATTCGGGGTTGTAGACGCCGCCGCGGTAAATGTCGACCTCAAGCTGCTCGAGGTCGAGGATTTCTTCGATCGCCATAGGCGGTGCGGTGTCACCAGCCGCGTTCGGCCAGGCGGTGCGGGGCGGGGATATCGGCGACGTTGATGCCGACCATCGCCTCCCCCAGACCGCGGGAGACCTTGGCCAGCACATCGGGATCGTCGTAGAAGGTCGTGGCCTTCACGATCGCGGCCCCCCGCTGCGCGGGATCACCGGACTTGAAGATGCCCGACCCCACGAACACCCCGTCAGCACCGAGCTGCATCATCATCGCCGCATCCGCCGGGGTGGCGATGCCACCGGCGGTGAACAGCGTGACCGGCAACCTGCCCGCCCGGGCCACCTCCACCACCAGGTCATAAGGCGCCTGCAAATCCTTGGCGGCGACGTAGAGCTCATCGGGGCTCAGCGACGTCAACCGGCGGATCTCGTCACCGATGGTCCGCATGTGCATCGTCGCGTTCGACACATCCCCGGTGCCGGCCTCACCCTTGGAACGGATCATCGCCGCACCCTCGGTGATCCGGCGCAACGCCTCACCCAGATTCGTCGCACCGCACACGAACGGCACGGTGAAGCGCCACTTGTCGATGTGGTGGGTGTAATCCGCCGGAGTCAGCACCTCCGACTCGTCGACGTAATCCACCCCCAGGCTCTGCAGGATCTGCGCCTCCACGAAGTGACCGATCCGGGCCTTGGCCATCACCGGGATGGAGACCGCCTCGATGATGCCCTCGATCAGATCAGGATCACTCATCCGCGCCACACCACCCTGGGCACGGATGTCGGCGGGCACCCGCTCCAGAGCCATCACCGCCACGGCACCGGCCCCCTCGGCGATGCGCGCCTGCTCGGGGGTGACGACGTCCATGATCACCCCACCCTTGAGCATCTCGGCCATACCGCGCTTGACCCGTGCGGTGCCGGTTGCTGCGCTTTCCATTGATCTGCTCCCTCTATTGCTGCTAAATCAGTCTAAACGGCCGTCGCGAGCCGCTGATTCCGGCCGTTCAGCTGATGCGGCGTGGCTGCTCCGCCACCGCGGCCCCGCCGTCGGCCAGCAGATTCGCCTCGACGAGCAGCTCCCCGAGCTGAGTGGGGTACACGGTCTGCCCACCGGCGGCCAGGGCCGCGATATCTGCCGGGTGGCACCAGCGGTGGCCGTGGATGTAGCGCTGTTCCAGCGCGGTGCGCCGGTCGGGTACCGGGTCGAAGCGGCGGGTCCGGTGCACGAAGTAGAACTCAGCGCTGTTCATGACGGCGCCATTGAAGCGGATCGTCGAGTCCCGCCGCCAGCACGGTCCGATGACCGTCAACGGCTCGGCGCGCAGTCCGGTCTCCTCGGCGAGTTCGCGTACCGCGGCGGCGGCCAGCGCCTCCCCCGGCAGCACCTTCCCGCCGACGGTGAACCACCACCGGGGCGCAGTCTCGTCGAGCGCGGGATCGGATCCGCACAGCAGCAGGACCGCTCCGTCGTCGTCGAGCAGCACCACCCGCGCCGAGGTGCGGGGTGGGAGCTTCGGCCGTTGACTCACCGCTGCGCGGGTTCGGCGATCTCGAAGTAGGTCGGCATGGCGGCGGTGCCGCCGAGTCTCAGCCAGCGCACCGGACGGCGTTCCCGCAATGCGACGGTGTCCCTGACCGCGTCGTTGTGGAAGCGGCGGGCCAGCACCACCCGGGCCTCCGCGTCGGCGAGTTCGGCGACCAGTCCCACCGGCACGGTCGACGGGTCGACTGCGGCCAGCGCCGCCGACAGCGCGTTCTCGCACGCTTCGCGGCCGGCACGGGGGGCGCGTTCGGCGGTGGCGGCCAGCGCCGTCAACCGCCGACCCTCCGACGAGGCGCCGTCGGCGGCTGCCACGGCGCGAGCCACGACCGCGCGGCGAGCCAGTGCGGCGTCGAGCGCCTGCCAGGACATGTCGCAGCGCACGTGCAGTCGGTCGAGCCGGTTGGCGGTCTGCACGGCCCAGACCGCGGTGAAGATCAGCACCGCCGCGAGTAGCGCGGTCAGTGTCCAATACAGGCCCGGCGCCATCAGCTGGCCACCGCCACCTTCATCCCGGATCCCGCCACCGTCTCGTAGACGCGCAGGATGTCGTCGGCCACCACCGCCCAGTCGTAGCGCTGTACCTCGGCGGAGGCCGCTTTGACGTAGCGGGTCCGCAATCGCGAGTCTCCCAGTACCTCGATCAGCGCCTCGGCCAGTGCGCCGGAGTCCTCCACCGCCACCAGCCGTCCGGCCCGTCCATCGGCCAGCACCCGGCGGAAGGCGTCGAGGTCGCTGGCCACCACCGGCGTGCCGGCGGCCATCGCCTCGACCAGCACGATGCCGAAACTCTCACCACCGGTGTTGGGCGCGCAGTAGACGTCGGCGCTGCGCAGCGCGCGGGCCTTCTCGGCGTCGTCCACCTGACCGAGGAATCTCAGGTGCCCGGCCAGTTCGCCGGCTTGTTCGCGAAGGTCATCCTCGTCGCCGCGCCCGACGATGAGGATCTCCACCCCGGGGAATCGCTTCGCCACTGTCGGCAGGGCGCCCAGCAGCACCGCCATACCCTTACGTGGTTCATCGAAGCGGCCCAGGAAGAGCACGGTCTTGCCGGGGCGCGGGTATCCGGGCAGCGGTGCGGCGCAGGCGAAAGACTCGATGTCCACGCCGTTGGGAATCTGCACGGCATCGGAGCCCAAAGCCTCCATCTGCCAGCGACGGGCCAGATCCGAGACGGCGATCCGTCCGACGATCTTCTCGTTCCACGGCCGCAGGATTCCCTGAAAGAAGCTCAACGCCAGCGACTTGGTCGTGGAGGTGTGAAACGTCGCGACGATCGGCCCTTCGGCGATCATGAGCGCCAGCACCGAAAGGCTCGGCGCATTGGGCTCGTGTAGATGCAGCACGTCGAAGTCCCCGGCGGCGATCCACCTCTTGACCAGTCGGTGCGTGGCCGGCCCGAACCGAAGCCGCGCCACCGAACCGTTGTATGGGATCGGCACCGCCTTACCGCCGGACACCACGTAATCGGGCAGCTTCACATGCGGTGACGACGGGGCCAGCACGCTGACGTCGTGGCCTCGTTCGCGCATCACCTCCGCGAGTTGCAACACGTGCGCCTGAACCCCGCCGGGAACATCGAATGAGTAGGGGCACACCATCCCGATGCGCATCAGGGTCGGTCCTGCGCTTGCGACAGCCGGGCGCGGCGCTCGTCGGAAAGATCGGCCAGCCACAGCGGTTGCAGCATGTGCCAGTCCTGGGGATGCGCGGCGATGTTCACCGCGAACCGGTCGGCCAGCGCCTGGGTGATCACGCATACGTCACCCGAGGCGGTGTCGATCGCGTCGTCGATCCGCACCACGCAGTCGGCTCCGTCGTAGTAGACGTGCGCGGGGTGCAGTGGTGCGCCGGTCTCGATCGCGAGCCGGGCCGGGCCTGCGGGCAGCCGGGTCGGTTCGCCGAAGAACTGCACCGGCACCCCGGAACGGGAAAGATCACGATCGGCCATCAGGCAGACGAACCGATTGGCCCGCAGACGCTCGGCGAGGATCTCCATCGGTGGGCGGTCGCCACCGGTGGCCGGCAGCACCTCGAAGCCCAGGCTCTCACGGAACGCGATGAACCGGTCATAGAGGGACTCGGGCTTGAGACGCTCAGCCACCGTCGTGAAGGTTCCGTAGTTCTGCGCCAGCCAGACCCCGGCCATGTCCCAGTTACCGCTGTGCGGCAGCGCCATCACCGCACCGGTTCCGGCGGCGTGCGCGGCGGCGAACTTGTCGGCGCCGATGAAGACGCGATCCAGGCGCGCCGCGACTTTTGTCAGGTTCATCGACGGCAGCCGGAAGGCCTCGCGCCAGTACCGCGCATAGGAGTCCAGCGAAGCCCGCATCAGTGCGCGGGGGACTCCGGCCGGTGTGGTGCCCAGCACCCTGGCGAGATTCTTGCGGAGCTGGGCGGGTCCACCACCGAGTGCGGCGTAACGCGCTCCCGCCCCGAAGACGCTGCGCGCCATGGGTTCCGGCATGGATCGGACCAGACGCCAGCCGGCCGCGTAGCCGAGATCGGTGACGTCGGATATCACGGCTGAGCGCTCCCGGCATCCGTCTCCCGCGCGCCGGGAATCTGCATCGGATCCATCGCCTGTGCCGACGAACGCACGGTGTGCAACCGCTGACCGACGGTGATCAGGCTGGCCAGCGCCAGTACCCACATCGCCACGTGCAGCACCATCGGGAGCGGGAAGAACGGTAGATCAGACAGGCCGGCACCCAGGAGGGCGATGATCAGCCGTTCCGGCCGTTCGATGAGGCCGCCCCCGCCGTCAAGACCGCTGGCCTCGGCGCGGGCCTTGATGTAGGAGATCACCTGCGAGGTCACCAGGCAGATCAGGATCGCCACCACCAGGGAGGTACTCCGCAAACCGAACGCCGCCCACCACAGCAGACCGCAGAACACCGCGCCGTCGCTGATGCGGTCACAGGTGGCGTCGAGCACCGCGCCGAACCGGGTTCCGAAGCCCCGTTCGCGGGCCATCGCTCCGTCGAGCATGTCAGCGAGGACGAAGAACCACACCGCCAACATGCCCCACCCCAGGCGGCCGATCGGGAAGAGCGTCAGTGCGGCCAGGACCGTACCCGCCGTGCCGATGATGGTGACGGTGTCGGGCGTGAGTCCGGCGCGCAGCGCCGCTCGTGCCAAGGGTGAGCTCAGCTTGGTGTAGGCCGCTCGCGTCATGAGGTAGAAGTCGCTCACGGCAGGGCAGCCCATTCGTCGGCCAGCAGCGTCCGGGTGTCGCGCAGCAGTTGTGGGATGGTCTTGGTGCCGCCGATGACGGTGATGAAGTTGGCATCGCCGGTCCACCGCGGCACGACGTGTGCGTGGAGATGCTCGGCGAGCGATCCGCCGGCCGGTTTACCGAGGTTGAGCCCGACATTGAAACCGTCGGGCTGTGACACCGCCTTGATGACGCGGATGGCTTTCTGGGTGAACGCCATCAGCTCCGCGCTCTCCTCCAATGTCAGGTTCTCCAGCTCCGCGACCCTTCGGTAGGGCACCACCATCAGGTGGCCGGGGTTGTACGGGTAGAGATTCAGCACGACGTAGACGTGCTCCCCGCGCGCGATCACCAGACCCTCCTCGTCTGGCAGTCTGGGGATCTCGGTGAACGGTCGGCTCGACTCCGCCGCGCCCCGCGGCGTCTCGGCGATGTAGCTCATCCGGTGTGGGGTCCACAGCCGCTGGAGGCGGTCCTGCTCCCCCACGCCTCGGTCGACGATCTCCTCAGTCACCGCTGACCTTCAGCAGTTCGTCTGTGGGCGCCGCGTTCTCGCGGTTGTCGATCCACGACCTGATCGCCGCGATGGCTTTGTCCCGTGGGACCCCGTTGATCTGCCCACGGTCGCCGAATCGGAAGCTCACCGCACCCGCCTGGACGTCCCGGTCGCCGGCGACCAGCATGCACGGCACCCGCTGGTTGGTGTGGTTGACGATCTTCTTCGCCATCCGGTCGTCGCTGGCATCGACCTCGGCGCGCACTCCGTGCGCGGTCAGTTCGCCGACGATGCCCTGCAGGTAGGGAACGTGTTCATCGGCGACCGGAATGCCGACAACCTGAACCGGCGCCAGCCATGCCGGGAATGCACCGGCGTAATGCTCGGTGAGGATTCCGAAGAAGCGCTCGATGGAACCGAACAGCGCTCGGTGGATCAGCACCGGGCGCTTCCGCGTTCCGTCCGCAGCGGTGTATTCCAGTTCGAAGCGCTCGGGCATGGTGAAGTCCAGCTGGATGGTCGACATCTGCCAGCTGCGACCCAGCGCGTCACGCACCTGCACGCTGATCTTGGGCCCGTAGAAGGCCGCACCGCCGGGATCGGGCACCAGGTGAAGACCGCTGGACTCGGCCACTTCGCGCAGCGTCTCGGTGGCCTCCTCCCACAGTTCATCGGTACCCACGTACTTCTCCGGATCCTTGGTGGACAGTTCCAGGTAGAAGTCGTCCAACCCGTAGTCGCCGAGCAGTTCCAGGACGAACCGCAGCAGCGATGCCAGTTCGTCGCGCATCTGCTCGCGGGTGCAGTAGATGTGCGCATCGTCCTGAGTCATACCCCGCACGCGGGTCAGGCCGTGCACGACACCGGACTTCTCGTAGCGGTACACCGTGCCGAACTCGAAGAGCCGCAGCGGCAGCTCCCGGTACGAGCGTCCGCGCGAGCGGTAGATCAGGTGGTGCATGGGACAGTTCATCGGCTTCAGGTAGTAGTTCTGTCCCGGCTTGCGCAGCTCCCCGTTGTCGTCGTATTCGGCGTCGATGTGCATGGGCGGGAACATGCCGTCGGCGTACCACTCCAGATGTCCCGAGGTGATGTAGAGCTGTTCCTTGGTGATGTGTGGGGTGTTGACGAACTCGTAGCCGGCCTCGATGTGCTTGCGCCGCGAGTACTCCTCGAGTTCGCGCCGCACGATGCCGCCCTTGGGGTGGAAGACCGCCAGACCCGAACCGATCTCGTCGGGGAAGCTGAAGAGGTCCAGCTCCACACCGAGCTTGCGGTGGTCGCGGCGTTGGGCTTCTTCGAGAAGCGTGAGGTGCTGATCGAGCGCCTCCTGCGATTCCCAGGCGGTGCCGTAGATGCGCTGCATACTGGCGTTGTTCTGGTTGCCCCGCCAATAGGCCGCCGAGGACCGAGTGAGCTTGAATGCCGGAATGTATTTGGTGGTCGGGCAGTGTGGCCCGCGGCACAGGTCGCCCCACACCCTTTCGCGGGTGCGCGGATTGAGATTGTCATAGGCGGTGAGTTCGTCGCCCCCGACCTCCATCACGTCCGGGTCGCCGGACTTGTCGTCGACGAGTTCGAGTTTGTAGGGCTCACCGGCCAACTCTTGTCGCGCCTCGTCGGTGGATGCGTAGACACGGCGGGAGAACAGCTGCCCCTCTTTGACGATGGCGCGCATCCGCTTTTCGAGCGCCTCGAGGTCCTCGGGCGTGAAGGCCTCCGGCACGTCGAAGTCGTAGTAGAAGCCGTCGGTGATGGGCGGTCCGATACCCAGCTTTGCCGCGGGGAAGCGTTCCTGCACCGCTTGGGCCAACACGTGGGCTGCGGAGTGCCGGATCACGCTGCGTCCCTCGTCGGTGTTGGCCGCCACCGGCACCACCTGCACGTCAGATTCCGGCGCCCAGTTCAGGTCGTGCAGTTTCCCCCCGGAATCGCGTACCACCACGATCGCGTCGGGCTCGCCACGGCCGGGCAGTCCGGCGTCGCGCACCGCGGCTCCGGCGGTGGTGCCCGCCGCGACGGTGATCGCGGAACTTGCGGGGGCACTCATCGTGGTCTCTTTCAGCGGGCGCGGGCAGCAGGTCAGACGCGATCATGCTATCGGCCTCGCCCGCTCAGCCCAGCGGGCTGTCCAGGGCGGGGTGGTAGAGCCCCACCCAGCGGGCGGACACTGCCAGTGCACCTAACAGCCACAAAGTCAGCACCACCGCACCTGCGGTGAGCAGGGC
>Ga0194052_1000794_pt1 | contig 19428 bp, 20 predicted proteins | sample SepL226m_MetaG_FD_160117 | JGI IMG/M metagenome (GOLD analysis project Ga0194052, IMG submission 160117) | Anoxic zone freshwater microbial communities from boreal shield lake in IISD Experimental Lakes Area, Ontario, Canada - Sep2016-L227-6m | ecosystem: Environmental > Aquatic > Freshwater >...
ATCATTCGAAGCTCACTTATAAATCAACTTCCTTTAAAAAGACGGGAGATGATGAGTTTGTGATGAACGGCGATATGACCATCCGCGGCACCACCCGCCAGATTGAAATGAAAGTTTCTTTTGGCGGAATCATGGTTGATCCTTATGGTAACACAAAAGCTGGATTTGAACTCAGCGGGAAACTAAGCCGCAAGGAATTCGGCCTCCACTGGAATGCCATCACCGAAGCAGGCGGCATGGTGGTTGCCGACGAAGTAAAGCTCGCACTCAATGTAGAACTTGCAAAAGTTCAGTAATCCAGTAAGGTTTTATGAAAACCATCATTCACAGGGGGAGCAGCCGTGGCCATACAAACTACGGCTGGCTCGACACCCATTACACCTTCAGTTTTGCCAACTATCATGATCCTGCAAGGATCCATTTCGGGGCGCTGAGGGTGATCAATGACGATATCATAGCCGGGGGAGGCGGTTTCGGCAAGCATCCTCACGATAATATGGAAATCGTAACCATTGTTACGGAAGGAATGCTGGAGCATAAGGACAGCATGGGGCATATACAGCAGCTGGGCCCAAACGAGGTACAGGTGATGAGCGCCGGAACCGGGATCTTTCATTCCGAATATAATGCCGGTCCAAAGATCCCTGTAAAGCTTTTCCAGGTCTGGGTTTTCCCTGCCGAACAAAATCTCACCCCAAGGTATGACCAGAAAGCGTTCGACCCTTCAGAAAGGATTGGGGAGTGGCAAAGGCTGGTATCGCCCGATGAGGCCGGCGCTCTCCTGCTGAACCAGAGAACCTGGTTTTCGAGGAGCAGCTTATCGGCAGGCAAAACTATTGCGTACCCGCTGCATGACAAGTCTCACGGAGCCTATGTTTTTATCATTGACGGTTCGGCGGATGTTGCCGGTACCAGGCTTGAAACCCGCGACGGAGCAGGTATTTCCGAAACAACAGAGATTGACATCAGGGCTTCGGCCGATTCGGACATCCTGCTCATTGAGGTGCCCATGCACTGGTAAGGGAAAAGTTTTTAACTTTACCCGATCTGGCTTTAACCTTATGCGGAAATTCTGCATTTTATCTGCATTTTCCATAATCCTTTTCTCTTCAGTCGTGGAGGCCCAGGTTTCCATGTTCAGCAAGCAGCACATCGACACCCTGAAACAGGGAAGACCCACGGGCAGCCTTTACCTCGGTTTCTATTTCATGGAGGATGCCCTGCAATATCTTTATCTTTCGGCTACGGCTTCAGGTCTTGTGATGGATGGGCGTGACCGTTACGAGATCACCGGCATGGTAAATTACCAGGGCCTGAAGACCCGTTCGACCAATAATACCGGTTACATTTTCATGCACGCCAATTTCTTCAATCATAAGATGGATGGTGGGCACCGCAAGATGAGCAGGATTTCCCTGGAACCCTTTACCCAGTTCCAGTTTGACGAGGACAGGGGGATCAATGCACGCTGGCAGACGGGGGTTTATGCTGTCCCTGTCATACTCAACAAACCCAAAATCAGGATACAGGCCGGGTTTGGGCTCCTTTACCAGTGGGACCGTTATGACCTTTTGCCCCCCGATTATGAAGGATGGTGGACAGACCAGGAGTGGAACAGCATCCAGGCCGATATTAAACAACTTGATCAGGACGGAGAAGGTTTCGCCGGGAGGAACGGGGTGAGGGGATCGGCATACCTTGGATTTTACAGCACCTTCGGAAAAGTATTCGACTGGAACCTGGTGATTTTTTACCAGCAGCCGTTTACCAGCAGTTTTGAAGGCACGCCTCTGTACAGCAGGTCGGCTGACTTCCGCATACCCTATCCCTGCATTACGGTGGAAACCATGATGAGTTTTAAAATACTCAGCTGGCTGGCCATGGACCTGAGATATTACTTCCAGCATGACCGCAACCAGCTGACCTATTACCTGCCGTATTATATGTATTCAATTACCATGGGGGTTTATTTTACCATCTGAGCCCCTGTTCCAGGCCGATTGTTCAGCCGGCAATCCAGTTGTCCATCATTTTCTGCCCCCATACCGTGATGACCGATTCAGGGTGGAACTGCAATCCGAAGACATCATACTTTTTATGCGCCAGGCCCATGATGATACCATCAGAGGAAAGTGCCGTGATTTCAAGGCAGGGTGGAAGGGAAGCCCCGTCAACAGCCCAGGAATGATAAAGTGCGACCTCAGCCCCATTCGGGATGCCTTTGAAAATATAATGCCCGGGGCGGATGATATCGAGGCTGCGGGGCTGTCCGTGGACCACTGTGGGCAGGTTAAACAGATCCCCGCCATAAAACAAGGCCAGGGCCTGAAGCCCCAGGCAAATACCGAGAACATGCCTGGTCTCGCCATATTCCCTGAGGATGTCGAACATTGCAGGCTGCTCTCCCGGCAGGCCGGGGCCCGGTGAAAAAATGATCCTGTCGTAAGCAGCAACTGTTGTAAGCCGGAGTTCATCTGACTTAATCACATTAAAGCTAACTTTGCCGTTGTTCCTCAGAAGTTCGACAAGGTTGAAAGTGAAAGAATCATGGTTATCGAGCAGCAGTATCTTCATGCAGAGGGATGATGCGTGCGGTAAAATTAACGAATATGCCGCAAACAAAACCCCTTTCCTGCTGGTGACCGATTTTAAAGGCTTTCACACGGCTGTGCTGACGTTACCGGAGGCGGAAGAACAGGGAATAAAATTCAGGATGCGGGATGCAGGATGCAATACGGACCCTGCCGGATACACAAGGCCAATCAATTTTACAGCCCGGCCCGTGGATTTTGAAACTTACCGTCATGCATTTGAAACCGTAAGCTGGCACCTTAAAAGGGGCGATACCTACCTTATCAATCTTACCTTTGCCACGGCATTGCAGACCAGCCTGGGCCTCCCCGAAATATTTGAACTCAGCCATGCGCCATTCAAGTTGCTGTTCGGGGACCATTTTACAGTATTTTCGCCCGAACCCTTCATCAGGATTGAAAACGGCATGATCAGGTCAAACCCCATGAAAGGGACGATTGACGCCGGGATCCCCGATGCGGAAGCCCGGTTGCTGGGCGACCGCAAAGAGTTTTTCGAGCATAATACCATAGTGGACCTCATCCGTAATGACCTGGCCATGATAGCCTCTGATATAAAGGTTGAACGTTTCCGTTACATTGAAAGGATCAGGACAAACAGCAGGGACTTATTGCAGATGAGTTCGGAGATCAGCGGGAAACTGCCGGCAGGCTTCATGGAGCATTTCGGGGAAAGCATTTTCAAATTATTGCCTGCAGGTTCCGTAAGCGGGGCGCCGAAAGAAAGAACGGTACAGATCATAGACGAAGCCGAGGCTGACGGGCGTGGATTCTATACAGGAATTTTCGGGTATTTCAATGGACGGGATTTCTCATCCGCAGTGATGATACGTTTTATTGAAAAGGCGGATGGCGTTCTGCGTTTCAGAAGCGGGGGTGGGATAACCGCCCTGAGCGATTGCCGGAGCGAGTATGATGAACTCATAGCAAAGGTATATGTACCGCTTGTTTGAGACAATACGCATTGAAAACGGGCAGCCTCTGCATCTGCCCTGGCATGAGGAACGCATGCTGAAGTGTGGTTTCAGGTTGCAGTATGCAGGAAACGCACCTGTCGCCGGGCGCCAGGTGCCAGTGAGCCTGCTTGAGATGATGTTGAAAGTTCCTGAAAACTTGAAGACAGGGACGGTGAGATGCAAAGTGGTCTATGAAAAGGATATCATTGAAATTACCTTCAGTCATTATGTGAAATACCCTGTCAGGAGCCTGAAGCTTTTAAATGCCGGTTCACTTGATTACCATATGAAGTTTTGCGACCGTAAAGCACTGGAAGCATTATATGCCATGCGGGGAGAATGTGATGAAATCATTATTGTCAAAGACGGGCTGGTTACCGACAGCAGTATTTCCAACCTTATTTTCTTTGACGGATCAAAATGGTACACGCCAGCCCGTCCGCTTCTTGAAGGAACATGCCGTTCGAGGCTGCTGGCTGAAGGAAGGGTGCTCGAGCGTGAGATCTGGCCTGAAGACCTTAACCGCTATGAGGGCTGCAAACTAATCAATGCGATGAGGGAGCCTGACGAGGAGGAGATGATCAGGGTTTTCCATCGGTAAAACCAGGGCTTATATAGATAAATTCACAATACACGTCCATTAAGCTGATATGCTCCCCGGGATTTTGTAATTTTACAGAGAATAATAGTCCCGTTGCCGGGAGTGATGAAAACCCACGGGACCAATTTAGATTGAATGATATGTGCAAAAGCCCATTACTGAATTTATTCCTTGTACTTCTTTTTGTCTCCTTTGCTTCGTGTTCAGGGGGTAAAAAGAAGCAGGGTAAGGAAACGGCATCTATTTCCTTTATTGAAGGGTATGTCGTCACCCCGTCGGTAGTTGATGAAACCATTGGAATTTCAGGCACTTTGAAACCCTTTGAGGAAACTGTGCTGATGCCTGAGATGCCCGGAAGGGTCGTGATGGTAAACCTGCCCGAGGGGCAGCTTGTCAAAAAAGGCACCATGCTGCTGAAGATCTTCGACGGGGACCTCCAGGCCCAGCTTAAAAAGGCCCAGACGCAGTATGAGATCGGCAAACAGATCCTTGACCGCCAAACCGAATTGCTGAAGGTCGACGGCATCAGCCAGGTGGAATATGATCAGCAGGAATTACAGGTTACCTCGATCCTGAATGATATTGACCTTTTAAAAGCACAGATATCCAAAACAGCAATTCTGGCGCCTTACGACGGCGTGATTGGTTTACGCAACATCAGCCTTGGCGCACAGGTCACGCAATCAACGCCCATTGCCACCATACGCGAATCGGACAAGCTTAAACTTGACTTCTCGGTCCCGGGCAAATACAGCTCCATGATCCACAAGGGGACCAAGGTCAGGTTCTCGGTTGAAGGTGATGAGAAAAAGTACGATGCCGAAGTCATGGCTACAGAAGAAGGGATAGACCTGAACACCCGTAACCTGAAGGCAAGGGCAATTGTTGAAGCCCATGCGCCGACACTTACACCCGGGGCTTATGCAAGTGTAGAGCTCAGGCTGAGCGAGAACCGCAATGCTTTGATGATCCCCACCCAGGCCATTATCATGAAAGAACGGAGCAAGAGCGTGATTGTAAGCCGGGGCGGGAAAGCGGTATTTGTCCCTATCCAGACAGGGGTGAGGAAAGCCGGGACTTTGGAAGTCATCAAGGGACTGAGTGCAGGGGATACGGTTGTTGTCACCGGCGTGCTGTTCATCAAGCCTGATATGGAACTTACCTTTGCGAAAATAAAATAAGGGATATGACCATTTCCGATTTCGCTATAAAACGTCCTGTTGCCAGCATCGTGATGAGCCTTATCATAGTGCTCTTCGGATTTGTTGGTTTTTCATTCCTGGGGGTAAGGCTTTACCCCGCTATTGATCCGCCGACTATCAATGTGCAGACAACTTATGCCGGTGCAAATTCCGATATTATTGAATCGCAGGTCACCGAACCGCTAGAAAAGTCCATTAACGGGATTGAAGGGGTACGTTCCATTTCATCATCTTCATCGACAGGGTCCAGCAACATCACCGTGGAATTCAATGTAGGCGCCGACCTTGAGAAGGCAGCCAACGACGTACGCGATAAGGTCAGCCAGGCGGCAAGGCTACTTCCTCAGGATCTTGACGCTCCTCCTGTTGTCACGAAAGCCGATGCCAACAGCGATCCGATTATCACGGTGGCTGTTCAGAGCACGACCATGAATCCAATGGAGCTCAGTGATTATGCCGAGAATGTATTGCAGGAAAAACTGCAGACCATACCCGGTGTAAGTTCTGTCATGCTTTACGGTCAAAAAAGACCGGCCATGCGGCTCTGGCTTGATCCCAGGAAAATGGCTGCTTACAACCTGACTGCCGAAGATGTTAACACGGCCCTGATGAAAGAGAATGTAGACCTTCCCGGCGGCAAGGTGAGGGGCAGGTCAACTGAACTTATTGTGAAGACTTATGGCCGGCTTACCACAGAAGATGATTTTAATAATATGATCATACGACAAACGAATGATCAGCTGATCAGGCTTAGCGATATCGGTGAAGCATCTTTGGGGGCAGAAGTTGATGAAACCGGGGTGAAACTGAACGGGGCCACAGGGATCTCCCTGGCCCTGGTCCCCCTGCCGGGATCGAACCAGATCGCCATTGCGGATGAGTTTTTTAAACGGTTCAATGAGATCAAGAAGAACTTACCGCCCGGGATGAAACTGGATGTAGGTTATGACAAGAGCAAATTCATGAGGCAGTCGGTGACCGATGTGGCCGAGACCATCCTCATTGCCATAGGGCTTGTGGTGCTAATTGTTTTCCTTTTCTTCAGAAATACTATTATAGCCCTCAGGCCGCTTATCGATATCCCTGTATCCCTTATCGGCTCATTTTTCCTGATGTATATTTTCGGGTTTTCGGTTAATGTGCTGAGCCTGCTTGCGATCGTGCTTGCGACAGGGCTGGTAGTTGATGACGGCATCGTAGTCACCGAGAACATATATAAGAAGCTGGAACAGGGGATGGACAAGTACAAGGCGGCTTTTGCCGGGACCAGGGAAATTCTTTTCGTGGTCATAGCAACGTCTTTGACGCTGGCTATCGTATTCATTCCGGTTATTTTTCTTTCGGGTTTTACAGGACGGTTGTTCAGAGAGTTCGGGATCGTGCTTGCCGGATCAGTACTGATCTCCGCCTTCGTCTCCCTTACACTGACACCGGTTCTGAATGTGAAGATGGGCAGGGCCGATATCAAGTCCCTGAAGTTTTACAAGATGACGGAACCGTTTTTCGCGGGACTTGACAAGGGATACCGTTCGCTTCTAAGCCGGTTCATGAAACGCAAATGGATCAGTCTGGCCGTTTTGGGGATATGCTTCCTGCTGGTATTTGTTTTGTTTAAATCGATCAGGTCGGAGCTGGCGCCACTCGAAGATCACAGCATTCTAAGGACTACAATCACTGCACCTGAAGGCACGGATTTCGATTATATGGAAAGACTGGTCAATAAGATTTCAGATACATTAAGTAAAAAAGTACCTGAAGCGAGATTGATATTCGCAAGAACCGGTTCAGGCTTCGGCAACACTTCCACCAATACCGGCGGAATCAATATTTTTCTGGTCGAACCCAACCAGAGAAAAGCTACCCAGCAACAGGTCTATGACAGGCTTGTAAAGATTTATAAAGGATTTCCTGAAGCCAGGATCATTCCAATCCAGGAACAGACCATATCAACTTCTCTTTCTGCAGGATCTCAGCTTCCTGTGCAGTTCGTATTGCAGAACCTGGATTTCGACAAACTTAGGGAAGTGGTTCCACGCTTCCTTGACCTGGCCCGGAAAGACCCGACTTTCGGCAACGTGGATGTGAACCTGAAATTCAATAAACCCGAGATCAATATTATTGTCGACAGGATGAAAGCAACAGATCTTGGAGTAAATGCAATCGACATTTCAAACACCCTTCAGTTTGCCTTAAGCGGGAAGCGTTACGGTTATTTCCTGAGAAACGAGAAGCAGTATTATGTTATTGGCCAGTTTGATCGCGAGAGCCGTAACAAACCGGCCGATATAGCATCCATGTATGTGCGCAGCAATGGGGGGCAGCTTATACAGCTCGATAACCTTGTAAGGATGCAGGAGAGCAGCGAACCGCCCACATTATTCCACTTTAACCGGTATAAGTCGGCAACGATTTCAGCTTCACTCGCTCAGGGAAAAACCCTTGGTGAAGGGATTACGGCCATGAAGAAGATCGCGAAAGTAACTCTCGATGATTCTTTCAATACCGGCCTGCTCGGGCCATCACGCGACTTTGCCGAAAGCAGTTCGAACACCTCTTTTGCCTTTGTGCTGGCCCTGGTGCTTATCTATCTGATCCTTTCGGCCCAGTTTGAAAGTTTCATCGACCCGCTTATCATTATGATCACCGTGCCTCTGGCCGTAACGGGAGCATTACTGTCACTCTTCATCTTCGGGAGCACCCTGAACATTTTCTCCGAGATCGGGATGATCATGCTTGTAGGGCTGGTCACCAAGAACGGTATCCTTATAGTGGAGTTTGCGAACCAGAAAAGGAAGCTCGGCCTGTCGAAGTCCGAAGCGGCGTTTGAGGCGGCAGCCGCGCGCCTGCGCCCGATCCTGATGACCTCCCTGGCGACGATTTTCGGCGCCATGCCTATCGCCCTCGCCCTGGGCGCAGGCGCTCAAAGCCGCACCCCCCTGGGGATCGTCGTGGTTGGAGGGCTGCTGTTTTCATTGATACTTACCCTCTTTGTCATCCCGGCAATGTACGTCATGATGTCGGGCAACAAAGTGAAAATACCCGATTATTCAGAAGGCCATGCCGAATAAAAAGCTCATTTTACTGTTTAGTATGCTGATGACCGCAGGCGGTTTATCAGCCCAATCACTGCTGGGCGTGGATGATGCAGTGGGAATTGCCCTCAAGAACAATTACGATGTGTCCGTTGCAAGGAACAATGCCAATGTGGCAAAAGTCAACAACACGCTCGGCAACGCCGGAATGCTGCCGAGCATCAGCGTAACAGGAAGCGACAACTATTCACTGAACAATGTATACATGAACCTTTCCTCGGGAAGCTCCATCACCTCATCCTCAGCTTCATCCAATTCTTTAAATGCAGGGGCTGCATTAAACTGGACCTTGTTTGACGGGACCAAAATGTTCATCACCAAGAACAAGCTCACCCAGGTTGAAAAACTCGGAGAGATCCAGTTCCGCGACATGGTCATGCAAACGATATATAATGTGAATGTGGCCTTTTACCAGGTGGTGGTGCAAAAACAGCAACTGCTTGCCATACGTGATGTGATGGCCTACAGCCTTGAAAGGGTTAAGATCCTCCAGAAAGGCTATGATGCGGGGATAGCTCATAAAAACGACCTGCTGCAGGCAAAGATCGACCTTAATGTAAACAGGGAAGCAGAGATTAACCAGCTAAACGTTATCAGGAATTCCAAACGGGCGCTCAACCAGGTTATCGCACGCGACCCGGATACGGAATTTGACGTGGCTGATACGATCCCACTGAATTACCAGCCCGATCCGGTTGACCTGATGAACAAGCTGTATGTGAATAATACCAGCGTGCTTTCATACCAGAAACAGGTGGATATTGCAAAACTCAGCCTGGGGGAATTCCAGACGTACCGGCTCCCGAAACTGAACTTTGTTGCCGCCTACAATTTTTTTCAAAGCGATAACAGCGCTTCCAACGTACTTACAAACCGCACTTACGGCCCCCTGGTCGGAGGCAGCCTTGTCATCCCGGTTTACCAGGCAGGCAATGCCTTACGACAGGTAAAAGCAGCAAAGATCCAGCTCCAGTCATCACAGTACAACCTCGATAACGTGAAACTCCAGGTGAATACCCAGCTGAAGACAGCGCTTACCGATTTCGACGACCAGAAAACCCTTCTGGGGATTGAAAAGGACAACCTGACCCTGGCGAAAGAAAACCTCAGGATATCCCTTGAACGACTGAGGCTGGGGCAAACCACGGCTCTCGAAGTAAGGCAGGCGCAGGAAAGTTATGCCAACTCCCTGGCAAGGTTTTACGACTTTGAATTCAATCTTAAAGTTGCAGAGACCACGCTCAAGCAGCTGGTTGCAGGATTGTAATACTTGATTTTCGCCCCAATACTCCTTATATTTGTCCTGCATGTGCTATGATTTAGATGCATTCCACTGTTACGGCTTTCGCTCGCAACCTTATACCGCGGCTGGGGTTTGCTGCGCTTCACCCAAGGCCGCTTGTGTAAGTTGCTTCGCTTTTCTACAATAACGACCATCACGATTCTTAAACCTCATAATTATGGAAGAGAAAACATTAAAACCCGAATCCCACAAAACCTCTGCATCCATCACTGAACTTCAGAAATTGAAACTGATCTTCGATGTTGTCAAATGGCTGATCGGATCGGTGGCCCTGGTTATTGTTACCATCACAATCGACTATGGCTTCCGGGATCGTGCTGCAGGGCTCAATGAAGCCAAACAATACGATCATTATGTGACTGAACTGATCGTTTTAAACAAGGAAGTGGGTCCAAGAAGGCTGCTGGCGCAGTATTTCTCATATGTTCTTCCTTCGGCCCAGCTCCGGAAATGCTGGCAGGATTATTACTGGGTTGTGAATACCGAATACCAGGCAATGCTGAAACAGGACTCCATCGCCGGTTCCAAGCTCAAATGGTTCCTGATGATGAAATCGGTGACCCCCGAGCAGCAGGTTGAAGTGGATGAACTCTCGAGGATAAAGAAATACACCGAGAAGCAATTGTATGGCGAATTCAGGATGCCGCCCAGATAGATGATCATCCGCATCTTTGCAAAGCCGCTAAGAGCCTGTTTGTTCACCTGTAGCAGCTTTCACGAAACACCCTCATAAAAGAGGTGCGTTTACAAATACCCCCGCTTCAGTATCATAATGATTTTTTAATATATTTGCTTCAACTAATCTCCTCTATGAAGCAGCTTACCGTTGTTTGGTCAACAGGCGAAAAAGATGTAGCCATCAGGATGGTTTTCGTGTACCTTATGGATGCGAAAAGCATGGGCTGGTGGGATGAGATCAACCTGGTCATCTGGGGCCCCTCGGCAAGGCTTCTTGCCCAGGACAAGGACGTTCAGAGGGAACTGGATTTTGTTCAGCAAAGCGGCATCAATGTCGAAGCCTGCAGGGGATGCACCGAAGCGTATGGAATTACCCCTGTTATCCGGGCTATGGGGATTGAAGTTAAATACATGGGCGAAGTGCTCACCCAGTATCTGCAGGGACAGGGGAAGGTTATTACGTTTTAGTGACTAGTTAACAGTGAACAGTGACTAGTGAATGTATTTAGTCACCAGTCACCAGTCACGATTCACCAGTCACTTTTTATTTTTATAATATTCCACAGTCCTGCTGAACGCTTCCTCAGCGCTGTATTTCGGTTTGAAGTTGAAATCACTGACTGCTTTTTCGGCGTTGAATGTAAAATCACCGCAGGTATAGATCACTGCGAACCTGCTGAATTTCACATTAATTTTTTTAAACGGGCGGATGAGCATGGCCAAGAACTCCGTCATGGCCCCTATTGCGTAAGCCAGGGGCCTGGGGATCCAGATCCCGGGCCATATCCTGTAGCCGGCTGCCGCCACGATGGCATCATAAAAATGAAAGAAATTGCAGCCCCCGGAATCTGTTATGAAATAGGCCCGGCCCCTTATGCTGTTGTTCCCGTCAAGCAGGGCTTTGGCAGCCTGGATATGCGCAACAGCCATGTTCCCTGCGTATATGTGCTGTGACTTTGAACTGCCGTTGCCTATCCTCACATAGAACCCGCCTTTAGCCATATCCAACAGTGAACCGATGTGAAAGGGGTCACCCTCGCCCCAGATGTCGGCAGGCCTCAGTATGACGGTCATCAACCCTTCCCCGTTTGCTTCCGACACCAGTTTCTCGGCCTCGCATTTGCTCCTGCAATACATATTCGGATGCTCAGGGGGGTATGGTATGCTTTCATCTATATTTACCAGCGGCTTGCCGCCGAACACCGCATCGAGGGAGCTCGTAAAGACAAGCGCTTTCACGCCATCCGCCTTGCAGGCATTAATGATATTGGCCGTACCCTTTGTGTTCACGGCATAAACCACCTCGGGGAGATGGGTGCCCCAGTCAACAATGGCGGCTGAATGAATCACAACGTCAATGCCCTTGCAGGCATTGATGAGGGATGGAAGGTCAAGGATATCCCCTTTGATAAATTCAACCCGGGGATCGGCCTTGCCTGTGTAATCGGCTGAATCGAAGATCCTCAATGATTTCAGCGGAAGAGGGGAACCGGGTGAAAGCATTTCCGCAATAATAAATTTCCCGAGAAAACCGGATCCCCCGGTTACAAGACAGTTTATCATCAGTATGGTTTAAGATAAGGTACAGGGCAAGCCTGCAGGAAATTCGCAAAAATACAGAATAAACCAATCACCTCCCATCCGCATTCCGGAGGGCCCGGAAAGGTTAAAATTTCACTCACTCATTTGTTTTATCAGGGCAAATATTTATGTTTGTAGTTAAATACACAAACCATGAAATCAAAGATTAAAAAGTTTTATACCTGGGCAATTGTAATATTGTTCGTCGTTCTTGCAATCTTTATCTACTGGAAATATTACTTCACTTTCAGTGAAGGAAACAGGGCAGGATTATTGCAAAAATTCTCAAAACGCGGTCAAGTCTTTAAAACCTGGGAGGGAGAGATGATCCTGAGCAGCGTGAAAAGCAGCCAGAATGTTGCCCTTGCATCGGAAAAATTCCTCTTTTCTGTTGCTGATAAGGATGTTGCAGAGAAGCTTTCCCATATGGAGGGCCACTTCATCACTGTACATTATGTAGAGAAGAACGGGAAATTGTTCTGGAAGGGAGATACGGAGTATTTTGTTGATAGCGCATCAGTCATAACGAATGAGTGAAAAAGCAGATTATCTGATCATAGGAGCGGGCATCATAGGACTCGCTATCGCCAGGGAACTTAAATCACGTTTTCCGCAGGCTGAAATTGTCATCATAGAAAAGGAACCGGATGTCGCATTTCACAGTAGCGGCAGGAACAGCGGGGTACTTCATGCCGGGTTTTATTATTCGGCCGATTCCCTGAAAGCAAAGTTCACCCGTGACGGCAATATTCAGATGAAAGAATATGTGAAAAAGAACGGGCTGAAGATCAATGAATGCCACAAAGTCGTGGTAGCCACGAATGAATCGGAGATAGATGGCATCTATGAGCTTGAGAAAAGGGGCAAGAAAAACGGCGTTAATGTAAAAGTGATCAGCGATCAGGAGCTGAAGGATATCGATGCCAACGCAAAAACCACACAGGTGGCTCTTTACTCTCCTGATACCGCAACGGTTGATCCGACGGAAGTCAATGTCTTTCTCAGGAAGGAATTGCAGTCCCTTGGCGTTAAATTTCATTTTTCGGAGGGTTATAAGCGGAAGATCGATGCCAATACTGTTGAAACAACGGGGGGCCTGCAGATCACGGCCGGCAGGATTATTAATGCAGCCGGACTATACGCCGATAAAATCGCGAAGGATTTCGGGTTCTCACAGGACTATACGATTATCCCTTTCAAAGGAATTTACCTGAAATACACGAAAAAGGACAAACCGATAAAAACCAATATTTATCCGGTCCCCAATCTGAAAAATCCTTTTCTCGGGGTTCATTATACGGTTACGGTGGATGGCATCATTAAAATCGGCCCGACCTCGATCCCGGCTTTCTGGAGGGAAAATTACAAGGGGATGGACAATTTCAGGATGAAGGAGCTTTTCAATATTATGGGTTGGGAGGCCCGGCTTTTCATGAGCAATGCTTTCGGTTTCCGCAGTCTTGCATTTGAAGAGATGGCCAAATACAACAAGTCGCATTTCGTGAGCATGGCGACAAAGCTGGTCCATAATATCGACAAATCGGGATTTACCGAATGGAGCAGGCCCGGCATAAGAGCCCAGCTTATGAATATGAAAACCCTGGAACTGGTCATGGATTTCGTGGTGGAAGGGGATAAAGAAACGATTCATGTGCTGAATGCTGTTTCTCCTGCATTTACAAGCAGTTTCCCTTTTGCTAAATGGGTGGTTGAAAATTACATTAAATAATACGCAACATATGGAACCAACTCTCAGGTTTAACCGGAATGATCTGATGGATTTTGTAGTCAGCTATATGACAAAACTGGGCGTGCCTCCCGAGGATGCAAAGATCGTTGGCAAGGTGCTGATATGCGCGGATGTGAGGGGCGTTGAATCACATGGCATGCAGCGCCTCGGCTCTTATTACGGCAGCCGGATCAGCAAGGGATGGCTTGATCCCAAAACACCGTACCAGGTTGTTAATGAATCTTCTTCCACCGCTTTGATCGACGGGGGGAATGGCTTGGGGCAGGTAACTTCCCATAAAGCCATGAGGATTGCCATTGAGAAAGCAAAAAAATCGGGGATCAGCGCCGTTACCGTCCGTAACAGCAACCATTACGGGATTGCCGGGTATTATGCCATGATGGCTCTCGAGGAAGGAATGATAGGTTTAAGCCTTACCAATTCACAGCCGCTTGTAGCACCGACTTACGGCAGGACGGCAGTGGTGGGAACAAATCCCATCGCCTTGGCTGCCCCTTCGGGGGACCATTACCCTTATCTTCTCGACATGGCGACTTCGGCTGTCGCTTACGGCAAGATCCAGATCTATGAAAAAAAGCATGAACATATCCCGATAGGATGGGGAATTGATGAAGAGGGGCAGGCTACCAATGATCCTGCCAAAATCAAGCCGGGGGGCCATGGTGCCCTTCTGCCCCTGGGGGGGATGGATATCACTGCAGGATATAAGGGATACGGGCTGGCGCTGCTGGTCGAGGTTCTGTGTTCAGTACTTTCGGGCGGGAATTTTCTGACAAATGTGGGCGGGCCGGGCAGGCCTGAACCTACTGGTGTTTCTCATTTTTTCATGGCGATAAACATTGAGTCTTTCAGGCCTGTTTTTGACTTCAAGGAATCAATGGATGCCATGATAGACCTTCTGAAAAAATCACCGCTGGCCGTGGGCCGTGATGAAATCATGGTTGCAGGCGAAAAAGAATTCGAATATGCAAAATATAACCAGGAGCATGGCGTGCCACTTATCAAACCTATTGTAGAGGACCTCCGGAAAGAAGGCGAAAGGGTTGGCGTGCCCTTTGCATGCCCCGTTCTCAGGGAAGACTGAACCTCCCGAAAAGATCAATCCTGGTCTTACTGAAAAATCATCCCTGATCTTCCTGATTTAGCAGTCATTGCGCTACAGGCGGTCCTGCACATGCAGGAATTCGGTATCTTTGACGGCAATATTTTTATCATGGAAAAGAAGAAAATAAATCCTTACATGCCGCTCTGGTTTTCCCTTGTTATGATAGCAGGGATGTTCCTGGGCATTTGGTTATACAGCCATACACCGGTCACAGGCCTTTTTAAAATTCAGGGTTCCGGCAAGCTGAACCAGGTTCTGCAATATGTTCAGAAAAATTATGTGGATACGATAGGGAAGGCCAGGCTCGAGGAGAAGGCAATCACCGGATTGCTTGAAAGCCTTGATCCCCATTCAACATATATTACATCCGCCGAATTTCACGATGCCACCGACCCCTTGCTTGGAAGTTTTGAAGGAATAGGGGTGCAGTTCCGTATCGAGAATGACACTGTAACCGTGATCCTGCCGGTTGCAAACGGACCATCCGAAAAACTTGGAATAAAAGCCGGGGACCGCATCGTAAAGATCGATGGAAAAAATGCGGCAGGCATCAAGATCTCCAATACCGATGTAATGCGTAAACTCAAAGGGCCAAAGGGCACCCAGGTTACCGTCAGCATTTTCAGAAGGGGAGTGAAAGACCTTATCGATTATACAATTACAAGGGACTTAATCCCCACATATAGTATGGACATCGCCTATATGGCTGCGCCGGGGATAGGTTATATCAAGCTTAATAATTTCTCGGCTACCACCCATGATGAAGTCCATACAGCCCTGGAACAGTTAAAACAGAGCGGGATGAAGAAACTTATCCTTGACCTCAGGGGGAACGGTGGAGGGTACCTTACTGCAGCCGTTGATGTTTCAGATGAGTTTCTCCCTAAAGGAAGGCTTATTGTTTATACCAGGGGGGCAAATCATGAGAAAGAAGAATATTCCTCCGACGGCCAGGGCTTGTTCGAGCATGGCGACCTCCTGGTGATGATAGATGAGTTCTCAGCTTCTGCGGCAGAGATCGTGACCGGGGCTATCCAGGATAATGACCGGGGGACCGTTCTGGGAAGGCGCTCTTTCGGGAAAGGACTTGTACAGGAGCAGCTCAATATGAAAGACGGAAGCGCTGTAAGGCTTACCGTGGCACGTTATTATACGCCCAGCGGCCGCTGTATACAGAAACCCTATAAAGAAGGCCTGGATAAGTATAACAACGATTACTATCACCGTTACCTGAATGGCGAACTTGAACATCCCGACAGCATCAAGTTCCCAGATTCCCTTAAATTTAAAACCCTTTCGGGAAAGATTGTATACGGAGGGGGAGGGATCATGCCCGATATCTTTATCCCTATTGAAAAGGACTCAACCCTTAAATTTTACAACCTGGCAGTAAATAAGAGCCTGGTATACCAATGGGCCTTCGACTACACCGACAAATACAGGCCCCGGCTCAGCCGCTTTAAAAACGTTGATACCTTCGAATCAGGATTTAATATCTCGGATGAAATGTATGCCGACTTCCTTGCCTATGCCTTGAAGAAAGGATTGAAACACGAAGGTAAAAACCTTGCCGAGAGTGACCACAGGGCAAGAGTATTGTTAAAAGCGTATATTGGCAGGAATCTTCTCGACAATGAAGGGTTTTATCCCATACTGAATTCCATTGACCCTGCCTTCATCAAAGCGGTGGAAGTTGTCAAGAATCATTCTAAATAATTTCATAATTAACCCGGGGCTTCGTATCTTTGCATCAGAAAATCTTTAAAAACAATCAACATGGTACATGAACTTCCTAAACTTCCATATGCATGGGATGCATTGGAACCTTATATTTCAAAGGCAACTATTGAATATCATTACGGCAAGCACCACCAGGCTTATGTGAACAACCTCAATAAGCTGGTTCCAGGCACCGAATTTGAAAATGCTTCCCTTGAAGACATAATCCGCAAGGCTTCCGGCGGAATTTTCAACAACGGAGCCCAGGTGTGGAACCACACGTTTTACTGGAATTGCCTGAAGCCACAGGGAGGCGGGGAACCAACAGCCGCGCTTGCCGAAGCCATCAATAAGAATTTCGGTTCATTCGGAGATTTCAAAGAAAAATTTTCGAATGCGGCCGCTACTCTGTTCGGTTCAGGCTGGGCCTGGCTGGTAAAGAAAGAAAACGGCTCGCTGGAAATCGTCCAGGAAAGCAATGCCGGCAATCCCCTTAAGGGCGGAGCCAGTCCTATCCTTACCTGTGATGTTTGGGAACATGCCTATTACATTGACAAACGCAATGCACGCCCCGATTACATAGCTGATTTCTGGAAGCTTGTCGACTGGGCGGCGGTTGCTACTCGACTGTGATTACTACTCCACCGAAGGAAAGTCCCGATATTACTACAAATCAGGTGGAATATAAACCACTTGTCATTGGTCAGAGAGGTTCTATTGACCCCAAAAGTAATAATTTTACCTCAACCAAAGGTTACTCCCTGAGGATGACCGTTGACCTGACCTGTTCCTACCTGTGGACATCCCCCTATTCTGTTTACCAACAGGAAGTGTTCTCACTTATTTGTAATCTCCATGACGAGGATGGATGGGATTTCAAACGGATAAGTGACTGGTTGAATGGGAATGGGTACAAATCTCCACGAGGTATGACCTTTAAGGAGAACCATGTCTGGAGTATCTACATGAAGAAACGGAAGTCTATTCAACGATTCAGTAGGGAGTATGACCCAGAGGTCACCGATATGAAGGTGGATGTGGTGGATTACATTCCCGATTCCAAAAAGTGAGTGGTATAAGGTACTTCCAGTGTTATATCTGTTGTTTCCCTTGATATTGTAAGGATACCTGATAAATGGTACACATATATGGTAATACCCGTCTATATACCATTTTGGTCTTTTTTTTTTAGTTATCCTGTCAGTGACTATATCAATGTTAATGGAGTATTGTCACTTAGGATGTCATCCAACTTTGTCTTTCTTTTATGGTTGGTCATGGATTCCCAGTACTTGTTGTTCATTACCTTTTCAATGTCATAAATTGTACTTTTATTCAAGTCAGGAAGATAACTGTAAAAGTAGAACCTGTATCTATCTTTATTATCCACCAATACCTTCAGGAAATAGTTGGTTTTACCTTTGATTATCTTTCTGGGTATCTTGTTCAGGTTGATGTGGACACCTCTTCCTATCGTTTGTTCACAATCTTCATCCCGACAGTATAGGGTTATATTACAAGGGACACCTGTCCCTTTCAGGTAGTCCAACACAGAAAACACCTGTATCCTACCTTTCCTTTGTTTTCTACTTGTAATCGTCATAATCACTAATATAAGGTACTTATCCTGTCAGTCTGGGACTTGGGTTGATTGATTAGGGTCATTCAGGATGTCATTCAACTTTGACCATCGTTTTTGGTTAATCATTGATTCTTTCTTCATCAACCTTTCGAGGTGTTCGATTTCAAGTTCATTCATCCTAATCGTGTTATTCTGAATATAGAATTTGTGTTTACCAACCTTTATTATCAGGTCATATTTTCTACAACTACTGATGATATCCGTTACAATTTTTTTCGGATATTGATTGAGGTCGATACGAAAACCTCTCCTAAAGTCTCTGGTATAGGTTTCATCGGGGTAGTACAGGGTTACTTTACACGGGACACCTGTTTCTTTCAGGTAGTCCAATACGGTCAATACTTGTGTTCCACTTTTTTTCATAATCTCAGTTTTTTATCGTTTTCTTAAATATATGTAAAATCCCTGAGATAAAAAAATAAAACCACACCTAAATGATATTATATAAGGTAGTTATACTATCCTACGAAAAAAAGTTGAGATAAAAAAATGGAATGACCCCTGACCTTATTGGTTACAAGTTCTGGTAGACATCGAACAATTCCTTTTCACGGATACCCAGATAGATTTTGGTGGTTCGGATGTTACTGTGGTTAAAAATCTCATTCAACATTATCAGTCCCCTCTCTGACCTACCAGAGTTTTCCCAGATTCTACGACCAAAACTTTTTCTCAGGGAGTGACTCTTTATCTTCGACCATTCTTTTACCACCTGATACTTTTTCATCAGTTCTTTCAACTTCCAGTTCACATACTGACTACTGATGGGTTTGGTGTTCCAACGGTTCATGAAGATGAACTGGGTGGTGTCTACAACTGGTAATTTGTTGGATATCCTATCCGTGGTTTCCCTCAGTTGTGGGTTGATAGGTATCTTTCGGTACTTCTTCGTTTTCTTTTCGGTGAGTTCCAGATGGTCTTTACCTAATACCTGTTCCCATGTCAGGGAGAGGATATCCGAGATTCTTAACCCTGTGGTCATCCCAACGGTGATTAACAGGGTGAACTTCCAATCACCATCCCTTTCGAGTTTCTGGGTCAGTAGTTGAAGTTTATCCCACTCTATGAAATCCGATTTGGTTCTTTGTCCGATGATACTCATCCTGAAGGTGTTAAAAGTTTACGAGGACAAAAATCGACTCTTTTTCTTTCAAAAAAAAACCAAAACGGTGGTAAGTGAAAGATATAATTTATTGATAATCTTGAGG
>Ga0194052_1000795_pt1 | contig 19393 bp, 15 predicted proteins | sample SepL226m_MetaG_FD_160117 | JGI IMG/M metagenome (GOLD analysis project Ga0194052, IMG submission 160117) | Anoxic zone freshwater microbial communities from boreal shield lake in IISD Experimental Lakes Area, Ontario, Canada - Sep2016-L227-6m | ecosystem: Environmental > Aquatic > Freshwater >...
GCGGTCGGTGCGCCGTAACTCTCGCCCCTGACCGTTCTAGTCCTCTTTGTGGATCAACTTCTGCAGGGCCACGCGGTCGGGTGCCAACAACTCGGCGATCCGGGCTTGGTTCACATCGGCGACGATGATCTCGCCGACGTCCTTGTTGACACTGCTGAAAATGCCGTGCGCTTTCATCTTCTCGGTCTGATAGACGTTGTCCTCGGTCGGCGACACGTAGTACACGGCATCGGCCTTGAAACGGTTGACCAGCCACAGGTGAACGACCGTCATCAGACGCTTCTGACGCATCTTGGCGGCATAGGTGTTCTGGTCGCGCACCGTCAGGATGCTGCGGCCGTGTCGGTCCTTGATCGGATCGAACACCACATCGGCCAGTTTCTCGCCGTTGGAGTCACCGAAGATCGCTAACTCCAGCACATCTGCGCCGGCCCGGCGCGGACGCAACTGCACCCGCAACCGCTCGCCGAGTTTGTAGTGCTCGCTCCACAGGGCCAGCCAGTCCTCGAGGAGCTTCTTGGGCACCTCGGTCTGCACCAGGTGCTGAACCTGGGTGGAACCCTTGCCCATTGACTTGGTGGTCGCGGTGCGTCCGGATGACGCGGCCAGTGCCGCATCGCTGCGCGGACCGCCGACGAGCGTCTGCGGTGTGCGGTAGGGCGACTCGAGAAGACGCATCTTGCGCTGCAGACGGGCCAGTGCCAGCATCCCGTCCTGACGCAGGGCGGTGGCGAACTCCTCGGCTGCCACACCGTCGATCTGATGACCGCCGTAGGTCATGAAGTTGAAGACGAAGCCCATCTTGCCGAGCTCCTCGGGGAAGGCCCGCATGTCGTCATCGGTCATCCCGGTGGTATCCCAGTTGAACGACGGCGACAGGTTGTAGGCCATCATCGCCTCGGGAAACACCGCGTGGATCGCCTCGGCGAACTCACGAGCCTCGGTGAGATCGGCGGTCTTGGTTTCCATCCACAGGATGTCTGCGAACGGCGCCGCGGCAAGGGATTTCGCGATCGCGTACGGAATGCCGCCACGCACCTGGTAGTAGCCCTCCGGGGTGCGGGCCCGCTCGCAGTCCCAGGGCGCGTCCACCCCAAGTTCGGCGGCCTTGCGCTGAGCGGCATACAGCGACGCGGTCTTAGCGAACTCAGCCCACTCGGCCGGCTTCATCGCCAGCGCCTCGCCCTCGCTCTCCTTGAACCGCAACAGTTCACCCACGGCATTGCCGTAGGTTTCCAGACCCGCGTCTTCCTGCCAGGCATCCACGAACTGCGACTCGACCCGGTCGAACAGCGCGTCCACCGACCCGGTGCGGTTCTTGGTCCACGTCGCGGCCGCCTCGTCCACCAATTGAGTGACACCGCGACTCGCCAGCCACGCATCCGCCGCGGCGTACTCGCCCTCGGGTACGGCGTAGAGCAGATGCCCGTTGAGTTCGGTGACTCCCTGGGTGTGGAAGCGGCGCAGCATCGCCAGGAAGCATGACTTGTACGGCGGGATGTCGAGGTTGGTCACGCCGAGCAGGAACGGCTGATCGCGCTCATCGGAGCGCCCGTCGATGAGGTTGGCCGCCTCAGCGTCGGTGCGGGCCACAATGATTCCGGGCACGCCCATGATGTCGAGTTGGAATCGGGCGGTGTTGAGCCGCTTGATCTGCTCATCCGAGGGCACCAGCACCTTGCCGCCCTGATGACCGCACTTCTTGGTGCCGGGCCGCTGATCCTCAATGTGGTAACCGGTCACGCCGGCTTCGACGAAGCGACGAATTAGGTTGCGCACGTGCGGATCTCCGCCGTGACCGGTATCGGCATCGGCGATGATGAACGGCCGGTAGTCCACCGCAGGGGTGGCGGCGCGCTGCTCGTCGGTCATCTGCAGCCGCAGATACTGCTGGTTGCGATCTGCGGTGAGCAGGGCCCGCACCAGGCCTGCGGCCTCGTCGGGCACCTGGCTCAGCGGATAGCTTGCGAGGTCCGGACCGGGATCCTCGGTCACGGAACCCTTCGCCGATGTCGCCCAGCCACCCAGGTAGATGCCCTCGATACCGCAGCGCTTCATGGCCACCGCCTGGCCGGGGGTATAGGGGCCGAACGTGGTGATCGACCGGTGTTGTCCGAACAGCTCACGCAGACGGGCGTGGAAGGCCGCGGAGGTCTCGCGGGCCACGGTGTAGTCCACCGCGATCGTGCCGCGCTGCTCGACGACCTGACGCGCGGTGTAGAGCCGGGTGATGCCCTTGAACCGAGGGCTGTCGAAGTACCGCTGGGTGGCGGCGACTTCGCCCTCGAAATCGGTTCCGGTGACTGGGTCCGGTGCGACCTTGGACATGACTGCTCCTATCGAGCCGGTGTGCGCTGGTGTCGTGCTGAGGTCCTCATCTAACCCCCGCGACGGCCAATTATTCCGGATCGCATCCGGGGGCTGTCAGCGGGTACGTCCGACGGGACCGTCAGTGCTGGCACAAGTACCAATTCCGGCCTGTGGCCTAAGGGGCTGCTACCTGGCTGACCACCGGCGTTGCGATGGCGAGCCCAGCAGTCCCGTGCGGCGCGAGGGAGTCCTGGTGATCATTCGGATCGGCCATGGTGGCCTGAGTCACCGTGAGCACGCCTTCGGTGAGCACGCCGTCGGTGAACGCGCCGTCGGTGAGTACGCCCTCGGTGACCGAACCGTCCGTGACAGGGCCGTCCGCAGCCACATCCTGCGTCGCGGCTGGATCGGCCGGACCGGTCAGGTCGGTCGGTGCCGCTGTGGTGTGCATCTCCTCGGCCTGCACCGGCAGATACATGTGGTGGCTGAACTGCGACTGATACGCGCCACCACCGCCGACCCGCACGCCCGACCCGCTCTCGCCGCTGGACACCGGAGTGCCGTCCGGCAGGGTGACTGCGGCATGGCCGCCGTTCCAGCCGATCACGACCGAGTTGGGGGCAGAACCGTAGTGGAACCCTCGCGATAGCAGCGAGGACTCGATGTTGCCGGTGTTGAACCTGCTGCCGAATGCCGGCCTTCCGGACGCCACATTGGCAACCCACGAGGCCAGACCCGAACAATCCGTACCCGCCGGAGTATCACCGCCGGGAATGTACGGCGTACCGGCCACTTGTGCGATAAGCGACAACAATGCCGCGAGACCAAACATTTGATCAACGCTAACAGGATGAATTGGACACACCCAAAATCAAGAGTTACCGAAAGCTGTGGTGTCCGTCACTATTCACGCAATATTGTGGGCAAAAACACTAAATCCTTTGGCGGTCAAGAAAAGTGAAACATTCGACGTTTCTGCTGTTCAGCGACAGTAAAGGAACATGTCGACATCGGTTGCGGGGTTGTGGACGATCGGTGGAATCAATCCCGAGAATTGTTATCTAATTTCCGCGCCCACAACCGTGTCGCATGCAGTCGGCATTGCAAAACACGCGAAGTAATTCTCGACTGAATTCGCTATACCCGGCGAGCTTGAATTAACCGCGATGCCGGAGTCCCTGGCATTATCGTCGGCTATGCGGGTCCTGGTGCAACGCGTCACGTCGGCCTCAGTGTCGGTGGACGGAGAAGTTGTCGGCGCCATCCGGCCGACCGGTCAGGGATTGCTCGCACTGGTCGGGGTGACGCACTCCGACGATGCCGACACCGCGGTGCGGATGGCTGAGAAACTCTGGACGCTGCGGATCCTGGATGACCAACTGTCCGCCGCCGACGTCACGGCGCCTGTTCTCGTGGTGAGTCAGTTCACGCTGTACGCCAACACCGCCAAGGGGCGCCGGCCGACGTGGAACGCCGCGGCCCCGGGGTCACATGCCGAGCCTCTGGTGACGGTCTTCGCCGACACGCTGCGGGCACTGGGCGCCGAGGTGCAGTCCGGTGTTTTCGGTGCCGATATGCAGGTGGAGTCGGTCAATGACGGGCCGGTCACCGTGTTGCTGGAGCTGTGAGCCTCCCGAGGTTCGACGGTGGGACGTGAGACTGTAGAGGCCCATGCACACCCACAATTACGTCACCTACGAGGACTTCGGTCGGCGGTTCTTCGAGTTGGCCGTGACCGAGGAGCGCGTTGCCGCGGCGTTCGCCGAGATCGCGGGCGAGGAGTTCGAAATGGGGCCGATGGCACAGGGCCCTGGCGGATTGGCGCGGGTGACCGCGAAAGTCAAGATCCAGCAGCCGAATGTGCGGCGCACGCTCGGGGACACCATCACCTTCGCGATCCGGATCCCGCTCATCATCGAGCTGGTCGTCGATCTCTGGCTGGACAAACAGCGCTTCGTCGTCGATGGCGACATCGCTCTTCGTGCTGCCGCCCGGGCGGCTGAACCGTTGCTGATCGTGATCGACGTCGCCAAACCACGGCCATCGGATATCGCCGTGCATGTCACCTCGAAATCGCTGCGGGGCGAGATTCTGCGCATCCTGGCCGGCGTCGACGCTGAGATCAAGCGATTCGTCGCGGCCTATGTTGCCGAGGAGATTGACAGCCCCGCGTCACAGCAGGCAAAGCTCATCGACGTTGCCGAACAGACGACATCCACCTGGGACACCGACTGAGCCGCAGGTATCAAAGCCTAGAGATCAAGCTCCAGGTGAGCGCCCGCCGGTGCGCGCGACACACAGGTAAGCATCATCCCGTCCTCACGCTCAGGTTCGGTGAGCAATGTATCCCTATGCTGCACAACACCACCGAGCACTCTGATCCGGCAGGTGCCGCAGAAGCCCTGCTGGCACGAGTAGGTCGCACTGATACCGGCGCGCTGCAGTGCCTTCAGGAGTGTCTCGTCGGCGGCCACCGTGATCTGTGCCTTCGAGGACGCCACCGACACGCTGAACTGTTCGCCGTCGATTACCGGAGGGGCCGCAAAGCGTTCGAAATGCAATTCGACATCGTCTCGGCCGGCCAGCCGCTCCCGGATTGTGGTCAGCATCGGTGCCGGGCCGCAGGCGTAGACAGTTGTGCCGGAGGGACACTCAGCGAGTAGCTCATCGGCAGTCGGCAGGCCGGCGACATCGTCGGTGCGGATCTGTACACGATCACCAAATTGGCGGACCTCATCGACAAACGGAATACTGTCCGCGCTGCGTCCCACATAAATCATCGACCAGTCCACATTGAGCCGCTCGGCCAGGTTCAGCATGGGCAGAATGGGTGTGATCCCGATCCCGCCCGCGATGAACCGCAGCCGCTGGGTGGGAGAGCCGTAGCCGGGCACGGTGAGCGGGAAGGCATTTCGCGGCCCACTGGTCGTGATGGTCGATCCCACCGCCAGTGCGTCATGGACCTCGATCGAGCCACCGCCGCCCTCGGGTATGCGCCGCACAGCGATCCGATAGGAATCGCGCCGCTCGGGCTCACCGCACAGGGAGTACTGGCGGACCCGGCCGCTGGGCAGGTGAATGTCCAGGTGCGCTCCGGGGTGCCAGGGTGGTAGCGCAGACCCATCCGCCGCAGCCAGTGTCAACGCCACTACGTTCTCGTCGCGTGCCATCACCTGCCGATCGACGACGGTCAGGGTCAGCGTCGGATCGCACGGAGCTGGGAGACTGGGGCGCCGCAGGGTGCCACTGACGGCCCACATCGTGGTGACGGTGACATCGGCCAGTTTCAGCATCGCGCTGCTGTTGAGCGCCCTCAGGCGCTTCACCACCATTTACAGATGCGCGGCGCGGGCGGCCGGAGAGGTCGCCAGGTACGCGACAGCCTGTGCGGTGGAGCCGAAGTCCTCCGGCGAGTAGTCCGGGCGGAAGTAGGCGGCCGTGGTGGAGCCGAACAGCGTGCGATAGGTGGGTAGCAGTCGCAGCTTGGAGTCTTGGGCGCGCATCCGTTGCATGCGCAGCCAACCGATGTCCAGGTCGGGATCGGTGCGACACAGAAACCAGACGCCGCGATTGAAGAAGGTGAACAGCATCGTCACCGCGAGTGTCATGGAACGGACCCGGGAGAAGTAGCCCTTATGGAAGTACGACGCGACATCGTGCGCGACGCAACGGTGTTCGACTTCTTCGCTGCCATGCCATCGGAACAGGTCGACCATGGTCGGGTCGGCTCCGAAGTCATCCCAGTCGGAGTTGAGCGCGAAATCGCCTAGCACCGCGGTGTAGTGCTCGATCGCTGCGATCAGCCACAGCCGGTCGCAGAGGTGGTTGAGCCGTCGTTTGGGGTTCGTCGATCTGCCGGGCGCCAGGACCTTTTCGAATATGTAATCGATCTGCTTGAGTATCGGCTCCGGATCGGCTCCGTGAGCCTCCATGAACTCGTGCAGCATCCGTTCGTGGGTCTCGGCGTGCACCGCTTCCTGCCCGATGAAGCCACGCATGTCCTCGGCAAGTCGCGGATCCTTGACCAACGGCAACGCCTCGTTATAGGTCGCCACGAACCAGCGTTCGGCGGCCGGCAGTACGACGTTGAGAAGGCTGATCATGTGGGAGGCGACGGGGTGGCCGGGGATCCAGTGCAGCGGCGAATTCGAGACGTCGAAGACAACCTTGCGGGCCTGGATCTGTACCGGGCCTGGATCAATCTCCTGAGCGAAACGGTGTGGCCGCAGCATGATGATCTGCTCCGCTCAGCCGACGGGAGTCGCGATGACTGTCACCACGCCGGGCGCGCCGGCTGTCGGCCGACCTCCGGCGTCGCTGCTTCCGGCACCCGGGGCGCTGGCCGCTGAGGTTGCCGCCGGCTGCTCGGGCTGGGCGGCCGCAGTGCAGTTGAGCATCAGCTGCATCTTGCCGCCGCCGGTCACCTTCTGGCTGCTGACCACGCACTGCGCCTGTGTCACGTCGCTGCCGACTGATCCGCCGAACGACGTTTTGATGCCCTGGGCGCGCAGGATCGCTACCGCCTTGGCGTAGGGCTCGCCTACGACGTTGTAGGTGCTGTTAGAGGCGGGGTCGGCACTGCTGGCGCCGATGCTGAAGGCAGCGGCAGCCGAACCGGCCACCACCGCGGCACTAAGCGCGAGCATGAGCTTTCTCACGGCACGAACCTCCCTGTCTTCATTGAAGATAGCGCAGGAGCGGCCGACAGGCCGCGTCAGATGTTTATCGCCGCAGGTAGGGGAGACGTTTCAGAAGTGCTCCCGGTGGCGTTCCTGTTCCAGTACCGCCTCGAGATCGCCGAGCCGTCGCAGTGACGAGACGGCCCGGGACGTGCGCATATTGGCGGCCAGCAAGTCCTGATGCCGGTCGACGAAGGCCCAGTAACCGGCGGTGAACGGACAGGCATCCTCGCCGAGTCGCTTCTTCGGGTCGAAGCGGCAACTGCGGCAGTGGTCGCTCATCTTATTGATGTAGGCGCCCCCGGAGGTGTAGGGCTTGGTGGCCAACAGCCCGCCGTCGGCGTGCTGGCTCATGCCGATCACGTTCGTCGGCATCACCCAGGCGAAACCGTCGACAAATGAGCTCGCGAACCACTCGGACAACTCGCGCGGCCGATAACCGCGCTGCAGCCCGTGGCTGCCGAGCACCATCAGGCGTTGGATGTGATGAGCCCAGCCTCGGTCGCGTACGCCGGCCAGGGCCTGGCTGAGACACTCGGCGTCCACCGCGTCAACGTCGAGGTCTGTCCACCAGTCCGGCAGCGGAGTGTGCGCATCGAGTGAGTTGTTGTTCAGATAGTCAGGTCCGAAATGCCAGTACAGCTGCCACATGTACTCGCGCCAGCCCAGGATTTGGCGGATAAACCCTTCGACAGCCGCCAGCGGAGCCGATCCGTCGCGATATGCCGCCTCGGCCGCGTGCACGGCGTCGAGGGGATGCAGCACGCCGAGATTGAGCGGCACCGAGAGCAACGAGTGCGCCATGGCCCAGTCGGCACCCATCATGGCGTCCTCGTAACGGCCGAAGAGTGGCAGCCGGTCTGCGATGAACCGTCGCAGGGCTTCGTCGGCCTCGGTGGGTGTCACCGGGAACAGCCGGGGTCCGTCGATACCGACGGTGTCGAGGTCCATCCGGTCGATGTCGCGGCGAACTTCCGCGTCGATCTCATCCTCGACGGGGTGATACGGCGCAGGCGCGCCCAGCGTAGATGCGCCCTTCGGAGGTGATTCGCGGTTATCGCTATCGAAGTTCCATCGGCCACCAACCGGATCGTCACCGTCCATCAGTACCCCGAAGCGGCGACGCTGCTGACGGTAGAAGTCCTCCAGCCGGAACCGCTTACGATCGCCCGCCCACTGCCGGAACTCAGCTCGGGGCAGCGCGAAGGTGGGCGTGGGCAGGACTTCAGCCACCAGCCCTTCGTCGCACAACCGCCGCACGAACTGCTCGGCGGCATGGGAGGTCGGTTCATGCACCAGCACCGGGCGGCCGTAATCCCGCAGCGCCTCGGTGTAGCTGTGGGAGCGGATCAGGGTGGCCCGCTCGCCGAGGTCGGCCTGGGCGTGGCGAAGGGCCGACAGTATGAGGTGAACTTTCTGCCGGTGGTAGCGGCGACGGCGGAACGGCGACGTGGCCTCGATCAACAGGATCGGGCGGTGCGCGTGTTCGCCGCCGTAGACCGCCGGTCCGAGTTGATCGGCGAACAGCCACAGAGGGGTATCCGGCTGTGGCATTGCACGATCCTACAAACGCCGAGTCCGCTAGCATCCCGTCTAATTCACAAATGTCCCAAACCAGGGAGTCGACGCTTGGCCGGATCACTCGACGCGCGGTCCGCGGTCGGCCGCCTGCGGTCGATGGGCTTTCAGTCCAAGCTGCTCATCATGCTGCTTCTGGTCAGCGTGCTCTCGGTACTCATTGTCGGCGTTCTCGGCTACATCTCCGGAACCAGCTCGCTCCGCAGTGCGGATAACGAGCGATTGACTCAGCTTCGAGAGGCCCGGGACCGCGATATCAACTCCTATTACCAGGGTATAAGCAACACGGCCACCGTGCTGAACAAGTCCAAATCCACCATCACTGCTGTCAAGGACTTCACCGTTGCGTTCGCTGAACTACAAAAGTCGCCTCTGCCGCCCGGGGCCATCGAAGCCGTAGACAATTACTATGCGAGTGATTTCGGCCCGGAACTGGCGAAGGAGTCCGGCCAGAAGGTTGACCCGGAGCTGTACAAACCCACCTCCACCGCGCAGATCTACCTGCAAAGCCTCTATACCGCGCCGTCAATGGGAGACTTCGAGGTCGCAGTCAAAGTGCTGTCGGCCGGCGATCCGAGCGAGTGGTCAAAACTCAACGCCCGCTACCAACCGTTGTTCGGAGACTTCACCGCGCGATTCGATTTCGATGACGCATTGCTCCTCGATACAGATGGCAACATCGTCTACACGGTCTACAAGGGAGTCGAACTGGGCGCCAACGTGCTGAAAGCGCCCTACACCACAACCAAACTTGCCGAGGCCTACCGCAAGGCGATGCGGGCGACCTCGGTCGACGAGGTGATCTTTACTGACTTCGAGAGCTACGCTCCCAGCTATGGGCAGCCCACACCGTGGGTGGTGACCCCGATTGGCGACGGCAGCGGAATCCACGGCGTGCTGGCGCTTCAACTCTCCACCAAGGGCATCAACGAGGTCATGACCGGCAACCGTAGTTGGGAGGATGTGGGCCTCGGCAAGAGTTGGGAGGACGTCGGTCTAGGCAAGTCAGGCGAAACCTACCTCGTTGGGCCCGACAAGTTGATGCGCTCGTTGTCCCGGGAACTGCTGGAGGACCCGGAGCGCTTTCGAAAAGACGTGGTGGCCAACGGCACCCCCGAGGCGGTGGCTCAGCGTGAGGTCTATCTCCACGAAAGCATGATGCTGCAACCGGTGCATACAAATGCGGTCGACATGGCCCTCGCCGGTCAGAGTGGGGTCACGACGGACAAGAGCTATACCGGTCGGACATCGCTGGTCGCTTACGACCCGCTGAACGTGCCGGGGCTCGACTGGGTGGTCATCGCCAGCATCGACGAATCGGAAGCACTCGCGCCGGTTTCCTCGTTCGCTCGAAAGATAGCGTTGTCGACTGCGGCGATCGTGCTGGCGGTTTGCCTGTTGTCCCTATTGTTCAGCAGAATCCTCACCCGGCCGGTACAGCAACTTGTGGCGGCGGTTCGCAAAGTCAGTGGCGGTGAATTCAGAGTTACCGTTCCGATTACGTCCAACGACGAGTTCGGCGAGCTGGCAGCCGCATTCAACGATATGAGCGCGAGTCTCCAGACCAAACAGCAACTCATAGACGAACAGCGCCGCGAGAACGATAAACTGCTGAGCGCCCTCATGCCGGAACCGGAGGCTCGACGCTACCGTGACGGCGAAGAGAACATCAGCACTCATTATCGCGACGCCTCGGTGATCTACGCGCAATTCATCGGCTTCGATGAATTCTCGCGGTCACTCCCGTCGGAAGAGTCGGTATCAATACTGAACTCGATCGTCGAAGCCTTCGGCAGTGCCGCCGAACGCCAAGGCGTCGAACAGGTGCGCAGTATGCAGGACAACAGCCTGCTGGCCACCTGCGGCGTGGTTGTGCCCAGGGTGGATCACGCCAGTCGCACCATCGCATTCGCTACCGAACTTGCCGAGATCGTGGCGCGGTTCAACGCTCAACATGGCGCCGAGTTGGCGATGCGGGCAGGCATCGATAGTGGTCCGGTGACCAGTGGTCTGGTCGGCGAACGCTCTACCATCTACGCCCTGTGGGGCGAGGCCGTCGACCTGGCGCACCGCGTTCACTCAGCTACCAAAGCACCCGGCATCTTCGTCAGCGATCGGGCGCACGACACCGTCACGGGTATCTACTCATTCTCCGAAGCCGGCACCATCGCCGATTCCGCCGGTACGGAGCGGGTATGGCAGCTTGACATCACAACGCGGCAATCCGTATGAGCACCCTCACCGGGCAGCCGTGGTTCTGGCCGGCACTGGTTGTCGTCATCGGCCTTCCGCTGGCGCTCCTGATTCTCAATGGCTTTCATAGTTCGCTGGTACGTCGAGGTAGTGCCTACGCCAAACCCATTTCCTTAGTGCGCAATTGGCTTCTGCCCGCGGCGGCCGCGTATCTGCTCATCGACCAGTTGAATCATGCGGATGTCGACGCCGTATCACAGGCAACCTGGACCAAGATCGCGGCGACGGTCGTCGGTTTCCTCATCATGTTGATTCTGCTTTCGGGCGCCAACGCCGCGTTGTTTGGCGAGGCGCGTACCGGGAGCTGGCGGCAGCGGCTGCCCGGAATCTTCGTCGACCTTGGTCGGTTGATCCTGATCGTTATCGGGATCGGACTGCTGCTGACTTGGGTGTGGGGCGCCAATATCGGCGGACTGATCACCGCGGTCGGAGTGACATCCATAGTCATCGGTCTGGCCGTGCAGAACGCGGTGGGTCCGGTCATCTCTGGTCTGCTTCTGCTGTTCGAGCAGCCTTTTCGAATCGGCGATTGGCTGGACACGACGTTCGGCAAGGGCTGCGTCACTGAGGTGAACTGGCGCGCGGTACATATCGATACCGCAAATGGCATGCAAGTAGTGCCCAACGCCGCGCTGGCCGGTGGTTCGTTCGTCAATCTCAGCCGGACCAGCGCACCGTACTTCAAGGCGAAAGCGACATTGGTATTCGCAGCTGATGACAAGCCGGGCGATGTCAAAGCCACGCTGCTCGCTGTCGCGGAGGCGTTGCCCGCGAAGCTGACCGGGATACCGGCCAGTGTCTCGGCAGTCGGTGCTGGCAGCTACCGGGTCTCGGTGCCGATCGCCTCCCCGGCCGATGAGAGCGCCGCAACTACGCTGTTGCATCATCGGATTTGGTACGCCGCGCAGCGTGCCGGTCTGCATCTCGACGGGGTGAAGACGCGGAGCAAGGAGAATCGCGCCTACATCTGTGAGCACCTGCAGTCGATCGTGGGACTTCTCGGCCTGCCTGAAGAGGCCGTTCCCACCATGCTTGCCGGCGCCCGACTGCTGTTGTTCGCCGAGGGCGAGATCATCCAGGACGTCAACACCATCCCGCAGGCGATGGGATTCATCATCGAGGGTGAGGCCGAGATGTACGTCATCGCCGAGGATGGACGGCGGTTGTCACTGGGCGAACTCGGTGTCGGCGACTACATCGGCGGTACATCGCTGACACGACAGCGGATGATCACCGGTGTTGTTGCACTCGCTGACACCACCATCGTGGCGGTGTCGCGGGAGGCGATGAGCGGTATCGTCCAGAGTGAACATCGCCTTGCCCGCCAGATCGGCGACGCCATCGAGATGCGGCGTCGTGCAGCACATGAGGCTTTGACTGAAGCCGCCCACGGCGTGCGCTAGCGGCGGCACACGCACCAGGTTGGCGAACGTGCTTCGTATCGGTGGGCGTTGTAGTTTCAGTGCATGTATGTAGGGCGTATCGGGGCATTGGCCGTGGCGTTGGGTATCGGCACAGCGGTGGCGGTCGGGCAGGCGGGATCGGCCCAGGCTGATACCTCTGGTACCTCTGGCGCCGCATCACCGGAGGCCTCCGCGGGCCCGGCCGCCACGCGGGCGGTATCCGCTCGGGCGGGTAACGGCCGCAGGGTCGCCCAGAAGGGTGTCCCGAAGAGCGCCCAGCAGAGCGCGCCCCCGGCTGCGGTCGCAGCCTCGAGCAGACGTCTGTCCACCCAGTCCCGCGCGGCGGCTACCGCGATACCGGCCGCCCCCGCCCAGGCCCCGGGCATCTGGACGCTACTGGCCGCGGTGCGCCGCGAGTTCTTCAACACCTCGCCCACGATCACGCCGGTCTTCTACGGCCAGACCACCAGTGCGACCGGTCAGGCCGTGGTCACCGGTAACTTCGGTGCTGCCGATGCCGACGGGGACACCCTGTACTACACCTATATCGGGGCCCCGCAGAACGGCGGCGCACTCGACGTCGATCAGACCAACGGCGACTTCACCTACACCGCGCCGGCGTCGATGAACGCTCTCGGCGGCTTCGATCAGTTCAACATCGTCGTCAGCGATCAGACCCCGGGGGCATTCCCGACCTTCCACGGCATCGTCGACATGCTGTCGTATGTGCCCGTGCTCGGCCCGCAACTCGTGAACAACCTCCAACTGGTCGGACTGGCGACGCCGTACACCAGCTCGGTGCCTGCCCGGGTCGCCGTCACCGTCACACCCACGCAGCCTGCGCCGTCGATCACCGGTGACCCGCAGGCGCTATCGGCGAATCCGGTTGCTGCCCAGGAGGGATGGCAGCGATACGTACTGACTCCCCAGGGATGCTCGGCATCCCAACCCTGCAGGGTCTCCCCGGTCAGCCTCTACTACAAGAACGACGGCGTCACGGTCGGCGACAATGGCGAGATCACCCTGAACTACGCCCTCGGTGGACAGGCGCCGATGGTGATCCTCGATTACGGCCAGGATGTCGGCGGCTACACCCGTTTCAGCTACTACGGGGCGACGCCGAACCTGCTGCAAGCCTCGTACAGCGAGTCAACGAATAACCTCAGTGCCATCGGCGACGGAGCGTTCAGTTCGGCGCTGCTGGCTAACTCCGGCGATCCGCTCACCTTTCAGATGATCCCGGTGATCGGCAATGGCTCGTATCAGGGCAGCCAGTTGCAGGGCGGTTTCCGCTACCAACGGATCGTCCTGAACGTTCCCGGCACCATCACGCTGACCAACATCGCCACCGAACTGACCGCTCCGCTGCGCTCGCCGGAGGAATATGCGGGCAACTTTCTGTCCGACTCCGACATCATCAACCGGATCTGGTACGCCGGGGCCTACACCGTGAATCTCGACGAGATTCCTGCGGGCACACCAGGATTTGCCGGACCATATCCGCTGTCCATCCTGGGCGAGGCCGCCAAACGCGACCGGGCTATCTGGGCCGGCGACCTGCTCGTTGCGGCGCTGACCGCGCATGACGTGCTTGGTACGGCCGGGGATACCCTCGTCCGTAACAACCTCCAAATCGTCAGCGACAACCCGGTCAAGGCGTTCGTCCTGGAATTCCTCAGCCTGCCGTTCGCCGTCCCGACGACGCTGTCCGATCCGGGACCGGCAGCGGGTGTGTGTAGTGGCGTGTCCAATGGCGGTTGCGAATTCTGGGGTGCGAGTTATTCGATGGCGCTTTCCCAGAATATGGGCAACTACTATCACCTCACCGGCGACACCGAGTTCGTCCGCGATAATTGGGCGGCGGTGCAGCGCTCGGTGACCTACGGCAACTCCCTGATCAACCCGTCGACGGGTCTGGTCGACGTGCCGGCGATGGCCAGTCTGGACTGGAGCGTGGTCGGCAGGGCCGTGGGACAAGCGGCTTCCACCAACATGATTCAGTACAACAGCCTCACCAGTGCGGCGGTTCTTGCCGAGGCCATCGGCGACACCGCGTCAGCCGCGCAGTACACCGCAGAAGCCGCAGCGCTCAAGGCGGCGATCAACGCCAATCTCTGGAACCCCGACATCGGGGCCTACGACGCGTCCACGGACCGTCGTGGTTTCGTCGTTCAGGACGCGAACTCGTGGGCGGTGCTGTACGGAGTCGCCGACGCCGACCAGGCGGCACAAATCGTGCAGACCCTGTCGGATTCGCTCAGCACTCAATACGGACTGCGCGCCGCAGAGGAGGGCATCAGTGGATACCCACAGATCGTCTCTCCATTCATCGGCAGCTTCACGCTGCCCTCGAACTACCTTGCGGGCCGACCGGATCTGGCGATGCAGCAGATACTGGCCACCTGGGGCTACATGGCCGGTAGCAGCCCCGGCACAACGTGGGAGCGGATCAACCTTCCCAACGGAGACCTGTCGGCCAGCCAGCTGAGGTATCTGTTCGGTGACTCCGCATCGCATGCCTGGAGCACCGGTGCCACTTCCGCGCTGTCGGATTACGTCGTCGGCATCACCCCGGCATCGCCTGCATACCGCACCTGGCAGGTCAAGCCGTTCCCGCAGGAAATGCAGTGGGCGCAGGGTCAGGTGCCTTCGGTCGGTGGAACGATCGCTGCGCGATGGGAGTTGGGCGACAACGTGTTCCGGCTGACCGTGACGGGACCCGACGCAACCTCGGGCACCGTTGCGGTGCCCACGCTGGGTTCGGCCCGGGTGATCTACTGCGACGGCGTGCAGGTGTGGGACGGCACCGCGGCAGTCAACGGCGCGACCGCGGCCGCCACCGCCGACGGCTATGTCGCATTCAGCGGTGTCACCGGTTCGCACACCTGGGCCTGGTAGGAGCGAAGCGCTTATCGCGGCATCGGATCAACCGCGACCCGCAGCGCCTCGGCCAGCGCTGCCGTGCGGCGATCGGTGAACACATCCTCCAGATACAGCCGGGCGCCATCCGGCCCGGCCAGCGGAACCCGCCAGTTCGGGTATTCGTCGGTGGTTCCGGGCTGGTTCTGAGTACGTCGCTCACCGACCGCATCCGCCAGCGACAACGCCAGTAACCGTGACGACGTGCGGCCCAAATATCGGTACAGGGCGATGATCACGGCCTCCTCGTCGAGATCGCCGGCGCCGTCCGCGGGCAGCAGTCCGACCCGGCGCAATTCCGCCAGCCAGGCGGCCTGCTCGGACTGATGGTCAGCCAGTTCCTCGGTCTTGGTGCGGGTGAGCAACCCCAGCGCGTGACGCAGCTTCACATGCTCACCCGCCAGATAGCCGGGAGTGGGCGGCAGGTCGTGGGTGGTCACCGAGGACAGGCACAGTTCGCGCCAGTGCTCGGCCCGCAGCGGTCCACGGTCGAAGGCGTCGATCTCGAACCACAGGATCGAGGTGCCCAGCAGGCCGCGATCACGCAGATAGTCCCGCACCCACGGTTCGACGGTGCCCAAATCCTCACCGACCACCACCGCACCGGCCCGATGCGCCTCCAGTGCGACGATACCGATCATCGCGTCGTGGTTGTACCGGACGTAGGTGCCGTTCGTCGGCGGAGCGCCCTGCGGGATCCACCACAGCCGGAACAAACCGATGATGTGGTCGATCCTTACTCCGCCGGCATGGCGGAGGATTGCGGCGATGAGCTCTCGAAATGGTTGGTAGCCAAGCTCTTCCAGTCGATCCGGCCGCCACGGCGGCTGCGACCAGTCCTGGCCGAGTTGATTGAACTCATCGGGTGGTGCACCCGCATTCACACCGAGCGCCAACACGTCCTGCAGCGACCAGGCGTCGGCTCCGGAGGGATGAACCCCGACCGCGAGGTCGTGCATGATGCCCAGTGGCATTCCGGTCCGCAGTGCCTGGGACTGCGCGGCCGCCAATTGATCGTCGAGTTGCCACTGCAACCACCGGTGGAAGTCGACCGCGCGATGGTGCCGTTCGGCGAACACGGTGACTTCGGGGTTCCCCGGATGCCGCAGACCCTCCGGCCAGGCCCGCCAGTCGGTGCCGTGTTTCTCGGCCAGCGTGCACCAGGTGGCGAAGTCGTCGAGTGCGGTGCCTTCCCGATCCTTGAACGCCTCGAAGGCGCGTTCGCGGCCCGCCGACCGCGGCACCTGATAGACGAGCTTGAGCGCCCCCCGCTTCGCGGCCCAGGCTGCGTCGCGGTCAATGGTGTCGGCCTTGCGGGCCTCTTCCGCGCAGGCTTGCTGGAGTTTGTGCACCCGTCGCCGCTTGGGCAGGGCGGCAAACTCCGGGATGGCCTCGACCCGCAGATAGAGCGGGCTGACGAAGCGCCGCGAGGTGGGCAGATATGGGGAGGGCTCCATGTGCTTGGTTGGGGCAGCCGCATGCAAAGGGTTGACCAGCACGTAGCCGGCCCCGTGCACCGAACCCGCCCACACGGCCAGGTCAGCCAGATCGGTCAGATCTCCGATACCCCAGGAGCCTGCCGAGGTGACGCTATAGAGCTGGGTAGCCAGACCCCAGGCGCGCCGGGCGCCCATCCGGGCCGGCAACCCCAGCCATGACGGGGTGACGATCAGCGTGGTGTCGCACTCGGCGTCCCCGGAGCGCAGGTGGACCCGGTGGTAGCCCAGCGGAAGATCGGCCGGTAACACGAAGGTGGCCTCGCCGACCAGGCGTCCGCCAAGATTGAACGGCGGGGTGAAGTTGTCTGCCTGCCGCAGCCCGGTGCGCACGGTGCCGTCTTCCAGCCGGAGGAAGACCTCGGCGGGGTCGCCATGGGTGACGTGAACCCAGAATGCGGTTTCGGTACCGCTGCGGTTGATAATCGTCGGCGGTAAACCGCGAGACCAGTATTGTCGAGTCTGTTTGGAAAGAACTGCAGCACAGTCGTTTTCGGTGTCAGCTTTGACGCCGAGCGCAGCCAGCACGGCGACCACGGTCTCGGGCTCGACGGCTTTGAGGTGACCGACCCAGTCGTAGTATTCGGTCGCCACGCCCAACCGGTGGGCGATTTCGGTCAGCGGTGGACTGATCATGGCGTTCATCTTGCTTGGTCAACCGGCGATCAGCGCAACGAACCCGACAAGTCGATGGTCAGCACACCGCAGATGATCAGTGCGATTCCCGCAACCATCAGCGGGCTCAGCCGTTCGGAGAACAGGATCCGGCCGGCCACCGCGACCAGTGCCACGCCGCATGCGGTCCACATGCCGTAGGCGATCCCTACCGGCATGCCCAGGCGCAGGGTCAGCCACAGCAGTGCGAACGAGATGAGGTAGCAGAGCACCACCGGGGCTATCCACGCCCGCCTGCGAAATCCATCGGAGGCGCGCATCGACAGCGTCGCGCAGACCTCGACGAGGATCGCCCCCACCAATGCCAGCCACATCACGGTGGGGCGTCCGCCTTCGGGTGCGATCCGAACTCGACCATCAGCACCCCGACGACGATCATCGCGATGCCGACGACGATCGGCGTGGTGAACGGGTCATCGAAGATCACCGCAGCGATCGTGGCGATCAGCGCCGTTCCCATCGCGCCCCAGATCCCGTAGGCCACCCCGACCGGCACCCCGGCCCGCAGCACCCTGGTGAGCAAGAAGAACGCGATGAAGTAACCCACCGCAGCCACGATCAGCCACGCCGGGTGGTCCTGGGAGGCCCGCATGGCCAGGGTGCCGGTGACCTCCGCGGCGATCGCGCCGCACAGGAAGCCCCACTTGCCCATGGCACTCCTGCGGATGGCCCATTCGCCCATCGTCTGGCACCTTTCGCGTCGCGTCATCACACTAGTGTCCGGCGACCGGCGCACTAGACTCGCTGCCGGGAGGTGCCTGGTGGACCGAATCGCGGACCTGCTGTCCGTACTGCCCCCGCCGATGCGGGACCCGGTGCTGTTCGCCGTCCCGTTCTTCGTTCTGTTGCTGGCCATCGAATGGGCTGCCGCCCGCAAGCTCGGCGGAAGTGACTCGGGCGCGCAGGAGATGGAGCTCGGCCAGCCTGACCCCGGGTCCTATCTGAGCCGTGACGCGCGCGCATCGGTCCTGATGGGGTTGGTGTCGGTGCTGACGATGGGGTTCTGGAAGTTCCTGGGACTGCTGGGTTATGCCGCGTTGTACGCCTACGTCGCGCCGTGGCATCTCTCACCGCGGCAGTGGTACACCTGGGTGATCGCGGTCGTCGGAGTTGACGTGCTGTTCTACGCCTATCACCGCATCGCCCACCGGGTCCGGCTGATCTGGGCCACCCATCAGGCCCATCACTCAAGCCGCTACTTCAACTTCGCCACCGCGCTGCGGCAGAAATGGAATAACAGCGGCGAGATCATCGTGTGGATGCCGTTGCCGCTCTTGGGCGTTCCGCCGTGGATGGTGTTCACCAGCTTCTCGATCAGTCTGATCTACCAGTTCTGGATCCACACCGAGCACATCGGAACGCTGCCGCGCGCAGTCGAGTTCGTCTTCAATACGCCCTCGCACCATCGGGTGCACCACGGTATGGACCAGCTGTATCTGGACCGCAACTACGGCGGCATCCTGATCATCTGGGATCGACTGTTCGGCACCTTCCAGCCGGAGATCTTCCGGCCACACTATGGACTCACCAAACCGGTGAACACCTTTAACATCTGGGCCCTGGAGACCCGGGAGTACGTGGCGATCGCCCGCGACGTCCGCTCGGCGACCACCTGGCGCGACAGGCTGGGCTATATCTTCGGACCTCCCGGGTGGGAGCCCGCCGGCCGTGGCACCATGGCTCAATGCGCATCGTTTTCGACCGCGACGTCGACTCGGGACTGATCGAACGCGCGCTGGCTCCGGCCGTTTTCGGGTCGATGTGGCTGGACATCCCTCGCCCCGACTATCCGGGCCTGCCCGGCGCGAAGACCTGCGATCTGCTTGTAGTCGGCGGCGGATACACCGGACTGTGGACGGCACTGCATGCCGCCGAGCGCGATCCCGGCGCCGCGATCGTGGTAATCGAGGCCGAACGGATCGGTTGGGCGGCATCGGGTCGCAACGGCGGATTCGTCGACGCCAGCCTCACCCACGGCGCTGAGAACGGAAAGTCCCGCTGGCCCGACGAATTCGACCAACTCGAGCGCCTGGGCCTGGACAACCTCAACGGTATGCAGGCCGATATCGAGAAATACGGC
>Ga0194052_1000796_pt1 | contig 19374 bp, 31 predicted proteins | sample SepL226m_MetaG_FD_160117 | JGI IMG/M metagenome (GOLD analysis project Ga0194052, IMG submission 160117) | Anoxic zone freshwater microbial communities from boreal shield lake in IISD Experimental Lakes Area, Ontario, Canada - Sep2016-L227-6m | ecosystem: Environmental > Aquatic > Freshwater >...
CCACCATCGATAGAAGTTTTTATAAGAGAAAAAGAAATAATTGCGTAAATAAGAATTAATAATAATTTTTGCCTTTTGTTTTTATCCGCAAGTAATAATTTGAAAGAGGTTATAAAATAAATTATTGCTTGAATGACAATAATTATAAAAAGTATCGAGCCAAATAAGAAAACGTATTTAGGAAAAAAACCTAAATATGCTCCTCCAGCATCCATTGTCGCCATCTTAGTTTTACCAAAAAAATAAAATATTTGTCCAAATATTCCTTTGGCAATATGTGTATGCCAAAGGACAGAACTTGAAATTTCGCCATTATTGCCCACAATAATTGAATCAGCCCAATAGAGACCATTTAATAAAATAATATATATATGCAAGAAAAAACCGTAAGCATACATACAAAGAACGGTGAGTCCAAAATATTTCCATTTTAATGGTGGAAAAGTTTTTTTCTTAAAGATTAGATAAATTAAACCCAAAAATATTAGATAAAAGATAAATAGAAATACCCTTATTTCACTTCTGCCTCCAGCAAAAATATTTACAAAAGAATGAATTAGATCCAACATTTTTTTTAAAATGAACCAAGTCCAAACTTAAAACCAGCTTGCTTTGATTCAAAACTCTCAGCTGCAATAGCATAATCAGATTGAGTTGCTTCGGGAAAACCAAGCCCTACGTCAGCTGGAGCCCCATAAAAATAAGAAAAATGATCATTTGAATTAAGCCATTTTCCATCACAAGAAACTCCACAAGGATCTTTAGGTAAAGATGCTATATATGGATGAAGTTCTTGTTCTAAAATTGCCCAACTAGAACTTCTGTCAAAAGAAACACAAGAAGCATCAGCTGTCGCTGGAATACCACACTCGGGTCTACCTAAATCAGGAGCATGCCCATTATCTATAATATATAATTCTATTGCTTTACTTATTTCGGAAATATTACTCATTCGAACAGCATCTCTCGCTTTAGCCCTAGCGTCACTCAGTGAAACAATCACAATTGAAGAGAGAAGACTAATGATTGAGATGACAACCAATAACTCTATCAAAGTAAAACCTTTTTCTTTTCTAATTTTTTTTTTCATAATTATTTTATTCCTTTTATACCAATAAAAAATAAATATCCAGAAATTAAAAATACAATTACCACAAAAGACAGCAAAAGATAGTTTGCTTGTTCCTTATTTTTTATCGCTCCGCCTGAATATTTTATTAGCAAACCAACTATACCAGAAGCATCAGAAATTTCAGGATTTTCGATCTTTTTTTGTGTTATATTATTTTTTTGCTTGAGCTCAAATTCTTTTAATGAATTTTCTATTTCAATATTTTTAGAGTCCATTTGTACCTCTGGTGCCAAAACGTGGGCGTCTTGTCCTATATTTATTTTGTGCTCAAGCTCAAATTCCTTAAAAGCTTCTTTAGCTTTTTCCGCTATCTCCCCCGAGTCACTTTCTATTGTTTTTTTTATCTCTTCTTGATTCATCATATTTTATATAAAAAATTTCTAATTCTTTTAATTAACAAGAGTTCCCTTCTTTGCATTTATAATATACTTCGCAGCATATGTACAATTACTTTGTTTTTTCCCTAAGGAATGAGAAAGATAATCATTTATAAAAAAAGCCACTAAGCCAATAAGCATTATGCCAATAAAAATATCAGAAATACTATAATAAATAGTAATCTGTCCCTTTTTATTTTCCCCATTAATATATTTTTTTTGTATAAATTTAATCATAAGGTAATTATACCTTATATAAGCTCATAGTAAACAAAAAAATCCCCATAATGGGGATTTTCAAAATATTATTTCTTTTTATTATCTTCTTCTTTCTTAAAAGGCACACCAATCAGTTCAAAGAAAGTAAATCCTTCTTTTTTAGTTTTAGCTGAAGAAACTATTGTGATAGAAAGTCCGAAAACATCTTTAATGTCTTCATCAGCAGTTTCTGGGAAGATAGTATGTTCTTTAATACCAATAGTCAAATTTCCAATATCGTCTACTACTTTACGTGAAATTCCTCGAAAGTCTTTGGTACGAGGCAATGCTACGTTTATCAATTTTTCAAGAAAAGCGTACATACGAGCACCTCTCAAAGTCACCATCACTCCGATTGGATCTCCTTGGCGAACTTTAAAAGATGCAATTGATTTTTTAGAACCTCTCAATGCTGGCTTTTGTCCTGTAATCTTTGCCAAACGTAGAGATATAGCATCATTTTTATTTTTGTCTTTCTTAACCATTGTTCCGGTACCAACATTCAAAACCACCTTTTTTAATTTTGGTGAAGCCATTCCATTTTTATAATGAAAAGCACTTTTCATATGAGTGAATGTTTGTATTTCTTTTTCTTTTACCGTTAAATGTTTCATAAAAATTAAATTTCTTGATTACTTTTTCTTGCAATACGAACCATCTTGTCACCCAATTTCTTTTTACCAATTCTGGAAGCTTTTTCTGTTTTAGGATCTAGAATCATTACATTTGAAGCGTTCATTGGCATCGAAATATTTATGATTTGACCCTTCTCTCCTGTCTTTCGTGGACGCTGATGTTTCTTGAGAACATTCAAGCCTTCTACTACTACCTTATTGTCAGCAGGGATAGCGCGAATGATTTTACCTTTCTTGCCTTTATCCTTACCAGCAATAATTATTACATTGTCTCCTTTTTTTAATTTCATAATTCGTAATTCGTAATTGATAATTCTAAATTTATATTACCTCTGGTGCTAATGATATTATCTTTTGGAATCCTTTTTCTGCTAATTCTCTTGGTATTGGACCGAAAATACGTCCAGCCTTTGGATCTTTTTTACCTTTTTCCAAAATAACAACTGCATTGTCATCAAAACGAATATAAGATCCATCCTTTCTTCTGTAAGCATTACGAGTTCGAACAACAACAGCTTGATGCACATCCTTTTTCTTTACAGCTTTTCTAGGTTGAGCAACTTTCACTGAAATAATTACTAGTTCTCCAATTTCAGCATATCGTTTTTTAGAAGAACCCAAAACCTTAAACACCTTTCCTGTGGTGCCTCCAGCATTATCTGTTATTTTAACTAATGTTTCTGGTTGAATCATAAAATTATTTTACTACTTTAAATTTTTTATCCTTGGAAATAGGTCTTGTTTCGACTATCTCTACATTGTCGCCTACTTTACAAGTGTTATCTTCATCATGCGCTTTATATTTCTTACTTACTTTATAGTATTTTCCATATTTAGGATGTTTTATAAAATTTGAAACAGATACGACAACAGTCTTATTCATCTTATCAGAAACAACAACTCCCTTTAGGACAGCTCCTTTGTTGATTTTCTCTTCTATTTCTTTGTTTATTTTTGTTTTCATATAATTCGTAATTCGTAATTTATAATTCGTAATTACTTACTGTTTACCTCTGTTAATACCCTTGCGATTTTTTTCCTTAAATCTCCTGCCTCTTTTACATTTTTTACCTTAGAAGAACCTTCTGTTTTAAACTTTAAAACTCTTAGTTCTTCTTGTAAAGATGTAAGCTTTACTTCAAGCTCAGTCTTATTCATTTCTTTTAAATTTTCGTTTAATTCTTTCTTTGATTTTGCCATAAAATTATTTGTTATGCTCTCTTGAAATGATTCTTGTTTTTACTGGAAGCTTTGTTCCCGCTTTTCGAAGAGCTTCTCGGGCAGTTTTCTCATCAACTCCATCTACTTCGAAAATTATGCGTCCTGGAAAAACTTCAAAACAATATCCCTTTGGATCTCCTTTACCCTTTCCCATTCCTACTTCTGCTGCTTTCGCAGTAAAAGGTCTATCTGGGAAAATGCGAATCCAATACTTACCTGCTTTCGTTAAAGTTCGGGAAATTACTTTTCGGGAAGACTCAAGTTGATTTGACTTTACTCTTGCTTGAGTTGTAGCTTTTAATCCAAAAGAACCGAATGCAAGCTTAGTTCCCCTTGTCTCAGGGGTTCTAGCTTTCGGATTAATCCGATCTGACTGCCATTTTCTAAATTTTACTTTTTTTGGTACTAACATATATTTTATTTATTATTTACTTCTTTTTTCTTATCGGCAAATATTTTTCCGCGATAAATCCAAACCTTTACTCCAATTGTTCCATAAGGAAGGACTGCTCGCTCTCTTTTGAAATCGATATCGGCACGGAAAGTCTGAAGTGGGATAGATCCTCTTTTTAATTCTTCAGAACGTGCAATTTCGGCACCTCCTAATCTTCCTGATAGCAATACTCTTGCTCCTTCTACTCCCCTTGCGGACATTACTTTTTCTATAACTTGTTTAATAACTCTTCGGTAAGGCATTCTTTTTTCCAAGCCTTCGGCAATCATGTAAGCCACGATAGCAGCATCTGCTTCAGGATTCATTATTTCAAAGATTTCTAATTTGAAATCTTCTGGTCTCTTAAGACCTAATTTTTCCATTTTTTTTAAAATATCTTCTTTAAGCTTTGTAGCCCCTTCCCCGTTTCGTCCTATGATAAGACCTGGACGTGAAGTTTTGATGATAAAGCGAGTTGTTTTTTCACTTCTTTCTATTTCAACAGTAGATACATACATTCCTCGCAATTTCTTTTCCAAGAATTCGCGCAAAAGAACATCTCCTTTTAAGTAAAGACAATATTTTTTAGGATCTGCAAACCAACGAGACTTCCAGTCTCTTAGTATTATCAATCTATGTGCATATGGGTGAACTATTTTTGACATATTATTATTGTTTTTTAACTTTTGATACTTTAGCTTTTTTTACAACCTTTTTTTCAACTACTTCAGCAATTTTTTTTGTAACCTCCTTAACTACTTTTTTTTCTCTCTTAACTGGAGCTACTTTTTCAGCAAGTAAAATTGTAACATGACTGGTTCGCTTGTTAATTCGATGTCCTGTACCCATGGCAGCTGGCATCATTCTCTTCATAACAATACCCTTATCAACTCTCAATTCTTTGATGATTAAATTTTCTCTGGAAATTCCCATATTAGTAGCATTGGCAATAGCTGAAAGTAAAAGCTTTCTGATTGGAAGACCGGCGCGTTTTACTAAAAAATCAAGCTCAACTAAAGCTTGGTCAACTTTTTTACCCTTAACAAGACTCGCAACTAAGCGTACCTTTCTTGGAGACTGTCTGTAGTTTTTTAAAAATGCTTTCATTGTATATATTATATAAAATTAATTTTAGTATTTTGGACTAATTATTTTTTCTTTGCGTCAGTTGCCGCGGTAGTAGCAGATTTAGCCTGAGTAATTTCAGCTTCCTTTTTCTTCTGCTCCAACTCTTTCTGCATTTTACCTCCGTGTTTGATAAATTTCTTAGTCATTGAAAATTCTCCCAAGCGGTGCCCTACCATATCTTCTGTAACAAGCACTTCTACGTGAGTCTTGCCATTGTGTACGCCAAAAATAAAACCTACCATTTCAGGGGCTATTTGACATGCTCGCTTCCAAGTCTTAATCATGGGAGTTTGCAATGGGTTTTTACCTGCTATCTTTTTTAATAACTTCGCGTCTACGTTTATTCCTTTTTTAATTGATCTTGTCATATATTTATTAAACAAAAAGCTCTTAACGAGCTGACACTCATCATAGCAAATTACAAAATAAAGTCAAATTTTTAATTGGGCATTGAAAATACTAGTCCAAACAAAATCGTGTTGCAGAATTTTAAATATGTGGTGAAATAAAAAAATAAAATCCCCTTTCGGGTGTTTTTGTTTATAGCAAGTACTGTCCTTGCTAACTAAACTGAAATAGCCACCTAGAAATGAGAAAAGCCTGTTTGGAAGCAAAGGCAAAGCTTTCTCACAAACAGGCTTGGCGTTAAATCAGCACAAAACAAGCACCAATTAACAATATTAAAAATATAGCTAATATAAAACATTTTACAATCTCGATTTTTTTTATTTGCAACTTTTCGTTTTGCAACGAAAAAGTCATTATGATTATAAAAATTGCAATTCCAATAAAAATTGCAATACCTGCCCAGTGACTTTCTGGGGCAGACCCAGGTGCGCAGGCATTGATGTACGCCTTTATCTTTTTATCGTCTATAAAAAAAATGATAAATGATAAAATTAGTGAAATCGATGCCAAGATAGTTCCTAGCGCAGTTACTAATGTTTTTGTTTTCATAAGATTTTTTGTTTTTAGGGTTATTTCAATCTCTTTAAGAAAAAGTAACTGAAATAACCCAAAAAACTCAACAAATCCAAATATTTTTGATGAACAACTTACTATGCATGTATAACATACTAAGAGCAAAAAGTCAACCGTCTGGTTGGCGAATTCAACCCTAATTTTACACAAAAAAAATACAACAAGCTTCAGTTGTGCTTGGGGTAGCCCAAGCCTAAAAAGAATATTTCCACTGAAAAACAAAAATCCCCTTTCGGGGATTTTACTTTAATTATTTATTTTTTCCAGTCTTTCGGCGAGAAACTATAAAGATGTTTGAGTATTTCTTTGGATGTCTGGTCTTGCGTCCTCCAGTAACTTTACCCCACATTGTCTTTGGTCTCTTTGTTCCTCGTCCTTGTCGGCCTTCACCTCCTCCGTATGGATGGTCTACTGGGTTCATGGCAGTACCTCGGACAGTAGGACGAATTCCTTTCCAACGAGAACGTCCCGCCTTTCCATAATTTTCTAAATGATGTTCATCGTTAGAAACAGTTCCAATACATGCCCAACAAGTCTCTCGGACTTTTCGAACTTCAGAAGAAGGCATTTTTAAATTAGTGTAACCGTCGGCATTTGCGACAACTTGAGCAAAAATTCCTGCGGATCGGCCTATTTTAGCTCCTCCTCCTGGTTTTACTTCTACGTTGTAAACAAAGGTTCCAACTGGAATATTCTTCAAAGGTAAACGATTTCCATTAGTAAGTTCTGCATTTTCAGAAACTAAAAATGAATCTCCTGGCTTAACTGACTTTGGAAGAACTACATATCTTTTTTCTCCATCTTTATAAACTGCAACACCGATGAAAGCACTGCGGTTTGGGTCGTATTCAATACTTTTTATCTTAGCTGGAATATCTTTTTTATTATATAAAAAATCTACTTCACGATATAGACGCTTATGTCCTCCCCCTTTATGACGAGTAGTAATACGTCCTTGACTGTTTCGTCCAACAGCACGTCGGAATCCATGAGTTAGTGATTTTTCTGGAGTAGTTTTAGTCAAAACTCCGCGATACATCACGTTCGTCATTTGTCTTCTTGATTTACTTGTAGGTTTATATGTTTTCATTTTTTTAATTGATCTTCTCGAAATATTATATAAATTCTATCTTATCTTCTTTCTTTAAATATACAAGTGCTTTTTTCCCTCCACTCTTTACTCCTTTTTTGCCTTTCGACATTACTTGTTTATCTTGTACTCGGAGAATATTTACTTTTACGGGATGAACTTTGTAAAGTGCAAAGATAGCTTTTTTAATTTCTGTCTTATTAGCATTTTCTGTCACATCAAAAGTGTAAACATTTTGTTCAGCATTAAAGGATGCTTTTTCAGTGATTCTTGGATTTTTAATTATTTTTAGTACTGTTGTCATATAATTTTATCCGCGTGATTCCAAAAACTTAACACTGTCTTCTGGACGCTCTATTAATAAATATTTGTAATTTAAAACATCAAGAGGATTTAAATTTTTCAAGAAAACCATTTCAAGTTGAGGTAAATTTCTAAAACCTTTCTCAATTTTTTCATTTCTATCAAAGATAGCAATTAAGATTTTTGGTTTTTTAGCAGAAGAAATAATTTTCCATCCTGATGCTTTTGCTAAACTTGCCATTACTTCTTGAGCACCCTTTGTTTTTATTTCAGCTAATTCTAGTGAATCAACAAAAATAATTTCTTTGTTTTTCAATTTTTTTGAAAGCACTGAAAATAGAGCTTGAGCACGCATCGTCTTTGAGATTTTTCTCTTATAGTTCTTTTCTGCAAGTGGACCATGTGTTACTCCTCCACCAACCCAGATTGGAGATCGGGATGAACCGTGTCGAGCTCGTCCTGTACCCTTTTGTTTCCAAGGCTTTTTGCCTCCTCCGCGAACTTCTCCACGGCCTTTGGTATCAGCAGTACCTGCACGCTTATTGGAACGCATTCCCTCGACAACCTGATGCACTAAGTCCGCTCGCCATTTTGCAGCAAAAACTTTTTCTGGAAGTGCAATCTTTCCCGCTTCTTTTCCTTTTTGATTGTATATTTTTGTTTCCATAAATTTATCTTGAGACTATTTCAACTAAGGTGCCTCTTTTGCCAGTGATTGCTCCTTTTACGAGTAATGTATTGTTTTCTTTATCAACAAAAATGACTTTCAAATTCTTTTGAGTTATTCTGTCAGATCCCATTCTACCAGCCATTCTCATTCCTTTTGGAACGTGTGTTCGAAGACCTCCTCCGATAGAACCCGGCTCTCTTTCTGAGTGTTTTTGACCGTGAGATCTTGGTCCTCCTCCGAAGCCATGACGCTTCACAACACCTTGGAATCCTTTACCTTTTGAAATACTGGAAACTTGAAGTTTATCACCTGGAGTAAAAATTGAAACATCAATTATATCTCCTTCTTGTGCAGAAGATGAATCGATTGGTTTTAATCTAAACTCTTTTAAGGATTCATACATTCCCCCTTTCATCTGTCCGGCTCTTGCTTTATTTATTCTTTGTTTCTTTTGAGTACCATATCCAACCTGAACTGCATTGTAACCATCTTTTGTTTTTTCAAATATGCGAGTTACGGTAATAGGACCCGCAGAAATAATTGTAACTGGAACTACCACTCCCTCTGGGGAGAAATATTCCGTCATATTTTCTTTTTTTCCAAGAATAAATTTCATAAATTAATTTCGTAATTCTTAATTCGTATAATTAATTAAAGCATTTTTACATCAATATCAACTCCAGAAGGAAGAGATAGATTTGTAAGAGCTTCAATTGTCTTAGCAGAAGGATTGATAATATCGATTAATCTTTTATGAACTCGAATTTCGAATTGTTCTCGGGTATTTTTGTAAATAAAAGACGCACGATTAACTGTGTATTTCTTGATTTCAGTAGGTAGTGGAACAGGTCCCACAATTTCTGCATCATATCTAGTTGCAGTATCCATAATCTGTTTTACAGATGCATCTAAAATCTTGTTCTCGTAAGCGCGAACCCTAATACGAAGTATTACATTACCATCTTCTCTTTTCTCTTTCGAGACCTTCGAAGAAGCTTTTATTTTCGAAACAGCTTTTGTCTTTTTAATTTTTACTTCTGGTTCTGTTGTCATGAACTAATTTTAGTTAATATGATTAAGCAATGATTTTTGTAACAACTCCGGCACCAACTGTCTTACCTCCTTCTCGGATAGCAAATTTCTGTGATTCTTCAAGAGCAACTGGGGTAACAAGCTTTACAGTAAGTTTTGCAGTATCTCCAGGCATAACCATTTCTACTCCATCAGCTAAAGTCACATCTCCTGTAACGTCAGTGGTTCGGATATAAAACTGAGGCTTGTAACCTTTAAAGAATGGAGTGTGTCTTCCTCCTTCTTCTTTCTTCAAAACGTAAATTTCACAAGTGAAATTATCATGTGGAGTAACTGTTCCTGGTTTACCCAAAACTTGTCCACGAGTAATGTCTTCTTTTTTAAGACCTCGAAGTAAGATTCCTGCATTGTCTCCAGCCATACCTTCTTGAAGGTTCTTGTTAAACATTTCAATACCAGTAACGGTAGATTTTTGAGTAGGTCTGATTCCAACGATTTCAATTTCTTCTCCAACCTTAATAACTCCTCTTTCGATTTTACCGGTTACAACTGTACCACGGCCTTCGATTGAAAAGATATCTTCAACTGGCATAAGAAATGGCTTTGTAACATCTCTCTCAGGAACAGGAATGTAGGTATCAAGAGCATCAGTTAATTCAATAATCTTCTTTGCCCATGGATCATCCATTGATGTAGCTTCTAATCCTTTCAAAGCAGAACCTCGGATAACTGGTGCATTTGCGCCATCAAATCCTTGTTTTGTTAGAAGTTCACGAATTTCTTCTTCAACCATGTCAATCATGTCTTTATCATCTACCATGTCGCATTTGTTTAGGAAAACGATCATTTTAGGAACACCAACTTGTTTTGCCAAAAGAACATGCTCTCGAGTTTGAGGCATAGCTCCATCAGTTGCAGCCACGACTAAGATAGCACCGTCCATTTGAGCGGCACCAGTAATCATGTTTTTAATGTAGTCAGCGTGACCTGGGGCATCGATGTGTGCGTAGTGACGAGTGTCAGTAGCATACTCATTGTGTGAAATGTTAATGGTGATTCCACGAGCTTTTTCTTCTGGAGCGTTGTCGATTTGACTAACGTCTCGAAGTCGAACAGTCTTCCCTGCCATTTGTAAGACATGGAGGATTGCAGCTGTTAATGTGGTCTTTCCATGGTCAACGTGACCAATGGTACCTACGTTTACGTGTGGTTTATCTCTTTTAAATTCTTCTGCCATATATTTTTGAACTAATAGTTAAAACTTAACATACAAGAACCAGTTGCTAAGGCTTAATTACTAATTTAATTAAACTAATAATTATCTATTTTGCCAAATTGGCAATAGAAAAACTGCGAAAGTGCAGTTGCATCTATAGTAGCAAATTATAAAATAATGTCAAATCAAAATAAAAAGCCAGAAACTATTCCTGGCTTAATTTTTCTTTATAGAAAAAAAGATACTCATGTGTGCCATCTTTATCTCCTTTTGTATCCCACCTACCGTTTTCAAAATCAAATTGAGTATATTCTTTCTTTAGTTTTTCCAAAATTTGATCTGGAATAACTTCAAAATCTATACCTGATACTTTTGAAACACTTGGCATATATACTGGGATACGAACACATTTATTCTCTAAATCTATTGATCTTTTCTCATAATTATACGAATCCGGTCTTCTTTGGTTTTGGCTCATTTTCTCCATTATTTATATTTATTACTATATCAAAACCATCTTATCACATTTTGAAAAATAAAAAACCCTGAGCATATTATTCTCAGGGTTAGGGTTAAATTAACCCAGATATGGTTTCAGCAACCTGCTTCTTGTGTTGTGCTTAAGTCGCCTAATTGCCTTTTCCTTAATTTGTCTTACCCGCTCACGAGTAAGGTCAAACTTTTTCGCAATCTCTTCCAAGGTCAAGCTATGGGGCACACCTATACCAAAGTATAGATTTATCACATCCCTTTCTTTAGGTGAAAGAGTTGAGAGAGATCTTTGAACCTCTTTTGCAAGAGATTCACGGATAAGGCCGTCGATTGGTGTATCCGAATTATCATCAACATAAATGTCGAGCATAGAGCTTATCTCATCTCCGACAAGTGGTGCATCCATTGATACATGGCGACCAGCGTTGTAACGATTTAACTCTTCCACGTCCTCTTCTTTTATTTCGAGATATAAAGAAACTTCCTCAAAACTAGGTTCCCTCTCAAAGTCCTGTTCAAGAGAAGTAAAGGCTTTGTTGATCCTGTTTATAGCTCCAAGCCTATTTAATGGCAATCTAACAATTCGTGATTGCTCTGCCAAAGCCTGCAAAATACCTTGCCGAATCCACCAGACTCCATAAGAGATAAACTTGAATCCACGAGTAGAATCAAAACGTTGAGCTGCTTTGATGAGGCCAAGATTGCCTTCGTTGATTAAATCAGAAAGACCAAGTCCTTGATTTTGGTACTGTTTTGCAACAGAAACAACAAAACGCAAATTTGACCTTACTAATTTATCAAAAGCTTCATGGTCCCCTAGTTTAATCCTTACTGCAAGTTCTACCTCCTCTTCAACGGTTAAAATTTTCTCTTTTCCAATCTCTTGAAAGTACTTCTCCAGTAAAGCATTACGATTAGTGATGCTATTTGTAATTTTCAATTGTCTCATCATCTTCTATATATTAAATTATTAGTTAAATGGTTACAAAAAAAGACTATCTACTAGTCCCCTTTGGTAACCACTTTACCTTTTTTCAAAAAACTTTTATGGCTTGATATTAACATGATTTTTACTAAAGTCAAACAAAAAGAAAAATCCCCAATTGGGGATTTTTCTTTTTGTTTTAATTTTTATTTATATGACTATTTTCTAGCCGCAATAATTGTCTCAGCGACATTATTTGGAACGATATCATAACGAGTAAATTCCATTGTAAATGAAGCTCGGCCTTCAGTCATTGAACGAAGGCTTGTCATGTAACCAAACATTTCAGAAAGTGGCACAATTGCTCGAAGCACTTTATTCATTCCACGATCTTCCATACCTTCAATAATTCCTCGTTTTGAAGAAATATTTCCAGTAACATCTCCCATGAATTTTTCAGGTGTGACAACTTCAACTTTCATCATCGGTTCCAAAATCACAGGTTTTGCTCGGCGACAAGCATCTTGTATTGCCATAGAAGCGGCAATTTTAAAGGCCATTTCATTAGAGTCCACTTCGTGATATGATCCATCCCAAAGTTCTACTGAAACATTTACAATCTTGAAACCTGCTAAAATTCCACGATCGAGTCCTTCTTTAAATCCTTTTTCACAAGGAGCAATATATTCTTGTGGAATAACTCCCCCTTTAATTGTATTTACGAATTCAAAACCATCTCCAGAACGTTTTGTATTTTTTGGTAAATCTTCAATCTCTTCTTTGGTAAGAATTTCCATTGGTTTAACTTTAATTTTTACGTGCCCATAGTTACCACGTCCACCAGATTGTTTAATATATTTACCCTCAGCGTCAGCTCCACCTGTGATAGTTTCTCTGTAAGCTACTTGTGGTTTACCAACATTGGCTTCAACGGTGAACTCTCTCTTCATACGATCTACGATAATTTCCAAATGAAGCTCTCCCATTCCGGCAATAATTGTTTCCCCAGTTTCTTGGTCAGTTGAAACTTTGAAAGTTGGGTCTTCTTGAGCTAAACGGTTAAGGGCCATACCCATTTTTTCTTGGTCTGCTTTAGTCTTTGGTTCAATACGAAGCTGAATAACTGGTTCAGGGAAAATAATTCGATCTAATTCAATTGGGTGTTCTTCATCACAAATAGTATCAGAAGTAATTGTATCCTTAAGTCCTACGGCTGCTGCAATTTCTCCAGCATAAACTTTTTTCACTTCTTCTCTGTCGTTGGCATGCATTCTCAATATTCGCCCAATACGTTCTTTGTTTCGAGTACGAGGATTGTAAATATATGAACCTGAATTTAAAGTTCCAGAATAAACTCGGAAGAAAATTAATTGTCCTACGAATGGGTCAGTAGCAACCTTAAAAGCTAAAGCTGAAAAAGGCTCTTCGTCGGAAGCATGTCGAACACAAGGTACATCGTTATTATTTGGATCAGTTCCAGGGATTGGTGGAATATCAAGTGGAGATGGAAGATAATCTACGACTCCATCAAGTACTAATTGAACTCCTTTGTTTTTCAAAGCACTACCTGCATAAACTGGGAAAATTTCATTAGCAATAACTCCTTTACGCATCAATTTTTTCAAAGTTGCCATATCTGGAATTTTGCCTTCGAAATAATCATTCATCGTGACATCGTCTTGCTCAACTATTTTTTCAATAAGTTCATTGTGATATTTTAAAGCTTCAGCCTTCATTTCTTCAGGAATTTCTTTTTCAATAACTTTATTTCCCATTTCCCCTTCAAAGTAAAAAGCTTTCATGTTAAGCAAATCAATAACTCCCTCGTGCTTCTCTTCAAGGCCAATAGGTATTTGCATTCGAATAGCTTTTTTCGTAAGACGGTCTAAAATAGTTGCGTAAGAATGCTCAAATGATGCACCTGTTCGGTCTAATTTATTTACAAAACAAATTCGAGGAACTTTTGCTTCATCGGCATATCTCCAGTTAGTTTCTGATTGTGGTTCAACTCCAGCAACACCGTCGAAAACTACAACGGCACCGTCAAGCACTCGAAGTGAACGTTTTACTTCAACAGTAAAGTCGATGTGGCCTGGGGTGTCAATAATATTGAAACGATGTTTCTTTGATTTGTCAGTTATACTTGAGTAGGTTGGAGTCCAAAAACAAGTAACAGCAGCGGATGTAATCGTGATTCCCCTTTCTCTTTCTTGTTCCATCCAGTCAGTTGTAGTTTCTCCATCATGAACTTCTCCAATTTTATGTGACACACCAGTGTAAAAAAGCACACGTTCAGTTGTTGTGGTTTTTCCAGCATCGATATGCGCAATAATTCCTATATTTCTAACTTTTTCTAACGGATAATCTCGTTCCATATATTATTTCTTATTAAACTTAATATTAAAAAGCGCCTTTGCGCTTTCAATAATATATAACAAAACTCCATTTTTTGCAAATAAAAACTCCCAATCGGGAGTTTTTATTTTTAAGTATTTTTTTATTATTTATAGTGAGCGAAGTCGAACTACCAAGCGAAGTGTGCGAATGCCTTGTTGGACTCTGCCATCTTGTGAGTATCTTCTCGTTTCTTGATTGCAGCACCTTCGTTTTTGGAAGCTAAAATTAATTCTTCAGCTAATTTCAAATGCATTGGTTGACCTTTCTTACTTCGAGCTGCATCTCTGATCCATCTCATTGCAAGCATTTGTCTTCTCTCAGGACGAACTTCTCGAGGAACCTGATAGTTGGCTCCCCCGATTCTCTTTGATCTGACTTCAGTAAGAGGTCCAGCATTTTTCATAGCTAAATCAAAAATCTCAAGTGGGTTTGGATTACCAGTCTTTTCTTTGATCACGTCAAAAGCCTTATACATAACCTTTCGGGCAGTTTCCTTTTTACCAGACCACATAACGTAATTTATAAACTTCTCTAATTTTTGAGAATTGTATAAAAAATCTGGTTCAACGATATTTCGGTTTTTTACTTTTCTTCGCATTTTTAATTTCTAATTTAGTAATTTATAAATAATTATTTTTTTCCGTCTTTCTTTGGTCTCTTGTTTCCGTAAAGTGATCGTCCTTGTCTTCTCTTCTCAACTCCTTGAGTATCGAGTACACCACGAACGATGTGATATCTTACTCCAATCAAGTCCTTTACACGTCCTCCACGAAGCATGACAACTGAGTGTTCTTGTAAGTTATGTCCTTCTCCTGGAATATAAGCAGTTACTTCCATTCCGTTAGTTAACCTGACTCTTGCAATCTTTCGAAGAGCTGAGTTAGGTTTCTTTGGAGTGGTTGTAGTAACTTTTGTACAAACTCCTCTTTTGAATGGAGCTGGAAAATATACTGGACGATTCTTTAATACGTTGAATCCTCGTGCAAGTGCCACCGTCTTTGATTTTCGGGTAACTTTTGTTCGATTCTTTTTAATTAATTGATTGATTGTTGGCATAATTTTAATTTCTCTAAAAAAAGAGTCCGAGGACTCCAAATAAGATACTAGAGTAATTTACTACAAGTCTCGAAAAAATGCAACCCCACAGCTTGTAAATAAAAATTTAAAGCTATTTAAGGATAAATACTAGTAATGAGATGAAACAAAAAAACTATAATTGGATACAAGTAATTCGTAAAATACATAATAAAAATTATTACAAAAATCAATGAATAAGTTTCAAGAAAACTTATTACCTTAGCAAGAGACGTAGGCAGTAGATTAAAAAGAATTTTTGAGCCATCAAGAGGTGGAATGGGGACAAGATTAAATATTCCCAAACTCAAATTCACTAATACGATTAATGCAACAATATGATAAAAGCCAGCTGGAACATTCATGCCTAATGAGAAACGTAAAATCAATCCAAAAAAGAGAGCGACAGCAAAGTTGGCTAATGCACCAGCAGAAGCCACCGCTATTGTCCCCCATTTTCTATATCGAAGATTATCTGGGTTGTAAGGTACCGGCTTTGCCCAACCAACTAAAAATTGAGATCCACTCAAAACCAAAATTGCTGGAAGTAAAATAGAACCAAATAAATCTAAATGTTTAATTGGGTTTAGGGTTAAGCGTCCTGCAAAACGAGCAGTTTTATCGCCAAAATATTCTGCTATGTATCCATGAGACACTTCGTGAATCACGACCGACATTATCAATATTGCTATGTAAAAAATTGCGTCCATTGCATTCATATAGATTTTATGATAACATAAAAAAACTTATGGTAAAAGTATGTAAAATATCAAATAAGGGATCAATCGTTGGTGGTGGGTACTCTAACCGTACTCGTGCTACTAAATTTAATCCAACCGGCAAAGTAAGGAAGTATCCTAATATTCAAAAGAAGAAGGTTTTTGTACCTGAACTTAACAAGTCAATCCGAATCGAAGTTTCTACTACTGGTATGCGAACAATGAAGAAAAATGGTGTTTACAAAACTTTGAAAAAAGCTGGAATCGTAAAATAAAGAACTTTAAAAAAACTCCTAGCGGAGTTTTTTTGTTTTGGTATAATCAAGCTATGAGAACTTATTTAGACATAGTTAAAAAGGTTTTAGAAAAAGGAGAAAAAGTAGCCACTCGCCAAGGCACACCTGCATATACTATAGCAGGAGCAATATTTGAACATGATATGTCTTTAGGTTTTCCCCTACTCACAACAAAAAAAGTACCATTTAGATTGATTGCTACAGAATTAGAGTTTTTTATAAATGGAATAACTGATAAAAAATGGTTACAAGATAAAAATAATCATATCTGGGATGAATGGGCAAAACCACAAAATGCCCCTTACGGACACGATGAAGCATCTAAAAAAAGAATGCTTGAGGAGAGAGAGCTTGGTCCGATTTATGGTTTTCAATGGAGACACTTCAATGCACCTTATGACAACTATCAAACAGATTACAATGGAAAAGGAATCGACCAATTAAAAAAAGTAATTGAAACTTTAAAAACAAATCCTCGTGATCGTCGTATGATTGTAAGCGCTTGGAATCCATTACAGTTTGATGAAATGGCTCTACCCCCTTGTCATTACTCTTTCCAAATTACAACAATTGGAGACAAGCTAAATCTCTTATGGAATCAAAGATCTGTAGATACTATGCTCGGACTTCCGTTCAACATAGCAAGCTATGCCCTACTCTTGCACTTAATAGCAAAAGAATCCGGATATAAAGAAGGAAAACTTGTAGGATTTTTAGCAGATGTACATCTTTTTGAAAATCACGTCGATGGAGCAAAAGAACAATTGAGTAGAGACCCAATAAAGTATCCATTGCCAAAAATCAATACAGAAAATTGGAAATCTATTTTTGACTGGCACGCAGAAGATTCAAAAGTTATCGACTATCAAAGTTACGAAAAAATTCCTTTTGAAATAGCTATATAAATATGATCTTATCTATAATATCAGCAATTGGTAAAAATAATGAACTTGGAAAAAAGAACGACCTTCTTTGGAATTTACCTACTGACATGAAACATTTTCGAGAGACTACTCGTGGGCATGCGATAATCATGGGACAAAAAACTTTTGAATCTCTTGCCCGTGATGAAGATGGCAAACAAGTAGGCAGACTACTTCCAGGACGCAGAAATATAATCCTGACCCAAGATCCTTCATTTAAAAAAGAAGGTGCTGAGGTATTTTATTCTATTGATGAGCTGATAGAAACTTTAAAAAAAACTACCAATGACGGTGACGAAGTATTTGTAATCGGTGGTGGACAAATATATAAATTATTTATTGAGCTTGCCGACAAACTATACATCACTCACGTAGATGCTTCATTTCCTGATGCTGAGATATTTTTCCCTGCTATAGAGAAAATAAAATGGGAAAAAACAAAAGTAGAAAAATATCCAAAAGACGCTTTAAATATTTACGATTTAGAATTCTCAGAATATTCTAAGAAAGTTTTTTAATTATCTCATCTATTTGCTTATACAAATCTTCGAAACTTCCACTATTATCAATGGAGTATTTTGCTGCTTTCATTACTTCTGGAATTTGTATATCTGCTTCTGCTTCATGATCCTTTAAAAATTCTTCATAAGTCTTTTTATTATCCCCTTCATTTTCATTTCGAATTTTCATTCTCTCATACCTTTTTTGAGGGTCTGCATCTATCTTTACTAAAAAGAAATTTGGCAAGGCTTCTAAGTGTTCAATATCAGTAAATCTCCTTACTCCATCGATTACTACAACATTTGCATCCAATTTTGAAGCGTCCATTGCGATAGCTTTCGCAAGCAAATTCTCTCCGAAATTCGCTCGTAGGACTGTCGAAATCTTTTGTAAATTCTCACGACTATTTGGCACTGTCACTCTCTCGAGCACATCTCGCAAAATAGTAGAAAACCTGCAATCTTTTGCTTGATATTTATCTACTAAATATTTTTTTGTCGTTTCTTTTCCACTCGCAAGTGAACCAACTAATCCGATAATTATTTTTGACATAAATTTTATATTAACCAAAAAATCTACTGATTTTTATATTTAACCAAAACATCATTTAATAATTCGTATTTTACTTTTGCTTCTTTAAATATTTCTTTACTTCGACTACCCGCATGATAATCTTTCTCAGAAACAATTCTGACGATACCAGAGTTAATTATATTTTTAGCACAAGCATAACAAGGGGTCATCATACAATAAAGTGTTGCCCCTTCAGTACTAATTCCAAATCGAGCTGCTTGAATGATTGCATTCGTCTCTGCATGAGCAGTACGAACACAGTGTTGATGTATATCACCCTTACCATAATCAACGGTATTCATCTCATGTCCTATATCATCACAGCTCTTACATCCTGCTGGTGAGCCCACATAGCCTGTGGCAATCAACCTTTTGTCTTTTACTATCACGGAGCCAACCCTTCCCCTATCACAAGTACCCCTTAATCCAACTGCGTGCATTATTCCTATGAAATATTCATCCCAAGATGGTCTCTTGTGTTTTACTACTTTTTCTTTTTTTATTGTTTTTTTCATTTTTATATAAATATGTTATTAATAATAACTAATTCTTAAAAAGAGATTCCAATATTTTTGGTATTTCTTCTTTTGTTTTATATTCGACAATTTTTAAATTTTTGTTCCCTGATAACATTACAGAAAGTTTTTTACCTTCTGTTTTCTTATATAATAAAAATATTTTTTTATCCAATAATTCTGCTTGCCCTATTTCATATCCCACACCTAAGGCTGGATTTGTGACTTCCCCGACCAAAACGTCTGATCCTCTAACCCAAGCAATATCTCTTTCAAAAATATATTCATCTGTCACTCCTTGTTCACCCTGATCAGATAGTGTCTTACTACCAAGATGTTCAGTTAAAACTTCTCCGTATTTTTTTAACTCATTAATTATACAAAAATAGTAATCTTGGTCACCCCTACCGGCTCTGACTGATCCTGCAAAATATATTTTCATGATTTTATTATTTTCTTACTTACCGAATCAACAAATAATCT
>Ga0194052_1000797_pt1 | contig 19360 bp, 21 predicted proteins | sample SepL226m_MetaG_FD_160117 | JGI IMG/M metagenome (GOLD analysis project Ga0194052, IMG submission 160117) | Anoxic zone freshwater microbial communities from boreal shield lake in IISD Experimental Lakes Area, Ontario, Canada - Sep2016-L227-6m | ecosystem: Environmental > Aquatic > Freshwater >...
GCGTTCATGTCGCTGTCGAGTTGCGATCACCCACACCGCTGTCGTTCGTTGACCCGCTCCGGATGGTTCAGTGCTTCGGTGAACACGGTGGCCTGATCGCTCGTTAGGCTGCCCGACATGCAGGTGCTGCGGACTCCCGACGACCGGTTCGACAACCTGCCGGGTTACCCCTTCGAGCCGAACTATGTCGAGGTGCAGACCGCCGGGCTGCCGCCGCTGCGGATGCACTACGTCGACGCCGGACCCCGCGACGCTGCGGTGGTGCTGCTACTCCACGGCCAGCCGACCTGGTCGTTTCTCTACCGCAACGTCATCGCCGGCCTGGCCGCGGCGGGACTGCGGGTGATCGCGCCGGACAACGTCGGGTTCGGCCGCTCCGACAAGCCCGCCGACCCCACCGACTACACCTTCGCCCGGCACGTCGACTGGATGCACAGTCTGGTGACCGGCCTCGATTTGTCCGGTGTGACGCTGGTGGCCCAGGACTGGGGCGGCCCGATCGGGTTCAGCGTGCTGGCTCGCGAGCCGGCGCGTTTCTCTCGCGTGGTGGCGACCAACACGATCCTGCACACCTGCGACCCCGCCCTGGCGGGACAACTGACCTGGGCGCACCACGGAACAGATGGCGGCCGGGTGTTGCTGCAGGAGACCCTGCTGGACTACGTCGCCTTCTATCAGCGGGCCCCCGACATCACGCCGAGCATGTTCCTGCAGGCCGTCGCCGGACCGCTGAGCGCCGACGTGCTGGCCGCCTACGATGCACCGTTTCCCGACCGCACGTACAAGAGCGGTCTGCGGCAGATGATCGCGCTGATCCCGTTGACCCGCAACGACCCCGGCGCAGCGATCGGGCGCACGGCCATGGCGGCCCTGGGTCGATGGCACAAGCCGTTCCTGACTGCCTACTCCGACGGTGATCCGGCCACCCGGGGGTGGGAAACGGTGTTTCAGCAGCACGTCCCAGGGGCGCGCGGGCACAACCACAGCACGATCACCGGCGCCGGGCATTTCGTGCCCGAACAAAGGGGCGACGAATTGGCCCGGCTGGTGGCGAAGTTCGTGTCCAGCACTTCCGGATAGAGCGGCGCCGCGATGCGGTCGGCGATCAACCCGAGCAGTCCGCCGTAGCCGCGTCGCCCGTGTTCATACTCTAGCTATGCACACCGGAGCTATGCACAACGGTTCGCGCGGTTACGCCTTTGCGCTGCTGGCCTATTCCTTCGCTGCCATCATGCTCGGCACCACGATGCCAAGCCCGATGTACGCGCTGTACTCCGCACACCTGCACTTCGCGATGGCCGAGACCACGGTGATCTACGCGACCTACGCCGGTGGCGTGCTGGCCGCACTGTTGGTCTTCGGTAGCTGGTCGGATGCGATAGGGCGTCGGCCGGTTCTGCTGGCCGGCACGCTGTGCGCACTGGCCAGCGCGGCGGTCTTCCTGAACGCTGATTCGGTGGCTCAGCTGTTGGTCGGCCGGGTGCTGTCGGGTTTGTCGGCGGGGCTGTTCACTGGGACGGCGACGGCCGCGGTCATCGAAGCGGCCCCGCCGAGCTGGCGCACCCGCGCCCCCGCGGTGGCCACCATCGCCAATATGGGTGGGCTGAGCAGTGGACCGATCCTGGCCGGCCTGTTGGTGGAGTACGAACCGGCACCGCTGCAGACGCCCTTCGTGGTGCACATCGTTCTGGTTGTGCTGGCCGCCGGTGCCGTACTGGCCGTTCCGGAAACCTCCAGCCGCACCGGAAAGATACGGCTACAACGCCTTTCTGTGCCCGCGCCGGTGCGGCCGGTGTTCGTCATCGCAGGGCTGGCGGCCTTCGCGGGATTCGCCGTCACCGGGCTGTTCGCAGCGGTGGCACCGGCATTCGTCGCCAACATCATCGGAATCGGTAACCACGCGCTGGCCGGGCTGATCGCCGGGATGGTCTTCGCCGCCTCTGCAGCCGCGCAGATCTTCGCGGTTCGCATTCCACCCCGGACCGCGGTCGCGTTGGGGTGCGCCATACTCGTGGCTGGGATGGTGATTCTCACTGCGGCACTGCACTTTTCGTCACTTCCCGGACTAATCGCAGCCTCGGTGGTGTCCGGTGTCGGTCAGGGCATCAGCTTCAGCCGCGGCTTGGCGGCTGTTGCCGAAGGAACCCCAGCCGACTGTCGGGCCTCCGTCGGCTCTGCCTACTTCGTGGTTGCCTACATCGCGATCTCGATACCGGTGATCGGAGCGGGTCTGGCCGCACAGGCCTGGGGCCTGCGCACCAGTGGCACGATCTTCGCGATGGCGGTCGGCGTGCTCGCGGCGGCCTGCCTGGTGGCGATCCTGCGGCAGGAAGCGCGGACGCTTCACGCGAGACCGCCCAGTCGTTGACCACGGTGGACACTACCTTCGAGCAAGGGCGCCGTAGTATTCCCGATGTTTCACCCCACTGAGGGCTTCACACTTCACCTATTTCATCGACGCCTTTTGGGACAGCCACCCCGGAAGCTGATCTAGCATCCACTGCAGCCGCCCGCGCATCGAGAACCCGGCGTAGGCCGGCGGCAGCACGGTCACCGATCTGGCCGAACACCAGCCGCAGGCCCAGGTCGCCGACGCGCAGCACGCCATTCAAGCGCAGATCTGCGTCGTAGGTGACGACCGATCCTTTGCCGTCCCGCTCGACAGTGATCCGGTCGATCGACGTGAAGACGCTGCTGCGGGCAACCACGAGTAGGTTTCGCGGGGCGTCGTATTCCTCTGTCACATAACGCAATGTCAGGTCGCGGCCAGGGCCGGCGACGGTCACGTCGAACACGTTGCCCGGGCCGCCGCCCGAGCCCTCCACCTGCCTGACAGCCTTCACCCCGGGATCCCACTCGGCGAAGTTGCGGAGGTCCGCCATGTAGGCGAACACCTCCTTCGGAGTCTTCGCGGTCCTCATCGTTGTCACGTAACGCGCCATGAGTCCAGTGTGCGCCCTGCTGCTTACTTGTCGGTGCGTCGGCACACCATTCATCTGCAGGAGCAAGCGTCGCGTCCCGATTTCTGTCGGTGCCCGGTTGCACACTGAAATCGGGGAGATGGGGACCTCGGATGAAAGCGTTGGTTTGGCTCACCGGCCTGGCGGCACTGCTGGGGCTGGGGTGCGCGCCGCCCACGCGCGCCGACGAGTACGGCTTCATCTACGCCATCCACGGCGCAGGCCTCAGCGTGCTCGGTGACGGTCGGTGGCACCGGCTCGCTCGTCTGACGCTTACGCCAGTACGGAGATTCCTCGCGGCCGCCACGGCCTGATGACACTGTCCCCGCTGCGCGAACCCGCGGCCAAGCACACCAGTGCGACGACGGCGGTGCGGCTCGCGGTTCTGGTCCGCGCCTCCAGTGCCGCGTCGCACTCGGCATGCGCGTCCTGCACGGCGGCGTGCGGGGCGAAGACGTACCCGCAGTCGACGCCACCGGCCGAGACGTCGGTCAGCAGCATGCCCAAGCCGAGGATCGCGGCGATCCACCCTGCTGCGATCAGCGCCGTGCCCCATCGCAGTGTCGGCACGAAGCGTCGTGCCGGTGGGCGGAACGGCCACAGAGTGGATTGGCCGGCCCAGGACCGTCCGTTCCAGTACCGCAGCTGTCCCGACTCGTCCCGGTACCAGCCGGCCTCATGTTCCATGGCGATCACCCCCCGGTATCGCGACCAGCAGACCGGCGCCTGAGGCCAGCCGCAGTTCGTCGTCCTTGATTGTGCTCCCCGGCAGCCTGGTTACTGCGGCATACACATGATCACTGCAGTAGCCATAGATGTGGTGGGCCAGATCCTCGTCGATCGGCTCGACATTGAGCGTCTTGCGCGGCTCCGGCGCGGTAAGCGCCCGCAGCCGCTCGGATCCCGCGAGAGCGTCCGGCTTGATCAGCGCGGTGTATCCCAGCAGCGCAGCGGCCAGCAGGTGACTCGGCGACGCCGGCTGGATGCGCTGAGCGGGCGTCGCACCCTGCAGTTCCGGGCAGCGCTGCACGATCCACGTCGCGCGCGAGTTCTCCATCAGCACCAGCACATGGCTGGACGCGAAGAGCCGTCGGTCGCCGGGCTGACCGGTCGGCTTCCCGTGGGTGGAATTCGGCTCGATCGGGCCGATCAGGATGCTGGCTGTGACTTCAGCAGACATGACAAAGTCCCCCTTGTTCGTTGGTATCGGCGAACCAGTCGCCGGTGAGGCGGGGCAGAAGCTGACGCTCTCTTCCCCTATATCTCTATTCTCTCAGCCGGGTCTGACAAGTGCGGGTTGGTCGACGACCATGGCAGGGCGTGAGTTTTGCGGATGGTCCTTAGTCACCCGGGCGAGGGCAGCTACTGCTCAGCTGCCCGCGTCGACCGTCTCGGCTGCCTCGACGAACGCCGCGGGGACGGCTCTCGTCTGATCGCTGCTCGGCGGATCGGTGACATCGTCGCGTTGTGCCCTTTGTCTGCATCGTCGACAACGTGAGTGATCGACGCTCCGATTGCGGCGGCGTAGCGGCGAATGGTGGACAGATGCGGATCGGCCCTGAGTCGCTCGAAGTTGGACACCGCGGCCACGTCCCTCTTCATCCGTTCGGCCACGACCTTCTGGGTGAGTCCTTTGTCCTTGCGCATCTGCACTAGGCGCTCGATCAGCTCGTCATCGGCCTCCGCGAGTTGCCGGCGCAGCCGGGAATCCTGGCTGTCCGGATCCAGGCCGGCAGCCTGCTCGAGTTGATCCAAGCTATCCATATATTTGAGGTTAACCGCAATTGAGGTTAACCTCAAGTTCCTCTCCTGTTCAATCGGCGGGCTCTCAGCGGCGTGGCATCTCCATGAGGCGGCTGAATGCCTCGTCGATCTGCTGATCTTGAGTGGCCAAGCCCTTCTTACCCGATCGCTTCCAGGCGAAGTGGAGGAGATAGAGGACACCGGGCCGGCTCGGCGGTGCAGAGACGTAGAGCCGGTAGAGGCGTTTGCCGACCCGCATCTTGACCTCACCGATGTCGGCGTGTTTGCGGTCCAGCGGAGCTGACCACTCGTCCGACCTGCAGGTACCGCTTCGAATGCGCTGAAGGACCACTCTCATGTCGGGCCAGCAGCTCGGGTCCTCTTCCTTCTCGAGTTCGATATCGCGGGCCAGGTCGGGATGCCACTGATAAGAGAAGCCCCCCGATCGCAGGAGCTCCTGCGTCGGGGTGCTCACGGGTGTCCTCCGGCCAGAGCCGAGAGGTCTTCGGCCACGGCGTCGGCGCGGATTTGTCGCTCAGAGGCGGGCACTCGCATCTATGTTTCGCGCGCGCCCGGTGCGGCAACGCGCAAGCCTGGCCCGTCGAAGGATGCTGCGGCGCACCTGGCGGGGCGCACCCGCGCCAGCACCCTGGCGGTCTCCTGATTGAGTACGCGCACCGTAATCTCAGCCATTGCCAAAACGTAGTACGGAAAAGCAGTACGTGTCTCCGCCCATGCTCAGCGCATGCGGTCCATCCACGACTTGGCTTCCACGGAACCGGTGATGAAGGTGCGCCGGTGCGTGCCGCCCTGCACCAGGATCGCGGCGATCCTGCTCTGGGCCTCAGCTTGCGGCGTCGCGTTCAGGGCGAGGTGGTAGTCGTAGGCGAGCTTCCCGATCCGCGGCCGGACGATGGGGTCATCGGTGCCGAAGTACATGCGAAGCTGCGCCTGGAAGTCCTGCCGGTAGGTCTCATTCGCGGCGAGGCAGCGACCTAAATCTGAGGCGGCGAACGCTCCGGGATCGCGCAGATTGTCGGCCAGGAAGTTGACCCACGGCACTCCCTTCCAGCGATTCATCATGTCCATCAGGGCGTTGGGATCACCGGGCGGGCTGCCGTAGCTGCGCTCGTAGACGCTCTTGAGGTCCGCGTAGTACTCGGGGTTCAGCGACGCCTTCGCCAGACCGTCCGGCCCGCCGTACCGCTCACACGAGAAGGCGACTTGTCCGATCATCAGACCGAAATAAGGTGAGTCGGTCTCCAGCGGGTGAAACACAATGGCGTTGATGACGGCGAAGGGATCGTTCGGTGCGGCGGCGGTGAAGGCCCCGTTGACCGCAACCCCATTGCTCTCAAGCTTCTCGAGAAAACCGGTGGTGTTGAGCCCGCCCTGCGACCAGCCCGCCAGGAAGAGTTTCGGTGGCGTGATGTTTCTGGTGGCCAGATACTTCTGCACCTGGCGATAGAGATCGAAGCTCGCCTGGGCGGAAACCGCTTTGGTCAAGTAGGCCTCACCGCTGCCGGCGTTCGCACCCGTGCCGACGTAATCGGCGGCCATCACGGCATAGCCGTTGCCACCGAACAGCGCCACCATGTAGCGGTCCTCATAGGATTCGGGCCGATGGTCGTAGGGCGACGGCGTCGTATCGGCGAACGCGTAGGAGGGCACCGCGTACAAGTCGTACACCGTGCCGTGCTGATAGGAGATCAGCGGGATCGTGCTCTGATCGGGCACGCGGGGAAGAACGAGCAGGCCCGACACCGTCACCGGCTCGTTGCCGCGCTCGGGGATGCTGGTCTGGTATTCGACGGTGTAGACATCGACGGCGTTGGTGGCTTTCGACACCGGGGGAAGCTGATATCCCGGCCCCGGCGGATCCTCCTTGAGGAAGTCGGCTCGCCCCGCGTCGAGGATCGCGTTCAGCTCCTCGACCGACACGGTCTTGAGGAAGGTGAACTTCCCGTCGGCCGGAGTCGCCGAAGACGAACTGTCCCGGCCGGGGGAGCATCCCAACCCGGTGGCCATGATGAGCGCGGCCAAGGCGGCGGCGATTGCGGGATATGGGTTCCTGGCTGATCGGCCCACGGTGTGGAGGGTATCGAAACTTCGGTTCGCGGCTGATGCGACTGGTCTAGATTCGGCGGGGTGACCCGTCGCGGCGTCGAATTCGGTGGCGCGGTGCTGCTGATCGGACTGCTGGCCGGAGTCGCGGGCGCGGCGACGACGGTGTTCCTGGACTTCGTCGAACACCTCACCTATCACTACAGCTTCGGCAGCATGCTCGACGGGGTGTCCTCCTCGAGCCGCATCCGGCAGGCCCTCGGGCCGATGATCGGCGGGGCGCTGGCCGGCTGGGGGTGGTGGCTGCTGCGACGCCGGCGCGTGGTGCCGACGGTCGACGAGGTCATCAACAGGCCCGCGCCGCTGCCGCGGCTGGAGCTGGCACTCGACGCCGCCCTGCAGACCCTGATGGTGGGATCCGGGGCGTCGATGGGCAAGGAGAACGCGCCGCGGCAGCTCGCCGTCGCCCTCGGTGACGTCGGTATCGGACGGCTGTCGCTGACGGCGCGCGACCGCGAGATCCTGCTGGGCTGCGCCGCCGGCGCCGGACTGGCCGCGGTGTACAGCGTGCCCGTCGGGGGAGCGCTGTTCGCGTTGCGGATCGTGTTGCACACCTGGAACCCGCGCGCGGTGGTGACAGCGCTACTCACCTCCGGTCTGGCCGTCCTGGTGGCCGCACCGTTCACCCACGACGAACCGACGCTGCAGTGGCCGAACCCTCAACTGTCCTACCTCTTGATCGCAGTCGCGATACTGCTGGCGCCGGCGACGGCAGCTGTCGGGCTGGTGTTTCGCCGGCTCACCGACGCCGCCCGGGCGCGCGCGATCACGCGCGGCACCGCCGGCACCTGGCGGGTGATCCCGGCAGTCGCCGCCGCCGGGCTGGCGGTGGGCATCTGCTCACACCGGTTGCCCGAACTGCCGGGCAACGGCGCCAGCGTTCTTCTGGTCAGCGTCGACCGCAACCTCAGCGTCGCCGCGGCCGCCGCACTGTTGATCCTCAAGCCGCTGCTGACGATCGCGTTCCTGCGCGCCGGGGCCACCGGCGGTCTGCTCACCCCGGCGCTGGCGACCGGCGCCGCGCTGGGCGCCCTCGTCGCACTGGCGGTCGGCACTGCCACACCGCATCACCTCAACGTGGCGGCGGTGGCACTGGCGTGCGCGGCCGCGGTGCTGGCCGTCACCCAGGGCTCCCCGGACTGGGCGGCCATCTTCGTCTGGGAACTGGCCCGCCCGCCGTGGTGGCTGCTGCTGGTGTTCGCCGCCGCCGCATACAGTGCGTGGGCCCTGCAGAAGGTGCGCGCCACGTCGTGAACTCAGCGGCCGACTCTGCTGAGTGTCCTGGCCAGCACCAACTGCGCGGCGGCGAACACCCCCAGAATGCCCCCCACGATTCCGAAGGCGCCGTAGGTGCTCGACGCCGCGCTGAACGCCCCGCCGACCATGCTGTCCACGCCGACGGAGGCAGCCGTCCGGCCGAACTCCGAGGCCGCCGTCACCCCGCCTGCCTGATCCAGCGGTGTGAGCTCCTGGCGCCAGCGGGTCAGCACCAGCCGCGCGCACACGTTGGTGACCCCGAACGCAAACACCGCGGCCATCATCAGCCACAGGTTGACCGGCACCCAGCCGATCGCCAGCAGCACCGTGCCCGCGGCACCGGCGACGATCCACCCGATCCCGCGGCCGCGGTGCTTGGTCACCGTGTAGATCAGCGCCCCGGCCACACCGCCCAACGCGAACGCCGAACCGACATGGCCGACCATCGCCGAGTGGTGCAGCAGCCCCTTGGCGAAGAACGCACTGAGCACCTTGCGCAACTCGTAGAGGTGAAACACCATCAGACCGACCACCACGATCAGCAGATAGCGATGGGAGACAATGTATTTCACCCCCGCCCACGCCCCGCCGTGTGAGCACCGCGCCTCACCTGCGGGCAGCGCCGGCCGCTCCGGGATTGACAGGTAGCACAGCGCCGAGAGTACGAAACCGACCGCGATCACGGTGTGCGGCACGATGTCGGCCGACCACACCATCAGCGCGCCCAGCATCAGCGGCCCGGCCACCGCGCCCACCTCGAAGGCCAGCTCGTAGCGGGAGTTCACCCGGTCCAGCAGAGCGGAGCGGTGCCCGGCGAGTTCCAACGGGACGGTGTGCACCGCAGTGTCGACGTACCCGCGGATCAGCGCCTCGGCGGTGTAGCAGACCATCACCCACATCAGGCTGATGACACCGGCGGCCATCGCGATCGGGACGCCGGCCAGCACCACACCGCGCAGCAGCGTCGAGGCCACCAGCACCCGCCGGGCGCCGAACCGGTCGGTCGGCCAGCCACCCAGATACGCCCCGACCATGTGCAGCGCGGTGCCCGAGGCGGCGAACCACGCGGCCTTGCCCATCGACCCGGACAGATCGGCGATCAGCAGCGGCTGCGCCAGATGCACGGCGCTGTTGGCGATCTGGGTGACCAGGACGCCGCTGAGCAACCCGCCGAGCCGCACCGGGGGATCGCTCACGCGGTGAACAGTATGCAAACTCCGCCGCCGCGTCGACGGAAGCCTGCAATCCTCTCAAACGTGGGAGAAGTCAGCTTTCAGGGCGCCACCCGGGTCTATCACGGCGCCGAGCGTCCCGCCGTCGACGGACTCGACCTCGACATCGCCGACGGGGAGTTCCTCGTCCTCGTCGGGCCTTCGGGGTGTGGCAAGTCGACGTCGCTGCGCATGCTGGCCGGGCTCGAAGAGGTCAACGGCGGCCGGATCCTGATCGGGCAGCGCGACGTCACCACCATGGCCGCCAAGGACCGCGACATCGCGATGGTGTTCCAGAACTACGCGCTCTACCCGCACATGACCGTCGGGGCGAACATGGAGTTCGCCCTCAAGATCGCCGGGGTGGGCAAGGAGGAACGCGACCGGCGGGTGGCCGAGGCCGCCGCACTGCTCGACCTCAGCCCCTACCTGGACCGCAAACCGCGGGCGCTGTCGGGCGGTCAGCGGCAGCGGGTGGCGATGGGCCGGGCGATCGTGCGCCAACCGCAGGTGTTCCTCATGGACGAGCCGCTGTCCAACCTCGACGCCAAACTGCGGGTGCAGACCCGCACCCAGATCGCCTCACTGCAGCGCCGCCTCGGCGTGACGACGGTCTACGTCACCCACGACCAGACCGAGGCGCTCACCATGGGTGACCGCATCGCCGTACTCAAGGACGGGCTGCTGCAGCAGGTCGGCACGCCGCGCGATCTCTACGAGAGACCCACCAACGTGTTCGTCGCCGGTTTCATCGGATCGCCGTCGATGAACATCATCGCGTCGCGGTTCGTCGACGGCGGCGTCCGCTTCGGCACCGCGGTGGTCCCGGTCGCACACCACCCGACCGGCCAGCCGGTTGACATCGGTGTGCGCCCCGAGGACCTCACCCTGGTGGCCCCCGACGCCGAAGGACTGCCGGTCGAGGTGGACCTGGCCGAGGAACTCGGGGCCGACGCCTATCTCTACGGCCACGCCCAGCACGACGGGGCGCGGGTGGACGTGGTGGTCCGCGTCGACGGGCGCCGGCACCCGCTGCCGGGCGAGTCGGTGGTGCTCGGACTCAAGGCCGACCACGTGCACCTCTTCGACCCCGGCAGCGGCGAGCGGCTGTGACGACGGCCTCGGCGGAGTTGCAGCAGGCGCGGCGGATCAAGCGCTCCCGCAACTACTTCCTGTTCATCCTGTTCGCCGGACCGAACATCGCGCTGATCCTGGCCTACGTCTACTACCCGCTGCTGGCCAACGTGTACTTCTCCACGCTCAATTGGCGACTGGGTGCGCGCACAGCATCCTTCGTGGGTCTGGACAACTACCGGGAGTTCTTCACCTCCGGCAGCGGCCGCGAGGTGTGGCACGTCACCGTCGTCTTCACGGTGGCCACGGTGGTCGGCTCCATGGTGTTTGGCCTCCTGATGGCCCTCGTGCTGAACCGGAAGCTGCCGGGCCGAACCGCGGCACGCACCGCGTTGTTCTCGCCCTACGTGTTGTCCGGTGTCGGCATCGGTCTCGTGTGGACGTTCATCTTCGATCCCAGCACGGGGATTCTCGCTCACGTCCTGGGCTGGTTCGGAGCACGATCCCCGGAATGGTTCCTCGACAAAAACCTCGCGCTGGTGATGGTGATCCTGGTCTACATCTGGAAGAACCTCGGCTACTGCGCGGTGATCTATTTGGCCGGACTGCAGTCGATTCCGCAGGACTTGATGGAGGCCGCCGCCATTGACGGCGCTGGACCGCTGCGGCGGTTCTTCTCCATCACCTTGCCACTACTGAGCCCGACGGTGTTCTTCCTCTCGATTGCCATGGTGCTCAGTTCGATGCAGGCCTTCGACATCCTGCGGATCATGACGCCCAACGGGTACGGCACCAACAGCATTGTCTTCGAGATCTATCTGCAGTCCTTCGGCAGCTACCAGCGCGCCGGCTACGCGGCGGCTCTTTCCGTCGTGCTGTTCCTCGTCCTTTTTGCGATTACGGCGCTCCAGATGCGGTTCGTCGAACGGCGGGTGCACTACTCATGAGCGAGACCGGCGCGGACTGGCGGCAGGCCTTCACCCGGCGCAACATCATGGCGACGTTGTTCGCGGGCTACCTTCCGATGATCGCGGCTTTGTTGGTGATTGCGCTTCCGCTGGTGTGGATGGTGATCGCCTCGTTCAAACCGGTGTCGGAGATCCTGACCACCGATCTGAACTTCTGGCCCAAGGACCCGACCACGGCCAACTATGCGGCGGTCGCCAACCGCGTGCCGCTGGGCCGGGTTTTCCTCAACAGCGTGGCCGTCACCTTCATCGGCGCGGCGATCAAGGTCTTTCTGGCGCTCACCACCGCTTACGCGCTGGTGTTCATCAAAATCCCGTTCCGCAATGTGATCTTCCTGGGCATCCTGGTGGCGCTGATGGTGCCGCCGGAGGCGGCGATGCTGCCGAACTTCCTGTCGATCAGCGCGATCGGCGGACGTGACACGATGTGGGGGATCATTTTGCCCGGCTTGGGCACCGCCTTCGGCACTTTCATGCTGCGTCAGCAGTTCAAGACCCTGCCCACCGAACTGATGGAGGCAGCCGAGCTGGACGGGGCCGGCCATTGGAAGAGGCTGTGGCACATCGTCGTTCCGGTGAGCACCCCGACCATCGCCACTGTGGCGCTGGTGATCATCGTCAACGAGTGGAACAACTTCCTCTGGCCGTTGGTGATCATCGACAGCCCGGAGAAGATGACGCTGCCGGTGGGCTTGAATCTGCTGCGCTCCATCGAGACAGAGACCGGAAGCTACGGGGTTCTCATGGCCGGCGCGGTGATCGTGATCCTCCCCGTGCTGATCGTCTTCGCGGTGCTGCAGCGCTACATCGTCGCCGGTCTGACCCAGGGCGCGGTCAAATGAGGCGACTGCGGCTGGTGCTGGCCGTCGTGATGGTCTCAGCGACGGTCATGGCGTGCGGTGGGCCGACCATCACCGGGTCGGGGGCGCTCGCGTCCGGTGTCGAGGTCGATTACACCGGAGTGCAGCCGGCCACGGAGATCTCGTTCTGGTCGAATCACCCCGGCGGTTCGATCGACACCGAGAAGGCCATCATCGCCGATTTCACCCGGCAGACCGGCATCCGGGTCACCCTCGTCACCGCGGGGGCCAATTACGACGAAGTGGCGCAGAAGTTCCAGGCCGCGCAGACCAGTCGCAGCGTAGGGGATGTCGTGGTGGTCAGCGACGTCAACTGGTTTCCGGCTTTCCTCAACGGGTCGATCGTGCCGTTGGAGCCGGTGCTGGCCAACCGTGGTGTCGATACCAACGGCTACAGCACGGTGCTCTACAACGACTATCTCTACGGCGGAAAGCACTACGCGGTCCCGTACGCCCGGTCGACCCCGATCTTCTACTACAACCGCGACAACTACCGTCGCGCCGGCCTGAATCGTGCACCGGCGACGTGGGAGGAGGCTCGGGAATTCGCGCGGCGACTCAAGGCGTCCGGTGTGGGTGTGCCGTCCTTCGGATTCGGCGACCAGTACCTCGCGTGGATGATGTCCAACATTGTGTGGAGCTTCGGCGGAGCCTGGAGCGACAAATGGAACATGGACGCCGCCGCCAGTCCCGGGACCCGCGACGGCCTGAACTTCGCGCGGTCGCTGGTCCGCGACGGGTGGGCGACGGTCACCAGCGGCGACCCCACCAGACCCTTCGCCGCGGGTGCGGTCAGCGCGGTGATCGCCTCCACGGGGTCGCTGCGGGGAATTCTGGATTCGGCGAAGTTCGACGTCGGCGTCGGATTCCTGCCGGGTGGCCCGGCGAATCAGGACAAGGTGGTCCCCACCGGTGGCGCCGGTCTGGCGATTTCGTCCAAGTCATCGCCCGACAAGCAACTCGCGGCGGCGATGTTCATCGGCTTCCTGACCAACCTCGAGAACACCGCGAAGTTCTCGACTGCCACCGGTTACCTGCCGGTGCGCAGCGGCGCCGAGATGTCGGCGGTCTACGCCACCACACCGCAATTCCGCACCGCGGTCGACCAACTGACCCGCGTCCGCAATCAGGACTACGCCCGGGTCTTCCTCCCCGGCGGTGACCGTGTGATCTCCGCTACGGCGCAGTCGATCCTGACGACGCAGGTCGGCGTCAGCGATGCGCTGGACTCGCTGCGCGACAAGCTGGAGAAGTTCTACCGTCGCGACGTCGAATCCCGCCTGAACTGAGGACCCGTTCCTGTCGGTACGTCACCGTGTCACCGACAAAGCTGTTCGTGTGGAATGACGCGAGTGCCCGCCTTCGAGCGACACCCATTGTCGCTACAAGGCGGGCACTCGCATCCATCACTCAACTCTGTCGGACCCGGGCGCGACACTGGCGCCATGAAAATGCGTCGCCTCTGGGTGCGGTTCCTGTCGCCGATGGCAGCCGGTGTGCTTGCCGTCGGCCTCGGACTCCTGAGCGGCCCGCCGGTCGCCGGCGCACAGCCGTATCCGGGATGTCCGTTCACCACCTACACCGTCTTCAGCGTGTGCTCCGACAATCCGGGAGTGCCGGGGTTCACCCCGGGCTTCACGCTCACGCCCGGAGTGCCCGGGACGTTCGGCCCGCAGGGGCTCTACACACCCGTCCAGGACGGAGTTCAGCGGCGCTGACGGAGAGCGGCGGTAGCCTCGCCCCCATGAACGCCGGCCGCGAGGTCCTCGACTTCCTCTACACCGAGCAACTCCAGGTCGACGACGAGTGGGCGGTGCGCACCCGCAACGGATTCACGTGGTGGGGCGGCCATAACGCGCAGAGCATCGAGATCCTCGGCGAGGAGACGTCCCCAGACGGCATGACCGGCTACCTGATCGGCGTGCGCACCGAGATGCTGACCGACGTCGACCCCACCGACGAGACGCTGACCGCCCTCAATGACGGTCCGATGTCGTGCGCGTCGATGGCGGGCCCCGTCTACGACCCGAAAACCCGCACCGTGAGTCTGTGCTCCCTTGCGCGCGTGCACGCCGAGATCGCCCCCTGGATGGCGATGCTGCTGGGATCGGCCGCGGTGGTGCAACTGGCCGAGGCGGTGATGTACGGCGAGCACCTCGACGACCGCGACGTCGGCTGCTTCGCCATCAGCGGCCACCCCCAAATGGGCGTGCGACTGGAACCCGACGAGATGATCCACGCCGCCACCCAGGTGTTCCCGGTCCAGGGAGCCGAACCGCTGGGGCTGCGGGAGTCCGACTTCGACGACGTCGTGCGCCAGCACATGATGCGGCCACCGTCGCTGGGCGCCAGCGCCGGCGGGCTCGGCCTCACCGTGGAGTTCCCCTACGGCGACGCCTCGTCGCTGTGCCAGTTCATCGGCGACGAGCCGCACCCGCTCTACGGCAACGGACTGCTGATCGTGCAGCGCTTTCCCTACCGCGCGCCCGACACCATCGCCGGCATCCGGCTGGCACTGGAACTCAACCGCGCCGACCTCACCGAGAACCCGGCCGGCTACGGATTCGGCAGCTACACCTACACCGACGACACGATCTGCTTCAACGGGTTCCTGCCCAACCTGCTGCTGCGCGACGGACTGTTGCCGAGCCTGTACTACTCGTGCGCCGGGCGTGCGATGTCGGTCGCGGCACGCCTGCAGCGCGGCGGGGCGGGTGACCCGAACCTCAACTGAGACACTGTGGTGTGCTCCGAAATCCCCGCCTCTGGATCTACCTGGTGGTCGGCCTGGTCGCCGCGGGCCTCATCGCCTACTCGCAGTGGCGTGACTCCGATGCGCAACGTCTGCAGCGCTGCGTCGATGCGTCGATTACTCAGATGAAGCAGGACACCCCGGCTCTGGAGGGTTTCGATAACGCGCAACCGGCGTTAGTCGCGATGGCGCGCTCAGCCTGTGTTCGCCAGCTCGGGATAGTCACGGAACCGGCAAGCACGGAGAAGAAGTGATGGCACACCCCCATGGATTGCGGGTGATGTCCGGCCGCGACCCGGCTGAGGCCCACCGAGTGGCGACGCCGCTGGAGTTGCTCTTCGACCTGACCTTCGTTGTGGCATTCGGCGTCGCCGCGTCCGAACTGGCCCACCTGCTCGCCGAAGGGCATGTCCGAACGGGCCTCATCGGTTTCGGTTTCTCCATCATGCTGGTGTGCTGGGCATGGGTCGGCTTCAGCTGGTTCGCCTCGGCGTACGACACCGATGACTGGGTGTATCGCTTGTTGACGATGCTGCAGATGGTGGGTGTGATCATCCTGGCGCTGGGCCTGCCGCCGATGTACGCCTCGATCGACAAGGGCGCGCACATCGACAACCGGATGGTGGTCGCCGGCTACGTGGTGATGCGAATTGCTCTGGTGGCGCTGTGGATTCGCGCCGCGAGGCAGGATCCCGCCCGGCGTTCGATCTGCCTCACCTACGCCGTCACGCTCAGCGTCAGCCAAATCGGCTGGGTCGGCATCATGATCGTGAATGCGTCGCTGCCGGTCACCTTCCTGCTGGTCGGGGTGATGACCGTGGTGGAACTCTCGGGACCCTGGTATGTCGAGACCCGCAAGGGCAGCGCACCGTGGCACGCCCACCACATCGCCGAACGCTACGGGCTGCTGACGATCATCGCGCTCGGAGAAGGCATCGTCGGCACCGTCGCCTCACTCTCTGCGGAGGTCGCCGAAGGAGGGTGGAACGTCGATGCCGTCCTGGTGGCGGTGGCCGGCATCGGGTTGACCTTCGGTATGTGGTGGATCTACTTCGTGGTCCCGGCGTCGCACCTGCTGCATGCCGACCGCCGCAGGGCCATCCGGTTCGGCTACTCCCATATCCCGTTGTTCGGTGCGATCGTCGCCACCGGGGCCGGGTTGCATGCCGCCGCCTACTACATCGACCACCACTCCACGCTCAGTTCGGTCGGGACCGTCCTCGCGGTCGCCATCCCGGTCGGCGTCTACATCGGCTCGATCTACCTGCTCTTCACCCTGTTGGTCAGCGAATGGGACAGCTTCCACACCGTGCTGCTGGTGCTGACGGGTGCCGTGCTGGGAGGTGCGGTAGCTCTTGCGGCGGCGGGAGTGTCGATGCCGGTGTGCCTGGTGATCATCACCCTCGCGCCGATGGTGACCATCCTCGGCTTCGAGTTGATCGGCCACCGCCATGCAGTGGAAGTGGTCAATCGGCGCCTCGCCGAGGGCGCGCTCTGAGCTGGAGCGTCAGTACGTCTGCCGGCTCATGTTCGCCACCGGCTGGTCGAGCACTACTGCGTTGATGAGCATCGCGAAGCTGACCCACGTCTCGGGCTCGTGGAGCTCACCGTCGAAGTCGTGAAGGGAACTGCCCGGCGCGCCGCCGTCGACCCGGGCCCAGCCTTCCTCGTCGGCCAGCGGCCGCACGAAGGCGATCAGGGCGTCGTCGCCGTTGAGCCACGACGCCCAGCCGGTGACCGGGTCGCTGTTGAGCTCGACGCCGAACGTCGGTTCATCGGGGTTGTCCCACGAGTCCAGTTCGAACGAAGTCGCCGTGCCGCCGTCCCAATCGAAGCGCACCACCAGGGCATGGGCCGGCTCGTCGTCGTGGAGCTGGTGGTTGAACACAAGGGCGAAGCGTCCCGGCTCGATCTCCGAGGGGTTCAGATTCCTCACCCTTCCATCGCGTGCGTCAGTGCAAGCCTATGGCGGCAAGCCTGCCAGATCATGTGGGACTAGCCGCATGCCCATGAACTCCGGCCGCGAACTGCTCGACTTCCTCTACTTGGTGGGGTGGGCACATCGACCTGGGGCCAACCGGGTTGTCGGTGCCCGGTTATAGCGTCCGGCCATCCAGTACGTGGCGCTACCCGTGGAGGACATTGTGGCGGCAGCATCGGGCTCCCAGCCAAAAAAGGTGGGTTCACACCTTGTAATTTCGTGTTACGATAATCGTGAAGCGGTTACAGATCGAAACCTCGGCCCTCAAACACGGTTACACGGAGGCTGACATCCGTTTCGCGCTTGAACATGTGCATATAGAACGACTGGTGGCCGACAGTGACCCTGCCCGAAGTTGGATATTCGGGTTCGCGCCCGACGCCACGCTGCTGGAGCTGATCGTGGTGCATCTTTCGCGAGCGGATCTCGTCATCCACTGCATGAAAGCGCGTTCCCACGAACTGGAGAAGGCCCTGCGAGTACGAGGCGAAAGCTGAACCATGACGATAAAGAAAGCCATCAAGAAGAAAGCCACACCCAGGACGGGTGTGCGCAGGACACGATCTTCATTGCAGGCACCGAAAGCGCTACCCGATCACGTGGACCCAAAGACGATTGAACGCCTGGCGGAGGAGGCCGAGCGGGGAATCCCGGTGGATAAGTTACGCCGGAGGGGGCGACCGTCGATCGGGGCTGACGCGTCAAGCACCTACTCAGTCCGGCTACCAGACGAACTTATCGCTCTGGCAGATGAACGCTCAGCGATGGACGGGGTAACCCGTGGAGAGACCGTCCGCCGGGCATTGATCGACTACTTGACCAAGTAGCCGGCCTCACGCTCAATTGCGCACCTCGCTGAAGCATGACGCGGATCAGTCGAACAAATCCGGCTGCTCCCGAGTGATCCGGGCGTACAGCGGCTGGAAGCTGAACCAGCCGGCGATGTGGTTGCCGACCTGGCCGCGGGTGACTGCGGCCATCTCCGGCTCGATCAGGATCGGCTTGCCGACGGCCTCGGCCATCAGCTGGGCGTGGCAGCTGCGCTCCATGGTGATGAACCACCACGCGGCCTCCTCCACGGAGTGACCGACGGTGAGCAGACCGTGGTTGCGCAGGATCGCGGCCTTGTTGCCGGCCAGCGCGTGGGCGATGCGCTTGCCCTCCTCGATGTCGAGCACCACACCGGAGTAGGCGTCGAACACCGCGTGATCGTCGTAGAAGGCGCACGCGTCCTGGGTGATCGGATCCAGCTGCCGGCCCAGCGTCGACCACGTCTTGCCGTACACCGAGTGCGCGTGTGCCGCGGCGATCACATCGGGGCGCGCGGCGTGCACCTGCGAGTGGATGGCGAAGGCCGCCTGATTCACCGGCATGTCACCGTGAACGACGGTACCGTCGTGGCGCACCAGCAGCAGATCGCTGACCCGGATGTGCCCGAAGTGCATCCCGAACGGGTTCACCCAGAAGTGATCGGTGAGCTCGGGATCGCGGGCGGTGATGTGCCCGGCCACACCCTCGTCGAAACCGAACCGGCTGAACAACCGGAACGCCGCGGCGAGATTCTGCTTGCGGTGCAGGCGCTCCTCCTCGAGGCTGCGCTCCTGCGGGATCAGTGACGCGGTGTTGCCGCTCGCGAGTTTGAGGGCCTGTTCGACCTCGGGATCAGACATGAGAAAAGGGTACGCCGGGACCGCGATGCCGTAGCCTTTCGGCCGATGAACGGCGGCCGGTTCAGCGAGGTGGTGCTCTCGCACTGGCCGGTATTCGCGCTGCTGGCCGGGCTGGCCGCGGTCATGCTCGCGGTCTCGCGGCTGCGCCGGGGCGCCGCATCTCCGGAGCCGGCCGGTAACTCCAGCGTCGTCGGCTGGGCGCTGGTGTTCGTCGCACCGCCGGCGGTCTACGTACTGATGCTGGCGTCCGGTTTCAGTGTGCAGGCCTCGATCTTCGCCGCGCTGATGGCCGCCACCGGCCTGCTGTGGATCTTCAGCCTGGTCGAGGAGTTCGTCGGGCCGCTGATCGCCGTCGTCGGCTCGCTGTTCGTCGGACTGGCCCCGCCGGAGGTGGCGCTGTCGGGGTTCTCCTCACCAAGCCTGCTGCTGCTCGTCGGCGTCTTCGCGCTCTCGGCCACCATCAGCTCCTCGGGCCTGAGCTACCGGCTGATCCTGCGGCTGCTGCTGCGCCTGCCCGACAAACCGTTCTGGCATCAGCAGGCACTGCTGCTGTCGGGGTATGCGCTCTCGCCGATGATGCCCTCGGCCAACGCCCGCATCTCACTGCTGCGCCCGCCCTATCAGGACATGGTCGCCGCACTGAAACTGCCCGCCAAGGGGCCGGGGATCACCGCACTGCTGGCCGCGCTGTTCGGCGGTGCGGCGCTGTTCGGCCCGATGATGGTGACCAGCAAGTCCTCCAATATCGCCGCACTGAACT
>Ga0194052_1000799_pt1 | contig 19352 bp, 18 predicted proteins | sample SepL226m_MetaG_FD_160117 | JGI IMG/M metagenome (GOLD analysis project Ga0194052, IMG submission 160117) | Anoxic zone freshwater microbial communities from boreal shield lake in IISD Experimental Lakes Area, Ontario, Canada - Sep2016-L227-6m | ecosystem: Environmental > Aquatic > Freshwater >...
ATCGCAACTCTTCAAAATGAGGGAATACATGTAGAAATACTAAAGTATGTGGACATATTAGTTCCTTCGATTAATGATGCTCTAGATTTATTAATTAATCCTGATGTATTTAACGCAACGATGAGAAAGTAATATTGACTATATGTACACAATATTTATTGTTCTCCTCTCTTGAGTTACAATACCGATATTAAAGTTATTCTTAATAATTATGTCAATTACTATCACATACTTTGTTCATGGGACAACTACAGATAATGAGAAAGAAATATCGTCAAGATGTTTTGATGTTGAACTTTCCGAGAAAGGAGTTAAACAATCTATTGCACTAAAGGATCAGATAAAAGAAAAAAAATTTAATGTCGTGTTTTGTTCAGATTTAAAAAGATCAGTTGAATCAGCAAAGTTAACATTTGATGGAATGGTTCCAATAATTCAAGACGAAAGATTAAGAGAATGTAATTACGGAGATTTCAATGCAAAACCTTCTTCCATTGTAGAACCTATGCAAGAAAAAAGTATTACTGAAAGATTTCCAAATGGAGAAAGTTACGAAGATGTTAAGGTAAGAATATCAGATTTTCTAGATTACCTAAAAGCAAACTACGATGGAAAATCTGTTGCAATAGTTGCACACAAAGCTCCACAGTTAGCCCTAGATGTTTTACTCAAGAATAAAACTTGGGAACAAGCATTTAGTGAAGATTGGAGAAAAACAAAATCTTGGAAACCAGGATGGGAATATATAGTTAAATAATAAATGATAGAAAATAAAGTTTTTAAATTAGGTTTCCTAGCATCTCACAATGGTTCGAACATGCAAGCAATAATAGATGCATGTAAAGATGGCACATTAAATATGACACCTGCAGTTGTAATAAGTAACAATGCAGATTCTGGTGCACTTAACAGAGCCATGAAAGAAGGAATACCTAACTATCATATTTGTTCTGTTCAATATCCAAATCCAATAGATTTAGATCTTGCAATAAAAAATACACTAATAAATTATTCTGTAGATATTGTAGTTTTAGCTGGATACATGAAGATGGTAGGTAAAGAGACCTTGTTAGCCTTTGCTGGAAGGATTTTAAATATCCACCCTGCTCTACTTCCTAAGTTTGGTGGAAAAGGTATGTATGGATTAAATGTCCACAAAGCAGTTCTAGATAGTGGGGAAACTGAAACAGGAGTAACAGTACATATTGTAGATCCTAAATATGATCATGGTAAAATATTAAGTCAGATAAAAGTTCCAGTACATTTAGGAGATACTCCAGAAGTATTGCAACAAAGAGTATTAAAAAAAGAACATGTTATATTCGTAGACACTTTGAAAAGAATTGCCAGTGGAGATATATTGTTAACTAAGTAATTAGTACGAAAATGAACCATGTACCTCAACAAGAAAATACATCAAGACCAGATAATCTTACTCCTCTTAAAAAAGAGAATGGTAAGATATCTAGAAGAACTGCTTTGGCAGTAATTGAAACATCCGTTATTGCAACACTTACTGGAATTGGAATTAAAATATTTGGTGGAAGAAATCTTGCCCCAACACAACCTGAAGTAACTAAAACACCAACAAAAGTATCTTTACCTGTTACTCCTCAAGCACCAACCATGTCTAGTACCCCATCACTTATACCAACCGTATCAACAAGTAGGGAAAATATAAACAATTACGAGATACAAGAAGTTAGTGGGGTTAAGTTCTATTTTGATAAAACTGGATTACCTCTCAAGGTTATCATGTCTGATGGAACAGAAGAAATGTTTTCAAAGGAGAAAATGCTGGCACTTAGAAAGAAATCATTAGAAGAAGGCGTTGGAGATGTTGTAAAAATCTTCAGATCTTCAAAAGGAAGTCTTAAGCTTTCAGAATTGCCTAAACATACAGAATCGAGAGACCATCCTATTGTTGATAAATTACCAAATGACATATTGTCTGAGACCGATCTTTCAAAACGAGGAGTCACCATAGTTCAATCAACAAATGGCGTTAGTCTATATCTAAGAATAGACGCTTTTAGTACAGGTAATGTTCTCGAAGATTATCAACAAAATGGAAGAAATACACTTGCTATTGTACTTTGCCCTGGACCAATTGTTTGGAGTAAATTCATGAAAGACGAAAGATATTCTATGTATATCAAATATTTACAAGAACCCGAACAATCTCTTGAACAATTTAAGGCTGAACGAATACAAAATATCAAGTCAGGAATGATAGATACTGCAAAGACTATTAGTGAAATACAATCACAATTATTAACAACAAGAACTGAGACAGAACAATTAAAAGCAAAATTAAATGTATGTAGAAAACTACTCGAAATGGCAAGAGGAACTTTTCGTAAATATACAGATATATATACTGACCTTGATTGGAAATATGAACTATTAGGTGGAAGACATGCAGGTGGACTATATGTTGGAGGAGATAGTCCAGTAATTTTTGTTGCTGTGGGCAACGATGATTCAAACAGCACTCTAAATTTAGTCAAATTAAATGTTACTGCAGATGGTATCTTTCAAATTTCAGAGGAAATGGGTGTGGTTAGTGGAAATAATTTCGAGCCCCAAATAGAACAAACGTTTCCCAATCCTGATGATCTTTTCAATGGAAAATTAAATAGTTCAGATCCATATATAGTTGCTGCAAAGACTCCTAGTTTTGCGTTAATGCATGAAGCCTACCATGATCAAGAGTACCATAGAGGGCAAGACTATAGGAATGAAACTATTACAGATAAAAGTGCGTTGAACGAGACAAAAAGAAGATGGGAGATCTGGAAAAAATCTAGCTTTAAAGACAACACTAGCCAATCATTCGTCTTCGTAAATAGTAAAAATGAAATAATACTAAGTTAAGTATTTCCATCCTAAATTCCTGCATAGAGCTTACACTTCCCATTTTGGCACAAAAGTAATATATTAAATCTTATACACTTATATTTTAATCTAACTATATGAAAGGATTTAGTGGCAACATAGAACAAGCAACACTTGAGAACACAAACTTTAGAAAAGTTCTTTATACTGGAAAACATTCTCAATTAGTCCTAATGTGTTTGAAACCAAGTGAAGAAATTGGAATGGAAGTACATCAAGATAATGACCAGTTCTTCAGATTTGAAAAAGGTGAAGGAAAAGTAATAATAGATGGAAATGAATATGTAATTAATAGCGGAAGTGCAATAGTTGTACCAAGTGGAGCAAACCATAATGTAATTAATACATCAGCAACTTCTGAACTTAAACTATATACTATTTACTCCCCTGCTCACCATAAAGATGGAATAGTAAGAGCAACAAAAGAAGAGGCAAATGCAGATGGACCAGAGTTCGATGGTGTAACTACAGAGTAGTATTAAAACATCTTCTGCAATCTAGAAATATTTATCCAAGTAATTCTTCCATTACTTCTTTGTACCGTTATGTATAATATGTACACATATGGGACAGGTAATAATTAAAACGTACAGTATAAAGGCTAAGCCAGAAAGGATATGGAAATGTCTTTTTACTCCCTCTGAGATTTATCTATGGGGAGGTGGGAAAGCATATATTACTGACCAAGCTGGATCTAAATTTTCATATTGGGAAGGAGAAGCTTTTGGAAAAATATTTGAATTAGAGAAGAATAAAAAAGTTGTTCTTGAATATTTTGAGCTTGGATGGAAATCTCCATCAAAAGTAACAATAAAGCTATTTGAAAGTGGTTCAAGAACAAGTGTGACATTAGAACATGTCAGTTTCCCCCCAGAACTTAAAGATGAGCTTTCAGAAAACTGGGATAAATGGTATTTCTTTTCGATTAAAAAACATTTGGAAGAAGGAAAACTTGTTGAGAATATATAACATACAAACTCACAATAAGATCGTAAAAATTCACAATAATTATATTTAAATTATCGGAAGATTCATCATGGCAAAAGAAGAAATAAAACTATCCGAGGAAGCAAAATCTCTAAAACTTGGATTGTATAAACATTACAAGAATAATAATTATCAAGTTCTAGGAGTAGCTATTCATAATGAGAGCTTAGAAGAATTGGTAATATACAAAGCCCTATATGGAGAAGGATTAACATGGGTTAGGCCACTTAAAATGTTCCTTGAAACAGTTAATGTAGATGGAGTAACTAAACCAAGATTTACATTTATTAAACCTCTCTAATTATTTACAGATTGTTTCTTTAGTAAATCTCTAATCTCAGTAAGTAGTGCAATATCTTCTTTAGGAGAAGCTGGAAGCTCTTTCTTTTTAGGAAGTGCTTTGTTCATTGCCTTGATAATGAAGAAAAGAACCAACCCTATTACAATAAACTCAATTACAGATTGAACAAAGTTTCCATAAGTAATATTTGCACTTCCAACAGTTATTGCTAAAGTCTTAAAATCTATTCCTTTAAGAATAGCTCCAACAATTGGCATGAATAAATCATTTACCAAAGAAGCAACTATCTTTCCAAATGCTCCACCAATTATCACACCAACAGCAAGATCAAGAATATTTCCTCGCATCAGGAATTCTTTTAGTTCGTTAATTAGTTTCTTTGTATCCATATATAATTACTAAAATATTATTTAAAGTAAGCTGGTAATTCTAGTTTGGCGTTAGCAATTAATTCTTTGAATCTGGTCACAGTATTGTCATACTTTTTTGGGTGATCAATATCATCTTTATAATACGGAAACAATCCAATAGCGTTATAAATATGTATTGCATTTTCTACACTTCTAATTGAATCTTTCATATCTTCTTTCCCATACGCTTTTAAGAATATCTCTCTATATTTTTCAGCATCGCCTGATTCAGATTCGTGAATCCAATGCATCCAGTATGTCATAATTGAAAAATCATAAAGCCATATTTGTGAACTAAGTCCGTCTCCCCAATCAATTAGAACAGGTTCACTTTGAGAATTTAATCTACAGTTATTTGGAGAAACATCTCCATGTGTTAACACACCTGGAAGTCTTGACCAATTTTCAAGTTCACTTAAAACGTGGTTAGTAATAATTCTTTCATCTTCAGCTGTAAATATATTTAACGGTCTTGCCCATCCAAAAGAAATAGCTAATCTCTCTTTCATATATTCTACGTATGTTGGATACTCTGTTCCACCAACAAAGCCAAACATTGGAAATGTAATTGAATGAACTTGCTTCATAAGCCCACCTAATTTTTTATAGTATTCAGGATATTCAATTCCTCCTTCTTTTTCTCCTTTTTTAATTGCATCTTGAACATCAATTCCTTCTATGAAACTTGTTACCATAAATCCTGTTGGGAAAACTTCTGAAGATGGTTCAACCAAAAGAACATCCGCTGTTGGGATCCCCTTTTCAATAAGGCGAGTATTAATTATTTCAAATCCCTCTCTTATTGGTTCATCTTTATTTCTAAATATTTTCAATATTAAAGGCAAATCATTTTCTCTATCTATCCTATATACTCTGTCATACTCCCCATTAGTAAGTCTTGTAAGACTATTTATCTGACCCAAACCTTTCTTTTCAAATACTTTCGTTAGCTCTTGCCTTTCCGTTTGTTCTCTCTCAGGAGTAATTAATTCCATATTAATATAGTTCAAATTTAGCTAGTAACTTCTTGTTACCCTCTATTTGGTATTTTAGAAGTTCAGAGTATAGACCTTCTCTTTGAGATAGTTCCTTTGAACTACCTTGGTCTTGTATCTTTCCATCTTCAAATACAATTATTCTATCTACATTTTGAATAGTAGAAAATCTATGAGCAATAATAATTGTAAGTCTACCTTCCATAAGTTTCTCTAGTGCTTCTTGTACTTCATATTCAGATTTTGCATCAAGACTACTTGTTGCCTCGTCGAGAATTAAGATTGGAGCATCTTTAACAATAGCTCTAGCTATTTGTATTCTTTGTTTTTGTCCACCAGATAGTCTTACTCCTCTTTCACCTACTTCACTTTGAATACCATTTGGAAGTTTCATTACAAAGTCATAAGCATTAGCTACTTTAAGTGCTTCAATAACTTTCTTTTCTAACTCCTCTTTAGAGATATCCCCCATATATCCATAAGCAACATTTTCAAAAATACTTGAGGAGAATAACTCGTTCTCTTGGAATACCAATGCAATATTCTGTCGAATAAAGTCATGAGAAATATCTGTATAACTTTTCCCCCCAATTAAGATATCTCCCTTTGTTACTTCATAGAACTTGAGAATTAAGTTAATAATAGTAGATTTACCTGCTCCACTATGACCAACTAGTGCAACCTTCTCATGTTTTTCAATCTTGAAGTTAATATCCTTAAGTACCATCTCAGAAGATGCATACTTAAAACTCACATCCTTAAATTCAATATTTGGAGTAACAAGTTTAGGTTCTTGTTTACCATTCTCAAAAAATTCTTTAGATTTAAGATCAATAAGTTCAAAGTATTCTTTTGAACCTGTTTCACCCATTTGAATTTGTCCTAGAATAAATGACATTCCAAATAGTGGGTATCTTGCTTGTGCAACTAGCTGGATAAGAAGAACCATAGTTCCTAAAGTAAATCCTCCATTAAATGCAGTAACAAATATTATTACATTAATTACTAGAAGAATTATTTCTAAACTTAAATTTCTGACGTAGTCAAAAATGTGGAAAGTATCACTTTGTTTGGCATATATTGCATTAATATCACTTAGGTTATTTGAAACTGTCTCGTATTCTCTCTTTTCTCCCATAAAACTTTTAACAAGTTTCATGTTTAAGATAACTTCTTGTATTCTTCCTCTATTCTTATCCTCAATTTTGTTCTTAAGCAGTTCCTTCTCTCCCCACTTCTTTGAAGAGTAGTAACTTAAACTTAAATATATTGGGAAAAGTATTAATGTGAATGCTGAAATAGGAACATTGTAAACAGCAAGAAGGATAATTATGAATATACTTTGAAGAAGAGATGGGAATATGAAGTTTGTTGCTGTATTCATAAATCCCTGAATAGAACTAATTCCCCTATTCAACTGATTGATTATCTTTCCAGAAACTTCTGTATCAAAATATTCTTGTGGAAGTGTTAAAACTTTATGATAGAACTTCTCTGTTAAATACTTTCTGAGCTTTCCAGCAAAGTGGTCACCTAGTCTATCTGATGTAGCACTAACTGCAATACTTGAAACTCCTGCAACAAATGCAAGCACAAGGTAAAGTATTAATTTTTGCATACTTCCATTTCCCCCTGTAACACTTTCTTGAACTTGATCAACGATATTCTTGCTTAGTAGTGGTGCAATTAAGTTAGTAATAGCGTTCAAGAATATGAACACTACCATTGTTGCTATTATTGGATAAAGTGGCTTAGATATTTTGAGAATTTTAAAGATGTTTTTCATAGTACATATATTTTAACACCTAAAAACACATTTCGGAGATATTTTCATACTTAATCCCTGGCGGTGATATAATTCACACATGCAGTCACTTTCAGCACTTCTCAAAAACAGAAGAGAAGATCTAAACTATTCATTAGAAACAGTATCAGATCAAACTAAAATCCGAATAGAATATTTAGATGCTTTAGAGGAAGGAAGATATGAAGAATTTCCTTCAGAAGTATACTTAAAGGGTTTCCTTAAAACTTATGCAAAGTTTCTTAATTTAGATAACTCCTTAGTTCAAGCCCTATACAGAAGAGAACAATCTGTAAGACAGAAGAAGAAGCCAATAGAGTCAATTTCTAAACAATTTAGAGAGCCAAGAGTAATTATCACAAGAAAGAGATTGGCGATAATATTGATAGCTCTCATTCTTGTAGCTGTTGGAATATTTTTACTAACTCAATTTACTAAACTTACAAAATCTCCAGATCTTTCGCTAACAGAACCTGTTATTGCTAACCAAAATGACAAAGAAGTAGTATTTAGTACTTCAAGTGAAACATTGAACATTGTAGGTAAGGCAGAGGTTGGAAGTACGGTAACAATTAACGGTCAGAAGGTTATATTAAACCAACTTAATGAATTCAGAATTGATTCTTACAAAATAGATAAAGAGAAAATGGTCATGGTGGTAAGGTCAGAAAACCAGTTTGGAAAAGCGTCTGAGATAATTCTAAATATTTTTAAAAAAGCATCAGATACAACTGCTACAGTTCCACTAGCTAGTCAGGGAATAAGGAATATATGGGTTAGATTAGAAGCCCTTGAGGATGTTAATATAAAGCTAACAGTAGATGGAAATGTAGTTGTTAATAGGAACGTAACAAAAGGGACCATATTCGATGAAGGTGCAAGACCTGACCTTTCACTACAAGCCCTAAATAAAGTAGAACTAACTATAGCAAATGGAATGAAAGTTAATCTCCAACTAAATGGAATTAGATATATTCCAAATGACGGTATAACTTCTTGGGAACTTATTAACGGGAAAATAGAACAACACTAATGTCAGACATTGAAGAAATAAAACAAAAACTTAACATCGTGGATGTTGTTAGGGAGTACATTCCTAATCTTAAAAAATCTGGAAGAAACTGGTCCTCTCTATCCCCTTTTCGAAATGAAAAAACTCCATCTTTCATGGTAAATGAAGAATTAGGAATATGGAAAGATTTTGGTGGAGATAAATCTGGGGATGTTGTTACATTTGTGATGGAGATGGAAAATGTTGAATTCAGAAGAGCTTTAGAAATATGTGCAAACAAAGCTGGAATTGAACTTAAGGGAGGATACCAAAAAGATACAAAGAAGGAAGAATTTAAAAAGAAACTCTTAGCTATGAATAGTATATCTGCAGAGACTTTCTTCTTTATTGCAACAAAACATGCACTTGGAGTTAAGGCAAGAGAATATATAAAGAAAAGAAATTTTACAGATGAAACGGTTAAGAAATACAAAATTGGATATGCTCCATACAACTTAAGACTTCAAAATATTCTTAAAGCTAAACTTAACATAGATCCTAATGACAAAGAGCTCTTAATTTCATCTGGACTATTCGTCGAAAGGTATGATGGAATAAGGGACAAGTTTCAAGATAGATTAATGTTTCCGATTAGGAATACTAATGGAGATCTTGTTGGTTTTAGTGGAAGAATAATAGACAAAACAGATGCAAGACCAAAGTATATAAACTCTCCAGAAACTCTTGTATACAAGAAATCTGAAATGGTTTTCAATCTCTATGAAGCAAAATCTTCCATTAAAAAGAATGACTTTGTAATTCTTACTGAAGGACAAATTGACTGCATAATATCTTCGCAAGCTGGAGTAGAAAATATAGTGGCTCCTCTTGGAACTGCACTTACTATTGATCAGCTAAAAATATTAAAAAGATATACTGAAAATATTTGTCTTTGTTTTAATAATGATTCAGCAGGATTTAAAGCAATAGAGCGAGCCTTTGCTCTTTGTACTTCAATTGAACTCAACTGTAAAGTAATTGAACTTCCAGAAAAAGAGAAAGATATAAAGATAAAGGATATAGACGAACTTATTACAGTTAACAAAAGTGCATGGGAAACTGCATCAAAGAAACATAACAACTTCATAGAGTACCTGATGAGAAGACTTCTTAGAGATTATGATCTTTCTAATCCAGAACATAAAAAGAAGTTTGTTAACTATATATTAGGATATATAGGATTCATAAAAGATACTATTGAGAAGCAAGCATATATACAAAAGCTTTCAGTAATATCCGAAATATCAGAAGAAATCCTAGATGAGAAGCTTTCGACAATAATTGCGAATAGAAGTAATGCCAGATTACATCCATATGGACAGTCTACATTTGCAGAAAGAACTTTAGCAAAAAATGAGATGGATAGACAAAATACAAAGTCTACATATGTAAATACTGAATTAGATACAGAACTATCTGAAGAGAAACAAAAAAGAATCACAGTAAACAAAAAGTTTAACTATTTCTTAGCACTTCTAATTAACTTCCCAGAGTTTCTAGAAAAGAATATTATCCCTAAAGACTTTACGGAACTTGAATTTGTAGATAAATCTATTGAGTTACTAAATGAATATGCTAAGGAGAAAAAAAACAAAATAGATGATACTGAATTCTTTGAATATTGCATTAAGAAAGATCCTAAACTTGAGGAATACTTAAGTGAAGTACTTCTATATGAAGTTTCAACAGAAAAGGAAGGTGAAAGAGATTTAAATATACTATTCAAAGAGTACGCAAGAGATTACAAAAAGCGAAAGCTTAATTCCATAAAAAGCAGACTAGAAAAAGAATCTGCTATAACCAGATCAGATGAAATAACAGATAAGGATTTGGAAGATACTGAAAATGAAATACTTAAGTGGATAAAGTAATACAAGTATATTTCAATTTTCTTTTGAATTACCACCTATTGTTGTAGAATATATGAAGAATTAATTATTATCTTATTAATCATGGGAATAGCAGCAATAGTACTAGTAGTGGTTATCGTAATTGTAGTAATAATGGCAGTTGGGATATATAACTCACTTGCATCTCTAAGAGTTAATAGAGATCAGGCTTTCTCAGATATCGATGTACAAATGAAGCAAAGATACGACTTAGTTCCTAACCTAGTAAATACAGTAAAAGGATACGCTACACATGAGAAAGAGTTATTAGAAAATGTTACAAAAGCAAGATCTATGGCTATGGGTGCAGGAAGCATAGATGAGAAAGTAGCAGCTGAGAATCAATTTAGCTCAACACTTAAGACACTATTTGCTGTAAGTGAGAACTATCCTGATCTTAAAGCTAACCAGAATTTCTTACAATTACAATCTGAGTTATCTGACATAGAGAATAAGATATCTGCAGCTAGAAGATTCTTCAATAATGCTACAAAAGAATACAATGCATCACTTGTTGTATTTCCAAATAATATTCTTGCAGGAATGTTTGGATTCAAAGTAGCAACATACTTTGATCTTGGAGAAGAAAAGGAAGCAGTAAGTAAGCCCGTAGAAGTTAAATTCTAGTATCTCTATTAGAAAACTCAAGAATAAATTATGAAAGTTGTAGGTCTTCAAACACAAATTTGGGATAACAACATTAAATCTGTACTTCTTTTAATATTGTTTCCCATATTAATCGCCATACTTATTTGTATGCTAGCTTTCATTTTTGTAGCTGGTTCTAATACGAAAGATGTTATGGGAGATACTGTTACTTGGAGCATAATCGGGATACTCTTCTCTGTTCCACTAATTCTAATCTGGTTCCTTATTGCCTACGCTTTTAATAAGGGAATTATTAATTTAATGACTGGAGCGAAAGGTGTTACAAGAACTGAAAATCCAACAATATATAACATTGTTGAAAATTTATGTATTTCAAGAGGACTTCCTGTTCCAAGTATTCAAATAATTGAAGATAATTCTATGAATGCATTTGCTTCAGGACTCACTCCTCAAAGTGCTTCTATTACTTTTACAAGAGGACTTCTTAATAGATTAACACCTGAAGAAATTGAAGCTGTTACCGGACATGAACTAACACATATAATGAATCAGGATATTAAGCTTATGGTAGTTTCAATAATATTTGTTGGTATTATTCAGACAATAGCAGATTTTATTTTAAGAGTTAGGGTAGGAAGAAGCAGTAACGATAGAAACAGCGGAGATCTTGGACTTGTAATCCTTCTTGTTAAAGTAGTCGCTTTCATAATTGGATTCTTCTTCAGTATTGCAATCCAATTTGCAATCTCAAGAAAGAGAGAGTTCTTAGCAGATGCAGGTTCAGTCGAACTCACCAAAACATCTGCAAACTTAATATCTGCTCTTAAGAAAATAGATTCGGATCCATTTGTAGAAGCAGTTCAAAATAGAAATATTGCTCAAATGTTCATAGATAATCCTCTCGGAGGAGTTGATGAAAATGGGGAAAGAAAAATTGGATTCTTTGATAAATTATTCATGACACATCCACCAATGGATGAGAGAATAAAAGCCCTCGAAATGATAGGTTAAATCTTTGCCTCAGGATCTCGATCTAATTCTGAAGGAATAACAAATTCCCCTTTTATATATTTGAAGTATGCAGCTGTTGCTATCATGGCAGCATTATCCATATATAGCCTACTATTAATTGGAAAGTATACTTTAGCATTATGTTTTTTCAAAGTCTCTCTTAACACCTTTCTAACTTTGGGATTGGATATAACTCCACCACCTGCAAATATAGTTTTTACATCATACTTTTCAAGAACTTTATCCAACTTATTCGAAAGATGTCCAAATGAAACCTTTTCGAAAGATGATGCAAGATCATAGATCTCTTCTTTTGTTAGTTCTCTTTTAACATCAAATTTACCTTTGTTATTTACATTATTCATTTGTGACGGCTGATACATTTCCCCTTTTAATTCCTTGGATTTAAACATCACTGCAGTTTTAATTCCAGAAAAGCTCATGTTGAAAGAAGAGTCTCTTCTCATAGGGATAGTGAAATTAAATGTAGGTTTACCTTTATCTGCAAATTCACTAAGTGTCTTTCCTCCTGGATATCCAAGTCCTAATATTCTTGCTACTTTGTCATAGGCTTCACCCATAGCATCATCAAGTGTTTGACCAATAACTTCATACTTCCCTATTTCCTTTGCCATCACAAACTCTGTATGTCCACCTGAAACTAATACACCAAGGATTGGAAATTTTATGGCATTAAATTCTTCATTAGTAAAATTACCCTGAGACTTTGAATTCCTAGCAAGAGATGCTAGAAAGTGTCCTCCCATATGATTAACTCTTATAAGGGGAATATCCAATTCACTAGAGATTTTTTTGGCTTTCTCAACTCCAATTTCAAGAGCTATTGCAAGCCCTGGACCATATGTAACTGCAATAGAATCTAAATCTTTTAAATCAATCTTTCTTTTAAGAGTAATTCCTGCTCTTTTTAAGGCTTCGTTAATTACGGGATCTATTTGTTCTTCATGTGCTCTTTTAGCAATTAATGGAACAACTCCCCCATATTTCTTATGTAATTCTATTTGTGAGGATATTACATTACTGAGAATATCTAACCCATACAGAACAGATGCAGATGTCTCATCACATGATGTATCTATAGCTAGAATTAAGGGTTTTGCTTTCAAATCTCTTGTCATTATATTCTTGTAATTGTAATTTTTCTTTTTGTTTCACCCAGATACTCTATATCTACGCCTATAACAATAACTGGATTTGAATCTAATACACCTATTTGATCTTTCTTTACATACTTTTCCCTAATTTTCTCACTTACACCTCCTGCCCATTCAATCGCTACAATATTTCCAGCTACTAGATAGTCCTCTACTTTGAGTTTCTCAAATTCTTCTTCACTTTCTATTCTCCAAGCATCTATGTGAATTAGTTTTCCAGTTTCTAATGAATATTCTTTAATAAGATTAAATGTAGGAGATCTGACAATGCCCTTAACACTTAAGTCTTCAGCTAGGGCTTTAACAAATACAGTTTTGCCTGCTCCCATCTCTGCATTAAATAGGATCAGGAGACACTTTGAATTAAGTATACTTTTAAATCTTTCTGTAAATTCTTTTGATATTTTTCTTGTATCTTCTTCCCCTTCTGAAATATTCTCAGATAATAGACTTGAGAAAGTTACGCTCCCCTCTCTAATAGTCTTCATTTCGTCTCTAGTGGTGTCTACAACAGATGAAGGAGGATTATGTGGTAATTCACCCGCATCTATTACCAAGTCTATTAATTCCTTTTGTTTAGAGGGAAGATCTTCTAACAATTCATCTATGTTATATGGAGTTTTCCCTCCACTAACATTAGCACTAGTTGCAGTTATTGGTTTTCCAAACGAATTAATTACATCTAACATAATCTTGTAATTAGGGATTCTTACACCAAGTGTTCCATTCTCACTTGCTAAGCCTTTAGCTACAAGACTTTCTCCTTTTAGTTTGGAGATAACAGTAACAGGACCTGGTAAAAAGTTCTTATATATATTATTGGCGATATCATTTAACTCTACATACTTTTCAGCCATTTCTTTACTTGATACAGCAATAGAAATAGCTTTACCTTCTGGTCTTCTTTTATATTCAAGTAATTTCTTTACAGCCATCTCATTAGTTGCATCCACTCCTACTCCATAGCATGTTTCTGTGGGATAGATGATAAGACCACCAGAAGTAAGTATTTTCGAAACAATTTCTATTATATTATTATCTGTTATATGTACCTTTTGCATAGGTACATTATACCCTTAAATAGGCTTATTGGGCTATGGGATTAATTAAATTGAGGATTATCTTGAAAGATGCCAGTAGCCAGTTTTGACTCCTTTAGTACAGTCATCTTTGTTCTCACAGACGATTGCATAATGAGCTGGGCCATTCTTATTACAGTAATAGTAAGCAGTAGGATTGAATTTCCATATTGCACAACTACTTTCATCTCCATATGTTAGCCAACCATCTGTTGCTGCGTACACACCTTTTTCACCAAGTCCAATAACATCTATTGCCGTATGTGCAGAGGAGAATCCTCTTGAAAGAGTTAGTGGTGTTTTCATTGGCCAATTCATCTTAGGAGAAGCACTACTGCACCCAGAAAATGCACCAGCTGGAAGTAAAGTACATGGGTTAATAGATATTCCAGAGTTATATGTTGCAAAGAAATGGAGATGAGGACCTGTACAGTATCCAGTACAGCCCATGGTTCCAATATAGTCGCCCTTTTTAACCTTTACTCCACTTATGAGTTGTTTATACTGAGAGAAAAGTGTTTGCTGTATCGCGTATGCCTGATCTTCTAACTTCTTTTGTTCAGAAGAAAGACTATCATAAAGACTCTGTTGGAAGCCAACTGTATTACTTAAACTTGCAAGTTTAGTTTGTTGTTCGGATCTTTGTAATGCTAGTGCATTTTTATCTTTTTCTAGTTCAGCTTTTTCAGCGAGTACAGAATCTGTAAGTGTTTGAACTTCTGCTTTTTTAGATTCAAAATCAGTTTTTTGTTTATTATAATTTCCTCTATCTACATTCAAAGATACCAATACTTCCTCATCTTTTCCTCTTAGTAGCCTTTGGTATTTAAGCTTAGCTAAGAAATCCTGTGCACTTGTTGCATTAAGAATAATATCTAGTGTAGATTGAGATATAGATACCTTGTATATATTTTGAAGTCTCTTATCTGCTATTTGCTTCTTCTGATTTATAGCAACATCCAAATTATCTAGTGTCTTTCGAAGTACCACTATCTGATCCTCTAAAATTGCTATCTCATTTTGCTTTTGTTCAATAATTGTTTCCTTTTCATCTATTACCAATTGCTGTTGATCGATTTCTAAGTTTAATATTCTTATCTGACTTTCAGTTGAACTCTTTTGTGTTTTTGCATCGTTCAGCTTTTTAGTTGTATCTGACTTATTCTTCGCAATTTCATCTAATCTTTTTTGAATATCATCCCTTTGCTGTTGTAGTTCACCAAGAGTAGCAGCATTGGCATCTTTTACGATCTGTATATTCGATATAGATAAATACAAAGGAAAAGCAAAGGCTAGGTATATGCTAAAGAAAAACACGGCAACTTTTATTAGTTTTTGTTTTGCACTCTTAGAATTCATATTATAAAGAAAAATCCTATCTAATATATTTTCTAACAGCAATGAAGTTTGCAATACTTCCAATAAGTGCACCAAGTCCAAGCTCACCTACTACAAATGCAGCAATATATTTGAGAGACAATGTTGGCCACTGAACTTCTGCAAATAGAGCAACGAATGACTTAATAGTTGGAGAATAGTTATATGCTGAAACAAGTATCGCTACAATAATTATTGTTAATATTGCAGAAAGAAGTCCTGAGAAGATTCCAAGTAGTGCTCCTTCAAATACAAATGGCAATCTAATATTCCCCTTATCTGCACCTACTAATTCCATGACCTTAATCTCTTCTTTTCTTGTTTGAATACTTAGCTGAACAGAAATGAAATTAAGAAGAACTAAAACAACAAAGAATATTATTACAAAGGCAATAACCAGAATACGAATTATTGTAAGTAGATCATTAAGTCTATTAGCGATTGTGAATTCTGAAGATATATCCTCAATAATACTATTGTTGAGTTTTTCAGTCTCGATTTGTTGAGTTAAATCTCTCAAAAACTCAATCTTTTGTGGTTTAATATTGATTCTTGCATTGATCTGACCAGCAAGATCCGGTGTAACAGAAGAGGTATATATAGGTTGTCCTTTAAATAACTCTAAAAAGTCATTTGCACTGTCTGCTTCAGAGAAGTACTTAACCTCAGATGTTTTATTCGTATCTTCTACCTTCTTTTTAAAAGAAAGTATCTGATCTTCAGAGGTTCCTATTTGAAACCAGACAGTTATATTAGGTCTTGTCTCTAGGTAGTTAGCAATTCTATATACAGCATAGTAAGAGAAAGCTAAGAAGTTTGTGATACAAAAAAAGACAACGAGAGTAAGAATGGTAGCTGTGGAAATAAACTTTTGTCTCCCAGTATTTAAGAATGCACTTTTTAGCGCTCTTTTTATAGATAACATCATGGATTGTAAGAATAATATTTATCTGCTCTTAAGAGCTTTTTTAATTTTCTCGTAACCTTTTACGCCAACACCATCTAGATTAGATAGTTCATCGGCAGTTGCTAACAGAAGTTTTTCAATGGAATCGTAACCCTCTTCTAAAAGAATATCTTTAGTTTTAAGTGGAATGTCCAAAAGGTTAATATCACTAGACTCTGACTTTTTAAATCTTGGTTTTACAGACACCTTTATCTTACTCTTTGGAAGTTCTGGCATAGGTTTAGGTGTCTCTACCTTAGGAGTTTCTTCTGGTTTTACTTTTTCAGGAATCTTAGTCTCCACTTTAGATTTAGAAAAGAATCTTTTAAAAATTGGTACTGGTTGAATCTTCTCTTCTTGAACCAGAGGTTTATTTTCAATCTTCTCTTCAACTTTTACTTCAAAATCCTTTCTTTCAATTTGAATTTCTTCGTCAACTTTAACTGCGTTCTTCTTCTCTTCTTCAATAAATTCTTCTATTTCCTTTTTATCTATTTTAGGTTCAGAAACATCTTCTTCTTTAGTTGCAGTATCTTTATCAAACCATTCTTTCCATTTCTTAGTCTTACCTTTAGATAACTCTATATTTGGCTCTACTGGAGCAGTTTCAGTAACTTCAGTATTTGTACTTTTATCTACGAGTGTATGCCCACCACTTCTATTTTCAATATCCATCTTAACTTCTTTTTGTTCCATTGTGATCGATGTCACATATTGATCCGATGTTCCTTCAGAAGACATCTTCCCATTTTTGATCTCAAGCACTCTTTTGTTCATTGCCTTAACAATTTGTACCTCATGTGTTGCCATTATTACAGTTGTTCCCTTTTCATTAATCTTCTTAAGAATATCTACAACTTCCCATGTTGCTACAGGATCTAGATTTCCTGTTGGTTCATCTGCTAATAGGATTAGTGGACCATTTGCCATAGCTCTAGCAATAGAGACCTTTTGTTTTTCTCCTCCAGATAGTTGATCAGGAAAAGCTTCCTTTCTATCTTTAAGGTTAACTAGTTCGAGAAGATCATTTACTGTAGTTTCAATTTCTTTATCATGTTTGCCCATAAGCTCTAAGGCAAAGGCAATATTCTCGTATACATTCTTATTAGGAATGAGTTTGTAATCTTGAAACACAACACCTATCTGTCGTCTTAATTCAGACAAAAGAGATCTTTTAAGCTTAGTTATTTCATATTCATCAATAAAGATCCTACCTCTAGTAACCTCCTCTTCCTTTATAATAAGCCTAAATGCAGTAGTTTTACCACAACCAGATGGGCCAACTAGAAAAACGAACTCTCCAGTTTGGATTTCGAAGGATACATCATCCAATACTACCTTATCCCCATATTTTTTGGTTACATCTTCGAATTTAAGCATATGTTTGTACCATATACTCTACTAGAAATTAGACAAGATGGAAACCCCAACTGAAAAGAATAAACAATCTTGTTAATTGGAGTAAAACTTAACTAAGAAATAATTAGAAAGCAAAGAGATTCTTAAGACTTTGAAGAATTAAATCAGAAGCATTAGAAGATCCACTTAGGGTTATCGATACCATATTAGATGAACTTCCAGGATTATTAGCCTTATCTTTAGAGATTGCTCTAAAGTGATAAACCTTAGATGGTTCAAGACCAGATATTACCACCATATGATTCATTGTCAGGTTGAAATCTGTTATGGATTTAATTGGATAGATATCTGAATATCCTTCTCCATACTCTACTGCCGAAGTTCCTGGTTCATCTGTATTCCAAGTAATTACTACTTGAGACTTCGAAGGATTAGATGAATTTAATGTACTTGGAACATTCTCAATAACCATATCTGTAATGGTTGGAGGTCTTGTATCTGTTGCTGTGGTGAATTGAATTTGATCACTCTTAGCTTCATTGCCGATTCTATCTCTTCCTTTTACTACTAATATATATGATTTATCTGGAGATAAGCTTCCTAGAGTCATCTTGTGTTCCCCACTTACTAAACTTAAATTAACATTATCTTTTAAATTACCAGTATTTCCAACTGGATAGTAACTAAGTATGGAAGATGTTTCAGTATTACTCTTCCATGTAACTACAAGAGTAGTATCTGCTGTGTTTTTTATTTGTTGTATTTTTACATCACTTATCTTTGGTTTAGGAAGAGTTTTAAAATCCAGTATTGTTCCTTCATACTCTACTCCTTCACTATCTACGGGATTCACCCGATAGTAATACTTTGATCCATCTTCCAAACCTTCTAAATTAATTGAATAAGATGTTTCGTTCAAAGATGTACTTAACTCTTTCATTCCACCAAATGCAGTAGTTTTTCCATAGTAAACTTTAATACTCGAAGCTTTTGTGGATGTTAGATCTATTCTTGCACTATCTACATTTACATACTTTGCTAAAACATTCTTAATTGTTGGTGCACTATCTGTAGTGAAAGATAATTCACTAGACTCTCCTGTATTTCCATCTTCATCCGTCCATTTTGCTTTATAGAAATATGTAGTAGATGGAGTTAAGTTAATAAGTTCAACAGAATGTTTAGTAACCTGATCTGAGAATGATCTCTCTCCTTTAAAATACTCTCCTGGTTTTAATCCAAACATAATCTTACTATCTGACTTTCTATCTGTTGTCCAATTAATAGTAGCTCTCTTAGTAGTTATTCCACTTACTGTTGGATCTGAGGTTAACAAAGATGCTTCTGTGTAAGATCCTTTTGGTAGAAGTGAAACTATACTTGAATATGTTGGAGATGCTTTAGATTCGTTAGTTGAATCTTCTGTCCCTATTCTCCAGTAATACTTCTTAGATAAAGGTA
>Ga0194052_1000801_pt1 | contig 19288 bp, 23 predicted proteins | sample SepL226m_MetaG_FD_160117 | JGI IMG/M metagenome (GOLD analysis project Ga0194052, IMG submission 160117) | Anoxic zone freshwater microbial communities from boreal shield lake in IISD Experimental Lakes Area, Ontario, Canada - Sep2016-L227-6m | ecosystem: Environmental > Aquatic > Freshwater >...
GCGCCATGGCAGCTCGCCAGGATGGCGTCGAACTCTGCCGGAGTCACATTCACCACGGAGGCCAGGGGGGTGCCGTCGATGGGGGACCGCACCAGCTGGGTCTTGCCGCTGCCGACCCACTGCCCGGCGAACCCGCCCGGATTGACTTCCTCGATGCCCAGTGCCTTCAGGACTGCTTGCATGAAGTACCTCCCTGGTTCATTTGTAACTTTTTTTGTTTCAATTAAGAAATTCATTCGATTCACACCAAACATGAATCATATTCATGGTCATGGATGCCCTGCTCGACCTGCCCCAGCTGCGGACCTTCTTCACCCTCGCCCAGACGGGCAGCTTCACCGCCTGCGCTCACCGCCTCCACCGCACCCAGTCCGCAGTCAGCCACGCCATGGCCAAGCTGGAGAGCCTCGTCGGCGTACCGCTGCTGGCCCGCCGGGGTCGGGACCTGGGCCTCACCGAGGAAGGCCGCCGCCTCTACCAGGCCTGCGAGCAGGCCTTCGCCACCCTGGATGGGGCCGCCGAGGATCTTCGCCGCCACCAGACCCTGGCCCGGGGGCGCCTGCGCATCGGTGCCACGGTGGAGTTCGGCACCAGCATCCTCATGAAGCACGTGCAGCCCTTCCTGGCGGCGCACCCGGAGCTCGACCTGGACTTCACCCTCAGCCAGGACCTGCTGGGCCCCCTGCTGCGGGATGAGCTGGACCTCATCCTGGACTGCCAGGAGCACCCCCTGCCCACCCTGCGGAAGACCCCGCTGTTCCGGGAGACCTACGTGGTGGCCTGCGCCCCGGCCTTCCGCAAGGCCCACCGCCTGCGGGTCCCCACGGACCTGGGCCGGGTGCCGGTGCTCTCGCTGGACAAGGCCGGCACCTGGTGGCATCGCTTCCTCCTGGCCACCCCGGTCCACGAGCATCCCCAGCTGGACCGGATCATCGCCGTGGACCACATCCGGGCCATGATCCATGGCGCCGTGGCGGGCATGGGCGCCCTCCTGGTGCCCCGCTACAGCGTCCTGGAGGAGCTGCGCCGGAAGGACCTGGTGGCCCTCTTCCCCGCCATCCGCCCCGCCGAGGACCGCTTCTCCATCTACCAGAAGCGGGTCAAAGCCGGCCAGGAGAAGCAGAAGCTCTTCACCCGCTACCTCGTGTCCCTGAGCCCGGAAGAGTTCGGGTCCTGAGCCTCAGGCGAAGGCCGCTGCCAGGGCAGCCTGGAGGCAGGCCAGGGAGGCGGGGGCGAGGAGGCCGTGGTCGTCCTCCAGGGCATGGAGCACGGTGCCCGGGTTGCGCTGGGCGTAGGCCTCGCTCTCGGCCAGGGGCACGGCGGCGTCCGCCCGGCCGTGGAGGATGGTGGTGGGCACCGGGATGCGCCAGGTGTCATCGTCCAGCCAGTGCGGCAGGTCGTGGAGGAGCTCTGGCCCCAGGCGCAAGGGCTGGCCCAGGGCGTGGTGGTGGCAGGTCATCCAGCCCTGCGCCCGGTACTCGGCCCAGTCGGCGCCGGTGCTGCGGCGGCGGGCGAAGTGGATGGCCGGGGCCAGCAGGATCAGGGCCGCCAGGGGCGTCCCTCGGTGGGCCACGGCGGTGGCCACAAAGCCACCCAGAGAGCTGCCCACCAGCACCGGCGGACTGGAGAGGGTCCGGAGCAGGGCCTCCACCGCCGCCACCTGGGCCGTGAGGGTGAGGGTCTCGAAGGTGGGCAGGTTCAGGTCTGGCGCATGGCACCGGATGCCCCGGGCCTCGGCCCACTGGCGGGCGAAGCGGCCCTTGTTGCCCCCGGGACCGGAGGAGAAGCCGTGCAGGTAGACGAGGTCGGTCATGGAGACAGGATGACGCAGGTGGGGGTGGGGTGTCCTCCGACAAGCGGTTGTCCATAATGCAGAAGGCCGCCAAATGGCGGCCTTCTCGATGCTCCTGGCATAACCTCCTCGCCGGGTCCCGACTTCGGGCGCGCCACTGGCGCGTCCTCCGTCACCCGGCGGTCGGTTACATTTGATCCTTGAGGCCCTTGGCCGTCTTGAAGACGACTTTGCGGCCGGCGGGGATCTTGATGCTCTCGCCGGTCTTGGGGTTGCGGCCCATCTTCTCCTTGGTGGCGCGGACTTCGAAGGTCCCCACACCGAAGAGGTTGACGCGGTTGCCGGCCAGCAGGGTGTCGACGATGTGGTCGCGGACGCCGTCGATAATGGCCTTGGCGCGGGCCTTGGAGATGTCCTGGGCGCCAGCGAGCTTGGCGGCGAGCTCGGCGATGCCTTCGGTTTCGGGCTTGGTGGTTCGTGCCATGGTGGGCTCCTTGAGATGGGAGGGGCGGAAGCCCGGCTGCCGGGACTCCGCCAGGCCTGGACCCAGGGGGGTCCGGCCGGGTGGGATGGGTGTGACCGCGAACTACTCGGTGGTGGCGGCGCTGACTTCGAGGGTGACCTTGGCGTGCACGCCACTGTAGAGGCGCACATCCACGATGTAGGTGCCGGCATCCTTGACGTGGGGCACGGTGATGTCCCGGCGGTCGAGGGTGAAGCCCTTGGCCTTGAACATCTCGGCCACGTCGGCGTTGGTGACGGAACCGAAGAGGTGACCACCCTCGCCGGCCTTCTTGGCCACGGCCAGGCTCACAGCCTCAAGCTTCTCGCACAGGCTCTTGGCATCCGCCAGTTCCTTGGCGTGCAGCTTCTCGGCCCGGACCTTCTCGAGCTCGATCTGGCGCTTGTTGCCGGCGGTGACGGGGAGGGCCATCTTCCTGGGAAGCAGGAAGTTGCGGGCGTAACCGTCCTTGACGTTGACGACATCGCCACGCACGCCAAGATGGGTGACGTTCTCGATGAGGAGGATCTCCATGAGGACTCCAATGGATGGGGGTAGGTGCGGCCAGCGCCAACAGCTCGCGTTGTCCCCGCTTGGGTGAGACGGCGTCAGGCGCCGTCAGGGTCGGTCCCACTGGGGCCGCCCTGTCCCCCGGTGGGTTCAGGCCGATCAGAAAATCCAGTCTAGCGTGGGAACGCCCGATACCCAAGGATGGATTCCCAGAGACCGGAGCCCGGATGACCAACCCCCAAGACCGCCGCCTCGCCCGCCGAGCGATCCTGGGCGCCGACCACGTTATCTCCTTCCGCCTCAAGGGGCGGGACTACCACGAGGTCCGCATCACCAACCTGAGTCCAGGGGGCTGTTTTGCCCTGGTCCCGGCAGGGGACGCCGGCCGCTTCAGCCGGGGCGCCACCCTGGAGGGTCTGGTCCTGGGGCACCTGGACCTGCCCAAGGGCCCCATCTCCGCCGTGGTGTCCTATGTGCTGGGTGGGCACACCGGGGAGGAGCCCCTCGACCTGGTGGGCATCGGCATCCAGTTCCTGGCCATGGCACCGCCTGAGCAGGCCGGCCTGGAGGCCTGGTTCGAGCGACCTACAGTCTCCTGAGGCCCGACTTGCCTCAGCTTCGGCCGAAGAAGCCGAGGATCGCCACAGCCACTTCCTCCCGCATGGCGGGGGTCATCTCCGGGTAGACCGGGAGGCTGAGCACCTCCTTGGCGGCCCGCTCGGACTCCGGCAGCTGGCCGGTCTGGTAGCCCAGGGGGGCAAAGCAGGGCTGCTCGTGGAGGCAGATGGGGTAGTAGATGGCGCAGCCGATGCCCCGCTCCCGGAGGTGGGCCTGCAGACCGTCGCGTCGGCCACCCGGAACCCGGATGGTGAACTGGTTGTAGATGTGGCGGCCTTCGGGGACCACTTCCTGCGGCAGGACGGCCTCGTCGGGGGTGAGGTCCTGCAGGCGCTCCAGGTACCAGGCGGCGTGGGTGCGGCGGCCCTCGTGCCAGCTGTCCAGCATGGGCAGCTTGGCCCGCAGGACCAGGGCCTGGAACTCGTCCATGCGGCCGTTCATGCCCACCTCATGGTGCATGTAGACCGGCTCCATGCCGTGGACACGGATGCGGCGGACCCGGGCAGCCAGGGCTGCGTCATCCCGGATGGCCGTCATGCCGGCATCGCCGAAGGCACCCAGGTTCTTGGTGGGGTAGAAGCTGTAGGCCGTCATGTCCCCGAACTGGCCGGCGGACTTGCCCCAGCCCTTGGCGCCCAGGCTCTGGCAGGCGTCCTCGATGACGGGGAGGCCATGCTTGGCCGCCACGGCCATGATCCCGGGCATGTCGGCCAGCTGACCGAAGAGGTGCACGGGCATGATGGCCTTGGTGCGGGGCGTGATGGCCGCTTCCACCAGGGCTCCGCTGGCGTTGAAGGTGGCGGGGTCCAGGTCGATGAAGACGGGCTTGGCACCCACGCGGGAGACCACGCCTGCGGTGGCGAAGAAGGTGAAGCTGGGCACGATCACCTCGTCCCCGGCGCCGATGCCCAGGGCCATGAGGGCCGCCAGCTGCGCGTCGGTACCGCTGGACATGCCCACCGCATGGGCGGCACCCGCATAGGCGGAGATCTCGGCCTCGAGGCCCTTCACGTTGTCGCCCAGGATGAAGGAAGAGCGGTCGATGAGACCCGAGAGCCCCTCCAGCACCCGCGCCTTCACGGCGGCATTCTGCGGGGCAAGCTCAAGCATCGGAACAGGCATGGGGCCTCCAAATCACGCCGGCCAGTATGGCATCGGCTTCAGCCCGCAGCCGTCACATTGGCGGAGTGTAAAACGGCGGAAAACGCGGACCACGAAGATCTGATGCCGGGCGCCGGCGCGCGGGTTGGGATGAAAAGCCCACCGCCAAGACGCCAAGAGCGCCAAGTGGCCCCGCCAAAGGGGCAATGCTTTTCTTGGCGTCCTTGGCGTCTTGGCGGTGATCAGTTCCTGTCTTCGTGGTTAATCCGTCGTTTCAGCTGATGCCAAAGCCTCACTGGGCTTGATGGGGCGCATGAGGGGGAAGAGGATGACGTCGCGGATGCTCTGGCTGTTGGTGAGCAGCATGACCATGCGGTCGATGCCGATGCCCTCGCCGCCGGTGGGCGGGAAGCCGTGCTCCAGGCTGGTGATGAAGTCCTGGTCCAGCAGCATGGCCTCGTCGTTGCCGGCCTCACGCTCATCCATCTGGGCCTGGAAGCGGGCCATCTGGTCCACGGGGTCGTTCAGCTCGGAGTAGGCATTGGCGATCTCCATGCCGCCGATGAACAGCTCGAAGCGGTCCACGAAGTTCTCATCGCCCTCCAGGGTCTTGGTGAGGGGCGACAGCTCCAGGGGGTAGTCCGTGATGAAGGTGGGCTGGACCAGCTGCTTCTCGGCGTAGTGCTCGAACAGGTCCCCCAGCAGCATGCCGGCGGACTTGGTGGTGGCGTCCTCCACGTGAACGGCCTGGGCCAGAGCCCGGATCTGGGCAGCATCGTCCAGCAGGGCGCGGTCGATGACGCCGTACTCGGCGATGGCGTCCTTCATGGACAGGCGGCGGAAGGGTGCGGCGTAGGAGATGGTCTGCTCGCCCCAGGGCAGCTGCTCGGCGCCCATGACCTCCCGGGCGACGGTGCTCAGCAGGTTCTCCGTGAGGGCCATCATGTCGCGCAGGTCGCTGCCGGCCTCGTACATCTCCATCATGGTGAACTCGGGGTTGTGACGGACGCTCAAGCCCTCGTTGCGGAAGTTGCGGTTGATCTCGAAGACCTTCTCGAAGCCGCCCACGATGAGGCGCTTCAGGTACAGCTCCGGGGCGATGCGGAGGTAGAGGTCCATGTCCAGGGCATTGTGGTGGGTGATGAAGGGCCGGGCCGTGGCGCCGCCAGGGATGGGCTGCATCATGGGGGTCTCGACCTCGAGGTAGCCCTGGTCCTCCATGTAGCGCCGTACCGCACTGACGATGCGGGAGCGGGTCTGGAAGGTCTTGAGCACATCCCCATTGGAGATGAGGTCCAGGTAGCGCTGGCGGTAGCGCTGCTCCTTGTCCTGCAGGCCGTGCCACTTCTCCGGCAGGGGCAGCAGGGCCTTGGACAGGAACTGGATCGCCTTGACCCGCACGCTCAGCTCCCCGGTGCGGGTGCGCATGAGGGGGCCGGTGACGCTGATGAAGTCGCCCATGTCCAAGAGCTTCAAGACATCCCAGCCTGGCTCAGCCACATCGTCCCGGCGGAAGAAGGCCTGCACCTTCTCGCCGTTTTCCGTGAGGTGGGCGAAGACGCTCTTGCCCATCTCGCGGATGGTGAGGATGCGCCCCATGACCGACACGGATTGCCCCAGGGCCTCCAGCTTCTCATTGGGCCAGGCCTCGGCGTCGGCGTAGGTCGCCGCCAGACCGGCGATGGTGTGGGAGCGCTGGGCCTTGCGGGGCCAGGGGTCCAGACCGAGGGCCTTGAGCTTCTCAAGCTTCTCGAGGCGCACGTCACGATACTGGTTGGGCTGCATGGAGACTCCCGCACGAATCCTCTAGTTTACAGCCTGCTCAGCGATCGCCTAAGGTGTAAGCCACGAAGCCGGTGACGTCCGGGGCGACGAAGGTGCCGGCCTCTTCGCTGAAGCCGAAGCGCCACCGGGGCAGGCGGGTGTGGCGGAAGGTCCAGTGCTGCTGCCAGGCGGATCGGTCCAGGCGGGAGAGACCCACCTGATAGGGGCTGCCGGCGTAGGCCAGGCTCACCTCGACCCCCAGGCCCGAGATCAGCCCATTGCCTTGCCCCACCCAGCCCAGGGTGCCCCAGGCCCGGCTGAAGGCGGTGCGGTCCATGACCAGCCGCAGGGGGCTGTCCTTGGGCAGGCCGAGGACCACCCGCTCCACCTGGGCGCCCAGGCGCCAGGAGCCGAACTGCTTCCAGACCGCCGCCCCCGCCAGGCTGTCGGTGCCACCGGTGCCCGAGAAGTCCGCCTGCTTGCCAGTGGGCAGCTGCACGGAGGCCCCCACGCGACCCCCGGCCTCCCGGGTGCCGAAGGGGAGGACCCAGGCCAGGTCCAGGTCCATGAGCGCCACCCCCGGCTTGTACAGCTCCCCGATGACCCGGCCATCCCGCTCCAGGTGGTAGGCCAGGCGGTTCTTGGGGGCGTCCAGGCGGCCCCCCTGGGGCAGGCGGAACAGGGTGTGCCAGCTGACCATGGCCTGGTCGGCCATGCCCCCGGACCGGGAGGCCACCCGGACCCGCACATTGAACCGGCCGGGTCCGGCCTGGGTGGCCCAATCCCCTAGAAACTGCCACTCCTCCCCATCCAGGCGGGCAAAGGTGCGGCGGTCAGCGCTGCGCTCCAGGTCGGGCCGCAGCATCTGGCTGGTGGCCTCCAGAGCCACCTCCGTGACCCCCTGGGGCAGGGGCTCCGGGAACCCCTCGAACCAGGCCACCCGGTTGGGCCGGGGGGTCTCCTGAGCTGCCAGTCCGGTGGCGACCAGGGCCAGCCCCACCACCCAATGATTGACGCAGGTCACGGCAAACCTCCCAGGCTCTGGTCTTATTCTGCTTCGGACGGCCGGGTCCTGTGAACTTTTCCAGGATCTTCGTCACGGTTTCCAAAAAACCCATAGACGATACCCCTATGATGATTTAATTCTGCTCCCCACCCGCTTCACCCCCCACATCACCTTCCATGGAGTCAGCCATGACACGCCTGAAGTCACTCCTGCTGGAGAAGATCCAGGAACATCGGCCCCGCATCACGAAGCTCACCAAAGAGCAGGGCAACATCGTGATCGACAGCGTGACCATCGACCAGTGCATCGGCGGTGCCCGCGACGTGCGCTGCCTCGTCACCGACATCTCCTACCTGGACCCCCAGGAAGGCATCCGCTTCCGCGGGAAGAACATCCCCGAGACCTTCGCCGCCCTGCCGAAGCTGGCGGGCGCCGAGTACCCGACGGTGGAGTCCTTCTGGTTCTTCATGCTGACCGGCGAAATCCCCACCGCCGCCGAGGCCGAGGAAGTGAAGCAGGACTTCAACTCCCGCGCCAAGGTGCCAAGCTACGTCTTCGACGTGCTGAAGGCCATGCCCAAGGACAGCCACCCCATGGTGATGCTCTCCACGGCCGTGCTCACACTGCAGCGCGAGAGCAAGTTCAACAAGCAGTACCACAGCATGAAGAAGGTGGACTACTGGGATCCCATGTATGAGGATGCCTGCGACCTGCTGGCCAAGCTGCCCGAGATCGCCGCCTTCATCTACCGCTACAAGTACAAGAACGGCGAGATCATCGCCTCCAACCCCGACCTCGACATGGGTGCCAACTTCGCCCACATGATGGGCATCGCCAAGCCCTACGACGATGTGGCCCGGATGTACTTCATCCTCCATAGCGACCACGAGAGCGGCAACGTCAGCGCCCACACCACCCACCTGGTGGCCTCCGCCCTGTCCGATGCCTACTACGCCTTCAGCGCCGGCCTCAACGGCCTGGCGGGCCCCCTCCACGGCCTCGCCAACCAGGAAGTGCTGGACTGGATCATGGGCTGCCAGAAGAAGCTCAATGGTGCCGAGCCCACCGAGGAGAACGTGAAGGCTGCCCTGTGGGAGACCCTGAACAGCGGCCACGTCATCCCCGGCTACGGCCACGCCGTGCTGCGCAAGACCGATCCCCGCTACCAGGCACAGATGGAGTTCTGCCTCAAGCACCTGCCCGAGGACCCGATCTTCAAGCTGGTCAACACCATCTACAAAGTGGCCCCCGGCGTGCTGACCGAGCAGGGCAAGACCAAGAACCCCTGGCCCAATGTCGACGCGCAGAGCGGCGTCATCCAGTGGTACTACGGGCTCACCCAGTACGACTTCTACACCGTGCTCTTCGGTGTGGGCCGCGCCATCGGCGTGCTGGCCAACATCACCTGGGACCGTGGCCTCGGCTACGCTCTGGAGCGCCCCAAGTCCGTCACCACCGCCATGCTCGAAGAGTGGGCAGCGGCCGGCGGCAGGAAGTAAGTTTTTAGCGCTCGGCTGTCGGCTATCAGCCATCAGCCAGTGATGAAAAGCGGTGGACCTTTGGGTCCGCCGCTTTTCATTTGTATTAAAATTAAATTCAATGACCACTCGGTCTTCCAGGGAGCTCTCCATGGCCACAGGGACTGTCACGCTGCATCGCGTTCTGAAGGCCACGCCGGAGCGGGTCTACCGGGCCTTCCTGGATGCCGATGCCCTGGCCAAGTGGCTCCCTCCCCATGGCTTTACCTGCAGAGTGCACCACCTGGAGGCTCGGGTCGGTGGGACCTTCCGGATGTCCTTTACGAACTTCTCCAACCAGCAGGCTCACTCCTTCGGTGGAAGCTACCTGGAGCTGGTCCCCTACGAGCGCATCCGGCACTCCGATGGCTTCGACGACAAGGCCCTGCCCGGCACCATGATCACCACCATCGACTTCCGCCCGGTGTCGGTCGGCGTGGAGCTCAGCATCGTTCAGGAGGGGATTCCGGAGGTGATCCCGGTGGAGGCCTGCTACCTCGGCTGGCAGGAGTCCCTCACCCTCCTCGCCCTGCTGGTCGAAGCGGAGGTTCCGTCCTAGGCTTTCCAGATGACCGAGGGACAGCTCAAGTTCGTGCTGCTGGTGGTGGCGGGGGTTCTCGGCATCTTCTTTCGCCTCGGCATCGTGCAGTGGTGGGGCCTCGGCAGCGGCATCGCCATCGCCATCCTGGGGCCCATAGCGGTGACGATCTACTGCGCCCGGGCCCGCCGCAAGCGCAAGGAGCAGGCCCTGCAGATCTACGCAGCGGCCCTGCTGAAGCAGGCGGAGCGCAGCCCGGAAGGGGACTCGGCCACCACCCCCATTGCTCCGCCACGCACCTGAGGGGCCCCCTGCTACCATCCTTCCCCTGTCCATCTTCTTGAAAGGCATCCCATGAGCAACCGCACCGTGTGGGTCGACATTCCGGTCATCGACCTCGACCGCGCCATCGCCTTCTACTCCGCCGTGCTGGGGGAGCCGGTGGCCAAGGAAGGCGGGCCCGGCTTCGTCTTCGGCCTGCTGCCCCACGCTGAGGGCGAGGCCGCCGGCTGCCTCTACCTCCCCGGGGAGGAGAACGCCCCCTCGCGGACCGGCCCCCTGGTCTACCTCAACGCCGAGGGCCGCCTGCCCGCCGCGGCGGAGGCGGCGGTCGCCCTGGGCGGGCAGCTCCTGCAGCCGGTCCACCTCATGGGGCCTCACGGCTACCGGGCCGTCGTGCTGGACACTGAGGGCAACCGCATCGCCCTCTACGCCATGGCCATCTGATTTCGTCCCGCAGTACAGGAACTGATCACCGCCAAGGCGCCTGCGCCCGGCATGGGGTCTTGGTGGTGATCTTTATGCTTTGATTGCAAATCGGCAGGAGTCCCACATGAGTCGCCCCATGCCCACCCTCCGACTGGCCACAGCCACTGACGCCTTGCCCCTGGCAGAGCTGGCGGAGCGCACCTTTCGGGCCACCTTCGAGGCCATGAACACCCCCGAGGACATGGCTCTGCACTGCGCCTCCCACTACAGCGAGGCCATCCAGACGGCAGAGCTCCTGGACCCGGCCGTGACCACCCTGGTGAGCGAGCAGGATGGTCAGCTCGTGGGCTACGCCCAGCTGCGCTGGGGGACCGCCCCACCCTGCGTGGTGGCCCGCCGACCCACTGAGGTCCAGCGCCTGTATGTGGACGCGGCCTGGCACGGCCAGGGGGTGGCCCAGGACCTCCTGAACCACGCCCTGCACCTGGCTGCCGAGGCGGGGGCCGACCACATCTGGCTGGGGGTCTGGGAGCACAACCCCCGCGCCATCGCCTTCTACCGGAAGTTCGGCTTCCTGGAGGTCGGGGCCCACGTCTTCCCCCTGGGCACGGACCCTCAGCGGGACCTCATCCTGGTGCGCCCGGCAGGCCCGGCCTGAAGGTTCCGCTAGACTGCTCCCCATGCCCTCGCCGATCTCCGATCTGAACCTGCTGTTAGCCGGGCTGGACCCGGTGCTGAACCCGGGTGTGTTTGTCTTCGCCTGCGTCCCCCTGGGCACGGACACCGGCCCCCTGGACCCCCTCGCCACGGTGCGGGAAGCGGAGGGCCTCACGGTGGTGGTACCGGAGGCCACAGCCCAGCGGCACGGACTGGTGCCCCTGTTCCGCGCGGCCTGGATCACCCTGCGGCTGCCCTCCGACCTGGCGGCAGTCGGGCTGACAGCTGCCTTTGCCCAGGCCCTGGCGGCGGCCGGCATCAGCTGCAACGTCCTCGCCGGTGCCCACCACGACCACCTCTTCGTGCCGGTGGACCGGGCTGGGGATGCCTTGGCTGCGCTGCGGGTCCTCCAGCAGGGCCAGGGGTAGGTCGGAAGGCTCCACCCCGAGGCCAGGCTCCGGTTACCCTCGACCTGCGGAAGCCAGAGGGCTGAGGCCCTGCCGTCCTTCCCCGAGAGGAGCCCCTCATGCAGCACGCCATGGTCACCACCAACCTGAACTTGCCCGGCTTCCGAGTGGTCCGCAGCCACGGTGTGGTGCGCGGCATCACCGTGCGGTCCCGGTCCATCATCGGGAACTTCCTGGGGGGCATCCAGTCCCTCTTCGGGGGCAACATCACCATCTACACCGAGCTCTGCGAGCAGGCCCGCACCGAGGCCTACGAGCTGATGTGCAAGCACGCCCAGGAGCACGGCGCCAATGCCATCCTGGCCATGCGCTACGACGCCACAGAGCTGATGGCCGGGCTCACAGAGGTGCTCTGCTACGGCACCGCTGTCACCGTCGAGCCCGAGACCCCCCAGGCCTGATCAGGATGCCCATGTACACGACGGACACCTTCAACCAGGTCGGGGCCGGAGCCCTGCCGGGCCATCTCGGCATGGTGATCACTCACGTCGCCATCGGCGAGGTCCACGGGGAAATGGTCGTGGGACCGCACCTCATGGCGCCCAACGGCTTCCTGCATGCGGGCAGCGTGGTGGCCCTGGCCGACACCTGCGCCGGCTACGGCTGCATCGCCAGCTTCCCCGAGGGCGTGACGGCCTTCACCACCGTGGAGCTGAAGTCCAACCACCTGGGCACCGCCCGGGAGGGCACCGTGGCCTGCGTGGCCAAGGCCGCCCACCTGGGGCGCACCACCCAGGTCTGGGACGCCACCGTCACCCACCGGGAGACGGGCAAGACCCTGGCGCTGTTCCGCTGCACCCAGATGCTGCTGGGGGCCAAGGCCGGAGCCTGAGGGTCGAGACTTAGCCCCGGTTCTCCATGCTGGCCTTCACGAAGGCGCTGAAGAGGGGGTGGGGATTCAGGGGCCGGCTCTTGAACTCCGGGTGGAACTGGCAGGCCAGGAAGTAGGGGTGGTCCTTCAGCTCCACGATCTCCACGAAGACACCGTCGGGGCTCATGCCGGTGAAGAGCAGACCCTTGGCCTCCAGCGCCTTCTTGTACTCGTGGTTGAACTCGTAGCGGTGGCGGTGGCGCTCGCTGATCTCGCTGCTGCCGTAGGCCTTCGCCGCCTGACTGTCCGGGCTCAGGCGGCAGGGGTAGGCACCCAGGCGCATGGTGCCACCCAACTCCTCCACATCCACCAGCTCCCGCAGCTTGAAGATCACCCGGTGCTTGGGCTCCTCGTCGAACTCGGTGGAGTCGGCGCCCTCCAGGCCCGCCACGTTGCGGGCGAACTCCACGGACGCCATCTGCATGCCGAGGCAGATGCCGAAGAACGGAATGTTGTGCTCCCGGGCGTACTGGATGGAGCGGACCATGCCCCGGGTGCCCCGCACGCCGAAGCCGCCGGGCACCAGGATGCCGTGGCAGTCCTGCAGGAAGCTGGTGGGATCCTGGTTCTCCAGCTCCTCGGCCTCGATCCACTTGAGGTCCACGGAAGTCTCCAGGCCGTAGCCCGCATGGTGCAGGGCCTCGATGAGGCTCTTGTAGCTCTCCTTGAACTCCACGTACTTGCCCACGATGCCGATGCGCACACTGCCCTTGGGGTTGCGGATGCGGTCCAGCAGGTTCTGCCAGGCGCTGAGGTCGGGCTTCTTCTCGCCCAGCCCGAGCAGGGCCGCGGCCTTGGCGTCCAGGCCCTCCAGGTGCAGGTTGAGGGGCACCTCGTAGATGGAGTGGGCATCCCGGGCACTGAAGACCGCGTCCGGGGTGACGGAACAGAACAGCGCGATCTTGTCCTTCAGGTCCTGGGGGATGTCCTGCTCCGCGCGGCAGAGCAGCAGGTCCGGCTGGATGCCCAGGGCCCGCAGCTCCTTCACGCTGTGCTGGGTGGGCTTGGACTTCAGCTCGCCCGCCGCCTTGATGTAGGGCACATAGGTGAGGTGCATGTTGAGGGCATTGCCCAGGCCCGACTCCAGCTTGAACTGGCGGATGGCCTCGATGAACGGCTGGCTCTCGATGTCACCCACGGTGCCGCCGATCTCCACGATCACCACATCCATGTCCTTGGCGACCTTGCGGATCACGCCCTTGATCTCATCCGTGATGTGGGGGATCACCTGCACGGTCTTGCCCAGGTAGTCGCCGCGGCGCTCCTTCTGGATCACCGTGTTGTAGATGCGGCCCGTGGTGATGGTGTGGTTCTGGGTGGTGGGCACCGAGGTGAAGCGCTCGTAGTGGCCCAGGTCCAGGTCCGTCTCGGCGCCGTCATCCGTCACGAAGACCTCGCCATGCTGGAAGGGAGACATGGTGCCCGGATCCACGTTGAGGTAGGGATCCATCTTCATCAGCGTGACCTTCAGCCCCCGCGCCTCCAGCAGCGCCCCCAGCGAAGCCGCCGCAATCCCCTTGCCCAGGGAACTCAGCACACCACCGGTAACGAATACGTACTTAGTCATTAGAAGCTCCCACTGAAACTGATCACCGCCAAGGCGCCAAGGACGCCAAGAAAAGCAGAATGTCGACTAGGGCGTGGCAGGGGTGCCAGCCTTCGCACTTTGAAGAATTTTTCGGGTAATGCCATCTTTCATGAGGCTGACATTAAAATTCAGCAGAAAGCCAAGCCTCAGGCCGGAGAGCTTCAGATAGGTGAGCAGCTGGGCATGGTGGACCGGCAGCACGTGCTCCACGGCCTTGAGTTCCAGGACGACCAGATCGTCGATCACCATGTCCATGCGGAGGCCCGCATCCGGGGTGAGGGTGTCATACCGGATAGGAAGGACAACCTGCCGCTTGACCTGATGGCCCCGCGTTTCAAGTTCGTGGGCTAGGCAGGTTTCGTAGACCCCCTCCAGCAATCCAGGCCCAAGGACCGCATGCACCCTGATGGCAGCATCCACGATCGAAGCCGCCAAGCGCTCCTCTATAGCGCCAAGATCTTTTCTTGGCGTCTTGGCGTCTTGGCGGTGATCCTTTCCAGACGAGAGCGTCACATCTCCTCCGGGGCCTGGATGCCCATGAGGTGGAGGCCCTGGCGCAGGGCGCGGGCGGTGGCGACGCAGAGGGCCAGGCGGGCCTCCCGGACCTCGGGGGTGTTCTCCGGGGCCAGGATGGGGCAGTTGGTGTAGTACCCGCTGAAGGTGCGGGCCAGGGTCACCAGCTGCCGGGCCAGGGGGGTGGCCATGTTGGCTTCGGCGGCCCCAGCAATGGCCACCGGCAGACCGGCCAGCTCAAAGAGCAGGGCCTGGGCTTCGGGGGCGGCCAGGCCCCCCAGGTCGGCGGGTAGGCTCAGCGGGGCGAAGGGCAGGCAGGGGCCCTGGGCTGAGCCCGGCTGGGCCTGGGCCGCCCAGCCCTCGCCGGCCTTGCGCAGGACACTCAGGATGCGAGCGTGGGCGTACTGCACATAGGGTCCGGTGTCGCCATCCAGGGCGATGACCCGGTCCCAGGTGAAGGTGATGGGCTTCACGCGGTCGTTCATGGCGTCGAAGAAGACCACGGCACCCATGCCCAGCAGCTCGGCCACGGCCTCCTTGTCGGCGAGGTCCGGGTTCTTCTCCTGGATGATGGCCGCCACCCGCTCCCGGGCCTCGTCCAGCACGTCTTCCAGGAAGATCACATTGCCCTTCCGGGTGCTCATCTTGCCTTCCGGCAGCTTGACCATGCCGAAGGGCGTGTGCAGCATGCGCCCCTGGAACCAGGGATCCAGCTTGGCCAGCACAGCGAAGATCTGCTGGAAGTGGAGCACCTGATCCGTGCCCACCACGTAGAGACAGCGGTCGAAGGCGTAGGCCTCCTGACGATAGAGGGCGGCGGCCAGGTCGCGGGTGGCGTAGATGCTGGTGCCATCCCCCTTCTGCACCAGGCAGGGGGTGGTGATGCCCACATCCTCCAGGTTGATGATGCGGGCGCCCTTGTCGCCCTCCACCAGCAGGCCCGCTGCGGCCAGGCGATCCATGGTGGGCACCAGGCGATCCTCGTAGAAGGCCTCGCCCTGGGCCAGGGTGTCGAAGGCCACGCCCAGGCGGTCATAGATGCGCTGGAACTCCCGCAGGGAGATCTCGCGGAACCAGGCCCAGAGGCGCCGGGCCTCGGCATCGCCCTCTTCCAGGCGACGGAACCAGCCGCGGGCCTCGTCACGCATGGCGGGATCGGCCTCTTCTTCGGCGTGGAAGCGCACATAGAGCTGGAACAGGCGGAACAGGGGCGTGCGGCGCTTGTCCGGGGCCGGCTCGGCCCAGTCGAAGTCCGCCTCCAGGTTGGCGTTCCCATCCTGGGCCCAGCGGGTGTAGGCCGCCAGCAGGGTGCCGAACTGCGTGCCCCAGTCCCCCAGGTGGTTGAGGCGGATGACCTCGTGGCCCAGGAACTGGTTCACCTGGGCCAGGGCGTGGCCGATCATGGTGGACCGCAGGTGGCCGATGGTGAACAACTTCGCAATGTTGGGGGAGCTGTACTCGACGATCACCTTGCGCCCGGTGGCTGGACGAGAGCCATAGGGCTGGGCGGCCGGCGCCGTCAGCAGCGCCCCCAGCACGGCCCCGGCCCGGGCCGCCGGGGTCAGCTTCAGGTTCAGGTAGGGGCCCGCGGGCACCAGGGCCGCCCCCTCGATGCAGACCGCCCCCGCCAGCTCCTGGGCCAGCTGCGCAGGGTTCTTGCCCAGCTGCTTGGCGGCCCGAAAGCAGGGGAAGGCCAGGTCGCCCAGCTCACCGGACCGGGGCCGCTCCAGCGTGATGTCCACGCCGGGCAGGGCCGCTGCCAGCTGCTGTTCGAAGGTGTGTCTCAGAGCATCCATGCGGGGGGTCCTTGGGTCTCAGTCGGCCAGCTCGGCCATGGCCTTGTCGAACTCTTCGGGCTTGGGTGCCACGCCGTGCCAGCCGGCCTGGTTCTCCATGAAGCTCACGCCCTTGCCCTTGACGGTGCGGGCGCAGATCATCGCGGGCTGGCCCTTGACGGTGCGGGCCCAGGCCAGGGCCTCGAGGATCTGGGCGAAGTCGTGGCCGTCGATCTCCTTCACGGCCCACCCGAAGGCGCGCCACTTGTCGGGCACAGGGTTGATGTTCATCACGCTCTGCACCGGCCCATCGATCTGGAGGCCGTTGAGGTCGTGGAAGACGCAGAGGTTGTCGAGCTTGTGGTGGGGGCCGGCCATGGCCGCTTCCCAGATGATGCCTTCCTGGCTCTCCCCATCGCCCACCACGCAGTAGACCCGCTGGGGCGACTGCTGCACCTTCAGGCCGATGGCGATGCCCACGGCTTGGGGCAGGCCCTGGCCCAGGCTGCCGGTGGTGACCTCAACGCCGGGGGTGGCGTGGTTCTCGGCGTGGCCCTGCAGGCGCGTCTGGAAGCGACGGAAGGTCTCCAGCTCTGCCCGGGGGAAGAAGCCCTGGTCCGCCAGGAGGGCGTACAAGGTGGGGCAGGCGTGGCCCTTGGACAGCACGAAGCGGTCCCGGGCGGGGTTGGTCGGGTCCTCCGGGAACACGGCCATCTCGTGGTAGTAGAGCGCCACGCCGATGTCCACCCAGCTCAGACTGCCCCCGGGATGGCCACTCTGGGCCTTGAAGACCTGCAGCAGCGCGTCCCTGCGAATGGCCTTCGCCTTCGCTGCCAGCTCTACGACGGACTCCAGTTTCTGCTGCGGCATGACTCCATCCCTCCCGGGAGGTCATTCGCCTCCCTTCAGAATGCCCCGGCCCGGGCTAATCGGGAAGGGGCGAATGGGGCCTGGACCCGGTCTTTTGCCCTTGACCCAAAGGCTGTTTGCGATAGGATGGTTATTCGCGCTTCCCGGAGGACTGTCCCGGGAGCTGGAGACTACCCATGGCCAATCACAAGTCCGCTGCCAAGAAGGCCCGCCACGATGCCGAGGCTCGCCTCCGCAATCGCAGCAACCGCTCTGAGCTGAAGACCGCCGTCAAGAAGTTCCTCACCATCGTGGAAGGTGGCGACAAGACCGCCGCTGCCAAGGAGCTGCCGGTCACCCAGGGTCTGGTGGACCAGGCCAGCCGCAAGGGCGTCATGCACAAGAACGCCGCCGACCGCACCAAGTCCCGCCTGGCCCTTAAGGTGAACAAGCTCGCCTAACAGCATTTATTTCCCATCTTTCATATCAAAAAACCCGGCGAGCCGGGTTTTTTGCGTTAACCGCACCACGCAACAGGGATGGCAACATCCCCCTGAGGCACCCGGTCCCAACTGAAGGCTGCGATGAGGTCTTCGGCCCGGCAGGGCTTGGGGGCCGGCAGGCAGCCCAGGCTCCAGCCCAGCCAGCCCACCACGGCGTCGACCTCCAGGCCCCGGGCCACCAGGGCCTCCAGGCCCAGGGCCCCGGCCCGCTTGCCCAGGCGGCTGCCATCCGGGGCGGTCACCAGCCCCAGGTGGGCGTAGGCGGGGTGGGGGAGCCCCAGGGCCTCCTGGAGCCGGATCTGGGTGGCGGTGACGGGGGCCAGATCTGCCCCGCGCACCACCTCGGTGATGCCCTGGGTGCCGTCATCCACCACCACGGCCAGGTGGTAGGCGAAGCACCCATCCCGCCGGAAGAGCAGCGGGTCCCCTGTGAGGGTCGCCGGGTCATCGGCCTGGGGGCCCCGCAGACGATCCGCCCAAGCCACCACTCCCCGGGGTAGGCGCAGACGCAGGGCGGCAATGTCCTCCGGGGGGACCGCCTGGCCGCTTTCCGTCCGAAGTCCCCCCGGACCCCCGGCACGGCTCTGGGGTGAACCCAAAGCCGCGGCCTCAGCCCCGCCCCAGATTCGGGTGCGGCAGCGACCCGGGTAGGGGCGCAGGCCCTCCTCGGCGTGGGGGGCGGAGGCCAGGGACTGGAGGTCCCGGCGGGTGCAGGTGCAGGGATAGAGCTGACCGGCGGCCCGGAGTGTCGCCAGGGCCTGCCGGTAGGCCTCGCTGCGGTCGGACTGCCAGAGCACCGGGCTCTCGTCCGAGTGGAGACCCAGGGCCGCCAGGTCCCCCAGCTGCACCTCCCCGAGCTCGCGGTGGCAGCGGGGGCCATCCACATCCTCCATGCGGATCACCCAGCGGCCGCCTGCGGCCCGGGCCGACAGCCAGGAAGCCAGCGCCGTGCGCAGGTTCCCCAGGTGCAGGACGCCAGTGGGCGAAGGTGCGAAGCGGCCGATGATCATCCGACTAGCATAGGAGCATGTCGCTCGCCTCCCTCCACCGCACGCCCCCCATCCTCCGCGCGCTGCTGGCGCAGGGTCTGGCCTTTGTCGGCCTGGTGGTGCTGGCTCGCCTGGGCCTGCGGTTCCCGGGCGCGGTCTGGGTGGTCCTGCAATCGGTGGGGGCGGCCCTGCTGTCCCGCCTGCTGGGCCTGGACACGCGCTGGGTGGTCCTCCAGGCCGCCCTGCCCTGCCTGGCCCGGGCCCTCTGGGGGGTACCCATCCCACCCTGGCTCTACCTGGTCCTCTTCACGGTCCTGGCCCTGGTCTTCGGGGGCGGTCTGCTGACCCGGGTGCCCCTCTACCACGCCAGCCGCGATGCCTGGACGAAGCTGGAGGCCCTGCTCCCAGAGGCCAGAGGGTTCCGCTTCGTGGACCTGGGCTGCGGCTTCGGCGGTCCAGTGGCCCACCTGGCCCGGGCGCGGCCCGATGCCCACTTCACGGGCATCGAGGCCTCGCCCCTCACCTGGCTGGTGGCCTGGCTACGCTGCCTGCCCCTGCCCAACGCCACCATCCACCTGGGCAGCCTCTGGCGCACGGACCTGGCGCCCTTTGGCGTGGTCTACGCCTTCCTGTCCCCCGTGCCCATGCCCGCCCTGTGGACCAAGGTCCAGCAGGAGCTACCCCCCGGCAGCCGCTTCATCAGCCACACCTTTGAGGTGCCCGGCCAGACCCCCCAGCGCACCATCCCCGTGGCGGGGCGCGAGGGGGCGCGATTGCTGGTGTGGGACCTGTAGCGGGTGGCTATCAGCTGTCAGCCAAAGCAGGCCCCGGATGGGCCCCAGCGATGGGACCCAGTGCAGCAGCCGATAGCCAATAGCCAATAGCTGATAGCTGATAGCTGATAGCTGATAGCTGATAGCCAATAGCCGACCCCCTGCCCCTTTTCTCCCAGAATTCAGCCTGGCCCCCCTCTCGCCGATGAATCGGCAGGAGCTGTAGCATGTTTTTTCTGATCGGGTT